>Ga0307375_10000230_pt1 | contig 76077 bp, 67 predicted proteins | sample TR1MG_FD_202531 | JGI IMG/M metagenome (GOLD analysis project Ga0307375, IMG submission 202531) | Soil microbial communities from Risofladan, Vaasa, Finland - TR-1 | ecosystem: Environmental > Terrestrial > Soil > Coastal area > Acid sulfate soil | place: Finland: Risofladan, Vaasa | collected... | reverse complement strand
TGGCGCTGAGGTAGTCACTTAAACGTGCACCCGCTCCCAATACCGCTTTGGTTCGCGCCATGGCTCGCTCCAGAAAGACGATGCGCGCAGTGTGACACACAAATAGCTAACCGAACAGTATTGAGACCCGAGTACCTTAGCGCCGGCTTCTGTTCCAAATTTTCCCACAGCTATTAATATCATCCAGACGCTACTGGAGTAGCCGAAAATGCACATTGCACCAATAATGTGCAATAAATTCCTATGCGCACCGTATAAGTGCAATAAATCTAATTTTGAAGTTATTAAAATTCCTATCATATTGTTATTTATTAAATAAATAAAATGGCCTGTAACTTGCTTTAGATTTTCATCTTTTTGGGTGGGATAGATATGGAAAATTTAAAAAATGCCAGTGACGTTTTATTTATCCTGCTGGGCGCGATCATGGTTTTGGCCATGCATGCCGGTTTTGCGTTTCTGGAGCTGGGGACGGTCCGCAAAAAAAATCAGGTTAACGCGCTGGTAAAAATACTCACAGATTTTTGTGTTTCCACCGTTGCCTATTTTTTCATTGGTTACAGCGTCGCCTACGGTGTCAATTTTTTTAGCGGCGCAGAGGTGCTGGCGGCAAAAAGTGGTTATGAACTGGTAAAGTTCTTTTTTCTGCTGACTTTCGCAGCGGCAATTCCAGCCATCGTCTCTGGCGGTATCGCCGAGCGTGCCAAATTTGCCCCGCAACTTGCTGCCACGTTTGCACTGGTGGGTTTTGTTTACCCATTTTTCGAAGGTATCGCCTGGAATAACCATTACGGCATTCAGGACTGGTTAAAAGCCAGTTTTGGCGCAGGTTTCCATGATTTCGCAGGTTCAGTCGTAGTGCACGCGGTGGGTGGCTGGATTGGCCTGGTAGCCGTGTTGCTGCTGGGGGCACGTCATGGACGTTATCGTAAAAACGGCGAAATAGCTGCGCATCCACCCTCCAGCATCCCCTTCCTTGCCTTGGGCGCGTGGATTCTGGTGGTAGGTTGGTTCGGTTTTAATGTTATGTCAGCGCAGAACATAGACAAGATTACTGGTCTGGTGGCGGTGAATTCGCTGATGGCCATGGTCGGTGGCACGCTGGCTGCGCTCGTTGTCGGCCGTAACGATCCGGGTTTTATCCACAACGGCCCGTTGGCAGGCCTGGTGGCCATTTGTGCAGGGTCGGACCTGATGCATCCGTTGGGTGCGTTGGTGACGGGTGCGGTGGCCGGAGCATTGTTTGTGTGGATGTTCACCATTACCCAGAACAAATGGAAAATTGACGATGTGCTGGGCGTGTGGCCATTGCATGGCCTATGTGGTACCTGGGGTGGTTTGGCTGCGGGGATTTTCGGGGCAAAAGCGCTTGGAGGATTGGGCGGCGTTGCTTTCATGTCGCAGTTGCTGGGAACCTTGCTGGGCATTGTGATTGCTTTGATAGGCAGCTTTGTGGTCTATGGTCTGTTGAAGATGTTTGTGGGTATTCGCCTCAGCCAGGAGGATGAGTTCAACGGTGCAGACCTTGCCATTCACAAGATTTCTGCGACGGCGGAACGCGAAACCAGTTGGTGAGGAATAGCTGTCAGTAATTTAAGTCAGATTGTAGTGTTTAATCTTGCGGTAGAGAGTGCGTTCGCTGATACCCAGCAAATCCGCGACATTGCGGCGATGACCGTTGTGTCTGACCAATAGTTCGGCAATGTGATGTGCTTCCAGTTCCGCGATGGACAACCCAAGTAGCTTACCCATCCCGGTTTGGGCTGTGCCACTGGCGGGAACGACGGAAGGCACATGGCCATGGCGGTGCAGGGATGAATGAGCACCGAGGTGGATATGCGCGGCGCTGATGATGCCGTGACTGCTCATGGCCACGGCTTTCAGCAAAATATTGCGGAGTTCCCGAACATTGCCCGGAAAATTATGCTGCATCAATTTTTCCAGGGCGTCGTCGGTGAGTCTGCAACGCGGCGCACCCGCCTGGGTAATGCGCTTGAGCATGGCTTCTGCCAGTGCCGGGATATCGCTGCTACGCTCCTTCAGGCTGGGCAGACGCAGGTCAATGCCGGCGATACGGTAATACAGATCGAGACGAAAGTGCCTGGTTTCGGCCATCTCCAGCAGGTCGCGGTTGGTGGCGGAAATCAATCGCACATCGGCACGTAAAGTGTCTGTGCCACCCAGGCGGCGGAACTCGCCAGTTTCCAGTACCCGCAATAGCTTGGCCTGCATATTGGGCGGGATCTCTCCGGCTTCATCCAGGAACAGGGTGCCGCCGTCTGCTAACTCGAATAATCCCTGCTTTCTTCCAATACAGCCGGTAAATGCCCCGCGCTCATGACCAAATAGTTCATCCTCGAACATGGTCTCTGCAATTGAGGCGCAATTCACCGCGATGAAGGGTTTGTTGCGCCGCGCCGAGCGGCGATGAATATACTGTGCCGCCAGCTCCTTGCCGACACCGCTTTCGCCCAGCAGCAGGATGGCGGCCTCGGATTCGGCCGCGCGGGTCAGGTGGTCAAGGCAGGCAAGAAAAGCCGGCGAATTGCCGATCATGCGTATATCTTCGCAGTCCAGTTCATCCGAACTGGCGATGTGGAAAATGGCTTCACCCAGGTAGCGTTGATTGCCTGAGCCTTGAATCGGGTGCCCCTTGATGCGTGCATATTCCGGGCGATTATGGCGGTCGAAATGGATGTGAATCACTTCATGCGACTGATGACTGCGAAATACTTCCTGGTGTGGGCAGTCCTCGCCATTCTGATGGCAGGGAACGGTAGAGCGATGCGATACCTCATGGCATTTTTGCCCCACAACTTCGTTTCTATCCATGCCATAAGTCACACAATAAGCATGGTTGGCAGCGACGATAACGTAGTTTTCGTCAATTAAAACAAATGGATTTTCATGTACGTCCATCAATGACTGCAATTCGGGAGCAAGTGCGGTATTCATTTTTTTTCACCTGTCAGAATGTCATGACACTATGGTCTATATTAAGACAAGACAGCCAAAATGGCATGACAACGATTTTGAATAAATTTGGCTTATGGGTTTTATTCCAGTGATATCAATGAATTGGAATAATGGCATGTATGTTGCGAAGAGAGTTTGTGAGACAAGCGGAACCCGGTAATCACGTCGATGGCTGACGTATGTTTAATACTTACGGAGGATGTTAAATGGCACATATCGTTATCATTGGCGCGGGTATTGGCGGTATGCCCATGGCCTACGAAATGCGCGAGCAGGCTCGCAAGGAAGACAAGGTCACTGTTATTTCCGATATGGATACCTTCCATTTTGTGCCTTCCAACCCCTGGGTGGGCGTGAAATGGCGCACCCGCGCAGACATCGCTTTTCCTATCGCGCCATACTTGAATAAAAAAGGTATCGATTTCATTCACTCGGGCGCCAAACGCGTACACCCGGACAAAAACCAGGTCGAACTGATGGATGGTCGTAATGTCGATTACGATTTTTTGATTATCGCCACCGGCCCAAAACTGGCGTTTGACGAAGTGCCCGGTCTGGGTCCTGAAGGGCATACCCACTCCATTTGCCACGTCGATCACGCTGAAAAAGCCGCCAAGAAATGGGAGGATTTCTGCGCCAATCCGGGACCGATCGTGGTGGGCGCGGTGCAGGGGGCCTCCTGCTACGGTCCGGCCTACGAATATGCCTTCATCATGGATACCGACCTCAAGCGCCGCAAGATACGCGACAAGGTGCCTATGACTTTCGTCACCGCCGAACCGTATATTGGCCACCTCGGCCTGGGCGGTGTGGGCGATTCCAAGGGCTTGCTGGAAGCCAACATGCGCGACCGCCATATCAAGTGGATATGCAATGCCAAAACCACTAAAGTCGAGGCGGGCAAGATGTTCGTCACAGAACTCAACGAGGATGGCAGCGTGAAAAAGGAGCACGAACTGCCGTTCAATTACGCCATGATGCTGCCCGCGTTTAAAGGCGTAGACGCAGTGTTCGGCATCGAGGGACTGACCAACCCGCGCGGTTTCATCCTGATCGATCAGTACCAGCGCAACCCCAAGTTCCAGAACATCTATTCGGTAGGCGTCTGTGTTGCCATTCCCCCGGTGGAAGTCACCCCGGTGCCTACCGGCGCGCCCAAGACCGGTTACATGATCGAATCCATGGTCACCGCCACTGCGCACAATATCCGCAACGCACTGGATGGCAAGGAGCCGATGGAAAAAGCCACCTGGAACGCCATTTGTCTGGCTGATTTCGGTGATACCGGCGCGGCTTTTGTGGCGCTGCCGCAGATTCCGCCGCGCAACGTCAACTGGTTCAAGGAAGGCAAGTGGGTACACCTGGCTAAAGTCGCGTTCGAAAAATACTTCATCCGCAAGATGAAGAAAGGCACCACCGAACCACTGTACGAGAAATATGTACTCGGCGCCCTGGGACTTAAAAAGCTCAAATAACACACTGTAGTGTTGCAGGCGCAATCAGTTACAGGCCTGCTGGATTTTCGGGCGCACGTCTGCCACCAGCAGACGGGCGTTTTTTATCTGTTTAGCGCTGGGGAACAAGGTTGCGTAACAGCGCCGCTGCCAGGGTAGCGTCCTCGAGCTGTTTTTGAAACCAGCGCAGCGCGCGTCCCGTGTCACGGGTGCGCCAGGCCAGATAAAGCGGTATCGGCGGTTTGGACTCGACCACCTCGCATATCACCAGACGACCAGCAACGGCTTCCCGCTCGGCCATGGCGCAGGGCAGAAAGCCGGCGCCCAATCCGGCAATTTGTGCAGCAAGTTTGGCGGCCATATCCGGCACGGTAAGCACGTCTTGTCCGTCAAGCAAGCCGCTGCTGCGGGTGGAAAGCCGGCGCGAGGTGTCTGCAATGGCCACTGCGCGATGCTTGAGCAACTCATGTGCGGCGATGGGTTGGTCCACAGTGGCAAGCGGGTGACCCGGCGCCACTGCGAATACGAATTCCGCATCGCCGATTTTATGCGTGGCGTAGCCGCCGCCTGGCGGATGGTCGCCGGATACCCCGATGACCAGATCGGCGCGGTTTGTCGCCAGCGCATCCCAACTGCCTCCGAGAACTTCGTGGCTCAGCCGCAGGCGTGTTCCGCTCATCTGCGCATAAAATGTCTCGATCAATGGGAACAGGGCGGCGACATCGAGTACCACATCCAGTGCGATGCGCAGCTCCGTCTCCCAGCCCGTGGCAATTCGCTTTACCCGGCACTCCAGCGCATCCGCAGCCTGCAACAACACGCGGCCTTCTTCCAGCAGGGCACGTCCGGCGGCAGTGAGCAGGGCTCGGCGCCCGCTGCGATCAAATAAGGCCACGCCCAGGTCGCTTTCCAGTTTTTGCATGGAATAAGTGAGTGCAGAAGGCACCCGGAATACCTCCTCAGCTGCTGCGGCAAAACTGCCACGTCGGTCAATCGCGTCGAGAATTTGCAGGGATTCCAGAGTGATTTTCATATTCGGAAAAATTGAACTGATTGCGCATGATTATCCGCTAACAGGCATAAAAAATGGCGGCCTGTGGGCCGCCATTGCAACATCATCAGGTATGCGTTGTGCGATCTGTCAGGCTGCAGCCTGTTTCTGCACGCAGTGCGGGCACGATACGCCCAGCACATAGTCCGGCGATTGCTGGTCTTCGGGTGTCAATACGCTGCGGCAGGCAAAGCACATGTTTGTTTGCGTAGGTTTGAGTTCGCCATCGAGCGCGACGCGCTTGTCAAACACGAAACACTCGCCATCGTAGTGTGCAGCGCCGCATTCTTCGAAGTATTTCAGGATGCCGCCTTCCAGCTGGTAAACCTGGCTGAAGCCCTGGCCGGCCATGAACGGCGCGGCTTTTTCGCAGCGGATGCCGCCGGTGCAGAAGGTGACGATGGGCACGTCGCGGTAATTCCTGAGCTGTTCGGTAGCGGCGGCAAAATCGCCAAAGCTGTGCAGCTTGAGATTCACCGCATTCCTGAACGTGCCGACGCGGTATTCAAAATCGTTGCGAGTGTCCACGATGATGAATTCGCGACCTTCGTCGTACCATTTTTTCAGCTCACTGGCGGGTAGCTGCGGCGCGGAGTGGGAAGTGCGCTCGAAATCGGGCTGATGGAAAGTGATGATTTCCCTTTTCAGCTTGACCAGCATGCGGTTAAACGGGATTTCGTCCGACATGCTGCGCTTGATGGCGATGCCGGCAAAGCGTGCATCCGTAGTGAGCCAGCCAATAAAGTTTTCCAGCTCTGCGGCAACGCCGGCGAGAAACATATTGATGCCCTCCGGTGTGAGCAGCACGGTACCTTTGAGGGTGCGGGTATGCGCGCGGAAGGTTTCGCGCAGGGCAGGCAGATCTTCCAGTGGTACAAAACGGTAAGCGGCGATGTTAAGAATGGCTGACATGATTCAGGGATTCAAGGGCTTATAAACAGACGGTATTATACCCTGCTGCAACCGGGTAAAATCAGGCAATGCCCGATCCAGAATTTATCCATCTCCGCCTGCATTCCGAATACTCCATCAGCGACGGCATCGTGCGCATCGACGACGCGGTGCAGCGCGCCGTGGCGGATGGCATGCCTGCGCTGGCGTTGACCGATCTGTCCAATTTATTCGGGATGGTGAAGTTTTATCAATCCGCGCGTGGCAAAGGGGTCAAACCCATCGTGGGTTGCGATGTGTGGGTGAGCAATGACACCGATCGCGACCGGCCCGGCCGCCTCTTGCTGCTGGCGCAAAACCGCGACGGCTATCGCCGCCTGTCTGAATTGCTCACCCGCGCCTACCGTGAAAACATGTATCGCGGCCGGGCAGAGCTGCGCCAGGCATGGTTCGGCGAAACCGGCACGGCAGGGCTGATTGCGCTGTCCGGCGCGCAGTTGGGCGATGTCGGCCAGGCTCTGCTGGCGGGCAATAGCGACGCGTCGCAGGCAGCGGCCAGGCGCTGGGCGGCGCTGTTTCCCGATCGCTATTACCTGGAAATCCAGCGCAGTGGCCACGCAGACGCTGAAAACTGCCTGCAGGCAACGCTGCCGCTGGCACTGGCGCTGGATTTGCCGGTGGTGGCTACCCATCCCGTCCAGTTCCCCGAACGCGATGACTTCAAGGCGCATGAGGCGCGCGTATGCATCGCCGAAGGCGCATTGCTGGGTGACCGCCGTCGTCCGCGCATGTTCACCGAGGAGCAGTATTTCAAAACCCAGGCGGAGATGGCGGCGCTGTTCGCCGATATCCCCGAGGCGCTGGTCAACAGCGTGGAAATCGCCAAACGCTGTTCGTTGAATCTGGAACTGGGAAAAAGCAAGCTGCCGCAGTTTCCCACGCCGGCTGGCATGACCCTCGACGACCACTTGCGGGAACGTTCCCGGGATGGGTTGGCGGCGCGCATGGCGCTGCTCTACCCCGACGCCGGCGAACGCGAGAAGCGCTATGCGCAGTATCAGGAACGTCTGGAATTCGAGCTCGGTACCATCATCCAGATGGGCTTCCCCGGCTATTTCCTGATCGTGGCGGACTTCATCAACTGGGCCAAACACAACGGCGTACCGGTGGGGCCGGGGCGTGGCTCCGGCGCGGGCTCGCTGGTGGCCTACGTGCTCGGCATCACCGATATTGACCCGATCCCTTATGACCTGCTGTTCGAGCGGTTTTTGAATCCGGAGCGGGTGTCCATGCCCGACTTCGACGTAGACTTCTGTCAGGACGGGCGCGAGCGCGTCATCAACTACGTCAAGGACAAATATGGACGCGATGCGGTGTCGCAGATTGTGACCTTTGGCACCCTCGGTTCAAAGTCGGTGATCCGCGACGTCGGGCGCGTGCTGGACATGCCTTATCTGTTGTGCGACCAGCTTTCCAAGCTGGTACCGATCGAGGGGGTCAAGCCGGTCTCGTTGCAAAAAGCCCTGGAAACCGAGCCGCAGCTCAAGGAACGCTACGACAACGAAGAGGACGTGCGCGAGTTGTTCAACCTGGCGCAAAAGCTCGAAGATCTGACCCGCAACGTCGGCATGCACGCGGGCGGGGTGTTGATCGCCCCCGGCAAACTCACCGATTTTTGTCCGCTGTACATCGCCGAGGGTTCGGATTCCGCGGTATCGCAATTCGACAAGGACGACGTGGAAAAAGCCGGCCTGGTGAAATTCGACTTCCTGGGCTTGCGCACGCTGACCATCCTGGACTGGGCAATGCGCTATGTGGCGGCGCTGTCGCCCGATGGCAAAGCGCCATTCAGCCTGGAGACGCTGTCACTGAATGACCGGCGCAGCTACGCGCTGCTGAAAGCCTGCAACACCACCGCCGTATTCCAGCTCGAATCGCGCGGCATGAAAGACCTGATCCGGCGCCTGCAGCCGGATTGTTTCGAGGACGTGGTGGCGCTGGTGGCGCTGTTTCGCCCCGGCCCGCTGGAGTCGGGCATGGTCGACGACTTCATCAACCGCAAGCACGGCAAGGCACGCGTGGACTACATGCATCCCACGCTGGAGGGCACCCTCAAGCCCACCTACGGCGTCATCGTTTATCAGGAACAGGTGATGCAGATCGCCCAGATCATGGGCGGCTATACCCTCGGTTCCGCTGACTTGCTGCGTCGTGCCATGGGCAAGAAAAAAGCCGAGGAGATGGCCGAACACCGCGACATTTTCGTCAACGGCGCGGTAGCCAAGGGAGTGGACGCCAAACAGGCGACTTATATCTTCGACTTGATGGAGAAGTTTGCCGGCTACGGGTTCAACAAATCCCACTCCGCCGCCTATGCGCTGGTGGCTTATCACACCGCATATTTGAAGGCGCATCACCCGGCGGCGTTCATGGCTGCCACCCTGTCGGCGGACATGGACGACACCGACAAGGTGAAGAATTTCTACGAAGACACGGTGGCCAATGGTCTGGAGGTATTGCCGCCGGATATCAACCTGTCCGGTTACCGCTTTGCCCCGGAAAACGAAAAGCAGATCCGCTACGGCCTGGGTGCGATCAAGGGTACCGGTGCCGCAGCAATCAGCGCCATTGTCACGGCACGCGAAAAAGACGGCGCATTCAAGGATTTGTTCGATCTGGCGCGGCGCGTGGACAAGCGCAGCGTGAATCGCCGCACCCTGGAATCGTTGATTCGCGCCGGCGCATTCGACAGCATCAACGACCACCGCGCAGCCCTTCTGGCTTCGGTTGGCATGGCGCTGGAACTGGCCGAACAGGCCGCCGCCGACATCAACCAGGTCAGCCTGTTCGGAGACCTCGACAGCCATCCTGACACCCAGCCCACCCTGGCCAATGTGCCACGCTGGCACGAGAAAGAAAAACTGCTGCAGGAAAAAACTGCGCTGGGCTTTTATTTCAGCGGCCATCCATACGATGCCTACGCATCCGAGCTGGCCGGGCTGGCGAAATTGCGCCTGAAGGACATCGCTCCCAGCCACCAGCCGGTATTGCTGGCAGGCATTATCTCGGCGTTGCGCACGCAGATGACGCGGCGCGGAAAAATGGCTTTTGTGCAACTGGATGATGGTACGGCAGCACTCGAGGTGCCGGTATTCAATGAGGTGTTCGAGCGCCACCGCGAGTGGCTCAAGGAAGACCGCCTGCTGCTGGTGGAAGGCAAAGTGTCGAAAGACGACTACTCCGGTGGCCTGCGCGTGATGGTGGACAAGCTCTATGACCTCACCGCTGCGCGCACCCGTTATGCCAAATCACTGATGCTCGCCATGAACGGGCAATCCAGCGCCACTCGGCTATTGGACATGCTGCAGCCGTACCGCTCGCAGGACGGCGGTTGTCCGGTACGGATTGGATATCACAACGGTGCGGCTGCCTGCGAACTGGTGCTGGGCGACAACTGGCGCGTGGCACTGCACGATGGCCTGCTTGAAGGGCTGAATGGCTGGCTTAGCCGAGACAATGTGCGAATCGAGTTCTGAGCGGATTCGGATTTCAGATAAATTAAAACGGGTGGTTATTCCACCCGTTTTTTATTATTACAATAAATCAAATGGATAGCCCTATATTGACAGCATGTATTCGCATGAGGCGAAAAAACAATTGACAAGTAAGTAACAATATTAGAAAATACTTATAACGCTGATCTTCAGCTCTTTCCCAAGAGCTCAGTGTTGTCTCCTCCTCCTCCTTAAAAAGAGGATTTCGCCCGGCAGCGATTACGCGCCGGGCATTTTTTTGCCCGCACTGTTCCCCCTGATCTGATTGGAAGCCAAAGCTGGTTCGAGGCTGGGTGACGCGCGCGAAACGGGTTAGATGGTGTCGCGCTTGTCGAACGAGGTGAACTCACCTTCTGCGAGTGAGACTGCAAGGGATTCAACTCTGGCCAGGGGCGGGCCGCGCCTGGCCCATTCCGTGAGGGCGTCTACTGCTTCCGGCGTGCCGGAAACCAGTGCCTCTACTGTGCCGTCGGTGCAATTCCTCACCCATCCGGTCACGCCAAGTCGCGCCGCCTCCTGGCACATGGACTCCCGATACCATACGCCTTGCACATGGCCGGTGATGAGCAGGTGTTGGGTGAGGTTCATGGCAAAGCGGCCGAAGAATAAGCTGATTATTGATGAGGTTCAGGCAAGCGCCCGGGTTGAATGCCGGATCCGTTCCGCCTTATTTCACCCGCATCCCAGGAAGTGCGCCGTCGTCTGGTGAGAGGATATATAGCCCCGGCGCTTCGCCTGATGCTGCCAGCACCATGCCTTCAGAGACGCCGAATTTCATCTTGCGCGGCGCCAGATTGGCGACCATCACGGTCATTCGGCCGATAAGTTTTTCCGGATCGTAGGCGGATTTGATGCCGGCAAAAACATTGCGGGTTTTGCCTTCGCCGATGTCCAGGGTCAGGCGAATCAGCTTGTCCGCACCTTCCACATGCTCGGCATTGACGATTTTTGCCACGCGCAGATCGATCCTGGCGAAATCATCTACCGTGATGGTGTCGGCAATCGACGCGATGGTGTGGGTTTGTGCCTCGGCATGTCGTACCGGAGAGTGGGTCTCGGCTGTAGGTTCCAGGCTTTGCTGGTTGGCGGCAACCAGGGCATCGACCTGTTTTTGATCGACGCGGATCATCAGGTGTTGGTATGCGTTGATGCTGTGGTTGGTCAATAGTGTGTCAGCGTCACGCCAGGCGAGCGGGGCGAGGTTGAGGAAGGCTTCGACCTCGGCGGCAAGCTTGGGTAGCACCGGTTTGAGGTATAAGGTGAGCAGGCGGAACAGATTGACGCTGACTGAGCAGATTTCGTGCATCAAGGCTTCGGCGTCGGGTTGTTTGGCGAGTTCCCAGGGCTTGGCGTCGTTGACGTATTGGTTGGCCAAATCCGTTAGCCGCATGATTTCGCGCAGTGCCTTGCCGTATTCGCGCGCTTCGTAGCATTCGCTGATGAGGCCGGCGGCGTGCTGGACTTCGATCAGCGGTTCAGAGGTCGGCAGGTTGGCGGCGAGCTTGCCGCCAAATCGCTTGTGGATGAACCCGGCGGTGCGGCTGGCGATGTTGATGTATTTGCCGACCAGATCGCTGTTCACCCGGGCGATGAAGTCGGCCAAGTTGAGGTCGAGGTCTTCCATGCTTCCGTTGATCTTGGCTGCGTAGTAATAGCGCAGCCATTCCGGGTTCATGCCGCTGGACAGGTAACTTTCGGCGGTGATGAAGGTACCGCGCGACTTGGACATCTTGGCGCCGTTGACGGTGAGAAAACCGTGCGCGAATACTCCGTTCGGGGTACGGTAGCCGGCGCTTTTCAGCATGGCGGGCCAGAACAGCGCGTGGAAGTAGAGGATATCCTTGCCGATGAAGTGGTACAGCTCTGTGGTGCTGCCATCCTGCCACCAGGCGTCAAAATCCAGCCCTTTGTCCGCCGCGAGCTTTTTGAAACTCGCCATGTAGCCGATCGGCGCATCCAGCCAAACGTAGAAATACTTGCCCGGCGCATCGGGAATTTCAAAGCCGAAGTAGGGCGCGTCGCGCGAGATATCCCAGTTTTGCAGGCCAGCGTTGAACCATTCGTCGAGTTTGTTGGCGGCCTCTTTTTGCAGTGCGCCAGAGCGGGTCCAGTCACGTAAAAAGTCTTCGCAGTCGCCGAGTTTGAAAAAATAATGTTCGGACTCACGCCGCACCGGCGTGCTGCCGGAAATGGCTGAAACCGGATTGATCAGATCCGTGGGTGTATAGGTCGCGCCGCATACTTCGCAGCCGTCGCCATACTGATCCTGCGCACCACACTTGGGGCATTGGCCCTTGATGAAGCGGTCCGGCAGGAACATTTCCCTGACTGGATCATAGTATTGTTCGATGGTCTTTTGCTCGATCAACCCGGTTTCGCGCAGCTTCAGGTAGACCGTGTCGGACAGTTCGCGGTTTTCCTCGGAGTTGGTCGAGTGGTAGCTGTCGAAACCGACGTGAAAACCGGTGAAGTCGCGCAAATGCTCGTCGTGCACGCGTGCGATCAATTGCTCCGGCGTGATGCCTTCCTTCTCGGCGCGCAGCATGATGGGTGTGCCGTGGGTATCGTCGGCGCAGACGTAATAGCATTCATGACCGTGCATTTTCTGGAAGCGTACCCAGATATCGGTCTGGATGTATTCCACCAGGTGGCCGAGGTGAATGGCGCCGTTGGCGTAGGGCAGGGCGGAGGTGACGAGGATTTTGCGGGTCATGGGAGTCAATTATTTATTGGGACAGGAGAGGGCTTGTCGTATAGCCGCTATACGCGAAATTTATTTTAGCCCCATGGTCAGGTAAGCGGACAGCACCATGCCGAGCACGGCGAGCAGCAACGTGGAAAGCGCAGCCATGTTGACCCAGTAACCGTCCGGAATTTCCACCGGCTTGAGCGTGCGTAGTACACGCCGGTACTGGATCACGGCCAGCACGGCCATCAGGCTGCCGAGCAGGATGAAACCCAGTCCCACCCAGAACGAGATGCCGCGTTCCAGATGCTGGGGCGCCAGCGGCGCGAGCATGTGCAGGAACAGACCGAAGCGCTCCACTACAAAGCCGAACGCCATCAGCGTGAGGCAGGTGCGGTTCCAGGCCAGCAAGGTGCGCTCGGCGGCGAAAAATACGCGTGGATCATTCAGGTCGGACATGGCGTAGCCGCTCAGTCGGCCAGCAACTGCGCCAGCACAAACGGTAGAATGCCGCCGCTCTGGTAGTACTCCACCTCGATCGGCGTGTCGATGCGCAGCTTCACTGCCGCCGAATCGGTCGAGCCATCAGCGCGGTGGATCATAAGTGTTACATCCTGCTGCGGGGATATGCCGTTCTCCAGCCCGAGCAGGTCGAAAGTCTCGCTGCCGTCCAGCCTCAAACTATCCGCGCCCATACCGTCATTGAACTGGCACGGCAGCACACCCATACCCACCAGATTGGCACGGTGGATGCGCTCGAAGCTCTTCGCTACCACAGCTTTCACGCCCAGCAGGCGCGTGCCCTTGGCCGCCCAGTCGCGGCTGGAGCCGGTGCCGTATTCCTCGCCGGCGAAAATCATCAGCGGCGTGCCAGCCGCTTGGTATTGCATGGCCGCGTCGTAGATGGCCATTTCCGCGCCGTCGGGCTGGTGTTGGGTGACGCCGCCCTCGCTGCCGGGCAGCATCAGGTTCTTGATGCGCACGTTGGCGAAGGTGCCGCGCATCATCACTTCATGATTGCCGCGGCGTGCACCGTAGCTGTTGAAGTCGGCCCGGTCCACGCCGTGCTCCAGCAGAAACTTGCCGGCGGGAGAAGTGGGCTTGATCGAACCCGCCGGGCTGATGTGGTCGGTGGTGACGGAGTCGCCGAACACCGCCAGCGCGCGTGCGCCGTGAATCACACCGCTGTCGCCTGCTGCGCCGTCGAAAAATGGTGGCTGCTGGATGTAGGTGGATGCGCCATCCCAGTCGTACACTGCGCCCGCCGGCGCAGGCACGGCGGCCCACAGCGGGTTGTCTGCGCTTAAGTCGGCGTAAAGCTTGCGGTAGATGTCCGGGTTGGTAGCGGTGCCCATGACCGCAGCCACTTCTTCGAGCGACGGCCAGATGTCCTTGAGATACACCGGCTCGCCGTTGCGACCCGTACCCAGCGGCTCGGTTGCCAGATCCTTGTTCATTGTCCCGGCGATGGCGTAGGCCACCACCAGCGGCGGGCTCATCAGGAAATTGGCTTTCACGTTCTGGTGCACGCGCGCTTCGAAGTTGCGGTTGCCGGAGAGTACCGAGGCGGCGATCAGGTCGTTACCGGTAATCGCGGACTCGATCGCGGCAGGCAACGGGCCGGAGTTGCCGATACAAGTGGTGCAACCGTATCCCACCAGTTTGAAGCCCATCGCGCCCAGCGCGTCGAGCAGCCCGGCTGCTTCCAGGTACTCGGTCACCACGCGCGAGCCGGGGCCGAGCGAGGTCTTGACGTGGCGGGATACAGTCAATCCCTTTTCCACCGCTTTTTTCGCCAGCAGACCGGCGGCGAGCATCACGCTGGGGTTGGAGGTGTTGGTGCAGGAAGTAATCGCGGCGATCACCACATCGCCGTGGCCGAGCGTGCCGCTTTGCCCAGCCGTATATACCGCATTACTGGCGATATGGTCGGGGGTGGGGCGGTTGTCCACCATTTCGCGTTCGATCACCACCGCAGGGTCGGTGCCGCCCGCCGGAAGCGTGTCCGCGTTCTGCATGCCGCCGCCCGCGATATCTGTTCCGGCAGGGGCCGGCGCGAGTATCACACGCTGCGCCAGGGTCGCGGCTGACTTGCCGTAGCCGCCCTCGGCCACCGGTTTGGCGAACAGTCCCGCAAAGGCCTGTTTGACGTGATCCAGCTCAATACGGTCCTGCGGGCGGCGTGGGCCGGCCACGCTGGGTACCACGCTGCCCAGGTCGATTTCCAGCACTTGCGAATAGTCGCAGTCGCCGGCCTGGGAGATACCGAACAAGCCCTGCGCCTGGAAGTAATTGCGGATGGTATCCACCTGTTCCGCGCTGCGGCCAGTGGCAGCGTAATAGGCGCAGGTGGCTTCGTCCACAGGGAAGAAGCCCATGGTCGCGCCGTATTCAGGGGCCATGTTGGCAATGGTGGCGCGGTCGGGCAGCGACAGTGCCGCTGCGCCGGCGCCGAAAAATTCCACGAATTTGCCGACGACCTTCGCCTTGCGCAGCATTTCGGTCACGGTCAGCACCACGTCTGTAGCAGTCACACCCTCGCGAATCTGGCCTTTCAGGTGCACACCGACCACGTCCGGGGTAAGGAAATACACTGGCTGGCCGAGCATTCCCGCTTCCGCTTCGATGCCGCCCACGCCCCAGGCGACGATGCCCAGGCCATTGATCATGGTGGTGTGCGAGTCGGTGCCCACCAGGGTGTCCGGGTAATGCACGCCGTCCTTCTCCATTACCCCGCGCGCCAGATATTCCAGGTTGACCTGATGCACGATGCCGATGCCGGGCGGCACTACCTTGAAGGTATCGAATGCCTGCATGCCCCATTTCAGGAACTGGTAACGCTCGCGGTTGCGGATGAATTCCAGCTCCATATTTTTTTGCAGCGCGTCGGGCTGGTTGAACACGTCCACCTGCACCGAATGATCCACCACCATGTCCACCGGCACCAGCGGTTCGATCACCTTCGGATTCTTGCCCGCCTTTGCCGCCGCCGAGCGCATCGCCGCCAGGTCGGCCAGCAGCGGCACGCCAGTGAAATCCTGCAACAGAATGCGCGCCACAACAAAGGGTATTTCCTCGGTACGCGGGCCGTTGGGCTGCCAGTTGGCCAGTTCGCGGATGTGCTGCTCGGTAATTTTTTTGCCGTCGCAATTGCGCAGTACCGCTTCCAGCACGATGCGGATGGATACCGGCAAACGCGATATTTTCCCCACTCCGGCAGCTTCCAGCGCGGGCAGTGAGTAAAACCGGCCAACGCTGCCATTGCCGAGCGGAAATTCGGAGAGGGTGTTGAACAACTGGTGGGGTGCGTGCATGGTGGATAAAACCCGGAATCGAAATACCGCGATTTTACCGTACTTTGCGCAGTGAAGAAGCCGCGCAGTTTAAGGTGCACGAAGCATGCTCCGTAGCGGCTGGTTCTAGCAATACAGAAGACGGTTTGACGACGTGGCAGAGCAAGCCGGTTTTTTGTATGGCTGGGCTTATTTACGCTGAAATATTTTTGTGTTACGACTGATACCGCGCAAGCGCGCCGGCAGACTTACCCCAGACGATATACCAGGAGAAAATAATGAACGCAGTTGTGGAATTCCAGCAGTACAGCAACGCCAGCTTTGAGCAAGTTCGCACCCGTTTCGATGAGGAATACGGTGTTATGTGGTCGTTCATGCGGCCTGAACCGAGGCCATGCTTTACTCGGATGGCTTTGCAGGAGCTCTTGATGTATCAATATAACCTTGAGGGCATGAAGGGACGTGTTGTTACCAACGGTATATTTAAACAGGCCAATTACATGGTTCTGGCTTCAGATATCCCAGGTGTGTTTAATCTTGGTGGAGATCTGGCAACATTCCGCCAAGCAATTACGTATCAAGATCGAGAAGGTCTTTTATCTTACGCCAAGTTGTGCATTGATAACGTGTGGACTTACTACAACATGCAGGCACCGATCACGACCATTTCTCTGGTTCAGGGGCAGGCGATGGGCGGAGGATTCGAGTCGGCACTTTCCGCCCACGTGATGATTGCGGAGAAAGGTGCGCTAATGGGCTTGCCGGAAGTGCTGTTCAACCTCTTTCCGGGGATGGGGGCATTGAGCTTTTTGTCGCGCAAGATCGGCATGCGGGCGGCCGAAGCCATGGTGCGCTCGGGCAAGGTTTATACCGCGACGGAGCTGCACGAGATGGGCGTGGTAGACGTGCTGGCCGAGGATGGCCAGGGCGAAAAAGCCCTGTATGACTGGATACGCAAGAATCACCGCTCGCTCAATTCTTTCCAGGCCATTCAGCGCGCCAAGCAGCGCGTGAATCCGCTTACGGTAGAAGAGCTGTACGAGATCACCGAGATTTGGGTGGATGCGGCGCTGCGACTGAGCGAACGCGACCTCAAGATCATGGAGCGCCTGGTGCGGGCGCAGGACCGCAGGGCGACCGAGTCGGAACCGGTAAGGGCAGAACTGGAAATCGCCTGATGCTTCAGCGCGAGGCTGTCTGGCGGCGACTGAGGTAATCTTCGATGGCGGCGCGCGCGGCTGCGTAGTCCGTGCGCAATAGCCCGACCATGGCGCTACCGCGAAAGCGCAGTTCGCCCGGATCGGCGCGGTCCATGGTGTCGGCGCGGCTGAATACGCCGCGAGCGCCGATGCTCAGGCTATTTCCTTTGAGAGCGTGGCAATGGTCGCGCAGGGCGCCGTATTGTGTTTGTTTGACCGCGTGTTCGATCTTGTCCAGCAATTCGTCCGCGTCACGCAGGTAGTTGCGTAGCAGGCGCTGCACAAACAAGGCGTCGCCGATACCCAGGATTTCCAGTTCCCGGAGCGTTGCGGCATCCAGCGCGGCACTCGTTTCCGCGTCAGCGGGAGCGGGCAGTCTGGAGTGGAAACCGGAACCGCTCATGACCGTATTCAGCCAGTGTTCGGCGGTGGCGGAAGGCATGCCCAGCAGGTTTGCGATGGTGCCAAACAAGGTGGACGCATCCACAGGCTTGCTCAGGAAAGCATCGAATCCGGCTTCCTTGGCAGCCTGACGCGCACTCAGGGTAGCATCGGCGGTGAACAGGATGAAACGGGTGCGGGTGTCGTCCGGGCGGGTGAAGCGATAGAGCTTCAGGGCATCTGTTCCGCTCATGCCCGCCATGTTGAGATCGGCGATGACCAGGTCGAAGCTGGCCTGTTCCAGTTGATCCAGTAATTCTTCGCCATTGGTCGACAGAGAGACGTGGTGGCCGGCCCGCTCCAGCAGACGCAGTAATATTTTCTGGTTGGTGGCGTCGTCCTCGCATACCAGGATGCGTAGAGTGCTCTCCAGGCTTGTATCCCGTGTGGCAGGCAACGGTACGATCCCGGCATTTCCTGGCTGAGACTGAGCCGCTTTTTCAAACGATAGATCGAACCAGAAGCGGCTACCCAGACCCTCTGCGCTCTCGAACGTGAGACGTCCACCCATGGCTTCCACCAGATGCCTGGTGATGGTCAGCCCCAGCCCGCTGCCGCCGAAGCGACGCGTGGTGGAGATATCCGCCTGGATGAAACTCTCGAATATTTTACCTTGGGCGCTGGTGGGAATGCCCACGCCGGTGTCCGCCACTTCGAAGCGCACATTGCTGCGATGTTCATCTTCCCAAAGTATTGAAAGGGACAAGGTGACGCCGCCCTGTTCGGTGAACTTGATGGCATTGCCTACCAGATTGGCGAGCACTTGTTGCAGCCGATGAGGGTCGCCGCGCAGTTTGTCTGTTGCGGCCGCGATGTGGGTATCCAGACGGATGCTTTTGGCTTCCGCCTGGGAGCGGAAGATTTTGACCGTCTCTTCCAGCAGGCTGTTCACGGAAAAATCCGTGTGCTCGATAGCCAGCTTGCCATCCTCGATTTTAGCGAAATCCAGCACATTGTTGAGCAGGGATAGCAGCAACCTGGAAGAGCTGTCCAGCGTGCTGAGCAGATCCTGCTGCTCGCTGTTGAGCGGGGTGGCCTTGAGCAGGGTACTGATACCGACAATGCCGCTTAAAGGCGTACGAATCTCATGACTCATGTTGGCCACAAAGCGGGTCTTCGCAGCATTGGCTTCTTCTGCTTTTTGTCTGGCCTCGTTCATCCTTCTAATTAGTCCAGCGACATAAATTGGCAAGGCAGCCAGCATCAATAACACGCCATATGCCATGGTCTTATGTTCCAGCCAGTATGGATTGACTTGGGTCGTGAAAACGAATCCTACAATACTCAATACTTGAGCATGAAAGAGATATTTATTGCCAAATCTAAACCCATTACCAAAAATGACCCACAAATATATGCCAACCAAAAGGACGCCAGCTTCGCCAGTGAACAAGATGAACAAGGTGGTACTACCCTGATCCAGCCAAGCTCCCGCCAGTCTGCGGCTAACGGAAGGTTTTCCTGTATGGAGAATAGCGCCTATTATTACGAGGGTAAGAAGTAAGAAAACGCTGATGATTTTTTGCGCTACCACATCATTATTAGTAAATGCGGTGTGAGTAGCTATCCTGACTACAAGAAAAGCCAGGATAGCCAATCCGATACCCAGCCGAACCAATGACTGCTCAAGTTCGATCCTGTCGCATTTCGCAACACGATCAGTGAACCAAATCTTCATTTTATCCAGCATGGGTAGTGCCCTGTCTGCTTTGCTATGTTGTATATTGCCGCCTGCTTTTTTGGAGCAGGGTCCGGGCTATTTTTGACAACTGCGCTGCTCGCGCGGGTTTGACCAGGCAAGCCGAAACGCCCGCTGCGAGTAATTGTTGATGAATTTTTTCGTCTTTCAGCGCGGTCACCACGATTATCGGCCGCATGGGCTCAATGCTTGAGTCACGTACGGCATTGACGAAATGGATGCCATCCATCTGGTGCATGCGGTAATCGGTAATAATCAGGTCTGCCGGTTTTTGATGCAACCACTCGAGTGCGGCTGTGGGATCGGTCATGGATACGATGCGCAAATCCATCGATAGGGATTTGAGCACGGCAGTATGGATCGCCAGCACCGTAGGCTGATCATCGATGATGAGAACGGTCTGGCGATAGGTGGGGGCACTGCGTATATCGCGGACGGACATGAGGCTGAGGGAATCGAGTAGGAATAAACGCTGTGAAGCAAGGGATGCTAACGTTGTGGCGCACATTTTTGGGCTCCTCAAGCATCGGATCAACCGGGGTCGGCATGTTCTGCCTGGATTTTTTCCACGGATGCCTCAAGCGTCAGCATGACCTTTACCAGTGCGGGATCGAAATGCCGGCCGCTTTCCTTGAGCAAGTACTGCATGGCCGATTCGATGCTCCATGCGGATTTGTAGGGCCGGACCGAGGTAAGTGCGTCAAACACATCAGCGATGGCCACGATACGTGCGGAGAGCGGGATGTCCTGACCTGAAGTACCGAACGGGTAACCCGATCCGTCGTAGCGTTCGTGATGGGACAGGGCAATTTCGCCCCCCAGCCGCAGGTATTTGGATGGGCTGTCTTCCAGGATGTCATGACCGATTTTCGGGTGTTGGCGCATGACGGTAATTTCCTCGTCCGTTAACGGCCCGGTTTTGCGCAGGATGCTGTCCGGAATGCCGATTTTTCCGATATCGTGCAGAGGCGCAGCGAGTTCAATGAGTTCTGCTTCGTCTTCGGGCAGCCCAATCGCATCCGCCAGCACACGGCTGTAGCGGGACATGCGCAGCAGGTGCCTGGCAGTATCGGTATCGCGGTATTCGCCGGCACGGGCGAGCCGCATCAGGGTTTCCTTTTCCCGACAACGGATTTCCTCTGTGGCCTGACTTACCCTATCTTCCAGCACCCGGCTCTTGTCTTCCAGGGCCAGTTGCTGCTGCCGCAGCGTCAGCAGATTGCGGCAGCGCGAAAAGCATTCGCGCATGTCCACGGGCTTGGTGAGAAAATCGGTCATACCGGCGTCCAGTGCCGCGTAACGCGTTTCCATATCCTGCTTGATGGTGATCATGACGACTGGCACGTGTTGATAGCCGGGTAATTGGCGCAAGCGGCTAATAAACTCGACGCCATTCATGTCGGGCATTAAGTAGTCTGCCAGCACCAGATCGGCAGGGTGGGCTGCTGCCCAGGCCAGTGCTGCAGAAGGCATGGTTTCTTCTTGTACTTTGATACCGGAGCCGATGCCGCGAACAACTTGGGCAAGAATGCTGCGGCTTGTAGCCTGGTCATCGAGGATCAGGACGGCGCTGGTGTATGGCAGATTAAAATTGGTCATGGTGACGATTAGTAGTGAGGTCGCATGATGTCGTTATAATATCGGCAGGACTGACTGAAGCTTTATTAACATTTGCTAATTTTTCTTGCGCGCTGATCGCGTAGCGCTTGATGAGGCTGGGTTGTACAGATGTAACGATATGACTTTTTATCATAAATCCATAGCAGGCAGCGCTATGAGTATAATCTGCCGATGGCTCTAATATGAATGCGCCGCCCGTTTCATTATAACTGCTGCACAATCACTATTCCGGAATCTCATGTCCACACTCAAACAGCAAGCCCTCGATTACCACCAGTTTCCCAAACCCGGCAAGCTCTCCGTTGAGTCCTCCAAACCCTGCGCCACTCAGTTGGACTTGTCGCTGGCCTACAGCCCCGGCGTGGCCGAGCCAGTACGGGCGATTGGCGACGACCCGGAGGCGGCTTACCGCTACACCAACAAGGGCAACCTGGTGGCGGTGATTACCGACGGCACGGCGATTCTGGGTCTGGGCAATCTGGGGCCGCTGGCTGCCAAGCCGGTGATGGAAGGCAAGGCCGTGTTGTTCAAGCGCTTTGCCAATATCGACGTGTTCGATATCGAAGTCAGCGCACCCAGCGTGCAGGCATTCATCGATACCGTGGTGAATATCGCGCCGACGTTTGGCGGCATCAATCTGGAAGACATCGCCGCGCCGCATTGTTTCGAGATCGAAAAAGCGTTGTCCGAGCGACTGGATATCCCGGTGTTCCACGACGACCAGCACGGCACTGCCGTGATCATTTGTGCCGGCCTGATCAATGCGCTGCATGTCCAGGGAAAAAAACTGGCCGACGCCCGGATAGTCTGCCTGGGTGCAGGTGCGGCGGGTAACGCATCGCTGCGTTTGTTGCTGGCAATGGGCGCGGACAAATCCAAACTGCTGGTGGTGGATAAAGTGGGCGTGCTGCATACGGGCATGACCGATTTGCCACCGCATCATGCTTTCTTTGCCGCCGATACGGATGCCAGGACGCTGTCTGATGCGATGCAGGGTGCAGATGCGTTTATCGGTGTGTCGGCGGCCAATCTGGTGACGCCTGCGATGATCAAGAGCATGGCGGACAGGCCTGTGGTGTTTGCCCTGGCTAACCCGGACCCCGAGATTTCACCGGATGCGGCACACGCCGCGCGCGATGATCTCATTATGGCGACAGGGCGTTCGGATTACCCGAATCAGGTGAACAATATACTGGGCTTTCCGTTCATTTTTCGCGGTACGCTCGACGCCCGTGCCAAACGTATTACACAAAAAATGCTGATTGCGGCGGTGCATGCGCTGATGGATTTGGCGCGCGAGCCGGTGCCGGCTGATGTTCTGGCCATTTACAATCTGACCGAACTGGCGTTTGGCCGCGACTACATCCTGCCCAAGCCTTTTGATGCGCGTCTGATCGAGCGCATTCCGCCCGCGGTGATGAAAGCGGCAAAGGAGTAAATCGGTGCGGCATGCGTCCCGTCCGGTTTACCTCAATCTGTTCAAAATACACCTGCCGCTGCCGGGGTGGGTGTCCATCCTGCAGCGCATGAGTGGTGCCGTGCTGTTTCTGGTCGCGCCGCTGCTGTTGTATCTGCTGCAAACTTCATTTGATGTCGACGGCTACGCACGGTTGCGCGAGTGGCTGCACATGTCTGTTGTCAAAACGCTGTTGACGCTGTTGCTGTGGGGTTATTTGCAGCACCTGCTGGGCGGATTGCGCTTTTTGCTGCTGGATATCCATGTCGGCACGGCGTTAGCGACGGCGCGCAAGCTGTCTTCCGCTACGCTACTGGCAAGCGCCCTGCTGACCCTGGTAATCACGGGAATAGGGCTGTGGTAGGCGGCGCGCTGTCTGCGTGGCTGGTGCAGCGCCTGAGTGCGCTGCTGCTGGCGGCATACTCGCTGCTGTTCCCGGTATGGGTCGCGTTGCATTGGCCGCTCGATTTCGCCGTCTGGCGCGGGCTATTCGCGCCCTTGCCGATGCGGATTACGACGCTGCTGTTTGTGGTGGCGCTGGCACTGCACGCCTGGGTGGGGATGCGCGATATTTTCATGGATTATGTGCAGTCGCTCGGGTTGCGTCTGGCGCTACACGTGGGGGCGCTGCTCTGGCTGGCGGCCTGCGTGGTATGGGCAGGTGCAATTTTGTGGCGCTTGCCATGATGCCGGTCAAGCGCAAATTCGACGCAGTCATCGTTGGCGGCGGCGGGGCAGGGCTGCGCGCCGCGTTGCAGCTGTCCGGTTCCGGCTTGAAGGTGGCGGTGGTGTCCAAGGTATTTCCGACGCGCTCGCACACGGTATCGGCACAGGGCGGCATTACCGCCGCGCTGGGCAATGTCATGCCGGACAACTGGCACTGGCACATGTATGACACGGTGAAGGGATCGGACTATCTGGGCGACCAGGATGCCATCGAATTCATGTGCCGTCATGCCGCGGAAGCGGTGATCGAACTGGAGCACATGGGGCTGCCGTTCTCGCGTCTGGACAATGGCCGCATCTACCAGCGCCCGTTCGGCGGCCAATCCATGAACTACGGCGGCGAGCAGGCCACGCGTACCTGTGCTGCCGCCGACCGCACCGGCCATGCGTTGCTGCATACCTTGCATCAGCAGAATCTCAAGGCCCGTACCCATTTTTTCGACGAGTACTTTGCGCTCGATTTGCTGCGCGACGCCGATGGCTATGTGCTGGGCGTGACCGCGCTGTGCATCGAAACCGGCGCGCCCTTGGTGATCGAGGCGCGCGCCACGCTGCTTGCAACCGGCGGGGCGGGACGCATTTTCCGCTACTCCACCAATGCTCACATCAATACCGGCGACGGCCTGGGCATGGTGTTGCGGGCGGGTCTGGCGTTGCAGGATATGGAGTTCTGGCAGTTTCACCCCACCGGGCTGCCCGGCTCGGGCAGCCTGATTACCGAGGGCGTGCGCGGCGAGGGCGGGTATCTGGTTAACAACCAGGGCGAGCGTTTCATGGAACGCTACGCGCCGCACGCCAAAGACCTTGCCGGGCGCGATGTGGTGGCGCGCGCGGTGGCGCTGGAAATTCATGCCGGGCGCGGCTGCGGACTGCACGGCGATACCATCCACCTCAAGCTCGACCACCTCGGCGCGGCGCTTATCAAGGACAAGCTGCCGGGTATCCGCGAACTGGCGCTGCGTTTTGCCGGGGTGGACCCGATTGACTCACCCATCCCGGTGGTGCCCACTGCGCATTACATGATGGGGGGCATTCCCACCAACCTGCACGGCCAGGTGGTGATGCCCGCGCGCTTCGGCCCGGAGGAGCCGGTGCCGGGTCTGTATGCAGTGGGCGAATGCGCCTGCGTTTCGGTGCACGGCGCCAACCGGCTGGGCGGAAACTCGCTGCTGGACTTGGTGGTATTTGGTCGCGCCGCCGGCAATCACATCATCGAAACCCTGCGCGAAAATCCTTTCCCGCGCCTGTTGCCGGAATCCGCGGCTGAAGGTGCAGTGGCGCGGCTGGCACGCTGGAACAAAACCGGTGCAGGGGAAAGCGTGGCCGATCTGCGCGTGGCGCTGCAAACGCTGATGCAAAGACATTGCGGCGTATTCCGTACCGAGATGCTGATGCGTGAAGGCATCGCCGCCCTGGATGTCCTGCAAGCCAGGCTGGATGACGTCCGCCTTACCGACCACAGCCAGGTATTCAATACCGCCCGTATTGAGGCGCTGGAGCTGGAGAATCTGTTTGCCGTGGCGCGCGCCACGCTGATTTCGGCACTGACGCGCACCGAGAGCCGGGGCGCGCATGCGCGTGAGGATTATCCCGAACGCGATGATGACCACTGGCTTAAACACACCCTGTACACACGGGAGAATGACCAGATTGACACCAAGCCGGTGCGCCTGAAGCCGCTCACCGTGGAGCCGTTTTTACCCAAGGAGCGAACCTACTGATGCGTTTCTCCATTTACCGCTACGACCCGGAGCAAGACACCAAGCCGCACATGCAGGCCTACGATCTGGACATCGATCCGGCCGGCAACATGCTGCTGGATGCGCTGCTGCTCATCAAGGACACACTGGACAGCACGCTCACCCTGCGCCGCTCCTGCCGTGAAGGGGTATGCGGTTCGGATGGCATGAACATCAATGGCAGCAATGGACTCGCCTGCATCACGCCGCTGGCTGATCTGAAACAGCCGGTGGAGGTGCGCCCGCTGCCGGGTTTGCCGGTGATTCGTGATCTGGTAGTGGACATGACGCTGTTCAATCAGCAATATCGTTCGGTCGAGCCGTGGCTGAACAACGCCGACCCCGCACCCGAGATCGAGCGCCTGCAAAGCCCGGAGCAGCGGGCGCAACTGGACGGGCTGGTGGAGTGCATTCAATGCGGCTGCTGTTCTTCCGCCTGTCCGTCGTTCTGGTGGAACCCGGACAAGTTCGTCGGTCCCGCCGGACTGCTGGCGGCATATCGCTTCATTGCGGATAGCCGCGACCAAGCGGCCAATCAGCGCCTGGATGATCTGCAAGACCCGTATCGTCTGTTTCGCTGCCACGGCATCATGAATTGTGTGTCGGTCTGCCCAAAAGGGCTGAATCCCACGGCTGCAATTGGTAAAATAAAGACGCTGCTGGTAAAGCGCGGCGCATGACTGAATTGAATCGTCTGCGCTGGCGCGCCCGACGCGGGATGCTGGAACTGGACATTCTGTTACTGGATTTTCTGGAGCAGCATTACCCCGTTCTCCCATTCAGCCAGCAAACCGCATTTGGCGAATTACTGGAACTGGGCGATGCCGAGTTGTGGGATATGATCCAGACAGGCCAGTCTGCGGCCCAGTCCGAACAGGCGATAATTATTGAATGGCTGCGTACAGGAAAGCAAAAAATGAAACCACCGACTAAAGCCACCCTCACTTTTGACAACGGCGCCAAGCCCATCGAATTGCCTGTGCTGTCCGGCAAGCTCGGCCCCAGCGTGATTGATATTCGCAGCTTGGGAAAATCCGGTTATTTCACCTATGACCCCGGTTTTCAGGCCACCGCAAGTTGCAGTTCCAGCATCACCTACATTGATGGCGACAAGGGCCTGCTCTATTACCGCGGTTATCCCATCGAGCAACTGGCGCAGCATTCCGATTTCATCGAGGTTGCCTATCTGCTGCAATACGGCGAATTGCCCACTGCCGAGCAGAAGCATCACTTCGATGCCACCATGCGTCAGCATTCCATGCTTCACGACCAGATTAGTACTGTGTTTCGCGGCTTCCAACGTAATGCACACCCGATGGCAGTGATGGTGGGCGTGGTGGGGGCGCTGTCCGCGTTTTATCACGACTCGCTGGATATCAGCGATCCGCGCCATCGCGAGGTATCTGCCTTCCGCCTGCTTGCCAAAGTGCCCACCATTGCAGCGTGGAGCTACAAATACAACACCGGCCAGCCATTCATGTATCCGCAAAACAGCTTGGGCTACGTGGAAAATTTCATGTACATGATGTTCGCCACTCCGTGCGAGCAGTATTCGGCTAATCCGGTACTGACGCGCGCGCTGGAGCGCATCATGATCCTGCACGCCGATCATGAGCAGAACGCCTCCACCTCCACGGTGCGGCTGGCGGGCTCTTCCGGTGCCAACCCTTTCGCCTGCATCTCGGCAGGCATCGCCTCGCTGTGGGGGCCGGCACACGGCGGTGCCAACGAGGCAGCGCTGGCAATGCTGGAAGAAATTGGCGATGTTTCACGCATCGGTGCATTCATCGAACGTGCCAAGGACAAGAGCGATTCGTTCCGTCTGATGGGCTTCGGCCATCGGGTTTACAAAAACATGGACCCGCGTGCGGCGGTGATGCGCGACACTTGTCATGAAGTGCTGGACGAGCTGGGACTGAACGACGATCCGCTGTTCAAGATCGCCCGCAAGCTGGAGCAGATCGCACTGGAGGACGAATACTTCGTCGCCAGGAAACTCTACCCTAATGTGGATTTCTATTCCGGTATCGTATTGCGCGCGCTGGGCATCCCCACCAATATGTTCACCGCCATGTTTGCGCTGGCGCGCACCGCCGGCTGGGTGGCGCAGTGGAACGAAATGATCGGCGATCCGGAAAACAAGATCGGGCGGCCGCGTCAACTCTATGTGGGCGACGTGCGGCGCGATTATGTTGCGGTGGACAAACGGTAACCCGTTTTGGATCAATGGCAGTCACATACCGCGCTGTTTTCCGGCAACGCACCACTGCTGGAGGCATTGTTCGACGCTTACCAGGCAGACCCAGACAGCGTGGCCCCGCAATGGCGGGCCTGGTTTGATGCGCTGCCTGCCATACCCAGAGCCGCACCCGCCGTATCCGCAACCAGCTCGCCGTGTGACACGCGTCAGGTGGGCGTGCTGCAACTCATCAATGCGCACCGTTTTCTCGGCGTGCGCCAGGCTGATCTTGACCCGCTCAAGCGCTTCCCAAAGTCCGAAGTACCCGAACTCGACCCTGCGCATTACGGCTTGACGCCCGACGATAGCGCGCGACTGTTTGATACCGGCTCTCTGGTGGCACCTGCGCAGGCCACACTGGGCGAGATTCTGCATATCCTGCGGCGCACCTATTGCGGCACGCTGGCAGCGGAATATATGTATATCTCCGACAATACGCGCAAACGCTGGCTGCAAGCGCGGCTGGAGGGCTGCCTGGCCACGCCGCAGTTCGACGCAGCGCATAAAAGACACATACTCGAAGGCCTCACCGCTGCCGAGACCCTGGAAAAATTCCTGCATGCACGCTATGTCGGGCAAAAACGCTTTTCGCTGGAAGGCGCAGAAACCCTCATTCCCATGCTGCATGGTCTGATTGAAGGCGCAGCGCAACGCGGAGCACAGGAACTCGTGCTGGGTATGGCGCACCGTGGGCGCATCAACGTGCTGGTTAACGTGCTGGGCAAACCACTCGGGCAGATATTCGGTCCGGCACAGGTCAACGCTGATGGCGCATTGACCGGCGACGTGAAATATCATCAGGGGTTTTCCACCGAGGTGGCGACCACGCAAGGAACGGTGCATCTGGCACTGGCCTTCAATCCCTCGCATCTGGAAATCGTGCACCCGGTGGTGCGCGGTTCGGTGCGCGCACGCCAGCAGCGTCGCGGCGACCACGACGGCACCGAAGTGGTACCGGTGATCCTGCACGGCGATGCCGCTTTCTCCGGCCAGGGCGTGGTGATGGAAAGCCTCAACATGTCGCAGACGCGCGGCTTCAGCAACGGCGGCGGGATACACATCGTCATCAACAACCAGATCGGTTTCACTACCTCCGACCCGCGTGATACGCGCTCATCGCTGTACTGCACCGACGTGGCAAAAATGATCGAAGCGCCGGTATTGCACGTCAACGCCGACGATCCGGAGGCGGCGCTGCTGGCGGTACAGATTGCCCTCGACTACCGGCACGAATTTCACAATAACATCATCATCGACCTGGTGTGCTTCCGCCGTCATGGCCACAACGAACAGGATGAACCGGGGGTGACGCAGCCGCTGATGTACCACAAGATTGCCGCGCACCCCGGCACACGTGCGCTGTATGCCGGCAAGCTGGCCGCCGAAGGCGTGATCAGCGAGGCCGGGTCGGCGGATTTTATTGCTGCTTACCGTGCGCAGCTGGAAACCGGCGAGCGCATCGTGCCGCCTGCGGTGTCGTTATATAAACGCGCCTTCGCCGCCAACTGGAAAGCCTATCGCGGCATAGACTGGCAGCATCCCGCAGAGACAGCCTTGCCGCTTACCCGGTTGCGTGAGCTGGCGGAAAAAGCCTGCGCGGTACCGGAGGGTTTCACGTTGCACCCGCGGGTAGCCAAAATCCTTGCTGACCGCCGTGACATGGCGGCGGGAAAGCTGTTGCTGGACTGGGGCATGGCCGAGATACTGGCCTACGCCAGCCTGCTGCGCGACGGCTATCCGGTGCGCCTGTCAGGGCAGGACAGCGGACGCGGCACTTTTTTCCACCGTCACGCCGTACTGCACGATCAGCAGCGCGAACGCTGGGACGCGGGCGCGCATGTGCCGCTACAACATATCTATCCCAATCAGCCGCATTTCGTCGTGATTGATTCGCTGCTCTCGGAACTGGCGGTACTCGCATTCGAATACGGATACGCCACCGCCGAGCCGGACGAGCTGGTGATCTGGGAAGCGCAATTCGGCGATTTCGCCAATGGTGCGCAGGTGGTCATCGACCAGTTCATCGCCAGCGGAGAAGCCAAATGGGGGCGCCTGTGCGGTCTCACGCTGTTTTTGCCGCACGGCCAGGAAGGCCAGGGACCGGAACATTCCTCGGCGCGGCTGGAGCGCTACCTGCAGCTGTGCGCCAACGACAACATCCAGGTGTGCCAGCCCACCACCGCTGCGCAGATGTTCCACCTCATCCGTCGCCAGATGCTGCGCCCGTATCGCAAGCCACTCATCGTGATGACGCCGAAAAGCCTGCTGCGCGCCAAACAGGCCAGCTCGCCGCTGGAGGAATTTACCGCGGGCGGATTCGACGTCGTGATCGGCGCGGACAGCGCTGTGGATGCCGCCAGCGTGCGTCGGGTGGTGGCATGCAGCGGTAAGGTCTACTTCGATCTTCTCCATGCGCGTCAGGAGCGCAACATCACCGATATTGCCCTGGTACGTATCGAGCAGCTCTATCCGTTCCCGCGCGACGCATTCAGCGCAGAAATGGCGCGCTACCCGAATGCCGCCGAACTGGTGTGGGCGCAGGAAGAACCGCAAAACCAGGGGGCCTGGTTTTCCATTCAGCATCATCTGCGCGAATGCATGGCGGCGGCGCAGACCCTGGGCTATGCCGGCAGGCCCTTCGCCGCATCGCCCGCGGTAGGCTACCCTGAAGTATATGAAGCACAGCGCAAAGCGCTGCTGGACGAGGCACTCAAATAAATGCTGATCGAAGTCAAAACCCCGGAATTGTCCGACTCGATTACCGAGGGCACGCTGCTGGAATGGCACAAGCAAGCCGGCGATACGGTGGTGCGCGACGAAACCCTGATCGATCTCGAAACCGACAAGGTCATACTCGAAATTTCCGCCCCGGCCTCCGGCGTGCTGGTGGAGTTGCTGCGCGAGAACGGCGCGGTGGTGACGGCGGGCGAAGTGATTGCACGGATTGAAAACGGCGCGCCGGAGACGGCAACGCCAGCCTTGCCGGTCGCCGCAATATCCACCTCCCTGCCGCGGCAGGAGAGCGCCGGGGAGGAGGAGAAAAGCATGGTGCAAGAAGAGCCAGCACGCGCGGCGCCACCCGTCGCGCCAAAAGTACTCGCTACTCCGTTCAGCCCCGCGCCTGCCGCCCCCAACACCCGCCAGGGGCGCAACGAGCGTCGCGAACCCATGAGCCGCCTGCGCGCCCGCATCGCCGAGCGCCTGGTGGCCGCGCAACACAGCGCAGCGATTCTCACCACTTTCAATGAAGTCAACATGCAGCCGGTGATGGATCTGCGCGTCCGCTACAAGGACGAATTCCAGCGCGAACATGGTGTCAAGCTGGGCTTCATGTCGTTCTTCGTCAAAGCCGCAGTATTGGCGTTGCAGCAATTTCCCATCGTCAATGCTGCGATAGACGGCAGCGATATCGTGCACCATGATTACTACGACATCGGCATCGCCGTCTCCACCACGCGCGGCCTCGTCGTCCCCATACTGCGCGACGCCGACTGCAAAGGTTTTGCCGATATCGAGCGCGCCATCGGCGACTTTGCGCAGCGCGCTGAAGCGCTGCAACTGACCCTGGAAGAACTCAGCGGCGGCACCTTCTCCATCAGTAACGGCGGCGTGTTCGGCTCGCTGCTTTCCACCCCGATTCTGAATCCGCCGCAGTCGGCTATTCTGGGGATGCACAAAATCCAGGAACGCCCCATCGCCGAAAACGGCCAGGTGGTGATCCGTCCGATGATGTACCTGGCGTTATCCTACGACCACCGCCTGATCGATGGCCGTGATGCAGTGCAGTTTCTGGTGGAGATGAAAGCCGCGCTGGAAGACCCGGCGCGGCTGATGCTGGGTATCTGACGCACTGGAAACGGTTTTCCGGTTACCTTACGTTACCTTGATGCGCCGGCCAGAGGGGGCACCGGTTTTGGGCAGGCGTACGGTCAGCACCCCGTTATTCAGACTGGCCTCGGCCTGCTCGCCATCCACCTCCTGCGGCAACTGGATCAGCCGCTGGAAGCTGCCGTAGGCACGCTCCATGATGTGGTAGCTGCCGCCCTCATCTTCCCTTGCGTAGCGCTTCTCGCCGCTTACTCGCAGCGTATTGCCTTCAATCATGAGTTCCAGGTCATCCCTGTCCAGGCCGGGAACTTCCAGCCGCACCAGGATGGATTTTTCCGTTTCCTCAACTTCTCCTGCCAGCATGCTCCAGCTCGGGAATCGGTCGGGAGGCGCGGTACCTTCCACCGCCTTTTGTCGGGTGAAATGAGTCAATGCATCACCGGAGCGGGAGAGCATTTCACGCCAGCCCTCGGACAGATTATCCCAGGCACGGTTGAGTTCCTTGCCGACTTCCTTGCCTACTTTTTTGAGCGAATCGAGCATGATCTATCCTCCATGACCAAAAACCGGACATGGGGATGGAACGGACGAATTTCAACTGACAGTCTGGGCAACGCTGTAACCGGGCCGGCAAAAACTTCCAGACTCAAATAATCAGGCCGGGATTCAGTTGGCTGCGCTGTTCGATCGCCTGAACCATCAGCTTGCGCAGCTCATTCAGTGGCAAGAGCTCGGCAGCATCCAGCGCGGCGGCAGGCAGGGGCACATCCCAGTCGCCATAAATGAATCCCGCGGGATGACGGTTCGCAGTCAGGGGTAGTACGACGAAGCTGTGCGTCGTCGGCAGCGCATCGCGCCACCAGCGCGGCAGCTTGCTGACGAAAGCCGGGTCTTTGGCATCTTTCACAACGATTATTTTATCGTTCGCCAGCCCGGCGTGAAAAACGTCAGGTTGATAGGCTTCACCGAAAACCAGGTGCGGAATAAGTTCCTGCACCTTTTCACCAAAACCCATGCGGGCAAAGTACTTCCCTTCGTTGCCGTTGCGCAGGAAAACAATTGCGCGGCTCAGGCCCAGACCTTGATAAACCGTCTCCAGGGCCATTGTCATGAGCTGATAGGGCGTTGCGCTATTCGTCACACCGCGCATATCTGCCACGCCCCGTGTCAAAATTCTGACGGCGTCAGCCGGCTTGCCGCTCTGTATTTTCGGGAGCAGGCTTTTCTCAGGCTTCAGCGATGTAGCCACACTTGCGAACAGGGCATCTTGCGCTGCGGATTCCTGGGCGGCCTGGACTGCGGCAAGCATCTCGGCGCCATCCATCCCCAGCATGTCGGCATAGCTGTTCGCAATATCCGCAAGTTCGTCCGGGCTGGCGTTCGCCTCATCGCATAGCACCCTGGCGCAGCGCGAGGACATGGTGGCGACTGCTCCCAGCCAATCGGCATGATCCAGCGGTTCGCCCAGGGTTTGCGGCAACACGTCCTGCATGCTGTTGATGAGCGCAGTCGGCAAGCCCCATTTCTGCGCGACCCAGCGGCCCACCTCATCCAGCCCCAGCCCCAATGTATCGAGCGTGGCCTGCGCCTCATTGACGCCCAGTTCTGCACAGCGCGCCTGCACCGAGGACCAGTGATCAGGCAGGTAGAATGTCACCATCATGCGGCCCAGGCCATGCAGCATCGAACACACCACGGCCTCCTCGGCATCGCGGGCACTGGCAGCGCAGGTGACCTGGCGCGCTATGTGGCCCGCAAGAACCGCCTTTTCCATTTCATTGTGCGTGCTCGTCGAGCCTGCGGATGCCTTGGCCAGGCCGTCAATCAGTTTTGAGCCCAAAGCCAGGTGGCCTATCGATTCCGTACCGACGATGAGGACCGCTTTCGACACCGTGTTGATGTCCTGTCCGAAAACCGAGTACATCGCACTATTGGCGAGTCGCAATACCTTTTGCGTCAGTGCCGGATCGGACAATACCGTTTTGGTCATGTTGAACTCGCGGTCGTCCTCGCCGCGTATTGCGCTCATGATTGCGTTGACCACCTTGGCGAAGCCGGGCAAATCACCCTGCTGTTTAATGCGCTTCCACAGCAGTTCCAGTGTTTTTTGGGGATTGCGGATCGGCAGCGTGCCGATTGAATCGAAGTTTTTCATAAGGTCGTCAGGTCAATAGTGTCGCATCGGAATTCGCCTTCAAGGCTGCCATGGCATCGCCCGGTAGCATGGGGCGGCCAGTATGGAATCCCTGGATCAGGGCGCAACCCTGCGCCGCGAGGAATTGTAGCTGCTGTTCATCTTCAACGCCTTCGGCGACGGTGGTGAGGTTCAGGTGGTTTGCCAGGCTAATCACGACGTCGCAGATGGCGGCATCTTTTATCGAGTGGGGCAAATCCTTGACGAAGGCACGGTCAATTTTCAGGGTGTGGATTGGAAAACGTTTCAGATATGCCAGTGAGGAGTAGCCGGTACCAAAATCATCGATCGCGATACGTACGTCGCGCGCAGCTATCGCAGTCAGCAATGCTTCTGCATGCTCCGGATCCGACATCAGGATGCCTTCGGTAATCTCCAGAAGCAATTGACTGCCGTGCAGACCGGATAGCGCCATGGCGTCATCCAGGGTTTGCAGGAACTGGTCGCTCCTGAACTGTCTTGGACTGACGTTAACCGATACATAGAGCTGACGCCCGGCAGCTTCTTCGAAACGCTTGATTTGTACGCAGGCTGCCCTGAGCGCCCATGCACCGAGCAAATTGATCAGGCCATTGTTTTCCGCCATCGGAATGAACTGAATCGGAGGCACCGATCCCAGGTCAGGGTGCATCCACCGCATGAGTGCCTCAAAACCCATGATCTGGCGTGTGCCCGCATCCACCACAGGCTGGTAGTGCAACAGGAATTCGCCATTTTTTACTGCTTCGAACATCGCCGCCTCGATTGAGACATCGTGTACCGGCCTGGTGAATGTTTGGGGGTTATAAAGCACATAACGGGCCTTGCCTGTCTCTTTTGCGCGATACAAGGCGGTATCGGCGTGCGCAAGCAGTTTCACCTCGTTATCGCCATGATCCGGGTAGGTGGCCACGCCAATAGAAGTGCTTACGTACAGGGCATGGCCTTGAATTTCGAAGGGCAGTTGAATGGCGGCAATCATGCGGCGCGCGACAATCTGAATCTCCGCTTCGGTCAATGCACTGGGCAGCACGGCAATGAATTCATCACCGCCCACGCGCGCCAGGCTGTCGGTGTCGCGCAGCGTGCCACGCAGCCGCACGCCTGCCTCGCGCAGCAGGGTGTCGCCAACAGGATGCCCCAGCGCATCATTGATTTTCTTGAAGCCGTCGAGATCAAGAGCGAGGACGGCGAAGCCTTTCCCGGTCCGTCTGGCTTGTGCCATCGCCATATTCAGGCGGTCCGACAGCAGCGATCGATTGGGTAAGCCGGTCAATAAGTCATGGGTAGCCAGGTGACGCAAACTTTCCTCGGTTGCCAGCTGTTGCGTAATGTTTCTGCCGACGGCAAGCAGTTTTATATGGCCTTCCCCGGTAGCATAGGCGGCTATCAGAAAATCAAAGCAGTGCGTAGTAAGGCAGGCTTTTATCTGGATATTCACCTGACTATGCTGGTTCGACTGGATGGCCTGTTGCACCGCTGCGTTAATCGCGCAGCTATCTTCCGGCACCACCAGGTCGGCTAATAATAAGCCGGTGAGCGTGCCGTCCGGTTTGATCAACTCGATCGTGCGCTTGCTGGTGCAAAGGATTTCCCCTTTGGCATTCAGCTGGAAAACGGCGTCTCCCGCAACCTCCATCAGGTTCTCCAGCTGGATTTCAAGATTGGCGCGTGGCGGGATATCGGGTATGAGGGGCATTCTGGAAAGCGGTCTCCAATTTAGGGGCGTATCAAACGCGGTGCGTTGCAGTTATCCTAAGCCTGCAAAAAAAGAGGCTGCTTTTTGTGTCCACAGAATTTTGCTATTGCCAAAGCGGAAGATTGTGAACGCATGTTTTTGCGCAAGAGGGGGATTGTTTAGTGTTATGGCATCCATTCATCGCACCGAATAATAAACCGCTTTAGTGTGGTGGTCTAATAGCGCACTGGCATCGTCTATTTTTTTTGCGGGTCCGTGAATATACGGCACTTGATTGTACTGTCCAGTTTGATGTGGGTTGTGCAATATTTTGAATATGCGCTCGTTGTGCAGGTATTTGTAAGACAAACGCCTACATGACGCCGGTTGTCGCCACCTACGGAAAATACCGAACATGGCCTATTTCCCCCCTTTGATCCAGCCTTCAATATGGGTACCACTGGAATTGCGAATTGCAAACTGGTTTCCGACGGTTACAGCTAAGGAGAAAAATAATGACAGCGAACGATGTAATGACTGAAATCCGCGACGCCAACCTGAGCTACCTGATGCTTGCGCAGCAGATGATTCGTTCTGACAAGGCCACGGCGATTTTCCGTCTGGGAATCGATAAACAGATCGCAGACCTCATGGAGGGTCTGAGTAATGCTCAAATTCTCAAGCTTGCGGGTACCAACATGATGCTGGCGCGTTTCCGCTTTGACGATAGCGCCATTCTCGGCATGCTGACCAATTACAACAAGGATCGCATGCTGGCCCAGTCCCACGCGGCAATCCTGATGGCGGGTCAGCCGATTGAAGAAATTGCCTAGGCAATGCAGGAATAATATTCAAACTTCAATCGCTTAAGCCGGGATCACAAAATGACCAAGACCAAGAAAAGCGTAGTAACCGAAGCTAACGAAATTCAACTCGCGATCAAACTGGTAAATCTCGGCGCGCGCCTGCAACTGCTTGAATCGGAAACCTCATTGTCGCGCGAGCGTCTGTTGAAGCTGTACAAGGAGCTCAAAGGCGTTTCGCCCCCGAAAGGCATGCTGCCATTTTCTACCGACTGGTTCCTGACCTGGCAGCCCAATATCCATTCTTCGCTGTTTATCAATATCCATCGCTATCTTGAAGAGCACGCCGGCATTCATGGTATTGAAGCCGTGATGAAGGCTTATCAACTTTACCTTGAGCAAACCCAACCCGGCAACAGCGAAGAGCCCGTTCTTTCGCTGACGCGAGCCTGGACGCTGGTGCGTTTTGTGAATAGAAAAATGCTCATGACTGCTTCTTGTTGCAAGTGTGGCGGCCACTTTGTAGTGAACAGTCTTGATCTTCACAATGACTATGCCTGCGGTCTCTGCCACATGCCTTCCCGTGCCGGAAAAACCAAAAAAGCCCGTGAAGATGCCGCTGCTGCGCTGGCATTGGCAGCCTGATTAATAGCAACACCGAGCCAAAGATATACCAGTCCGTGGACCGCGGGATGTCGTCAGACAGCAGGGTGCGTACGCTCCAATCCGCGTTGCGCGCACCGGCAGTTCAGGCCCTGGTCATTCAGTGCGCATCGTTTTTGCTGATCATTCTGGCCATGCGCGGCATTTGGGTGCTGGCCGGCATGCAGGTGACCATTGTCGTGGCGGCGTTGCTGCAAGGCAGCATAGCTGCGGCGGTATCTTTCTGGCGCCGTCTGGCGCCCTGGTGGCCCCCCATTCAGTTTCTGTTTCCAGTCGCGCTGATAGCGATGCATTCGCTTTCCCTGCCGCCGGAAATTTTCCTTGCCCTGTTCGTTTTCCTTCTCGGTTGGTATTGGACTACATTCCGTACCCAGGTTCCTTTTTATCCATCCGGGCTTCCGGTTTGGGAAGCTGTCGCTGGCCTGCTTCCGGTTGACCGTCCGCTGCGCTTCATTGACATTGGCAGCGGCTTGGGCGGTTTGGTGCTGAATCTTGCTGCACGCAGACCGGAAAGTATCATTTCCGGAATCGAACTGGCGCCACTGCCCTGGCTGGCAAGCTGGGTGCGGGTATGGATGGTACGCAGCCGTGGGCGCTTTATCCGCGGCGATTACACGCATCTGGATTTTGCGCAGTACGATGTGGTGTTTGCTTATTTGTCGCCAGCGGCCATGCCTGCCCTGTGGGAGAAATCCAGAACCGAAATGCGGCCTGGCACGTTGCTGCTGAGTTATGAATTTTCCATTCCGGGCGTCGCTGCGGATGTCACCGTCACGCCTCAAACCCAAGGTACTATCCTTCATGCCTGGCGCTTTTAGTTGGGTTGCGGCAAGGGTGGATTCACGCCCGGCGTCGCTGCTCAAGTTCCTGAAACGCGCGTCGTAAACCCTAATGAGTCTGGCTTTCGGATGCCTGTTCCGCCATTGATGCGAGCAGGCGATCAGTTACTTTAAGCGTCATATTACAAACGGGCGGAGGTTAATCTCCTTCAGCCCTGTCAACGGAGTTTGCGTGCGTGTTAGTCATTGTTGGATATATCGTAGTTCTGGCTTCCGTTTTTGGCGGTTTCGCGCTTGGCGGCGGACACCTGGCCGCGCTCCTGCAGCCGGTCGAATTGCTCATGATCGGCGGCGCCGCAACGGGCGCATTCCTTGTCGGCAATAACCCCAAATCCATCAGGGCTACCCTCAAGGCCTTGCCTGGCCTGCTGAAAGGATCCAAGTACACAAAAGCGCTGTACATGGAGCTCATGGCGCTGCTGTACGAATTATTGAGCAAAGTGCGCAAAGAAGGCTTGATGTCGATCGAAAGCGACGTCGACAAGCCGGAAGACAGCCCGATCTTCAGCAAGTATCCGGGCATTCTCGCCGATCATCATGTGATGGAGTTCATGACTGATTACCTGCGCCTCATGGTGTCGGGAAACATGGATGCATTCCAGATTGAGAATCTCATGGATAACGAGATCGAAACCCACCATCACGAAGGTGAAGTGCCTGTACACGTTATTGCAAAGCTCGGCGACGCCATGCCCGCATTCGGCATCGTGGCCGCAGTCATGGGGGTTGTGCATACCATGGCATCGGTGGGTTTGCCACCGGCGGAACTGGGTATTTTGATCGCCAATGCACTGGTTGGAACCTTCCTCGGCATCCTGCTTGCGTATGGATTTGTCGGGCCGCTTGCCACCCTGCTGGAACAAAAGCTGAATGAATCCTCGAAGATGTTCCAGTGCGTCAAAGTGACATTGCTGGCAAGCCTCAACGGGTATGCACCTGCGCTAGCGGTGGAGTTCGGCAGAAAGGTATTGTTCTCGACCGAACGCCCTTCTTTCATTGAACTGGAAGATCACGTCAAGCAAGCCAGATCCAAGTAATCAGACAGCTCAGCGGGAACAGACATGTCCGAAGCAGCGCCACGCCCCATAATCGTTAAACGCATCAAGAAATCAGGTGGTGGCCATCACAGCGGCGCCTGGAAGATCGCCTATGCCGATTTCGTCACGGCGATGATGGCGTTTTTTCTGTTGATGTGGTTGTTGGGCTCAACCACAAAAGGCGAACTGCAAGGCATTGCGGAATATTTCCAGACGCCGCTCAAGGTTGCAATGTCGGGCGGTTCGGGGAGTGGCGATAGCTCCAGCGTCATCAAGGGCGGGGGGGCGGACCTGACCAAGCAGATTGGCCAGATTAATAAAGCCGACAATCCAGCGCAGAAAAAGACTTACGACCTCAAGGCAGCACAGGCAGACCTTGAGCGTATCGAGACCTCTCGTCTGAAAGCCCTGAAGGGTCGTATTGAGGCGGCTATTGATGCCAACCCGACGCTTAAGCAATTCAAAAAACAGTTATTGCTTGATATCACGACCGAGGGATTGCGTATCCAGATTGTCGATGAGAAAAATCGTCCCATGTTTGCCTTGTCCAAAGCAACGCTTGAACCTTATACCAAGGAAATCCTGCACGATATCGGGCATACCTTGAACGACGTCCCCAATAAAATAAGTCTCTCCGGCCATACTGATGCAAGCCCGTATTCAGGCGGCGGAGCGGGATATAGCAACTGGGAACTCTCCGCCGATCGGGCCAATGCCTCGCGCCGCGAGCTGATTGCGGGCGGTATGGATGAGAACAAGGTATTGCGCGTAGTGGGGCTCGCTTCCGCGGTCCCTATCGACAAGCGTGATCCTCTCAATCCGATCAACCGGCGTATCAGCATCATAGTCATGAACAAGAAAACCGAAGACTCCATTGCCAAAGAGGGGGGTGAGACGGCTGAGGTTTCCGGTGCGGCGCAGGTACCTGGGGTGCTTCCCAAACCGAAAAGCGGCAGTTAAAACGGAAATAAAAAGGCAAAAGGCAAAAGGCAAAAGGCAAAAGGCAAAAGGCAACCTCAGGGCATCTTGAATGTTGCCTTTTATCTTCCAGTGTTCTCCGTGCGCTCCGTGGCTAGTCGCTTTTTCTATACGACTAAAATTTGGCACATTTCGTCAAACTGCTGTTCTGTTTCGTCAAATACTTGCAGGAATGCGTCCTGGCCTATGCCCAGGCTATTCCAGGCGGTTGTGGAAACCGGCGGAACCAGCTCCTCCTCATCCAGCGCAAGATCCAGTGAGTGGGCGATTGCATCGGCGACATGCACGAGGGAGATCAAATGGCTGTGTCCAGATTTCTCGGGCGCATGATGGTTGCCTATGGCCAGCTGTAGCACCAGTGGAAATTTCCAGTGCCCGGCAAGTGCCTGACCCACCATGGCGTGGTCAATACCGAGGACTGCCTGTTCTGCCTGGAACAGGGTGCAGTCATGTGCTGCCCGATATGCAAGCGTAGCCTGGTGCTGCAGCGGAAAATACATCGCCAGGATCACCCTCCCGGTATCGTGCAACAGACCCATGGTAAACGCGAGTTCCTGATCGAGATGGAGCTGACGCGACAGCGCTTTGGCGCACACAGCCACGGCAATGGAATGGCGCCAGTTTTTTTCGATCTCGCCAGCATAGTCATGCTTGGCGATAAAACCGTTAGTCACTGCCGCAGCGGTAATCAGCGTTCGCATAGCCTTCATGCCGAGAATCGCGAAGGCCTCGCGAATGCTGGTTACCCGGTGTGATATTCCGTAAAACGAGGAATTGGCCAGACGCAGTGTCGTTGCCACCAGCGCCTGGTCATGGGACAGTTTTTCGGCCAGCGTATCGATATCGATATTTTCCTGTCCCATGCTGCTCAGCAAATCGGTCACAATTTCAGGCAGGGGTGGCAGGCCCCGGATCGTTTTGACGGCCTTGTCCATGGTCAGCTTATTCATGGTTTTCACACAGGCGGTATTGCATGATGTGCCGCAGCAACAAGGTATTTGCGGCCGTATTGCCGGTGGCTCTGAAGAGTTTGGCAAGGCGTTGGCGCTGGAATTCGTGCGCGGCCTCCCTATCCGCTGCGGAATCTGCAGCAGTCAACACGTGCAGATATTTGACCTTGCGCCGGCGCAGGGTGATAAGCGTTGCTTCGGTCAATGCCGTTCCCCGTGACAGCAGCATGTTACCTTCCGCATCACGTAAATTGTCTGTCAGGATCATGCCGGCAACGGCGTTGTTCAAACCAATCTGTTCGTGCATTGGACTCATGCGTTTTCCCCCTGTTTTACCAGAGTCAACAGGTTACCGCGGGATAGCGAATTTCCCCCCATTCGCTGGCAACTGATGCGGTAATGCTGATGGTTGATCCGGATTGGCAGCGTACAGTCAGCAGCCGTGCTGTCTATCGCTGCGCAAAGCGCTGGCAGCAGCTCGCGGGCATCCTGGCCAATGCTCGGCCCATCAGGTGCAAACAGCGCCTCGGCTGCAGTGTTGAGGAAGACAATGATGCAGTCGTCGTCCAGACCGATCATGGGCAGCGGAATGTGTTCCAGCATTTCGCGCAGGATGTCGAGTTGAGCTTGATCGCGCATGCCCTGCTGTTGCTGCTGGTCAAGCGCCTTTTCCAGCTTCAGGTTGGCGCTTGCCAGTGCCTGGCTCAGCGTCTTTGTCTTGCGGCCGAGACGCTGGTTTTCTTCCCTGAATTCCTTGTGAAATTCCAGGTTATGGCGCTGGTTTGCGTCCACCAGCGCCTTATGTCGAAAAGCATCATCAAGGTGGCTGCGCAATTGCTGGTCATCCCATGGTTTGATGAGGATTTTATGGATCAGGCCGTTGTGGTCGTTGTCGGCAACGTATTGCCATTGGATGGGATCGGACAGGACGATCCGTATCACGTCGGGATACATTTTCATGGCCCGGCGCAGCAGTTCGATACCGGCCATGCCGGGCATTGTCAGGCTGGATACCATGACGTCGACTTCGTGCTGCGCGAGCACCCCCAACGCTTCCTCAGCGCTGCATGCGAGCATGATTCGATAACCATCCTGGTGCAGTGATTGTTGCAGTGCAGCTAGGATGTCAGGATCAACGTGCACCAGCAGCAGGGTACGCGGCGATTCCTGCAGCATTAAAATATTTTCCGGAAGATGCTTCTTTTCCATCAGCAGCGCTGTTATTTCCACAGGCGGAAGCGGCCGACTGAAGTAGTACCCCTGCATTTCATCGCATTGGTGGCGGCGCAGGAATTGGCACTGGGCTTCGGTCTCGACCCCCTCGGCGACGACTCGGATGCCGAGGCTGTGAGCCATGGAGATGATCGCTTTCGATATCGCCGCGTCATCGGCATCGGTGATGATGTCCCTGACGAAGGAGCGATCAATCTTGACACGGTCAAACGGGAAGCGCTTCAGATAGCTTAATGAGGAATAACCCGTGCCGAAGTCATCCAGCGCCAGATCCACTCCGAGTCCCTTGAGTTGCTGCAGCGTGGCTTCGCTCGATGCCGTGTCCTGCATCAACACCGTTTCGGTGATTTCCAGAGACAGCATGCCTGGCTCAATGCGGTGCTCGGCGAGTACCTGCTCAATCCGGTCTGCCAGCCTGGGGTCGCGGAATTGTCTGGGTGAAACGTTAACCGCCACCTGGAATCCAGTCAGGCCATTGTCAATCCAAGCGCGCATATCCTGGCAGGCTTTGCGTAATACCCATTCGCCAATACTGGCGATCAGCGCGGACTCTTCGGCAATGGGTATGAAGCGCACCGGCGATACCATGCCGAACTCGGGATGTTGCCATCGCACCAGCGTTTCCAGTCCCACTAACTGGCCTGTGCTCAGGTTGACCAGTGGCTGGTAATGCAGGAGCAGTTCGTCGTTTGCAATCGCCGAGCGCAACGCTTCGTCCAGCATGACGCGCTCCAGCATGCGTTCGTTCATTTCGCGGGAAAAGAATTGGTAGTGGTTGCGTCCCTGGTCTTTCGCCTGGTACAGGGCCATATCGGCGTATTTGAACAGCGTCGCCGTATCCTGACCATCTTGCGGGTAAAGCGCGATGCCGATACTGCAGGTGACGTGGAAGCTATGGCCCTGGATGAAAAATGGGTCGGCGATGGTCCGGAATATCTTTTCGCAAATCGCCGCCACATGGTGCGACTGGTCAATTTCCCTCAACACCAGTACGAATTCATCGCCACCATGTCTGGATACGGTATCGCCTTCCCTTACGCAGGCGCGCAGCCTTTCCGCCACGTCGAGGAGCATCCGGTCTCCTGCGGCATGACCGAGACTGTCATTGATCAGCTTGAAGTGGTCGAGGTCGAGGAACAGCAGTGCCACACTATCATCGCTGCGGTCGGTTTGCGCCATCGCCTGCTGCAGGCGATCCTTGAGCAGGTTGCGGTTGGGAAGTCCGGTGAGCGCGTCATGGGTTGACTGGTGAGCCAGCCGCTCTTCATCGCGCTTGTGTTCGGTGATGTCGGTCTGCACACCGATGAAATAGGTAATCCTGTCGGTTTCATCGGGTATCGGGGAAATGAGCAGTTTGCTCCAGATTTCTGCGCCGTTCTGGTGGCGCTTGCGCAGCACCAGATTGGCTTCATTATTGTTGGCGAGGGCGCAGCAGACTGCGGCAATCTCGTCTTGATTGTGGTGCTTGTCGAGCAAAAAGGAAAAATCGCGTCCCAGTACCTCTTCCATCGCATGGCCGGTCATGCGGCAAAATGCGTCGTTGGCAAAGACGATGGGGTTGGATGCCGTCGTTGCATCCATGATGACGATTCCGCTTCCGGAAGACGCCAGTGCGCGGTTGCTTATCTGCAACATGGGGTCAGGCTGTGAGTGGCTGGTCTGATTGAGCGTCATATGCTAATTCTTGGGCAGTCGGGTAGTGCACATTTGGCATTAAAGTCAGGTATGTCTTCGGGTCTATCGCGCATATGTGGCCTATCATTATTGGATCCGGCTGACTGAACTCAGCGAATTCATTCACTCATGCAAAATCAAACCCGCCTGTTCTGACTCGGGCCGTGACTTTCATACATCGGCACAAGTTTGTGAAGTCTTGAGCCGTATTTCAGCGGTTGGTCTCAACAATTACTTGTCTTCAGTGAAATGCGGGGGATTTACATCCTTATTCTTCCGATGACCTGCATGCTTTCTCGCCAATAATCGCAGCTGTGTGATCCGTTATTGCGTCATGTTGAAAGCAAGACGGCGCCGCAAGAGGAGCAGGCGATGGCTGAAGACAGCGATCTCGAAAAAACCGAATCAGCCTCACCCCAGCGACTTGAAAAAGCGCGTGAGGAGGGTGATGTCCCGCGTTCGCGCGAGCTCGCCACTTTCACCATGCTAGTGGCGGCGGGTAGCGGTATCTGGTTTTCCGGCGAGAAGCTGATCCGTCGACTGGAAAGCATGCTGGTCTCCGGCCTGAGCTTCGAGCGTGCCCAGGCGTATGATCCTTCAGCGCTTTTCGCCCGTTTGGGAACGAGTCTGGGCGAAGTGTTGATGGTGTTCGCCCCGATAGCGCTGCTGCTGATTATTGTCGCGCTGGCTTCACCGGCGGTGATTGGCGGCTGGCTGTTCAGCACCAAGGCGTTGCAACCGAATTTTGGACGGCTGAATCCAGTCAAGGGACTGGGTAATCTGGTCTCCTCCAACGCGGCCATGGAATTCGGCAAGGCGATAGCCAAAACCATTCTGGTGGGTGTGGTTGCCGGGCTGGTGATCTGGCAGCAAAAAGACGCAGTGCTGGCCCTCAGCGTGGAATCCATGCATGAGGGCAGTACCCATCTTGCCAGCCTGCTATGGATCAGCTTCATCACGATTGTCGGTGCACTGGGCATCATCGTCATGATTGATGCGCCTTACCAGGTATGGCATCACGCCAATAAACTGAAAATGACGCGCCAGGAAGTTCGCCAGGAGGCCAGGGAATCGGATGGCGATCCGCAAATCAAGGCCAAGATTCGTGCGCAGCAGCGCGAGATGGCACGTCGCCGCATGATGTCCGAAGTGCCGACGGCGGATGTGGTGGTGACCAACCCGACGCACTACGCGGTGGCGCTCAAATATTCAGATGGCGCAATGCGCGCGCCTAAAGTGGTCGCCAAAGGTGCCGACGAGGTAGCCGCGAAGATCCGTGAACTGGCTGGCGCGAACAAAGTGCCGCTGCTGGAGGCGGCGCCACTGGCGCGTGCTCTCTACCAGCACGCGGAACTCGGCGACGAGATTCCGGAAGCGCTATATACCGCAGTTGCGGAGGTGCTCGCTTACGTATTCCAGTTGCGTGCCTATCGCCAGCATGGCGGGGTCCGTCCGGAGATCCCGGGCGAGCTCGACGTGCCGCCGCAGCTCGATCCGCTCAATGCAGCGGCACAGGCCACGAATAATCATGGAGGCATGCAATGAATGGCCTGAAACTACCTGCCTGGCTGACTGCTCCGGGCAGCGCTACGCTGGTTGCGCCGATACTCATTATCATCATGCTGGCGATGATGATGTTGCCGTTGCCGGCCTTTGTGCTCGACATCTTTTTCAGTTTCAACATCGCGCTTGCCATCATCGTGCTGCTGACCAGTCTGTATACGGTAAAGCCGCTTGATTTCATGGTCTTCCCTACGGTTCTGCTGGTTAGTACCATGCTCCGGCTCTCCCTCAACGTTGCCTCGACCCGGGTGGTGCTTACCGAAGGGCACACCGGGCCTGACGCTGCAGGCAAGGTGATCGAGGCTTTCGGGCACTTCCTGATCGGCGGTAATTACACGGTCGGTATCGTGGTCTTCATCATTCTGACCATCATCAACTTCATGGTCGTCACCAAGGGTGCCGGGCGCATTGCCGAAGTCGGCGCGCGCTTCACCCTGGATGCCATGCCCGGCAAGCAGATGGCGATTGACGCGGATCTGAATGCCGGCCTGATCGGCGAGCAGGAAGCACGCCGCCGCCGTACCGAAGTCGCCCAGGAGGCCGAGTTCTATGGCGCGATGGACGGCGCCAGCAAGTACGTGCGCGGCGATGCGGTAGCCGGCATCATGGTTACGGTGATCAACATTATCGGCGGCCTCATTGTCGGCATGGTGCAGCATGATCTGACTTTTGCCGTCGCCATCAAGAATTACACCTTGCTGGCGATCGGCGATGGCCTGGTCGCGCAGATTCCCTCGCTGCTTATCTCCACCGCGGCAGGTATCGTGGTTTCCCGCGTTGCCAGCGATCAGGATATCGGCGGACAGCTGCTCGACCAGCTTTTTGCAAAGCCGCAGGTGCTCTACATAGCCGCCGGGATCATCGGCGGCATGGGTCTGATTCCCGGCATGCCACACTTCGCTTTCCTCCTGTTGGCCGCAGTGCTGGGCGGCGGCGCCTATGCGCTCACGCAGCGCGCGCTCAAGACAGACATCGAGCCGGAATCCGCAGAAGTGGCCGCGCCCGTCGAGCAGGAAGAAGCTACCTGGCAGGACATTGTCCCGGTAGATACGCTGGGTCTGGAAGTGGGCTATCGCCTCATTCCGCTGGTGGATAAAGGGCAGGGCGGTGAACTGTTGCGCCGCATCAAGGGTATCCGCAAAAAATTCGCCCAGGAAGTCGGTTTTCTGTCCCCGCCGGTGCATATCCGTGACAATCTGGAACTCAGGCCGGCGGCTTATCGCATCAGTCTGAAAGGCGTCGAAGTGGGCAACGGCGAGGCCCATGCCGGTCAGTATCTGGCCATCAATCCCGGCATGGTCACCGGCACGCTACCCGGTACATCGACCAGCGACCCGGCGTTTGGATTGCCGGCAACCTGGATAGATGCGGGATTACGCGAACAGGCGCAGACCATGGGCTATACCGTGGTGGACGCCGGCACGGTAGTGGCAACCCACCTCAACCACCTGATCACATTGCATGCCGCAGAATTGCTGGGACGCCAGGAGGTGCAGCAGCTGCTTGACCATCTGGGCACGGAGTCGCCCAAACTGGTGGAAGATCTGGTACCCAAACTGATACCGCTTTCCACGCTGCAAAAAGTATTGCAAAACCTGCTGATTGAAGGCGTGCATATCCGTGACATGCGCACCATCATCGAAACCCTGGCGGAACATGCAGCGCGCATCCAGGATCCGAACGAGCTCACCGCACTGGTGCGCATCGCCCTCGGCCGCGCGATTGTCCAGCAGTTGTTCCCTTCGGCCAGCGAACTCTCGGTAATGACCCTGGACAGCCATCTGGAGCGCCTGCTGATGCAGGCTTTACAGGCGAGCGGGCCCGAGGGGGCAGGTATTGAACCTGGTCTGGCCGATATGCTGGCTACCCAGGCCGAACTGGCGACCCGGCAACAGGAGCAACTGGGCTTCACGCCTGTGCTGCTGGTGCCGGGGCCTTTACGTGCGCTGCTCGCCCGTTTTCTGCGCCGCGCGCTTCCGCAACTCAAGGTGTTGTCGCACGCCGAACTTCCCGATTCAAAAACCATTAGGGTTACCCGCCTAGTTGGAGGCCAAGCATGAACGTTAAAAAATTTTCTGCGAGCAATTCCCGTGACGCCTTGCGCAAGGTGCGCGATGCACTCGGCCCGGATGCGGTGATTCTGTCCAACCGCAGTATCGATGGCGGCGTCGAGATCATGGCGCTGGCGAATGAGGATATCGCCGCGCTGGCGGCGCCGTCGGTTGAGCGGGAAGCCGCGCCGCAACCGCTGCTCGCGCCATTACCGCCAAAACGGCAGGTGTACAACAATCAGGCGGCCAGCCTCGCGGGGGCGCTTGAAACCGCGCACGCTGCATCGTCCGCGAAACAAGCCGCTGCCAGCGAACTCACCGAAGTGATGAGCGAGATACGCTCGATGCGCGGCATGCTGGAAGCACAACTCGCCGAAATAGCATGGGGTTCGTCCAAAAATAGGCAGCCGCATCGGGCGGTCATCTTGCGGGAAATGCTGGCAGCAGGGTTCAGCGCCAGCCTGGCACGTCATCTGGCGGAAAACTTGCCGGAGGCGGCCACTGCGGAAGAAGGCATGGGCTGGGTCAAGTCTGTTCTGGTGCGCAATCTCCAGGCCATCAACAACGAAAACGAGATTCTGGAAAAAGGCGGTGTGTTTGCGCTGGTTGGTCCTACCGGCGTCGGTAAAACCACTACCACCGCCAAGCTCGCCGCGCGCTGCGTGATGCGCCACGGCACCGGCAAGCTCGCGCTGATTACCACCGACGGCTATCGTATCGGTGGTCACGAGCAATTGCGCATTTACGGCAAGATACTGGGCGTCATGGTGCATTCGGTGAAGGATGAAGCCGACCTGCGCATCGCGCTGGACGAACTGAAAAACAAGCACACGATCCTGATCGATACCGTGGGCATGAACCAGCGCGACCACATGGTGGCCGAACAGGTGGCCATGTTGTCGGGCGCGGGCACCGAGGTAAAACGCCTGCTATGCCTCAACGCCACTTCCACCGGCGAGACGCTCGGCGAAGTTGTGCGCGCCTACCAGGGCTCCGGCCTGGCGGGCTGCATCATCACCAAGCTCGACGAAGCGGCAACCATCGGCAATGTGCTCGACGTGGCCATTCGTCAGAAGCTGAGCCTCTATTACACAGCCAACGGCCAGCGTGTACCGGAAGATCTGCATGTGATCAACCGCGAATATCTGATTGATCGTGCGTTCAAGCTGAAACGCGAAACCTCGCCGTTCCAGTTTCAGGATGACGAGTTACCGCTGGTGATTGCCAATACGGTGCGTGCGATGAAAGATAAATCACTGCGCGAGGTGAACCTTGGCTAATTTCGATTTCGATCAGGCAGAAGGCCTGCGGCGCATGCTGGCCGGGCCACGGCCACGCATCGTGACCTTTCTGTCCGTGCTGAGGGACGATGAGAAAAGCGCGATGCTCGCCAATCTTGGCGCATCGCTGGTGCAAGCAGGTAGCGACGTGCTGCTGGTCGATGCGCGTTCGGTATCGAATGGTGTCGCCTCGCGGTTTGGTGCGACACGCCACGCGACCTTGCTCGACGTAGCGCGCCAGGAGCGCGCGCTGGATGAGGTGATCCAGCCTGTAGCGCAAGGTTTTGGCCTGGTCACGCTGGCACGCGGGCGGCAGTACCCAGTCCGTCAGGGCACGGCGGAGGCTCAACATCTTGCCAACGCCTTTGACTTGCTCGCCAGGCAGACCGGTGTCGTCATGGTGGACGGAGAGCTCGACGCGAACGACGCGTTTCCGGTTCCGGCCATGGCGGATGGAGAGATCGTGGTTCAGCTCTCCCCCGGAGCGGCGTCGATCAAATCTGCATACTGTCTGATCAAGCGACTTAACGCCTGCCTGGGACGGCGCTCGTTCGGGGTGCTGGTGACCGGGGCTTCCGAACAGGAGGCGCACCTGGTTTACGAAAATATCGCGCGGACGGCAAGCCGTTACCTCGCCATCCAGTTGAACTCCATGGGCTCGGTGCCGGCGGATGAGCACCTCAATCGCGCGGCACGCCTGGGACGTTCGGTGATCGATGCATACCCGCTGGCAGGTGCTTCAGTCGCATTCAGGCGCCTCGCCGGACAATTCAGTCTGTCCTGAATATGTATACCGTCAACGGAAAGTCAGACAAGAACCAGCTCCTGACGCAGCATGCATCTCTGGTGAAGCGGCTCGCCTATCACTTGAAAGCAAGGCTGCCGCCCAGTGTGGAAGTGGACGACCTGGTGCAGGCGGGAATGATGGGCTTGCTTGATGCGATCAATCGCTATGAAGAAACCCACGGCGCACAGTTCGAAACTTATGCCGTGCAGCGCATTCGTGGCGCGATGCTCGACGAACTGCGCAGTACCGACTGGCTGCCGCGCAGCATTCGCCAGAACATGCGCAAGATTGAGACGGCGATGAGCACCCTGCAGCAACGTCTGGGCCATGAACCCACGGAAACCGAAGTGGCCAGGGAGCTCAAACTCTCATTGGCTGATTATCAGGAATTGCTGACCAGCGGCGCGGGGCATCAACTGCTTTATTACGAAGATTTTCACGATGCCGAGGATAACGACCATTTTCTTGACCATCATGCCAGGAACGAATCGAATGATCCCCTGAAAGGCTTGCTGGACAGCGGTTTTCGCGGGGCAGTCACGCAGGCGATCGAAGTCTTGCCGGAGCGCGAAAAAATCCTGATGGGACTTTACTATGAAGAAGAAATGAATCTCAAAGAGATCGGTGCGGTCATGGGGGTTTCGGAATCGCGCGTATGCCAGTTGCATAGTCAGGCCGTTGCCCGGCTCCGATCAACATTAAGGGGACATGCGTGGACTGGGGAAGCCTAGCAGGCGTTGCGCTCGCGCTGGCGGGCGTCCTGGTGGCGCATATGCTGGACGGCGGCCATATCGCTTCGCTGGTGCAACCGGCTGCATTTGTTGTTGTGGTGATCGGGACAACAGGCGCCATCCTTTTGCAAAATCGCATGCCGGTTTTTGTGCGCGGTGTGCGTATGGTCCGCTGGGTATTCGCGCCTCCGCCAGACAACCGCCGGACTCTGGCTAACGAGATCACTACCTGGAGCCACACGGCGCGCCGGGAAGGCCTGCTGAGTCTGGAGCCCTTCATGCAGGCGACGCATGACCCCTTCGTCGCCAAGGGCCTGCGTCTGATTATTGATGGGACTGAACCCGTCAAGCTCAGGGAAATCCTTGATCTTGAGATCAGCGCCTATGAGACGGAACAGCGCCAGGCTGCAAGGATATGGGAAGCTGCTGGCGGCTATTCGCCGACCATCGGTATTCTGGGTGCGGTGCTTGGGCTGATTCACGTCATGGAGAATCTCTCCGATCCGACCAAGCTCGGCGGCGGCATCGCAGTGGCTTTCGTCGCCACCATTTACGGCGTCGGCCTGGCCAACCTGGTCTTTCTGCCCATCGGCAACCGGCTCAAGGCAACGGTCATGCATGAAGTCAACAAACGCGAAATGCTCGCGGATGCCTTTATCGGGATTGCCACGGGCGATAATCCGCGCGTCATCGAAGAGCGTGTGGCTGTCTATCTCAGATAAGGCAGGAATTTAAATAAAGGCAAAAGGCAAAAGGCAAAAATTAAAAATCAGAAGCAAACCAGCATCTTGCGCCAGGTTTTTGATTTGCCTTTAATTTTGCCTTTTGCCTTCTTACGAGTACCTACCATGGCCCGAAAAAAATACGAAGAAGAGCACGAAAACCACGAACGCTGGCTAATCTCCTATGCGGACTTTATTACGCTTCTGTTTGCATTTTTCGTAGTGATGTATGCGATTTCGTCGGTGAGCGAGAGTAAATATCGCGTGCTTTCAGATTCCCTAGGCAGCGCGTTTGGGCAGACGCGAGCACCGCAGACGAAATCCGGGCAAGAGCAGCCGATAGTGCCGCTGCCCAGGAAGTTGCTGATACCCAGGCCGCATATCAGTGAAGCGGTAAGGCGCGAAAGGGAGCAGATGACCGGGATTGCCCGCGACATTCTCAAGGTGCTCGCGCCGCTGGTCAGCGAGGGCAAGGTTCGCGTTACCCAGAGCGCGCGCGGTGTGAGCGTGGAGATCAATGCCAGCCTGCTGTTTGCCCCCGGTGAAGCAACACTGACCGAGGAATCCAGCCAGGCGTTGAAAGCCGTAGCGGCGGTGCTGAAGAACGATCAGCATGCCATACGGGTTGAAGGCTATACGGATAACCTACCGATCAGCAATGCGTTTTTCCCTTCCAACTGGGAATTGTCTGCGATGCGTGCAAGCAGCGTGGTCAGGTTGTTCAGCGACACCGGCATGAGCGAGAATCGCCTGACGGCAGTCGGACACGGATCGAACCAGCCCGTCGATTCCAACGCTACCGCCGCAGGCCGGTCGCGCAACCGTCGCGTGACGGTGACCATCCTGTCGGCACTCCCGGAAGTGGTCACGGAAGTGCCGGTCAAAACAAGTTCCCGGAATTAGCCCGGCTGCTCGGTGTGACGGGTAGTTGAACTGGCTATGGCCGCTCAGATTTGAGCAGGCAGATATCAGGCGTGTGAGGTGTATTTTATCTAGACCCCTATCTTTCCTCGGTCATCCGTCCCTTAGGTCTGTGCGTCTGTGCGTACCAGTTGATTCAGGCGGTCGAGGGCCGCGCCAATGGTCTGCCATTCTGCCTCAGTGGGTGCAGTCCCGGTTTTGAGCAGTGACGCCAGCGACGTCTCAAGCGCACGCGCGGCGTCTGACACCGACTGCATGCCGAAGATGCCCGCCGAGCTGGTGAGGCGTTGCACCAAGCGGTGCAGCGCCTCCGCATCAGCTGGCTGCCAAGCGGCAGTCTCCAGGCGCTGGGCATGCGTATGGAGGGCGTCTATCCGGCCGGAGAGCTGGTCGGTGAACTGGCGGCGTAGTTCAGCCAGGGTGTCGGAAATGGACGATGTCATGAGGAGTTCGTTTGATCAATTCTGGGAATATTGAGAAATATCGGTAGCTTCGCATCTTTCTTTAGGTGCAATGATCAAGGCGCGCACAAAGATTTTGCCAACATTAAGGAAGCTAAGGCTGTTTGGGATATCACCACCGGTGATGAGAAGGTATTTGTCGATCGTATGGGCTTGATAATGCAAAAAACAAAAAAAATAATTCGCCCAGAAACGAAACTGGAACTCAGGTTGGCAGCAACCCGTTTCGCGCAAAAAACACAATGGCAAGAGCTACCGCCAAGGACAAACCGGAGATCTGCACGTGCCACCGGTTTCGATTCGAGGAAGATAACGCCAGCAGCAGAAAGGTCAAGGCGATGAGTGCCGCTGGGTAGGCTGCGATAACCATGACTTTCACAGATGTACTTGCGTTAGCCATGGAATCCAGCGAGTACCAACCGAAGCAACCGATGCTCGGCAATGCTACAACAAGGACGGCGCCGACAAGCAGCCGAGTGAGGTAAGGTGCGCGCATAAAGCCCTAATGAGACTGTAGAAAAGCGATCAATCGAGCATCTTGCCTGAGCAGTTCATCTGCATCAAGGCCCAAAGAAAAGCCAGGAAAAGCGTGCTCAGACTCGATTAACTCCCACGGCTTCGAAAGCGCGAAAGAACACGGGGCCAAGTTTAAATATGTTGTATTAACCATGATACTTATCCAGACCCGACCCGAGGTTTTTCCGGGCTGGCGCATTTGCATCACGAGCGTTGGGAAATTGAGGCGGTACTCGATGAACTCAAGAAGCGCCTTATCGACTGGCATCGGGTGCTGCGCAATCCCTCTTGCACACAAGAATTAAAATGGTTTATATAGTTTATACGGTATGTATCGTTTATGTCGGTGAGTGCCGTGACACATTGGTCAATTTTTTATGCGTTCTTAAATCTGAGGAACACGCCATGACTACTAAAGTCAAATCCACTACCGGCCAACTCGCGGTGGCTGCCGGGGCAGCCGTTAGCAAAACCACCAAGACAGCTCCCGCAACTAAAGCAGCAGTTCCAGCAAAAATGGTAGCTAACACAACGGCAAAAGCAGTGGCAACCGCAGCAAAACCGAGTCCCGTCAAAGCAGTAAATCCGCCAAAAGCTGACAAGCCCAAAAAAGTCAAAATGGTACGCGACAGCTTCACCATGCCGGAAACCGATTATTCACAACTTGTCGAACTCAAGAAAAAATGCCTGCAGTCCGGGGTTCACGTCAAAAAGAGCGAGCTATTACGGGTAGGCCTTCTCAGCTTGTCCAGGATGTCGGATATCGCTTTACTTGAGGCTGTTGCAGAAGTCGAAAAACTCAAGACGGGCCGACCGGCCAAACAATAAACTGCATTCGCAGATACCCAAAGTCCACACCGTGAGGGGCTAAAGAACAGGGGAGGGATACGAGGTCTAGTTAAGTTGCATTCACCATGCTACTTAACTAGACTTGACACCGAGGTTTGGGTTTGTGACCCCGAGGTTTGCATCACAATAGCAACCGCAGCATCAGTCAATTCGGCGTATCTGATTGTTGGGACTCCATTTTTGCAGCTTACCTCAGTCGATTAACCATTCTACAAATTGTGTGACGTGTCGCGACTGCCTTCCTTGGTCTGTTCTTGCGGACTAGGCAATCGTGTTCGGGAAGGCCAGTGCTGCTCGGTTGCCTTAACCGTCGAAAATATGCCAGTTAGCGCTGATCGCTCCGCCACGCTTTGCCACATTATAAGGGGGCCACCAGCATCAATGCTTTCTGTTATGTGCTCTGAAAGCAAAATGGCGGCTTTGGAGGGTCCGGAAGTTGCATAATGAAGAGCCAACTCCGTTGCAGAAAGATCTGGAAAACCTTCTTCTGGCCCTAAAATCCGATGTCCCGGAGGCAGCGCGCTTTTCGCTAACACTGTTACTCCGAGACCCGCGAGTAGAGCAGCTTGCAATCCAGCCAAACTCGGGCTTATGAAGGCCAGCCACCACTTACGCTTCAGCTCGTCCAACGTCCGCAGTGCAAGATCTCGATAGATGCAGCCACGAGGAAATACGATCAAGGGGAGCGGATCATGCCGAGGCGCATCAAACTCCGCTGCCGCAGCCCAGACCAGTGGCTCACGCCAAACCAAAACCCCTGAATCGCTCTGCGGTTCCCTCTTCACCAAGACAAGATCGAACTCGTTTCGCGACAAGCCTTCCAGGAGACTGACACTTAGATCACAACGAACCTGAAGCTGCACCTTGGGGTGAGCGCGCGTGAACCGCGCCAGTATTCCAGGCAAGTGTCGGTTCGCGAAATCCTCGGGAATCCCAACTCTCACCACTCCTTCAATTTCCGGCTCCGACATTCGCGACTGAGCCTCGTCAGTGATCTCCAGAATTTGGCGGGCATAGCCCAATAGAATTTCGCCGTCGTTCGTCAAGATCACTTTGCGGCTGTGACGCTCAAGTAGACGTTTTCCGACTATTTCCTCAAGCCGCTTTAACTGAAGGCTGACCGTGGATTGGGTCAGATGCAGCCGCTCGCCGGCACGGGTAAATCCGCCTGCATCGCAGATTGCGACGAACGTCCGAAGTAGATCCAGATCCAATCGAATTTTCATTTGTACATTGTAAATCTCAATGAATGGTATTTCAATAATTCATTTGCTCAATTAATTAGTCGTCATTACGCTATCCCCTGATTCTTAATGATCGTTGAGATTGGCAGATGGAACGAGAAGTCCTACCTAGCATCTATGACACACCCTCCACAGAGGCGGCCTTTGGCACCGGTGATCGAGGGATCGGCGGACAGCGGAGAGTCGTTGCCTGGGCGGTGACGTTTTGCGTCCTGTGGAGTTCAGCCTTCGTTGCGACCAAAATCGGGCTATCGTCGTCACCGCCACTCCTCCTGGCAAGCTTTCGCTTTCTCATTGCAGGGCCGCTTATGATCCTCATGGCCTTGGCAATCCAACCCAGAGATATTCCAGGATTGAGGTCTCTCGCCCTGCTTGCTGTGCTTGGAATACTGAATAACACTCTCTATCTAGGGCTTACGTTCGTCGCCCTGGAAAGCGTATCCGCCGGCCTTGTTTCTGTCATTGCGAGCATGAACCCCCTCATTACTGTTGCACTCGCCCATTTCTTTCTTAAGGAAAAAATGACGGTACGAAAAGCGAGTGGCCTTATAGCGGGGTTGGCCGGCGTTGTCTTCATCATGCGGCACCGAATAGGCATGCAGATTGACGCCCCAATTGGGATTGGGCTCGCTTTCGCCGGCGTGATTTTCTTTGTTTTCGGGACGATGCTCTTCAAGAAGGGCAAGCTTGAAAACAGCCTCCTCATGATAAACGGTGTACAGGTTCTTGTTGGGGGAGTGGTACTGCTTCCCATTGCTCTTCTCTTCGAAAAAGTCGGCGCTATCAGGTTTGACCACAACTTCATTTGGGCACTGGCCTATCTTGTCGTGTTTGTTTCGATGGGGGGAACGCTCGTCTGGTTCCGGCTGTTGCGGGAAGGCACGGCAAGTGCTGCGAGCTCCTGGCATTTCCTGAACCCGGCGTTGGGCATGTTCTTTGGTTGGATTGTACTCGGCGAGAAGACCGTCTGGTCCGATTACTTGGGACTTGTCCCAATAGTAATCGGGATCCTATTGGTAACACGATCCCCGCGAAGCCCACTCAGACTTGCGGCAGTCAATAACAAACAACGGAGCCGCCCGGGCTAGAAGACATAAGAGCGCACTCTTGCGGACTAATTGTTCAACCCCGTAACCGAACGAAGGAGATTAAAGATGGAACAGCAATCAATTCACAATCGCGTAATAAAGCTCAAGGTGCCTCAGAACACCATATTTGAAAACATCATGCCGGCCCATGCCATAAAGCCTGAAATCGAAATAGTCTTGGATGAGCATTCTTACGAACCCAAGGTGCAGAATCCAAAATACGACTGGGTAGCGTCGGTGGCCATTCCAGCAATGCTCGCTTTTAACCAAAAGCTCAGTAAGCAGGGGCGTAGAGTGAAAGAATTCTGCACGATCGGGACTGGTACTGGAACGGATGCCTTAGCGGCAATGGAAATTTTCAGGCCGGAAAAAATGGTGGTAACGGACTTGCATCCTTCCGTGGTCAACCAAGCCATCGAAAATATCCGAAACAACCTGCTTCGTGCAGAAGAGGTAGAGGTGGTTGGGGAGACGGGAGATCTATGTGCGCCTTTGATCGAAGCGGGGCATAAATTTGACTTAATCTACGAAAATTTGCCGAACATTCCTGTCTCACTCCAAATTGATTTGCTGTCAGGCCAGAACACATCCAGCTTCTATGCGTCAAGCTATCTGGACACCCCAGAGTCTGTCAAACAGGATTTGCTCGAGTTGCATTATGCTTTTCTCATGCAGGCTAGATCTGCGCTCAACAATGAAGGAAGGGTACTCTCCTCAATTGGGTCTAGAAGGCCACTGGCGGCGATCCTCGACATGTTCCAGAAAGCAGGCTATCAGGCGGAGGTGCTCATTTATACGTGGAAAATGCAATCCGAAGCCGAGGAGGTCATATCCGGTTACGTGCGCCAACAGCAAATAAACCCCAGAAATCCGTTCTATTTCTACACGACTGACACACTTGAAGTGTCATTCGAAGGGCTGTCACCTTTTATAGCAGCTGGTAAGGCGTTTGAAATTGAAAAGCTACTTCAGCCTTATGCCCTAGATGCCCAACAGGCACTCACAATGGTTAGAGAGGGCACCCCAATCGGGCATGTCACGACAGTCATCGAGGCGCGTCCTAGCTAAGGGTTTCGTATACACAAATGGATAGCGTGGGAGTGACACCTGCGCAATCCATCACCTTGTTCTTGTGAATGACTTAGGATCCGGGAGAAAGACATATGATGCCGCACGTACCGACTGTACTCGAAACAATTGGAAACACACCGTTAATACGCATCCAAAGGTTGAATCCAAACAACAACGTCCAAATTCTAGCCAAGTTGGAATTCATGAACCCCAGCGGAAGCATCAAGGACCGGATCGTCAGTCACATAATTGAGGATGCCGAAGCCAAAGGTCTTCTCAGACCCGGCGGGACGATTGTTGAAAACACATCAGGCAATACCGGAGCTGCAGTTGCCATGGTCGCTGCAATCAAGGGATACAGAGCTATATTAACGATGCCTGACAAGGTTAGTAAGGAAAAGCAAAACATGTTGCGTGCGCTGGGGGCGGAGATCATTGTCTGCCCGACCAAAGCAGCGCCTGGGGCTCCCACGCATTATGTACAAAAAGCCCTTGATCTGGCACGCTCGACCCCAAATAGTTTTAGGATCAATCAGTACGATAACGCCAAGAATGCCGAAGCTCACTACTTGACCACGGGCCCGGAGATTTGGGCTCAAGCCAGCGGGAATGTTGATTACTTTTTAGCCAGCGGTAGCACAGGCGGTACGGTATCTGGGGCGGGGCGATACTTGAAAGAAAAGAATCCGCACTTGAAAATTATCATGCCAGATCCTGTGGGCTCCATTTACTACAAATTCTTCCGAATGGGGGCGATCGACCCGACGGAAATCGGTGTGTATAACGTGGAAGGAGTCGGGGAAGATCACCTTGCCAAATGTATGGACTTTTCTGTCGTAGATGAGATGGTTCAGTTCACCGACAAGGACGCATTCTATACAGCTAGGTTATTGGCAACCAGGGAAGGCATTTTCGCGGGTGGTAGTTCTGGTGCCAACCTGTGGGCGGCGCTAGAGTTGGCGAAGACTCTGACTAAGCCTGCGACCATTGTTACAGTATTTCCAGACACGGGGCTCAAGTACCTGTCCAAGATGTTCGACGACGAATGGATGCAAGTTAACGGATTTACATTGGAAGACCGTGCCGAAATTGCCGCTTAAAATCCTGTCATCGAGGAACATCTATGAACGAATTTCAGTTCACCTCCGAATTCGTTTCGTAATCAATAAGGATCGTACTCGCTTGATTCTATGAAACCCCGTGGATAGACCAGGCACTGATACTTGGCCCGCACAAAATCGAACAGCGCAGACATATCGCAGCCAACCGCCTGATCAAAGCGATCAACCCTAAAGGGTGCAGCACCACCTTCGCCTACGATGTGCTGGGCTGGGTACTGCGCCACACCGACGCCTTGAGCGGCGACACTCAACTTGGCTACGACCCCCGGGCCCATTAGTGCTTAGCCAAGCCGGCACTTATGTCACCCGAAAAACTGAAAACGGCCAGCACAACAACAGACAGCCAGGCGTCTGCATCAATGCGAATTGAGCGCTGCCAATAACAAGCTTTTCAATGTCTTGATCAGCGCGGTTTCATTCGCCGAGACGCCTTCTGGCGCCAGCCGGGACCGGTCTGCATAGAGCAGGCCAAGTGGCTTTTCCCGTATTACCAGCGGCAGCACAACAAAGCTGCGTGTGTCCGGCAATAATTCGCGGTGCCAGGCGGGGATGAGTTCGTGAATTTTGGTGGCGGTGGCGTCGGCAATCATCAGGTCGGCGTTGTTTTTGATCGCCAGATGAAATATATCGTGGGTGCTGGCGGTAGGGAATATGAAACCTGCCTGGCGTGCGGCATGGTGTTCGCCAATCGCGACACGCGCCCGAAACTGGTTGCTTTTCAGATCCTTCATGCAGACTGTCGCGAATCGAAAACCCATGCCCTGGTACAGTGTTTCCAGAACTTGAATGATCAGCTCGTTGAGCTTGCCATGACCGGAGCCCATCATCTGCGTCACGTCCTGCACTCCTGCCAGCAGCAACGCATGTGCATTGACGGGTTTGCCACTGGGATGATATGCCATGGCTGGCTGGCTGTCAGGCTCGGCGGTTGCCAACAGGAAGTCATCCAGCAGATTCTGAGCACTGCTGCCAGGCTCAATTTCGCTCGGCAATTCCGCCGGTTTGTCGGGTAGACAGAGCAGCCCCATGCTGTCCAGCAGGATGTGTGCTTCTTCGATTGCTGCCGCAAACAGCTGGTCGATTTTTTCCTTGTCGAGGTTGAGCGCGCTGCCGAACCTTGTCAGCAATATCTGGTTGTCGGCGAGTTGTTTTGCGTCATTCGCATGCGGCATCAGCCTGGCTGCTTCCGAGCTGAAAGAGGCCACTTGAGACATCCATTCCTGGCGACTCTCCGGCGCTTTCTGGGTACGGGTGGAAAGCGGGCCGAGGGCCTGAATGAGCGTATCCGAGATTTTCCAGTCGTGCAGCACGGTGGCGGCGAGCTGGTCGAAGCTGCAGCCCAGCACCTGTATGGAAGCCTTGGCCGGGGTGAGGTCGGAGTTATGGGTCAGTATGGTGATTTCACTGTACAGGCTGTGATCATGGGAAGCGACCAATAGCTGACCCAGATTCTTGAACAGGGCGGCGATAGCGGCTTCTTCGGAATCATGGAAGTGGCTGCGGCGTGCCAGTTGCCGCCCTATCACGCTGGCGCGCAATGCCTGGGCCAGTTCAAACCGTACGCTCTGCGCATGGTTGTTGTCCGGCAGGCGGTCGACCAACAGCATGGCTAATGCACAGGTCTTAACCGTGTCAAAGCCAAGCAGGAAAATTGCGCTTGAGATGGTGCTAATCGTCCTGCCTGAAGCAGTACGGTAAGACACCGTATTGGATAGCCGTAATATTTTCTGGGTAAGCGCGACATCGGACAAGACGAAATTGGTGAGTTCCTGCAAGGCTTCGTCATCGGATGAAGCGAGCTGCACCACCCGTGACACCGCGCTGCCCAGCGCAGGCAGGTTTGCATCGTCGCTGAATTTCTGCAAAAGCGCAGCGCGCCTTGCGGCGGGGTTGGCAGGTTGCGTTATGGAAGCAAGGTCGGCGCGCATGAAATTTGAACGGTGGGGTAGCCGGGTATTATTCGTGGCCTGATGCGCCAGGCTGCTTGAGTGATCACGACGGGATGCGTTTACGCGACCCGTCAGGACTTCAGGCCGGGTGAGTACAAAGTTAGCCGATAACCAGATTGCGTGCTGTTACTGAAATCTTCGATTGCCCGTCAGGGCCATAGAAACCGCTGCGCTGATCCGCCCCGTGTATCACGTTCAGGGCGAGTTGGTTGCGCGTCAAGTGGGTATGGATCAGCAAGCCGTTGACACGGTTCGTCTCTTTCGCGGATTGAGTAAGCGCCAGCAGTTCGGCCCAGATTTCTGCGGCGCTGCCGGCTGTTTGACTGGCCAGCCATGCCTGCATGCCTGCCTCGCTTTGCGGGTAGCCGGCCATGGCAAGGGCGTGCAGACGGGTGTTGGCCAGTTCCGCCATGCTTGCCACGGTTCTGGCTTTTTCATCGGTGATCGCATTGAGCCCGTCGATATCTGCTTCGAGCAATAATCCCTGTTCCTGCTGGATAAGACCAAGCAGGCGGTGCATTGCTTCGCGTTCTTCGTTGAGTGTATCCATCAGACGGGTATCCATGAGGTGGGTTCAGTTCCGGCGTGCCTGCAGCAGGTTTTTCACGGTAGTTATCAGGCCATCCGCCACTTTTTCGGCATCGACCTGGAACTTCCCGTCGGCAATGGCGAGCTTGATGGCTTCCACTTTGTTCGCATCAAACACATTGCTGGCGGCCATTGTGCCTTGCAAGGACTGTAATTGCGCAGACATGGGGGAGGGTTTGAGCGTATCCGCAGGCGGAGTGGCCTCCGTTCCCGCTTTGTCGACCCGTTTGCCTGCGTTTGCTTGAGTTTGTCCGAGCGGCAGGCTGGTGTTCTTTTTCGAGTCATTGATTTTCATTGTGTCATCTCAATCTGATTGGGGCTCAAGTAGGCCAGAGCCAGTGAGCATTATATCGGCGAGGCTTTTGCAAACTTTAATGCTCAATCAGAATATGACGCAACACCCCTCTCAGTAGCTTACTTCAACCACACCACCGGCTTTGGCCACCCCTCTGATCATTTGCCCGGCCTGTGTCCTGGCCTGGACCAGTTGACCTTCGCCGGCACTGGTCAGCGCCTGGGCTTCGGCAGAAACCTGAAACCCCGGACCAGCGGACACCAGGCGCACTGTTTGCCCTTGCTGTACGGCAGGCTGGCTGCGCAAACTGTCCTGGCGCAGTGCGGTTCCTGCCTGCAGGGACAGGGTGACCGTGCGGCCTATGGCCTGTGAAGCGTCGGTAATGATGCCGGTCGGCAGGGTCGTCAGATCGCCCTGCATGGTGGCGAGATCGGTTGCGCTGACGATCTGGCCCTGGGCCAGCGGTGCGGCGGCGACGATGTAGCTTGCTACCACGGTTACCTTGGCCTGAATGTAAACAGTCCACGGCGTGGGTACGGTACAACGGATGCCGACGGTGGTTTTTCCCCATACCCGGCTGCCGGTGGGCATAAACGCCTGGGGCGCGGCGCAGGACGCCAGGTCCAGACGCGGGTCGAGCTTGCTGACGCTGATGCTCACCTGGCCGGGAAGCCCGCGCGTTTGTGCGTTCAGGAACTGTTCGGCGACCTGGCGAACGAGCGCCGGATCCTGGCGCACGCCGCTGGTTTGCGCGGCGGCAATTTGCACGAACGATAACAGCAGCAGGGCAAGCAGGGTATTCATGGGTAGATGGCCGATGGATTGATTCCATGCCTATCTTAGTTGATCAGCGTTGACTCAAAGCAGCGAACAGCTTGCAGTTATGGGTGCTTATCCATCAATTGCCGGCGCATCAGCAGTCGTAAGATCGGAGCTGTAAAAATGTAATGGCGGCATGAATATACGTTTTCTCTAGATGTTTATTTTCGGAGATTGCCATGATCGGAAAACTCGACGACTACCTGCGGTTTCAGGAAACCGCGCTCAGCCTGCGTGCGCAGCGCCAGCAGCTGCTCGCATCCAATATAGCCAATGCTGATACACCTAATTACAAGGCACGCGATATCGATTTCAGCAGCGCCTTGCAGAGCGCGCTGGCCCCTGCCGGGCAGGCGTCATCAGAGCTGGCCAAGACTTCCGCTGCACACCTGAGCGCACCGGGCACAACCAGGCCCGGTGGTGCGCCGCTGCTATACCGCAGCGTCCAGCAGGGGAGTGTCGATGGCAACACGGTGGATATGGATACCGAGCGCAATCAGTTCGCCGACAACGCAATTCGCTATGAGGCGAGTCTCACCATGATCAGCGGGCAGATCAAGAATCTGCTGGCTGCAATACAGGGGTAATCATCATGTCGCTATTTGATGTTTTCAATGTCGCCGGCTCCGCCATGAGCGCGCAGGCGCAGCGCCTTAATACAACAGCCAGTAACCTCGCCAACGCCGACAGCACCACCAGTTCCACCGGCCAGCCTTATCGGGCCAAGCAAGTCGTATTCAGTGCGGTGCCTGTCGCCGGTTCGCAGGCGAGCGGGGTGAAGGTGCTGGGGGTAGTCGAGGACACGGCGCCGCCCAGAATGGTTTACGACCCGAAAAACCCCGTCGCCGACGAAAAAGGCTACGTCGCCATGCCAAACGTCAATGTCGTGGAAGAAATGGTCAACATGATTTCCGCGTCGCGGTCCTATCAGACCAACGTGGACACCATGAATGCAGCCAAAACCATGCTTCTGAAAACACTCACCATCGGCCAGTAACAGAGGAGATTTCCATGAACACCGTGCAAAACAATACCGCATCCACCAGCTTGCTGGCGGCCATGAATCCAGCCAGCGCAGCGCCCCAGAGCACCGCTGCCGCTGCGCAGGATACGTTCATGAAGCTGCTGGTTACCCAAATGCAAAACCAGGATCCGCTCAACCCGCTCGATAACGCGCAGGTGACCAGCCAGCTCGCGCAACTCTCCACAGTTACCGGTATCGATAAAATGAATACCACGCTGCAGTCGCTGATCGGCAGCTATCAGTCCAGCCAGACCCTGCAGGCAGCTGGCATGATCGGACACGATGTGCTGGCGGCGGGTTCCAGTTTGAGTCTGAGCAATGGTCAAGCGACCTTCGGTATTAATCTTCCGGGACCGGCTGACGCTGTGAAGATCACCATCCTGGATGCCAGCGGGCGACCCGTTCACAGCATGGATCTTGGGTCGCAACCAGCCGGAATGTTGCCGCTGCAATGGGATGGTACGACCGATAGCGGTGCTGCTGCCGCCAGCGGTCAATACAGCTTTACAGTCAGCGCGACACAGGGTGGGCAGAGTGTGAATGCAAGTACTTTGGCGTTTGGCCAGGTTGCGAGTGTTGCAAGTAGTGGTCAGGGCGTAATGCTCAATGTACCGGGTCTTGGTGCGGTCAATCTGGCCGATGTGCAGCAGATTTTTTGAATAAGCGTCAACCACATATTTAGGAGAATGAAATGGGTTTTGAACAAGGTTTAAGCGGCTTGAATGCTGCATCAAAGAATCTGGATGTGGTTGGCAATAACGTGGCCAACGCCAATACGGTCGGTTTCAAGGAGTCTCAAGCGCAATTTGCCGACGTTTATGCCAATTCCCTGAGCGGTGGGGGCGCTTCGCAGGTTGGTATCGGTACCAAGGTCGCCCAGATTGCGCAGCAGTTCACCCAGGGCAACATCACCGCCTCCAATAATCCGCTGGATGTGGCCATCAACGGCGGCGGTTTTTTTCGCATGAGCAATAACGGCACCGTTTCCTATGCGCGCAATGGCCAGTTTCAGCTCGACAAAGCCGGCTATATCGTCAACGCCACCGGTTCCCGGCTGACGGGTTATGGAGTGAATGCCAGTGGTGTGCTCGCGACGGGCGCGCCGACTGATTTGAACATCAATACCGCAGACCTCACACCCAAAACCACCACTAAAGTGAATACGCTGTTGAATCTGGATTCGGGTAGTGCGGTGCCTGTCACCACGCCATTCAATATGGCGGACCCGACGACTTACAATAGTTCAACGGCAGTTTCCGTGTATGACAGCCTGGGTAACGCACATACCTTGCAGACTTTCTACGTCAAGACCGCCGCCAATACCTGGGACGTATATGCCGCCAACGATGGGGTGGCTCTCGTGCCGTCCAAGATAGGTACGCTGGCTTTCGGTACCGATGGCTCGCTTACCAGCGGAGGTCCATTCACGGTGCCGGTGCCGGTCAGCACCGGAGCGGCCACGCCGTTTCCGGTGAGTGTCGATTACACGGGAACGTCGCAGTATGGCTCGTCATTCAGCGTCAACGGGCTGAAGCAGGATGGCTATACCTCGGGCCGCTTGTCCGGCTTCAACATCAGTGCGGACGGTACCATCGTCGGGCGTTATACCAATGGCCAGTCGGCAACGCTGGGGCAGGTGGTGCTGGCGAATTTCACCGATCCCAACGGTTTGCAACCGCTTGGCAACAATCTGTGGGCGGAAACGGCGACCTCGGGCCCGGCGCTGGTGGGTACGCCCAACTCCGGCAGCCTGGGTGTATTGCAATCGTCCGCCGTTGAAGATTCGAACGTCGATCTCACCGCCGAACTGGTGAACATGATTACCGCCCAGCGCAACTATCAGGCGAATGCACAGACCATCAAGACCCAGGATCAGGTCATGCAGACCCTGGTGAACCTGCGTTGATGCGTGTTTAGGAGACCAGCATGGATCGCCTGATCTACACCGCCATGACCGGCGCAAAGCACATCCTGGAACAGCAGGCCACGACTGCGCACAATCTGGCCAATGCCACCACCACCGGTTTTCGTGCACAACTGGATTCGTTCCGGGCGGTGCCGGTGATCAGCGATGGCTTGCCGACGCGTGCGTTCGTGGTGGACTCAACCGTGGGCAGCGATTTCACCCCTGGCGCAATCCAGCAAACCGGGCGCGATCTCGATGTGGCGGTGCAGGGCAAGGGCTGGATCGCCGTCGAGTCGGCAAGCGGTGCGGAAGCCTACACGCGCAACGGTAGCCTGAAGCTTAGCGAAAATGGTGTATTGCAGACGCAGGACGGACTGAATGTGATGGGGGGGGGCGGCCCGATCAGCATTCCGCCGGATGTAACGATCGCCATCGCCAAAGACGGCACCGTGTCGGCGATACCGAAAACCGGCTCGCCGACTGCAGTGAACGTATTGGGACAGATCAAGCTGGTCAATCCGCCGGACGCATCTCTGGTGCGCGGCGACGACGGTTACTTCCGTACCAGGGACGGCAGTCCGGCCGAAGCGGATCCGAACGTTGCCCTGGTGGGCGGTGCGCTGGAAGGCAGTAACGTCAGCGTGGTCGAGGCGATGGTCAGCATGATCAGCCTGGGCCGGCAGTTTGAAATGCAAATGAAGTTGCTGCAGAACGCCGAGAATAACGCCACTAAAGCGAGTCAGCTTCTCAGTTTGAGCTAGTGCAGCCCGGCGCAGAATGGTAACTGACTGCCGGTGGGTAGCATCGGCGATGAAATGATTTTCTGGAGAAAACAATGATCCGCTCACTTTGGATAGCCAAGACCGGTCTGGATGCACAGCAGACACAAATGGACGTCATCGCCAATAACCTGGCCAACGTCAGTACCAGCGGCTTCAAGCGCTCGCGCGCAGTATTTGAAGACCTGCTCTACCAGACCATGCGTCAGCCCGGTGCACAGTCGTCCCAGCAAACCCAGCTGCCATCCGGTTTGCAACTGGGTACCGGCGTACGCCCGGTCGCCACCGAACGCATCTTCACCCAGGGGAACCTGCAGCAGACCGGCAACGATAAGGATGTTGCGATCCAGGGTTCCGGGTTTTTCCAGGTGCTGCTGCCGGACGGCACGACGGCGTATACCCGCGATGGCTCGTTCCAGAGCGACAGCCAGGGTCAGCTGGTGACTTCCAGCGGCTATGTGGTGCAACCCGCCATCACCATTCCGGCCAATGCGCAGAGCATTACCATCGGCCGTGATGGCACGGTATCGGTAACCCAGTCCGGCAGCGTGGCACCGGTGCAGGTGGGCTCGCTGCAACTGGCCACGTTCATCAATCCGGCCGGGCTGGAAGCCAAAGGCGAAAACCTTTATGTCGAAACCGCTGCATCGGGCACGGCCAATACCAACACGCCCGGCAGCAACGGCGCCGGACTGCTTAATCAGGGATATGTGGAAACCTCGAACGTGAACGTGGCTGAGGAACTGGTGAACATGATCCAGACCCAGCGTGCCTACGAGATCAACAGCAAGGCCATCACCACCTCTGACCAGATGTTGCAGAAGCTTACCCAGCTTTGAGCGTTTCATTCACCTGTGTAAACGGAACAGAAATGAATAATCGTGCCGCTACCGTGATGATGTTGTCGATGCTGGTTCTCGCCGGCTGCGCCGTGGTACCCGATACGATTGTGCAGAAGCCCACCCACGTCAAACCGCCGCAGCCCGCACCGGCTGCGCCAGCCAACGGCGGGATTTTTCAGGCAACGGCGTATCGCCCGCTGTTCGAAGACCGTCGCGCGCGCCTGGTGGGTGATGTGCTGACCATCGCCATCAACGAGAAAACCAATGCCGGCAAGCAGGCCGCGAGTTCCGGCAGCAAGTCCGGCAGTGTGGCGGCCAGTATCCCGACGGTGCTGGGCCTGCCGCTCAAGATGTTGCAGGGTACGTCGGTGTCGGCGCAATCCGCGAACAAATATGCGGACAGCGGTGCAGAAAATTCCAGCAATATTTTCACTGGCACGATCACGGTAACGGTTGCCGAGGTGCTCCCGAACGGCAATCTGGTGGTCACTGGCGAAAAGCAGGTGTCGCTGGACACCGGCGTCGAATACATCCGTTTTTCCGGCGTGGTGAGCCCGGACACGATTGCCTCGGGTAATGTGGTGTCTTCCACCCAGGTCGCCGACGCGCGGGTCGAATACCGCACCAACAGCCGCATTGATGCGGCGCAAGTGATGACCTCCCTGACACGGTTCTTCCTGAGCGTGTTGCCGCTATGAAAACCAGGAGCCTGTGCATGTCGAAATCGGGCAGAATTTTACCGCTGCTGTTTGCGCTGCTGGGCATGCTGCTCTCTGGCGTGTCCCAAGCCGAGCGCCTCAAGGATCTCGCCAGCATTCAGGGCGTACGCCAGAACCAGCTGATCGGCTATGGCCTGGTGGTCGGCCTCGACGGCAGCGGCGACCAGACCACGCAAACGCCGTTCACCGTACAAAGCGTGGCCAGCATGTTGCAGCAAATGGGCGTGAATCTGCCGCCCGGCACCACGTTGCAACTGAAGAATGTGGCGGCGGTGATGGTGACGGCATCGCTGCCGGCTTTCGCCCAGCCGGGACAGACACTCGACATCACGGTGTCCTCGATGGGCAATGCCAAGAGCCTGCGCGGCGGCACCCTGTTGATGACACCGCTGAAAGGCGCCGATAACCAGATTTATGCCATGGCCCAGGGCAACTTGCTGGTGGGCGGCGTGGGCGCTTCCGCCAGCGGCAGCAAGGTACAGGTCAATCATCTCAGCGTGGGGCGTATTTCTGCCGGTGCAACCGTTGAGCGGGCGATACCCAGCTCGCTGAGCCAGGGCAATGTCGTACGGCTGGAACTCAACGACACCGATTTTTCCACCGCCAGCCGCGTGGTGGCGGCGGTTAACCAGCATTTCGGCAAGAACACCGCGGCAGCGCTGGATGGGCGCGTGATCCAGGTGCAGGCGCCGCTCAACAGCGATGAGCGGGTTGCGTTCCTGGGAGCACTGGAAAGCCTTGACGTGACGCCGGCACAGACCGCCGCCAAAGTGATCCTCAACGCGCGCACCGGATCCGTGGTAATGAATCAGGCGGTCACGCTGGATAGCTGTGCGGTCTCGCACGGCAACCTCTCGGTGATGATCGACACCACGCCTGTCATCAGTCAGCCCGCACCGTTTTCCCAGGGGCAGACGGTGACGACGCAGCGCTCCCAGATCGAGATCAAGAAGGAGCCGGGCCAGGTATTGATGCTGAAAAGCGGCGCTTCGTTGGCGGAGGTGGTCAAGGCGCTGAACGCCATTGGCGCCACCCCCCAGGACTTGCTGGCCATTTTGCAGGCGATGAAGGCAGCAGGTTCGCTACGCGCTGAACTCGAAATTATTTGAGGATCGCTCATCATGATCAACTCGACTGAGCTTTCCGTAAAGCTGGCTACCGATACCCAGAGCGTGGACGCGTTACGCCAGTCGGCCAGGCAGAATTCACCCGAGGGCTTGAAGACCGTCGCCAAGCAGTTCGAAGCACTGTTCATGAACATGATGCTCAAGAGCATGCGCGAGGCCAGCCCACAGGACGGGGCGTTCGACAACGAACAAACCCGCATGTACACCTCTATGCTGGATCAGCAGTTAAGCCAGAATCTCGCTACGCGTGGCGTGGGGCTGGCGGACGTATTGATCCGCCAGCTCTCCAGTACCGTGGCCGCGCCCGCGCCGGGAAAACAGGCCGGGCAGGCAATGCCGACGCTTGTCCCACCCGGCCCAGGCACCGACGCAGCCAAGACCGATGCATTGCAACCGACGCACATGCAGGCATTCCAGACGCGTCTCGGGCCGCATGCGGAAGAGGCCAGCCGCACTACCGGCATCCCGGCCAAATTCATGCTCGGTCAGGCCGCGCTGGAAAGCGGCTGGGGACGGCGCGAGCTGGTCGCGGCGGATGGCACACCCAGCCATAACCTGTTCGGCATCAAGGCTGGCGCTGGCTGGCATGGCAAGGTGGTGGAGCACCTCACCACCGAATACGTGCACGGCGTGGCGCAGAAAAAAGTGCAGAAATTCCGAGCCTATGACAACTACGCCGATGCCTTCCGCGATTACGCCCATCTGTTGAGCAGCAACCCGCGTTATCAACAGGTGCTGGCCAGTGCCCAGGATGCGACGGGATTCGCCCAGGGCCTGCAGCGTGCCGGCTATGCCACTGATCCGCACTACGCAGACAAGCTGACACGCATCATCACCCAGTCGCTGTCTGCCTGAGAAGAGCGTTGTTAAAGTTTTTCGGCAGCCTGCCGACAACCCACTCATACCAGTAAATCAAACACACCATGGCTTCGAACATTCTCAGCATCGGACAAAGCGCGCTCGCTGCAGCCCAGGCGGGGATCAGCACGACCGGAAATAACATCGCGAACGCGGCAACGCCGGGCTATAGCCGCCAGGTGGTGGTGCAGGGTGCCGCTATCCCGCAAAATTTCGGCTATGGTTTTCTTGGTCAAGGCACTCAAATTGACACGGTCAAACGCATCTACAGCGATTTTCAGGCTACCCAGATACGCGCCACGCAGTCGGCAAACAGCAGCCAGAGCACCTACGCCACCCAAATTCAGCAAGTCGATAACATGCTGGCCGACCCGTCCGCCGGGCTGTCGCCGGCGTTGCAGGATTTTTTCAAAGGCGTGCAGGATCTTGCCGCCAATCCCGCTTCTGTACCCTCGCGTCAGGCCGCACTGTCTTCGGGTCAGTCGCTTGCTACACGCTTTCAGAGCTTGAATGACCAGCTCAATCAGATCAACCAGGGCGTGAACAGCCAGATTGCATCGAGTGTCGGCGTCATCAATACCTATGCGCAGAAAATCGCGCAGCTGAATGATGCAATCACGCTAGCGCAAGGGGCTGCCAACGGCCAGCCGGCAAACGATTTGCTCGACCAGCGCGACCAGCTGATGATGGATTTGAGCAAGGAAATCAATGCCACGGTGGTCAAGCAGGACGATGGCAAATATAACGTGTTTATCGGCAATGGCCAGCCGCTGGTTATCGGCAATCAGACATTCGCGCTCAAGACAACGGTATCGCCGACCGATCCAGGCCGCACCGAGGTGGCCTATGCGACTAACGGCAATACCGTCATCATGGGTGAAAACAGTCTGACCGGCGGCAATCTGGGTGGATTGCTGGCTTTTCGCAGCCAGTCCCTTGATCCCGCGCAGAACGCACTGGGACGGGTGGCGATCGGCCTGGCCAGTACGTTCAACGCACAGCATCGCCTGGGACAGGATCTCAACGGCAATATGGGTGGGGATTTCTTTACCGTGGCATCGCCACGGGTGACTGGCAGCACGACCAATACCGGAACAGGGGCGCTCACCGCCACTATCAGTAATGCGAGTGCGTTGACTGCCAGCGATTATCGGCTGAACTTCGATGGCACCAATTACAACCTCGCGCAGGTTACGAATGGCGTTGTCACCCCGATTAGCTCCTCTGGTACATTCCCTACAGGCGTAGACGGCGTGAGCCTGAGTCTTGCTGGCACGATGGCGGCGGGAGACAGCTTTCTGATTCGTCCTACGGTGGATGGCGCCAAGGCGTTCAACGTGGCCATTAGCGACACGTCACTGATCGCTGCGGCGGCACCGATCCGTACTGCGGCTACCCCGATACCGATTCTTTCGGCGGCCACCTCGACTAATGCTGGCACGGGGAGTATCAACCCAGCCAGTGTGAACCCTCCGCCCATTGACACCAATTTACAACAGCCCGTCACGATTACCTTTACCTCTCCGACTACATACGATGTGAGCGGAACGGGAACCGGAAATCCCACCAGCGTTAGTTATACGCCCGGCGCAAACATTACTTATAACGGCTGGACCACCCAGATCGCTGGAGCACCAGCTACTGGGGATAGTTTCACCATTACGCCCAATAATGCGGATTCGGGGAGTATCAGCGCAGCCAGCGTGAACTCACCGCCTCCCCCGAATGCCAATTTACAACAGCCCGTCACGATTACTTTTACCTCTCCGACTACATACGATGTGAGCGGAACGGGGACCGGAAATCCTACGGGCGTTACTTATACACCCGGCGCAGACATTACTTATAACGGCTGGACCACCCAGATCGCCGGAGCGCCTGTCACTGGCGATGTCTTCAGCATTACACCCAACACCGGCGGCGTAGGCGACAACCGCAATGCGCTCCTGTTGGGTGCGTTGCAAACCAGCAATACCTTGGCCGGCGGTACGACGACCTACCAGGGCGCCTATTCGCAACTGGTCAGTAGCGTGGGCAATAAAACCAATGAACTCAATGTGTCGAGTACCGCATCGGGTAATTTGTTGACGAGTATGGTGCAGGCTCAGCAGTCGGTATCCGGGGTCAATCTAGACGAAGAGGCAACCAATCTGCTGCGTTACCAGCAGGCCTATCAGGCCGCCGGTAAAGTCATGCAGATAGCCAGCCAGCTGTTCAATACTCTGCTCACACTGGGTAATTAAGAGGCCACATCATGCGCATCAGCACCAGCACCATCTACCAACAGGGCGCGGCCAGAATCAGCGACCTGCAATCCAGCCTGGTGAAGACGCAACAGCAGCTGTCTACCGGGCGCCGCATGCTGACGCCTGCGGATGATCCGGTTGCCGCCGCCCGCGCGCTGGACGTGACCCAGTCGCAGTCGGTCAATGCCCAGTACGCCACCAACCGTCAGACTGCGGTCAGTTCGCTGACAGCCGTGGACAGTACCCTGGCAAGCGTTACCTCGATTCTGCAGGACGCGAAAACACTGACCATCAATGCGGGCAATGGTGCGCTATCGAACTCGGATCGTAGCAATCTTGCGACACAACTAAGTAGCGACCTGGATCAATTGCTGGGGCTGGCTAACAGCACTGACGGTACTGGCAATTATCTGTTTTCCGGTTATCAGACCGGAACCCAGCCTTTCGTCAAGACCGCGACCGGCGCCCAATACAATGGAGACCAGGGGCAACGGCAGGTTCAGGTGGATTCTTCACGCCAGATGGCGGTAAGCGATTCAGGCCAGGCCATATTTCAGGGCAATAATCAGGATATATTCAAGACCCTGACCGACCTTGTTACCTTGCTGCAAACCCCCGTAACGACGCCGGCGGGTAGCGCAGCCTTGACTGCCGGCCTGGCGACCGCCAACGGCAATGTCGACCAGTCGCTGAATAACGTGCTGACCGTGCGCGCTTCCGTCGGCTCGCGTCTCAAGGAGCTGGATTCCCTGGACAGTGCCGGCTCAAGTCGGGATATACAGTATAGCCAGACGCTGTCCCAGCTTCAGGATGTCGATTACGCCAAGGCCATCAGCCAGCTTACCCAGCAGCAAACCACACTGCAGGCGGCGCAGCAGTCGTTTGTGAAAATCTCTGGCTTGTCGCTGTTCAATTATCTTTGAGTACAGCCATGGCCTCCAGTGAAATGATGGGCTCGCAAGTCAAGTGCCTGCTATCCGGGGTATCGGATCACGGGGATCGGCATTTGGCGGAAGTCGAAACGGATCTGGTGCAGATGAATATTCTGCTTGCTGAAGCGATTAAAAAGCTGGGTGCAAGTTTCATGGCGATTCATGGCGCGCTCTGTATCCAGCAGGAGACGGTAAGCCAGTTGCTGTCCGGCGGAGCCCCCGCGCCTGAATGTGTCGCCAGGCTGGAGGCTATTCATGGCGAGATAGGCCAGCATGTCAATGCTGCCGTTACCGGCTTGCAGTTTCAGGACATGACCAGCCAGTTGATCGGCAGGATGGTGACGCATCTGGCGGGACTGCGCGACATGTTCGGCGCGCTGGGCACAGGAAGCTCTAACGTGTTGCCGGAAAGTGATCAGCAGGACATCGTCACTTTGCTGAACTGCGTCAACCAGATGCTCGCCCAGCGCAGCGTTGCGCTCGAAGGCTCTGTGCGCAAAGCGGTCAGCCAGCGGCACATGGAGAGCGGAGACATCGAGCTGTTTTGACGAGCAGCAAGTAAACAATACGAACGGGCATCCAGCCCAAAAACGAGAACGGCGGGAGCAAAGATGGCCAAGACGATACTTGCAGTAGATGACTCCGGTTCACTGCGCCAGATGGTGGCATTCAGCCTGAAGGCGGCTGGCTACGAGGTGATTGAGGCAGTGGATGGACAGGACGGCCTGGACAAGGCAAAAAAACAGACCGTTGATCTGGTGCTGACGGATCAGAACATGCCGCGCATGGATGGCCTGAGTTTCATCAAGGCATTACGTGGAATGACGAGCTACCAGCGCGTGCCGATTCTGATGCTGACCACCGAATCCGGCGACGACATGAAAGCACAGGGCAAGGCAGCGGGCGCCAATGGATGGCTGGTCAAGCCATTCGATCCGCAGCGGCTGACCGAGGTTGTGAAAAAAGTAATCGGCTGATGTAACCACAAGAAATCATGCAGTACGTAAATGACGGAGTCCGATAATGACCATTGATATGAGCCAGTTCTACCAGGTGTTCTTTGACGAGGCAGAGGAATTGCTTGCCGAGAAGGAGAAACTGCTGCTGGCTGTCGACATATCTGCACCGGATACGGAAGATCTCAACGCGATCTTCCGCGCAGCGCACTCGATTAAGGGCGGAGCAGCCACCTTCGGCTTCACTGACATCACCGAGGTCACGCACATGCTGGAGTCCTTGCTCGACAGAATTCGCAAAGGCGAGATGGCGCTGACGGCTGAGCACGTGGATGCCTTTCTGGCAGCCAAGGACATTTTGAAAATGCAAATGGATGGCCACCATCATGGTGCGAGCGTCGATCAGGATGCGGTCAACGATGTATGCCAGCGGTTGCACGCGCTGTCACAGGGCTCCGCCCCCAATGCCGGTGTCGCGGTATCGTCAGTTTCCCAGCCGGAAAGGCATGAACCTGAAGCCAAATCCACACCAATTCAAGTCGCAGCGACTACCCACTGCTTCCGCATCGAATTGCCCGAGGTACCCCAGCGCGACGTAGATGCACTGGCTGCAGAACTCGGCTTGCTGGGCGAAATCAGTCAGGCAAGCCTTGACGATAAACGTTTCGTTTTTACGCTGGCCACCAACGAGAAGCTGGACGATATTGTCGCCATCTGTTCATTCGTGCTGGATCCGGACGATCTCAAAATCACCGAGGAAGCTGCCCCGGCAACAGCACAGCCGGCGGTTGAAAGCGTAGCCACGCTGGTGGCGAGTGGAACAGAGCCAGGCTATGGATTCTTCGAACCGCTGAAGTCGGAAATCGCGAAAAAGGATATTTCCGCAACCGGACAAGCCGCAATTGCATCCGCGCTTCACACAGACCATCCGGCAGAAGCCGAAACCACGGTATCCGTTGAAGGCAAGCCATTCGGCCGGCGTGCCACGGATAAACAGCCCGCAACCCAGGAATCGTCATCGATCCGCGTTGGCATTGAAAAAGTGGATCAGCTCATCAATCTGGTCGGCGAGCTGGTCATTACCCAGGCCATGATCGAGCAGCGCACCGGTTCGCTCGACCCCGTCACTCACGAACGCCTGCTGAATAGCGTCGGCCAGCTGACGCGGAATACGCGTGACTTGCAGGAAGCGGTGATGTCCATCCGCATGATGCCGATGGATTATGTGTTCTCGCGCTTTCCGCGCATGGTGCGCGATCTGGCAGCCAAGCTCGGCAAAAAAGTTGAATTCATCACGCGCGGCGCTGCGACAGAACTCGACAAGGGTCTGATCGAGCGCATCGTTGATCCGCTCACGCATCTGGTACGCAACAGCGTTGATCACGGTATCGAAATGCCCGACGCGCGTCGCGCCACAGGCAAAGACGAAGCCGGCAAACTCACCCTTTCCGCTGCGCATCAGGGCGGCAATATCGTGATCGAGGTGAGTGACGATGGCGCTGGCCTGAATCGCGAAAGAATTCTTGCCAAGGCAAAGCAGCAAGGTTTGCCCGTTTCAGACGGGATGCCGGACGCGGAAGTCTGGCAGCTTATCTTCGCGCCGGGCTTCTCCACTGCAGAAATGGTGACTGACGTTTCCGGCCGCGGTGTCGGCATGGATGTGGTCAAGCGCAACATTACGGCAATGGGTGGCACCGTGGAAATCCGCTCCGCCAAAGGCTTCGGCACCACCATGGCGATTTCCCTGCCGCTGACGCTGGCGATTCTGGACGGCATGTCGGTCAAGGTTGGCGAGGAAGTGTATATCCTGCCGCTGGGTTACGTCATCGAATCACTGCAGCCCACACCCGCAGACGTCAAGGAAATTTCCGGCCAGGGGCGGGTAGTCAAAGTCCGCGAAGAATATTTGCCGCTGATCCCGCTGCATCGGATTTTTGCGATCGAACCGCGTTTCACCGAGCCGTCGCAAGGTATTGTCGTGATCCTCGAATCCGATGGCAAAAAGGCGGCGCTGTTAGTCGATGCGCTGGTTGGTCAGCAGCAGGTGGTGGTGAAAAACCTCGAGTCGAATTTCCGCAAAGTGGCAGGCATTTCCGGCGCCACTATTCTGGGGGACGGCGGCGTTTCCCTGATTCTCGACGTCGCCGCGCTATTGCGCTCAAGTCGCCAGCTTGATACGGCTCCTATTTTCTCTTGATCATAAGGACAAAGATCATGTCGCAAACCAACGCTGTTTTGAACAAGGCGCAGTCCGCCGGGGAAATCTCCGAAAACGAGTTTCTTGCCTTTACCTTGGGCAAGGAAGAATACGGCATCGACATTCTCAAGGTGCAGGAGATTCGCGGTTACGAGCCGGTTACCCGGATCGCCAACGCCCCTGATTTCATCAAGGGGGTGGTGAATCTGCGCGGCATCATCGTGCCGATCGTCGACATGCGCATCAAGTTCAATCTGGGGGAGCCGACCTACGACCAGTTTACGGTGGTGATCATCCTCACCATCGCCGGCCGGGTAATGGGTATGGTAGTAGACAGCGTTTCCGACGTAACAACGCTCTCCCCGGAACAGATAAAAGCGCCACCCGAGATGGGGACGACGTTCGATAGCAATTATCTGATCGGTCTCGGCACCCTCGATGAACGCATGCTGATCCTGGTGGATATCGACAAGCTCATGTCCAGCGCCGAGATGGGGCTGATTGAGAAGGCTGCGGCGTAACGCAGGCAATCTGACCAGGGCTGCCAAGCGCCGAGCCTGGCAAATTTTCAGCTCCGGCATAGGAAAATGGAGGATGGGACAATGTTAAGCAATCTAAGCATCAAATCACGGCTGATCTTTGTGATCGGTTTTCTTTCCCTGCTGCTGACCGGGATCGGCATCATGGGTCTGGTCAGCCTGAATTCCGCCAACAATTCACTGAAGACCGTGTATGAGAATCGGCTGGTCACCGTGGGGCATCTGGACGAACTGGTCAGATTGATCAACAAAAACCAGCTAGCCGTTGCGGAATCCATTGTTGGGCAGATGTCGGCTTTTTCCGATGGCCCGGGAGTCCTCGGCAAACAGATGGATCAGGCGGAAAAAACCATCAAGGATATTGACAAGCTATGGAATGCCTACATGGCGACCAAGCTGTCTCCGGAAGAGAAGAAGCTCGCGGATAAATTCATCTCCAGTCGCAAGAAATACGGTGGCGAAGGCATGTACCCAGCGATGGCAGCGTTGCGTGCCGCAGATTTACAGCAAGCCGAGGAAATTGTTCAGGGTCCGATGAAAGAGGATTATTTGCAGGTGCGCAAGAATATTGATGCGCTCATCCAGTTCCAGATGGATCAGGCCAAAAGCGAGTATGAAAAAACGCAAGGCCTGTATGCCACGGTGCGCAATATTTCGATCATCGCTATTCTGGCCGGCGTGCTGCTGGCTGCCTTCATCGGTCTCTGGCTTATCCGCGCCATTTCCGGACCATTGAATGAGGCGGTGCGGATTGCCAGAAGCGTTGCAGCGGGAGATTTAACCCAGACCATCGAAGTCCATTCAAAAGACGAAACCGGCCAACTGATGCAGGCCATGAAAGACATGAACGACAGCCTGGCGCATATCGTCGGTCAGGTACGTACCGGCACCGAGACCATTGCCGTAGCCTCGCGCCAGATAGCCTCAGGCAACGCCGACCTGTCGGGGCGCACCGAATCGCAGGCAAGCTCCCTGGAAGAGACCGCCAGCTCCATGGAAGAACTCACCAGCACAGT
>Ga0307375_10000227_pt1 | contig 76435 bp, 62 predicted proteins | sample TR1MG_FD_202531 | JGI IMG/M metagenome (GOLD analysis project Ga0307375, IMG submission 202531) | Soil microbial communities from Risofladan, Vaasa, Finland - TR-1 | ecosystem: Environmental > Terrestrial > Soil > Coastal area > Acid sulfate soil | place: Finland: Risofladan, Vaasa | collected... | reverse complement strand
AAGTTAATCGGCAATTCCGATGGGCAGGACAGTGCCAATAGCAGATACTCCGCCTTTTCGTATCATTCAATCCGAGTTTCAAACCTAGAGCACGTTGCTGAAGCGAGGATATGAGGGATCCCATGTCAATTGATGACCCTGTAGATAAAAAGTTTGGCGTGCATCCTGACGTACTCAAACTGGGTTTTGTGAGCTTATTGACGGACCTTAGTTCGGAGATGATTTTTTCCGTCTTCGCGATTTTTTTTACTACGATCGCAGGGGCATCGGCGGCTTTGCTCGGCATGATCGAAGGATTTGCCGACTTGTCGGCATCCTCGTTGAATTACTTCGCTGGCTGGCTGTCGGATCGAACTGGAAAGCGCAAGATTTTCGCTTTGTCGGGATATGGTTTCTCTACGCTGGCCAAGATCATTTTGCTGATCTCCAGCTCAGTCGTGGGCCTCAGTGTCTTCCGCGTCATAGAGCGGCTGGGCAAGGGTTTTCGCGGACCACCGCGCGATGCCTGGCTTTCGTCCGTGGCTGACAAGGACACCAGGGGATACTCATTCGGAGTACACAAAGCTCTCGACAAGGCCGGAGCCGTCCTTGGACCTTTAGTGGCGTACGGACTGCTATCTTGGCTTGGGGACGGTGCCTCTACATACCGAATCTTGTTTTGGGTTGCATTCGTTCCTGCCTTGCTAAGCATCATCGTATTGAGTCTTATCAAAGATCAGCCGGGGGTTCAGCATCGGCGCGAAAACATGTTCGAAACATGGAAAACCCTCAGTCCGGAATTCAAACGCTACCTTGTCCCGGCAGGACTCTTTTCACTGGCCTATTTCAGTTTCGGATTTCTGCTGTTGCGTGCACACAGCGTCGGTTTTGCAGTCAAGGACATCGTGTTGCTTTACGCGCTATTCAATATCTCGTTTGTCGTTACCGCACCGCTGGCAGGCAAACTAGGCGATCGCTTTGGAAGAGCACGAATGATCATGCTGAGCTACCTGATCTATTTGTTGATGAGTATCGGATTTGCATTTGTAACCACGCAATGGCAAGTCACCGCCCTTTTCATCGTCTATGGCGTGTTCTATGCAATTGACGAAGCTCAAAGCAAAGCGTTTATCGCAGATATCGAGTTGGAACGCCGCGCGTCCGCGATCGGCCTCTACAATTTCGTGACCGGCCTCATCTATCTGCCTGCATCGCTGATCGCCGGGGCGTTGTGGATGTTGCATCCCGCCAGCGCATTCCTTGTGGCTGCATGCTTTGCCTTTACCGCGTTGGTGGCGTTCATATTCTTGAATCCGGGCCAAAAGCATTATTTTGGCGCATCACCCGGTAACCATCATTGATCAGCTCAAGTAAGCCAGCATTTTTTCTGGCACAAGGGCTACTTTGTATTGCATCCACCGATTGAATCCGCAATAGCGGGGCAGTCAGCGACAAACAATTTGCCTATACCCCAACAAGCCAAACAGGCAAGCATCCTCAACAAGGAAATTTTCATCTGGCGGCAATGAACCCCAAATTGCTGTTCGAGGACTCAATCTTGACGGGTCTAAAAGTAGCAGTTAAGTGTTTCAAAATGTAACTTGCAGTTGAGCGAATTCACGGCCGGCCTCCATGCAGCGCTTAATCTGGATGCTTGGGATGGAAACTTGATTCAGATGCGGGAATATTTCGGCAGTGATGTGCGTCTATGAATAGGTTGATTGCGTCATGTCAGTAAGGAATTTTCGATTCTGAAGTATTTTTGCTTTCAACCAACGCCATCAATATCATGGACAACCCTCTACCCTTAGGAGAAAAAATGAATCACTCTATCGTTAAGTATTTTGCCGGCGCATTGCTATTTATATTTGGTATATGCAGTGCTAGCGTAACATTAGCCAGCGAAAAACTTAATTCAAATTCCGATGGTATTCTCAATCAATGTGAATATTTGCCCCTGGCTACAAATCTGGCATTTCCAAAGAAATTTGGGGAGAAAAACACATCTATCTGCGTCGATATTCCTGTTCAACTGGAAAAGGCAAAAATAGTTTTCAACATGGACACCCCGGCTGTCGACAAGAAGGGAAATGCCAACGGTCTGAAACATATGGTAATGATGGGCTTCGTAATGAAGCAACAAATCAAGCTTGGTTTGATTAAACCGGAAAACGTATCGATTATTGGAATCGTGCACGGATCCGCGCTCAAGTGGGTGAGTAAGGCAAGCACTCAAAAGAAGTGGATAAACGCAATCTTTAAGCTTCAGAGTGAAGGTGTAAACATTCATCTTGAAGCATGTGCTGCTGCCATGAACGGAGCAGGTTTAACCAAGAAAAATCTTTATTCCTACACAGCCAAGGGCGACCCAGATCCGACGGCAGGTGGCAGAATCTACGTAAACCAGGGCGCCTTTGGCCGTGAACTTTATTTACAGAATCAAGGTTACGCTTATGTTGAAGAAGGGAATGACCACAGCGGGAAGTAATTACCCGGGGTTAAAGCAGACCTTGTTCAAATACCGGGTCTTCATGCTGCCCGGTATCTGCAGGGCCGCCAAAGTTAAATTTCGAGTCTTAATGCTTGGCTGAACTAACCTTGGATCGAAACTGAATCGGCGAACCAGATTGGACTCGAACTAATGCCTGTTTACATGCACTGCGAGGACAAACCCGATTTTCTGTTTAGTGCCTGCATTGACCGAGAAGCGGCGGCTCGTGGCGCTTTCGGTCAGTGTCTCAAATGTGTCGATTACGGAATTCGGTGAATGGCTGGTTTCGGGAAGCGTAAAATCAAAGCTGGCCGCCATCCCATCATTTTTTCCTGCTAACCGCGGTGAGTATGCCCTGCAGTATCGCCGTCGGCGCGGGCGGGCAACCGCTCACCATCACATCCACCGGAATCACATTGGCAACCTTTCCGCAACTGGCATAACTTTCGCCGCCGCCCCCGGAACAAAATATCCCCCCGTCGCAGGCGCACTCGCCGATCGCCACCACCAGCTTGGGTTCCGGTATGGCGTCATAGGTGCGCTTGAGCGCGGTCACCATGTGGCGCGACACCGGGCCGGTGACCAGCAGCAGGTCGGCATGGCGCGGACTGGCAACAAACTTGATACCCAGCCCCTCGATGTTGTAATAGGCATTGTTGAGTGTTTGAATCTCGAGTTCACAGCCGTTGCATGAGCCGGCATCGACTTGGCGTATGTTCAGCGCGCCGCCGAACACGCGCAGAATTTCCTCGTTTAGCCGCTGCGTTCCGGTGCGCAACGCCTCGTCCGGCAACGGCGCTGCCTCTGTCTTGATACCGGTCTTTATGAGTTGTTTGACAAGTTGGAACATGGGAGCCTCTAGAAATTCACTTTTGCGGGATGGCAGGCTGGACACGGCGATGCGAAGCATTTGGGGCGGGCAGGCCTGCTGCTCCGTGCTCCCGCACTAAAGGGCTATGTCCCACCGTGTCGCACGGGCACCGCAAGGAGCCGCGCAACGAATGACGAGGCATATCAAATTGATAGGCGAGGAATGAGTGAGCACGCGACACCGCGATTCGCCCGGAGAATGAATTTATAAGGACTCCCATTAGAGGTCGTGGCCCGAGTAACTCAGATTGAACGATTTGTTGATCAGCGGAAAATCCGGCACGATGTTGCCCATCACGGCATGCTCCAGCACCGGCCAGTTTTGCCAGGACGGGTCATGCGGATGCACGCGTGTGAAATTACCGTTCGCATCGGTGTGTATCGCCACCAGCACCTCGCCGCGCCAGCCTTCCACCATGCCCACTCCGAAGCCGAGCGCCGGAAGTGTTTCGAGCGGCACCGCCAATGTGTTGTCGTGTATCAGTTTGGTGAGTATCTCTCTTTGCAGTCGCAATGACTCGAACAACTCGTCAAAACGCACGATCACGCGCGCCGCCACATCGCCATTGCGATAGGTCGCCATGTGCACGTCCAGTTTGTCATACGGCGCACAGGGAAACTGCACGCGCGCATCCCAGGACTGTGAACTGGCGCGCCCGGCCAGGCCGCACAAACCAAGCTGCGCGGCCAGCTTGGGCTCGACCCGGCCGGTCCCGATGAAGCGGTCCTGCATTCCCGCATGTTCCTCGTAGATGCTGCGCAACACGTGCACCCCGCGCTCCAGCATGGCGCATTCTTCGAGCAGCGTGTCCTTTGCCGATTCGGCCAGGTCTGCCGCAACGCCGCCCGGAATGATCTTGTCCATCAGGTAGCGGTGGCCGAACAGTGCGGCATTGTGGCGCAATACCTGCTCCTTCAATATCCAGAACTGCGCAAAGCCGAACGACAGCGCAACATCGTTGCCCAGCATGCCGAGATCGCCCAGATGGTTGGCGATGCGTTCGCGCTCGAGAAACAGCGCACGCAGCCACAGCGCCCGGTCCGGCGGCGTTACCGCGGCGATGCTCTCCGCTGCCATCGCATAGGCCCAGGCATACGCGACCGTGCTGTCGCCGCTCACGCGTCCGGCAAGTTTGGCCGCTTGTTGCACATCCAGGCTCTCGAAACGTTTTTCGATGCCCTTGTGGGCGTAACCGAAACGTTCCTCGAGCCGCAGTGTTTTTTCGCCCACCACGGAAAAACGAAAATGCCCGGGCTCGATGATGCCCGCATGTACCGGGCCCACCGCGATCTCATGCACACCCTGTCCTTCCACCTGCACGAACGGGTACACATCAGGTTCATCCGTCCTGCTTGGTGTTGCGTCGAAATCCTTGCGCAGCGGAAAACTGCCGCTGTCCCACGCGCCATGGCGCAACCATTTGCGATGGTTGCTACCCTCGGGATAAATGCCGAGCAGGTCGTGAGCCGCGCGCTGCATGCGCTCGGCCGCCGGAAAAATGCCGCTGATATCCGGGTAGCCGGGATGCGCGGCGGGCAACGGCAGGCTCAGGCTGATCAGGCCCTTCTCAATGACCAGTGCGATGTGCAACGCATATCCATTGCCCGCTTCCCGCTCATCGCTGCCCCACAAGGCCACCAGCCGTCCGCCGCCGTCACGAACGCGCTGGCAGATCGCCTGCAGATCGCCGTGCCTGATTTCGCCGGACCAGGCGGGAATCGCGCCGGGCAATTTGGTCAAATGCAGATTGGGATGGGTGATGGGCATGAATTTATCCTCCCAGCAAAGCCGCCGCCTGGCGATACCACTCGGCCAGATATTGCGGTATGTACAAACCAAGGATCAGCACCAGCAGCAGGTGCATGAACACCGGCACCAGCGCCGGCTGGTGCGGCAGGCGGCGCGCGCTGGTTTCGCCGAACACGATAGGCTGCACCTTGCCAAAGATCGCGGCGAACGCGATACCCAGCGCGACCAGCAGAAACGGGGTGGTCCACGGATGGTCATGCATGGCCGTGGTGATGATCAGGAATTCGCTTGCGAATATTCCGAATGGCGGCATGCCCAGGATTGCCAGCGTGCCGAGCATCAGCCCCCAGCCCACGGTGGGGCTGAGCTGCATCATGCCGCGGATGTTTTCCATCTGCTGCGTGCCGGCTTTTTGTACCGCATGGCCGACCGCGAAGAAGATCGCCGACTTGGTCAGTGAGTGCACAGTCATGTGCAGCAGCGCCGCAAACGTGGCGACCGGCCCGCCCATGCCGAAGGCAAAGGTGATCAGTCCCATGTGTTCGATCGAGGAATAGGCGAACATGCGCTTGATGTCCTTTTGCCGCGACAAAAACAATGCGGCGACCACCAACGACAGCAGGCCGAATCCCATCATCAGGTTGCCGGCGAAATGCGAGGCTCCCGCGGATCCCGATCCCAGTGAGCCATCCACCAGCACCTTGCAGCGCATCACCACACACAGCGCGACATTCAACAGCAAGCCCGACAGCACCGCGGAAACCGGCGTGGGTCCTTCCGCATGCGCGTCCGGCAGCCAGCTGTGCAGCGGCACCAGGCCGATCTTGGTGCCGTAACCGACCAGCAGAAATACGAAGGCCAGCTTGAGTACCGTGGGCTCGAGCCCGGTCTTGACCTGGTTAAGATGCGTCCACAACAGCGCAGTGCCGCCCACACCGAGCACGCGCTCGGCGGCAAAATACAGCAATATGGTGCCGAACAGCGCCAGCGCGATACCGACCCCGCACAGGATGAAATACTTCCACGCCGCCTCGATGCTGGCCGGGGTGCGGTACAGGCTGACCAGCAGCACGGTGGTCAGCGTGGCCGCCTCCATCGCCACCCAGACGATGCCCAAATTATTGGAGGTCAGCGCAACCAGCATCGCCAGCGTGAACAGCTGGTACATGCTGAAATACAGATGCAGCATCGGCGTGGTCAGCTTGCCATGGTGCTGCTCGATACGCATGTAGGGGCGGGAAAACAGCGAGGTGGTAAACGCGACGAACGCGGTCAATGCGACCAGGAATACATTGAACGGGTCGATGAAAAACTGTTCATTGAACGCGACCTGCGGCCCCGAAGCGATCACGCGTATGGTCAACAACACCGCCGCAACCAGGGTACAAAAACTCATCAGTGTATTCAGCTCCGCCGCCCATTTGCGCGAGCCGAACACGGCCAGCAGCATTCCCCCTGCCAGCGGGGTGAGCAGCAATGCGAGGAGCTGCAGGTCAATCATCCTTGTACCCTAATCATCTTTGAGTTTCTCCATATTGGAGATGTCCAGGCTGTCGAAGGTCTCGCGGATCTGGAAGAAAAAGATGCCGAAAATGAAGGTGGCCACCAGCACGTCGAGCGCGATGCCCAGTTCCACCACCAGCGGCATGCCGTGCGTGGCGCTGGTCGCGGCAAAGAACAGCCCGTTTTCCATCGCCAGAAAACCGATCACCTGGGGAATCGCCTTGCGCCGCGTCAGCATCATCAGCATGGACAGCAGCACGCTGGCCAGCGCGATGCCGATCAGGCCGCGCGTGATGCTTTCGGAAAGCTGCGAGATCGGGGCCGCCAGGTTGAAGGAAAAGATCACCAGCGCGATGCCGACCAGCATGGTGGTCGGAATGTTGATCAGGGTTTCCACATCCCATCGCACGTTCAACTTGATCATCAGGCGGTGCAGCAGCCACGGCAGCACCAGCACCTTGAGCAACAGCGTCAGCCCTGCGGAATAATAAAGATGGTGCTGATTCGTCGAATAAGCCACCACAAAGGTGCTGAGCGACAATACCAGTCCCTGCCAGGCAAACAATTTGATCAGCGACAGAATGCGCCGCTGCGCCAGCATCGCAAACGCGATCAGCAGCAGCAGCGCGGCGAGCAGGTTGATGATTTGAACGTTGTAGGCTATCGGCATATCACGCGCCAAGTAGAAAATGGATCAGCAGGCCCAGCACCGCCAGCAGGAATGCGGTGCCCAGGAATTCCGGCGCGCGGAAGATGCGCATTTTGGCGAGCAGTGTTTCCAGCACAGCCAGTGCGGCACCGGCCAGTACCAGCTTGACCAGCAGCGCGATGATGGCCAGCGGCAGTGCGCCCCAATTGCCCACCTCGGCAATTCCGTAGGGGAAAAACAGCGCAATGCCGATGGAAATATAAGCGAACAATTTGAGGCTGCTCGCCCACTCCACCAGCGCCAGGTGGCGCGCCGAATATTCCAGGATCATCGCCTCGTGGATCATGGTCAGTTCCAGGTGCGTGCCGGGATTGTCCACCGGGATGCGCGCATTCTCGGCCAGCAGCACCATCACGAATGCCAGTCCGGCAAATGCGAGGCTGGGATACAGCACAAACTGGTGATGCGCCAGCGCGTCCACGATGCGCGGCAACTGTGTCGAGTGACTGATCAGCGAGGCGGTGAAGAACACCATCAGCAGGGCGGGTTCGGCAAGGAACGACACCAGCATCTCGCGGCGCGCACCGAGGGTGCCGAATGCGGTGCCGATATCCATCGCGGCGAGCGCGAGGAATACCCGCGCCAGCGCAAACACGCCGACCAGCGCGATCACGTCGGCGGCGGGCGAGAACGGCAAATCGACCGCGATGATCGGAATGATCGCCACCGCCAGCCACATGCAGCCGAACAGGATATAGGGTGTGATGCGAAACAGCGGCGAGGCGTTATAGGCCATCACCGCATCCTTGTAAAACAGCTTGCGCAGGGTGCGATAGGGTTGCAGCAGACCGGGACCGGAGCGGTTTTGCAACCATGCGCGGCACTGGTTCACCCAGCCGGTCAGCAACGGCGCGAGCAGCACCACCAGCAGCGACTGGTAGATTTGAAACAGGATGCCGAGTGCCTGATCGGAGCTCATCATACGAATGACAGCAGCACGACCAGCGTGACAAAGGTATAGGTCAGATACAGGTGAATGCGCCCGTGCTGCAGCAACGATACCCATGACGAGAGTTTTTCGGTGATGCGTTTGACCGGGACATACAGCACGTACCAGAGGCGGTCTTCACTGCGGCCGTGATAACGCGGCCGGGTATCGAATGCGCTCGGCAACTCGCTCTCGATGCGGAAGAAAGGCTCGAAGATGCGCCGGATCGGTTGCCCGAATCCCTCGGCGGTATCCTGCATGCGCGACGTCTGTGCCGGATAGCCGCAGTCCCAGGCCGGGCCGCGCCGCAGCCGGCCGTGATAATAATGATGGACCACCCAAACGGTCACCAGCATCACCCCAAAAACCGCCAGCAAAAACAGCACCGGACTGTAACTGGCGCGCACGGTGTCCACCGGCGTGAGGAACAGCCAACCGGAACCGGCATTGCCCAACCCCCGTCCAACCAGCGTCTGCGTCACCAGATCGATTTTTCCCACCACATAAACTGGCGCCAGCCCCAGCGCCACGCAGCCGAATGCCAGCCAGCCCATGCCGATGCGCTCGCGCAGGCCGGCATCGTGCGGCTCGGCCTTTGCCTCCCCGCGCGGCTGGCCGAGAAAAATGATGCCGTAGAACTTGACCATCACATAGGCCGCCAGCGCGGCCGCCAGCGCGATCACGCCGGCCGCCACCGGGATCAGCATGTTGATATAGTTGTTGGGCAAGCCCGGCGACAGCAGGAATGCCTGCAGCAGCAGCCATTCCGAAACAAATCCGTTGAACGGTGGCAGGCCGGACAGGGACAACACGCCGACCAGCATCAGCATTGCAACCCACGGCATGTGCCGGATCAGTCCGCCCATCCGCCCCATGTTGCGCTCTCCGGTCGCATGCAGGATCGAACCTGTGCCGATGAACAGCAGGCTCTTGAAGAACGCATGGTTCAGGCTGTGGTACAGCATCGCGGTAAGCGACAAGGCCGCCAGCCCGTCCTTGCCATACACATGGAAGATGACCGCCAGGCCGATGCCCACCAGCAGCAACCCGATGTTTTCGATCGAGGAATAAGCCAGCAGCCGCTTCATGTCGCCCTGCACCGCGGCGAACATCACGCCGTAGATCGCGGTGATCAGTCCCAGCGCCAGCGCCAGTAAACCCCACCACCATTGCTGTGTGCCGAGCAGATCGAAGGTGACGCGCAGGATGCCGTAGATCGCGGTTTTCAGCATGATGCCGCTCATCAGGGCCGAAACCGGCGAGGGTGCCGCCGGGTGCGCTTCGGGCAGCCAGACATGCAGCGGCAGCAATCCCGCTTTCGCGCCAAATCCGAACAATGCCAGCAGAAACACCACCGACGACCAGAACACCGACAGATGCGCAGCACGCATCGCCGCAAAGGTGTAGGCGCCGATGCCGTGCCCGCCCTGCATCACGCCGAAGCAGAGCAGGATCGCGATTGCCCCGACGTGCGCGATCAGCAGGTACAAAAAACCCGCGCTGCGAATGTCGGGAATCTTGTGGTCGGTGGTGACCAGAAAATAGGAAGACAGCGCCATCGTCTCCCACGCCACCATGAACATGTACGCATCATCGGCCAGCAGCACCAGGGCCATGGCTGCGAGGAACAGGTGGTATTCCAGACACAGCAGCGCCAGCGTGTTGCCATGCATGGATTTGAAATAGCCGGCGCTGAACAGCGACACGCCAAACGATGCGCCGCCCAGCAGGATCAGGAAGAATCCCGACAGCGGATCGAGACGAAGATGAAAGGGCAGATCGGGCAGGCCCAATGGCAACACGGCTTGGCTGGCCGGCCCGGCCAGCGACCACAAACCGGCAGCAGCCAGTAGCAGCGAAACGATTGCACCGGCGGGGAAGACCACATCGAGGATAAGTCGCGGACTGCGCTGCAATGCCAGGCCGAACATTCCCAGCACCAGCCACAGCACAATGGCAGCGCCCGCTACGTCCAATGGCAATATACCCGCACTGTCCATCAAGATTGTTCTTTCACCGACTTGCCGATAGGCCCAATTGCGCAAGGCGGCGATTCTACTCCCTGATCAATCAACTATCCATCCGACCCGGCCGGAGAGAGGCTTTGCTTTGCCCTCTGGCCAGATCATTGGTTAACCGCAGCCGGGCTTTGCTTGCCTGTCGCATCCTGTTCACGATCGATTACGGGCCGGCGGGGCAGCCTGCCACAAGGGCGCGAAAACAATTCATCGGGGTGCTCAACCGTAAATCACCTTCACATTTTCCTCGTGCAACAGCTTGCGCAGATCGTGCAACAGGTCGTCGTGCAGGGTCACTTGCCAGGCCTCTCCCAGGCGCAGTTGGCAGCTCGCTTCATGGTTGCGGTAATGAATCTGCACCGGGCATTTTCCCTCGCGATACGGCGTAAACAATTTGGCCAGCTGCTCGATGCTGGCATTGCCGCTGCAACGCAGGGCCAGTTGCTGGGCGAAATGGGAACGTGCCGTGGCGAAGTCGAACAGCTCTTCACCGCTGACACGCACGTTGCCGGAATATTCATCCAGCTTGGCCGTGCCGCGCACCACCAGCAATTCATCCTCGCGTATCCACGGCCGGTTGGCCTCATAGATCTCGTTGAACACCGTCAGCTCGACCTGTCCGCCGCCATCGTCGAGCGTGACGATCGCCATGCGTCCGCGCCGGGTCTGCTGGATGCGCAATCCGGCCACGATGCCGGCCAGCACCACCGGTACGCCGCGCCGCGAAGTGTAGCCGGTGCTGGCGGAAGAGCCGTTCGACTGCCCGACGAATTGCGGGGTCAGGTCGGCCAGTTTCACCTTGATGAAGTTGCCCAGCTCCTCGGCATATTCCTGGTAGGGATGGCCGCCGAGGTAAATGCCCAGGCTGGCCTTTTCGTGGGCAAGCTGTTCGCGCAAGCGCCAGCGCGGCACGTCGGCATACTTCACGATCAGCGCATCGTCGCCCTCGTCGTGTCCGAACAGGCTGTTCTGGTTCGCCGCGCGCGCCTGCTGGTCGGCACTCGCCAACGCCGCATCCACACTGGCCATCAGGCTGGCGCGATGGTCGTTGAGACTGTCGAACGCGCCGGCACGTATCAATGCTTCAACCGTGCGCCGGTTGACGATGCGCTTGTCCACACGCCGGCAGAAATCGAACAGGTCCTTGAACGGACCCTGCTCGCGCGCCTTGACAATACTGGCGATGGCCGCCTCGCCGGTGCCCTTGATCGCGCCCAGCCCGTACGCAATGGTCTGCTCGTCCACCGGCGAAAACACATAGCCCGAACTGTTCACGTCCGGGGGCAACACGCGCAGATTCTGCTGCAGGGTATCCGCATAGAAGATGCGCACCTTCTCGGTATTGTCCAGGTCGCCCGACAGCGTCGCGGCCATGAACGCCGCGGGATGATGCGCCTTGAGGTAGGCTGTCTGGTAGGCGACCAGCGCATAGGCCGCAGCGTGCGATTTGTTGAAACCGTAGCCGGCAAATTTTTCCATCAGGTCGAACAGGTGGCCCGCCTGTTCTTTCGATGTGCCGCCCTTGAGCGCGCCGGCGACAAAGAACTCGCGCTGCTTGGCCATCTCCTCCACATTTTTCTTGCCCATCGCGCGACGCAACAGGTCGGCGCCGCCCAGGCTATAGCCGCCCACGATCTGGGCCATCTGCATCACCTGCTCCTGGTAGACCATGATGCCGTAGGTTTCCTTCAGCACCGGCTCGACGGCCGGATGCGGATAGTCGAATTTCTCGCCGTGCTTGCGCCGCACGAAATCCGGGATCAGGTCCATCGGGCCGGGACGATACAGCGCGACCAGCGCGATGATGTCCTCGAAGCAATCAGGCCTGGCGCTCTTCAGCATGTCCTTCATGCCGCGCGATTCCAGCTGGAATATGGCCGTGGTGTTGCATGCCTTGAGCAGCTCGTAAGTCGCGGCATCGTCCAGCTGCAGGGTTTCCAGCGAGAACGGCGCGACACCCCCATTGAGGCGCGTGACATGGCGCATCGCCCAATCCAGTATGGTCAGCGTGCGCAGGCCGAGAAAGTCGAACTTCACCAGGCCGATCGATTCGACATCGTCCTTGTCGAACTGGCTGATCACGCTTGCACTGCTGTCGGCGCAATACAGCGGACAGAAGTCGGTAAGCTGTCCGGGCGCGATCAGCACGCCGCCCGCGTGCATGCCGACGTTGCGCGTCAGGTCCTCCAGGCGGCCGGCCAGTTCCAGCAGTTCGGGCACACCTTCCTCGCTCTCGGCGATGTTGTTGATCTCCGGCTCCAACTCGCGAGCTTTTTGCAGCGACACCGGCTTCACGCCTTCCAGCGGAATCGCTTTCGACAACCGGTCGCACAGGCCATAGGGAAAATCCATCACCCGCCCGACATCGCGGATCACCGCCTTGGAAGCCATGGTGCCGAAGGTGGCGATCTGCGCCACGCTGGCCGCGCCGTATTTCTGCTTCACATAGTCGATCACGCGCTCGCGCCCGTCCTGGCAGAAATCCACGTCGAAGTCGGGCATGGACACGCGTTCGGGATTCAGGAAACGCTCGAACAGCAGGTTATAGCGCAGCGGGTCGAGGTCGGTGATGCCGAGGCTGTAGGCCACCAGCGAACCCGCGCCCGAACCGCGCCCGGGTCCGACCGGCACGCCGTTTTCCTTGGCCCAGCGGATGAAATCGGCAACAATCAGGAAGTAGCCGGGAAAGCCCATCGCAATGATGGTGTTGATCTCGAAATCCAGGCGCGCCTGATATTCCGTCTGCCTGGCGGCCCGCCCGGCGGCATCCGGATAAAGCATGGCCATGCGCTGCTGCAGACCGATTTCCGCCTGTATGCGCAAATAATCATCCAGGCCTTGGCCGTCAGGCGTCGGAAAATCCGGCAGGCGCGGTTTGCCGAGAACCAGCGACAGGTTGCAGCGGCGCGCAATCTCCACGCTGTTCTGCAACGCTTCCGGCAGGTCGGCAAACAGCTCCGCCATTTCGGCCTGGGTCTTGAAATATTGCTGTGCGGTAAATTGCTTTGCGCGGCGTTTGTCGTTGAGCACATAGCCTTCGGCGATGCACACACGCGCTTCGTGGGCCTTGAAATCCTCGGCGGCAAGGAATTGCACCGGATGGGTGGCGACCACCGGCAGCCCGAGCTCGGCGGCGAGCCGGATCGCCGCATGGATGTGGTGCTCCTCGTCGGCAAAGCCGGCGCGCTGCACTTCGAGATAATAGCGGTTGCTGAACAGGCTGGCCCATTCCTGTGCGAATTGTCTGGCCTGCTCCTGATTGCCGGACAGCAGCGCGCTGCCGACATCGCCGAGATGCGCACCGGACAGCGCTATCAAGCCCTCGGTACTCTCGTGGAACCACTCGCGGCGAACCTCGGCGCGGCCGCGGTGCTGGTTTTCCAGATAGGCCCGGCTGAGCAGACTGCACAACAGCAGATAGCCCTTGACCGACTGGCACAACAGCAGCAGCCGATAGGGGCGCTCGCGGTCGGCATCATTGCTGATGAACACATCGCACCCGGCGACAGGCTTGAGCCCGGCACCGCGCGCCGCCTTGTAAAACTTGATCAGGCCGAAGAAATTGTTCAGGTCGGTCAGCGCCAGGGCCGGCATCCCGTCGCGCTTTGCCATTTCCACCGCTTCGCCGACGCGCACCATGCCATCCGAAATCGAATATTCGCTGTGCAAACGCAGATGGACAAAAGTGGGTTGCGACATGATGGAATCAGAATAACTTAAGATGCGATTTTAGCACCGCAGGAAGCGCAATTTTCTGTTATCGCCACTGGTAGAATGCACACCTTAGTAATCAACGCGTTCCATCATGCAATCCGCGCTCACTCCGAAACGTGAACGATATTTACTGTTCACGCTGGCAGGAATCCAGTTCAGCCATATCCTCGATTTCATGATCATGATGCCGCTCGGTCCGATCCTGATCAAGGCATTCGGCATCAGCACGCACGAGTTCGGCCTGCTGGTCGCGTCCTACAGTTTCAGTGCCGCATTGTCCGGGTTGCTGGCGGCAACATTTATCGACCGCTTCGAGCGCAAGCGCCTGCTGCTGACGATATTCGGTCTGTTTGGGGTTGCTACGCTGGCATGCGGGCTGGCGCCCAGCTATGTCATGTTGCTGGTGGCGCGCGGACTGGCCGGCGCCTTTGGCGGGGTGATGGGGGCAATGGTGCAGACCATCATCGGCGACGTGATTCCATTTGCACGCCGTGCCCGGGCCAGCGGCATCGTGTCTACGGCATTTTCCCTCTCCACCGTCGCCGGGGTACCTCTATCGCTGTGGCTGGCGAATCATTTCCTGTGGCGCGCGCCGTTCATTCTGATCGCGGTGTTAACGGCACTGTTCATCCTGGTTGGCGCGCGCATTCTGCCGGAGCTGCGCTATCACATCAGCGACAAAAAGCGCTCTCACCCGCTCTCGGCGATGTTCGAGGTGCTGCGCGAACCCAACCACCTGAACGCACTGCTGTTCTCAACGCTGCTGGTTTTTTCCGGTTTCACGGTAATCCCCTATATCACCATTTACGCGGTGGGCAACGTCGGCATTTCGCTCGGGGATATCCCGTTCATTTATCTTGTGGGTGGCGCGGCAACCCTGTTCACCGCACGCCTGATCGGCCATTGGGCCGACCTGCGCGGCAAGATCAAAATCTACCGGATGATCGCCAGCGCCGCGCTGTTGCCGCTGCTGGTGGTGACCCATATCGGCGCCGCGCCGCTATGGCTGTGGCTGGTCTGTACCACGGGATTTTTTGTGCTGGTGTCCGGACGCATGATTCCGGCGATGGCGATCATCACGTCGGCTGCACAGCCGAAATTGCGCGGCACCTTCATGTCGCTCAATGCCACCATGCAGTCACTCGCGATGGGAATGGCCACCACTCTGGCCGGCTTCATCATCACGCAAAACGATGCCGGCCGGATCGCTCACTATGGCTGGGTGGGGATTGTCGCGGTAACCGGGAATGTGCTGGCGATCATGTTTGTCTCGCGCATCGTGATGCACGATCAGCATGTCGTTGTGCCGGATATCGCGCTGAAATGAGCCGGCGCGGGTGCGCCGGATCGCCCCGCCGTTCAGGCTCAGCGCGGACCGAAGATTTTGGCCAGCATCTGTGCCTGGGGGGCGCCTTCCACCTTTTGCAAATTGCCGCTGGCGTCCTTGTAGAAGACGGTCGGGGTGGCAGAGGACCCGAGTTGCTGCATCAAATTCTGGTTGGCGTCGAGCTGCGCGCTAATCTGCGCCGATATCTGGTCCAATGGCTTGACGCCGCCGTTGGCATACTGCTGTTCGTGCCGGGTCAGGGCGGCTTGCGGATCCTTGGCAGAGAGCAGCGCCGCCGCCTTGCCCGCGCTGGTGGGCGTGAGTATGGCAACGACGATATCGCGCAACTGCACCTTGCCGGCCTTGACCCAGGGGCGGGCATCATTCCAGAACTTGTTGCAGTAGGGGCAGTTCGGGTCGGTAAAAACGTACACGATACGCGGGGCACTGTTGCTGCCATCGGCTATCCAGGTACTCTTTTCCAGCTGTTTCCAGATTTTCACGGTCATCGGCTTTCTGACCAGCTTGTCCAGGGGTTCCTCGCTCAGGTTGTTCCCTGTTGCGTCGATCATGGTGCCGATGATCGCCTGTTTTCCATCGGCGGTCAGGTAAATGGCCAGCGGATGCTGCTCGATCACACCGGCATAGCCGGTCAGTCCGCCCGGTGCAGCAAAGGTGCCCATCACCTCAACGCCCTGGGCTTCGATGGCCTTGATCGGTGCCGGCAAGTCTTTTGCCTGCGCGGCACCGTTGATGCCAAGCAACATGGCCACGATGGCAAACTGAATGAATGGTATTTTTAGCATGATGATTGATTCCTTATTGGTGGGCGCGTGAGCGCAGTTGGGTTAATTTGCTGGCCAGCGAAGCGGTCGACAGTTCACCCAGATGGGTATCCACCAGCCGTCCGGTGGTGTCATAAAATAGCGTGGTCGGCAATGCCGTTGACCCGACTTCGCGGCCAAAGCTGGAACCGGGGTCGAGCACTACATTGGCCAGGTCGAGTCGCGCACCGGTGAGAAAGTTCCCGGCCGTCGTTCCATCTTCGCCCTGATTGACAAAGACAAAGCTTACGCCCTTGTCTTGTTTTTGCGCGGCGGCGAGCACCGGCATTTCGCGGCGGCATGGCGGACACCAGGTCGCCCACAGGTTGACCACCAAGGGCTTGCCGGCCGCCAGTGCAACCAGGTCTACCGGCTCGCCCGCGAGTGTCGTCAATGATACCTTGGGCAGCGCGGTATTGTTCATCATGACGATCGAGCCGAACATCGCCCCCCAGGCAAGCGCCCCTGCCGCCAGACCCAGCATCAGCGGCTTGCGCAGTGCCGCACGGCGCCAACCACGCCACAGCGCCACCAGCAACGCCGCTACCAGCCCGACCCAGGGAATGAAACCGCCGTCGCGGATATCGAGCATGGACCAGGGTGCGCTGCGGTAAGTGTCGAACCAGACCGCAACGAAGGCGATACGTGCCGCCAACACTGCGGCAATCAGCATGTCGGTCAGGATGTTGCCGATAACGGTTTGCTGGCTACGCCCGACCAGGCGTCCCACCGACGCCGCAACCAGCATTGCCATCAGCACCATCAACACGGTAACCGGCACGGGGAGCGGCCCCAGATTCATGGTCAGCATGCCCAATCCCCCGCTTCTGGTTGGATGGTGCCGGTCACCCGGATATACAGCATGGGCAAATAGAACAGAATGGGAAGGGTGGCAATCAACAGGCCACCGATAGCTTGGCGCACGGCAAAATATTTATTCATGTCCAAAGTCCAAATGCATATTTAGTCGATCACGCACGCGTGGGCAACGGGGAAAGTGCTTGCCTTGTTTGAGTAACCAATGATTGATATACCAAAAATTAATAAAACCACGCCTGGCGTTAGGAATGAAAGCCGTGTTTGCACGTAATCTTGCAGAGTATGGCCGATGGCAATCCGGTTACGTTGGATATCCTCCATTGCATCGAAGTGCCAATGGAGATGGCGTCTCATATAAGTGTGCACCCTGCCAATCATTGCGACGCGAAATAACAATTACTTACAACTTATGAAGCTCCGTTCAAAGCCGTTGGCGTAGCATTATAACGCCAATAAATCGGCGGTTTAATTATCTGTCTACGGTAACAAATTGTTCTAAATTTCAGTCCGGAATGGCTGTCTGTTGCGGAACCGGAATTGGGCAACTGGATGTGCTTGCAAAAATTTTCTTCCCGATCCACGCGGGACAATTGCAAACATGCGAAGCACGGTCAATACGTTCAGCGCCCTGCAGTGAATATCGAAGTATATTTATAAATTTTTTTTTAGCGAAAGAAATAAAAATATATGTATCAGCACATATTGGCAGCAATAAGCAACAGTCCCATTTCGGATCGTGTACTAAAGGAGGCGATTGGTTTGGCAAGCGATCAGCGTGCTTTGCTGCGAATCGTCTATGTGATTGACGAAGTCAACTTATATAGTGATGTGCAATTCGTTGACCGGTCTGAAATTGAAAAAAAATGGATAGAAACGGGACGCAAAATATTGGGTGAGGCGCAGAGTTTCGCCCGTTCCTCGGGAATTGATGCCGAGGTCAAATTACTTGCAACCGAGAACATCGGTGATCATGTCGCCAGCGCCATCAAGAAAGAAGCCAAAGATTGGCCGGCGGATATTGTTGTGGCTGGCACCCGCGGTAGGGGTGGTCTCATGCAGCTACTCAAGAATAGTGTGGCTGCAGATATTTTACGTATTTGTCCAGTACCCATATTGATGGTTCGTGGCTGACGGGCGTATTTTAGCCAATTCATATATACTAATAAGCTGTGTAGCGGCCAAGCTGACGGTGCCCTAAAGAGATTGCCGTTAATTGCAAAATGACTAGCCCAGCGGCGATCATGGACAGAATTAATATCTTAGCACGATGAAAAATACAGCCATACTCTGGTTTGGCGCCTTCTTGGCGGGAATTCTTGGGGCAGCGGCAACGATTTCATTTCATGCTCTGATTACCGCTACCGAGTGGCTTCTGACCCGCCATACCGGAAGCATCGTGCAAAACTCGATTTCGCTGCCTGCCTGGGAGCGCATCCTCGTGCCGACGACTGGCGGACTCCTTGCGGGACTAGTGATACATTTCAGCAAGCGCTGGACCGCCAATAGCCCTCACATAGATTATATTGATGCTGCCCGCAAGGGCGATATCGTTCTCAACGATCGCACCAATGCAGCGAGAATGCTTTCTTCCTTGCTGTCCGTCGGTTCGGGAGCCGCTATCGGCAGGGAAGGTCCGATGGTTCAGCTCTCTGCCTGGCTGGCTTCCTGGCTTGCAAGGATTCTTCCTATTCCCAAAGATCAGCGCAATGCGATTCTGATTTGTGGCATTGCGGCAGGAATTTCAGCCGCATACCACGCCCCAGTCGCCGGGGTCGTTTTTATTCTAGAACTGGCCCTGGGGTTTTTCGCACGCAATACAATTGCACCAGTCCTGATCTCGGCGGTAACCTCAAGTGCAATAATTTTCTGGATGGTCGAGCCGAAGCCGCTCTATATCATGCCCCCCGTTCCCCTGGTACCTGTGACGCCATTCGGGTTGCTAGTCGCGCTCGGTGCCGGCATAGCTTCCGGAGTGATCGGTCTCTGGCTGCTCAAATTCATCGAATGGGGGCGTACAGGATTTGCATATATCGGGGCTGTCTGGCTCCGTTTCAGTATCGGGGGGTTAATCGTTGGGCTGCTTTCGGTTTACGTGCCAGAAGTTTGGGGGAACGGTTATAGCGTCGTATCAAAGGTGCTGGACGGAGGACTGGCCTGGAAATGGGTTGCGATAGTCTTGCTAGCCAAATTTATTGCGACTGTAGCGAGTTCTTCATCTGGCGCGATAGGCGGCATATTCACACCCACACTTTTCATGGGAGCAACCAGCGGCTATTTGCTCGGTTGGAGTCTCGAACACTGGATGGGTACAGTCGCCGGCGGCGATCCGGTCACGATGGCTATCATATGCATGGCTGCGGTCCTGTCTGCAGTCACCCATGCTCCGTTGATGGCAATTGTCATGGTGCTGGAGATGACGGATCAATTTCACTTGGTATTGCCGGTGATGCTGGCATGCGGTGCTGCCTATGCGGTCAGCACCCATTTCGGTGTCAAACCGCTATATGGCAATCCGATCGAACATCACGCATAGTGGTCTGGGACTGGAACAGCCGAAACAGCACGGAATAGCTGGAGCGGGTGAACGGGATCGAACCGTCGTATGCAGCTTGGGAAGCTGCCGTTCTACCATTGAACTACACCCGCGAGGCTGGCGATTTTACGTGGGTTGTCATTAATATTCAAATTACAGCACTTCGACAGTGGGGCGGCAACTGCCTGCCAATGCGTGGACTGTGCCCGCAGATAGCTGAGAAGACTGTTGCGATGCCCGTGCGTATGCCGATGCTGTACAGGCATACGGTGAAAATCCAGATTAACGTATTGTCTGACGCCCCCAATCTCCCGATGACAGCCGTTTGTGACCGGCGGCAATACGGGTGGCAGTTTACCCAAATGAAGTCCGGCAATATCTCCAAAGGGCGATGCCTAATACATAACCAATTAGCTTTGTTGATTTATCGAATTTTGAAGAGTAGATTGCTTCGCTTGGGTTAGGCGTTAACTGCCGGCCTTTAGATGGCAGGGTAATCGTTGCGGCATAAAGGTGATTGGTATGTGGGGAGAAAAAGCTATCGTGCACCTAAATGCAAACCTGGAAATTAAAACATGGATTTCCCTGCTGATTGTTTTTGTCGCAATTGGCCTGGTTGTATATGTTTTCAGAATCACCGCCAAACTCAGAAAATACAAAAAGCTTTATCGCAGTCAGGCTGATATAACCGAATCCATTTCCATACTCACATCAAATTTGAACACGGCGCTAGAAGAGATTAAAGCGCTGAGGAAGATTGAAGCAGCCGATAAGGATAGCGAATAGGCATTTCCGGTGCCAGGTTTATCACTTCGCGCGCTTCGAACAGGGCCTTTTGCTGGATTTGACCTGACCCACGAACGGTGGGCACCCCAATTATGCGCTGCTGATGATTCGAAAGCCTTCGGCGTTTTGTAATCGCAATGCATGACCAGCTCTGTCTTGAGCGTATGGAAAAATCTCTCCATCGGTGCATTGCCCCGTCAAACGCCCTTCTACTATCTGCCCTTCTTTGGCTTTGCCGATTCCCCGAGTATCTCTCCAGGATGCTGGCGCAGCACTCCGCATACCCGTGTCTTGCGCTGCTTCTGCATAAACGATCGGATTTGCGCTGTTGTAACGAAAATCCCCGAACACCAACACCGAGTCGCGCTTTACAAAAGCTTCGCTTGACTCGAATTCGCCATAGCCGCACCCGACATTTTTGGGTTAAAAGCGAAATTCTTATAGCCAGAGGGCGATGAGGCAATTTATCCATCGAATATCACGCTCGAATTTAGTGCGCGAATTATTCGCACGCACCGATTTGGTAATCAAAACTCAAATGCAACGAAATATATCGATTAAATCTGCATGGCCCGATTATTGCTGGGTTTGAAGCATTGATCCCAGGAAGGAATTCACCATGTTGAAAAGTTATCAGATGAAACGTAGCGCTGCCGAACAAAGCTGGTTGCCATGGTTTGGCAAGAACGGCAAATTGGCTTTGCGCTGGGCGACACTGATCAATCGCCGTCGTTATCCGGTGCAAGAACAGACCTTCGAGGGAATATCGACCACACGGGTTCAACTCCTCACAAATTGGGTGAATGCACAATGGGGTTTGCTGGACGCAATGCTGGAAGAAATCCAACGGGAATTGCCTGCTCCGTCGACTGCCTTGATGCAGGGATTATTAACCCGCATGAAGGACTTTTCAGAATTATTTGTTATCGATGCTGACGGAAAAGTTATTTGTTCGAGCCAGGCAACCAGGCCTGTACGGTACAACCTTTCTCCCAAGGCAACAGGGACAGGATTGCAACAGCGCCTTTTGCATGGACCGTATATAGATCCACTTACCAAAGAGTTCGGCGCATCCAGTTCAAAATTTCACGATGCGGTAACGCTGATGTTTTACTTGCCAATCAAGCGTGACAACAAAGCGGTAGGTTGCTTGTGTGGCCGGGTACCCAACGATGTATTGGGCGACTTGATTCAGCGTGAAGCAGGTCATGTTTTTGTCGAGTCTGGCGACAATTACATATTCATGGTGAAACCGGTTTTTGACCCCGGCGTAAAGCCCGGCACGGCATTGTCGCGGTCCCGTTTTGAGGACAGCACTTTCAGCCTTGGGGATAACCTGAAACAAGGCGTGCGTACCGATTACGGAATCGTAAAGATCAAGCAACACACCGAACTCGAACTGGTCTTCAACGATCCGGCGACGGGTCAATTACATCCCGGGGTACGCGAAACCATCAACAATGGACAAAACATGTTCGTTACCTATCCCGGCTACCCAGATTATCGCCACATCCCGGTTATTGGCAAAGGCACAACTTTCCAGATGCCCGGGTCGCCGGATACATGGGGAATGATGTGCGAGGCTGATCTTGAGGAAGCGAACCGCTTCCGCTCGGTTAATTTCCGCATGATGAATGCGAATTTGCTATTAATGTTTGTCACATGGTCGCTGACATTTGGAGCCATGCAATTCGCGCAACTCGATATCGCTTCGGCAGCCCTGCTTAATCTGCTGCTATTGACCGTCAGCTCGCTGCTGTTTTACCGGTTCGGACTGAGGCCAATGACAGAAAGACTGCGGATCATGGTCAGGATGTTGCGTGGATTAGCAGAAGGCGGGGGCAATCTATCCCAGCGCCTGGACCAGGATCTAAAAGCTGGCGATGAACCGGCCATCATGTCGCAGTGGGTAAACAGTTTTATCGATACGCTCGATGGAACAGTAAGCCAGGTTATTCATGCTACCGACGAAATGAATGACAATCATCAAACGATGATGTCGCGGAATCAAGAAGCCAGTGTTGCCACCCATCAGGTAATGTCAGCAGTCCAGGAAATTCTGGATGCATTGCAACAGCAAATGACTGATATCGATACCGCAACCCAAACAACAACAGAAATCCGGGCTGCCATGCATCAGGCAGTCAACAATGCCAGGCAGCAATTCGAAATGGTACAACTGCGTACCAAAGAAATACGCTGCACGATCGAGTCGTCATCACAAACCATTAATCGCCTCAGCAATAGTGCGGATGATATCGGCAAGATTGTGACCGCAATAAAGGGCATTGCCGATCAAACCAATTTGCTGGCGCTGAATGCGGCAATTGAAGCTGCGCGCGCTGGGGAGGCGGGACGCGGCTTTTCGGTCGTTGCGGATGAAATACGCAAACTTGCCGAGCGAACCTCATCAGCCACAAATGAAATTGGCGAAATGATCGACAAGGTTCAGTCCCAGGCACGTGATGCGGTTGAAATAATGGAGAAAGGTTCGAAAGGAATGGAAGAAGGTTTGCGCCTGGCCGAAGCAGCCGCGTCAGACAATTCAGGCATGCAGGAAATTATTGAGCGAATGTTCTCGTTGATACAGGACATCGCCAGCAGTGCGCGTAAAAATGGACAAGGCGTGCAGAGCGTCGTAACGGTGACCGAATCGATGCGCGAGGCACTTGAAGCACTGAATTTCAGCATGACGCGGGCAAGACAAACTTCCAGGCGATTGCAGTTACTCGCCCTCCAGTTCGAAGTTACGCAGAATTGAAATTCCATATGAAATCGATGCATTACGTTTCAGAACCGGCGCAAGCAGAGGATTTCGCACCGCAACATTCAATAAAATCCAGTCTGCGCAGACGGATCATGGATAAGGAGCGGATGCTCAACGCGCTGATCAACAACCTGGATGGAATGGTGTACTGCTGTTTGAACGACAGCCACTGGACGATGGTGTACCTTGGGCAAGGCTGCCGGGAACTGACCGGCTATGAAGCAAGTGATTTCTTAACTGGCAACACAATCACCTGGGAGAGCTCAACACACCCTGAATACCGGAAGGCCGTCCGCGAAGTAATCGACCAGGCCGTGATTACCCGGCAGAAATTTGTTATCGAGTACCGGTTTGTTCGAGCGGATGGCCAAATCATATGGCTTTGCGAAAGGGGCTGTCCGCTATATGGCGAGTCGGGAGAGGTTGAGGCCATCGAGGGTTTTTTGCAGGATATCACTCCGCAGAAGCAAAGCCAGCTTGCCGCTTACGAGGCGGAAACAAGATATCGATCCATTTTTGAAAATGTAGCCGAGGGTATCTATCAGACTTCGCCTGATGGCCGATACCTGAATTTCAATCCGGCATTGGTAAAAATATACGGATATGAATCGGCCGATGAACTGAGAACGGCAATCACCGATATCGACAGGCAACTTTATGTAGAACCGGGGAAGCGTGATGAATTCGTGGCATTGATGTCCAGCTTTGGAATCGTAAAAAATTTCGAGGCGCAGGCCTATCACAAGAGCGGGGAGATTATCTGGATTTCCGAGAATGCACGTGAAGTGAGGGATCAACTTGGGCGGCTGATTTTCTATGAAGGTACCGTCAAGGATATTACCGAACGAAAAATGTACGAAAAGGAACTCGAATACCAATCCACGCACGATGCACTGACCGGGTTGCCGAATCGTGCTCTGATGATCGATCGTTTACAGCAATTCATGGGGATTGCCGACCGCGACAACAAAAAAGTGGCGGTTGTTTTTCTGGATCTTGACCAATTTAAGATAATCAATGACAGCATGGGGCATCACACCGGCGACGAGCTGTTAAAGATCATGGCGGGTCGTTTGCTGCACTGCGTACGAGAAACAGATACGGTGGTCAGGCTGGGTGGTGATGAATTCGTCCTGCTAATTACAGGCCAGCACAAGATCGAGAACATTTCCATTTGCATGCGAAAAGTGCTGAGTTCTGTTGCCGAGCCTTGTCAAATCAACAATCAGGAATTTATTGTTTCATGCAGTATCGGTATAAGCGTTTATCCGGATGATGCGAAAGACACGACAGCACTTCTTAAATATGCCGATTCGGCCATGTATAAAGCCAAGCAGGCGGGGCGTAATACTTTTCAGTTCTATACTGCCGAATTGAACAAGCGTTCAATGGAACGACTTGATTTGGAATACCGGTTACGGCTGGCGCTGGAGAATAACGAATTTTTGTTGCACTACCAGCCAAAGCTGGATTTATCCACGGGATGCATTTTCGGAGCAGAAGCCCTGCTTCGCTGGCAACCACCCTCAGGGGAAATGATTTCGCCGGCCAGTTTTATACCCGTCGCCGAAGAAACAGGATTAATCGAGGATATTGGACGCTGGGTGCTTCAGGAAGCCTGCCATCAAGCCGTAGCCCTGAACAAATACTTTGGAAATAATTTCTCGATCGCGGTCAACGTATCTCCACGGGAGTTCCGACAGGACAGTTTGGTGAGTTCAGTACTTGGAGTGCTGCAGAAAAGCGGGCTCAAACCGGCATGTCTGGAACTGGAGATAACTGAAAACTGCCTGGTGCATAACCCCAAAAGCTTCATCAAAATATTAAATGAACTGAAGTCTCTGGGCATACGACTGGCAATTGATGATTTCGGCACCGGCTATTCCAGCATGGCGTATCTCAAGGACTTCCCGGTCGATCACCTCAAGATAGACCAGGTTTTTGTGAGTCATCTGGAAAATGAATCCAGCAATATGGCAATCCTGAGAGCAATCATTGCGCTTGGTCACAGCCTCGGCATGAATGTCATCGCTGAGGGGGTGGAGACCGCATTCCAACGTGATTTTCTGAGCGGTATCGGTTGTGATAAGTTGCAGGGTTATCACATCAGCAGACCCCTCCCCCTGCATGAGTTCAAGAAATTTATGCGGGAATATTCACCTTCATAGACAGCAATCTATCCTGCGTGGCACTTACAGCCCCATCTCGTGTGGTTTAAACTCTGGTATTCTTTGATTGCAAATGTCCGCCTCATAGTCGAGATAACATACTCGCTTTCGCCGGGGTATAGGCCAAACTTGTGTGAGTTCCCCGGCAAAGTCGGCGGTTTGCCTCAATAAATAACAATAATCAGGGTGAAGTAACCTATGGATATTCTTCATTATGGATAATTTGGACACGTCAGAATTATTTGCTCAATACCCCCGTATTGCCGTAAAAATTAAGGCGTTGTGGGGTACTAAAGAATGCAGGGATCTGTTGATGTCACTGTTGAACGATAGCCGGGACGGAAAAAGGTCCGGGTTTCCGGTTTCGATTGGCCAAACGCTCATGGCGCTACTGACAGATCACGATGCAAAATTTCCAAGGTTCGACAACAAACACGACAGCATCATACCTTTCACCGCGGTGCGCCCCCGAACCGTTATCGTGAAGCCAAAGAGTGATTGGGGTTTTTTGGGATCATTAGCCAAATTTTTGGCGTTCGTGCTGATCGCGGCATTTCTGTATAAATATTTTAAAAATTCTTGAGTCTGCTTTATGCCGCCATCCCATTTCCGGAACGAAATTTCACCGGCATGGCCTGACGAAATTTCTATCGAGGCTCCTGCACATCCACACCCACATGAATTTCAACCGGAAGCCAAGCCAGGCCGAAGAAGCTGCGCTGGCGGCAGGTTCAGGCTGGATAGGGTTCGGATTTCAGCCGGCGCAAACCAGCTGAACCGGTGTCAACCGCCACGCGGTACATGGTCTGGCAGGCAGTTGTTCCGGGAACACAGGCCGTAATATCGGAAATTGCATTTTTTAAGTTTTTCTTAAGCCTCGCCCCACTATCCTGTCGTCGCTGAGTAGATGCTCATGACAAGGATGCGAACCGGCCCGGTCGAGGACGCGTTCAAATTATGATTTGCCCGAAACCGGCACAATCGGCGTTTACTCTCAATGCCAGTTGCAATGACACATCCAAGAGCTTTGGGGCCTGCCCGGCAAGCGGGCAGATCATGTTTATGCCGGCGGATTCAAAACGGGTAAAACCAAAGGACATGACAAGGCATACTGATTTAAATTTTTATTCGAAACCCGGAGCGGCCCCGCATGAATGACATAGCAGTGAACTCCAAGTGTATGGCAATATCCCGCCTTATCGCCGGCTTGGTTGCCCTGGGCCTGGCCGGATGCGCCAGTTATGCCCCGCAATCTTTGCCTGCGCACACAAACTTGCCGCAATCAGTCTCGGCGATTCCGGTCGAGCCGGCGCAGCTGCCTTTTAGCAGGCTGAGATCCCACCTGTTCAACCCGGCCGACGGCCTGGACATCGACGAGGTCGCCATGCTGGCGGTGGCAAACAACCCGCAACTCAGGCAAGCGCGCGATGGTCTGGGCATTGCGCGAGCCCAATCGTTTGCTGCCGGGCTGCTGCCCGACCCGCAACTGGGCATCACGTCGGACCATCCGACCAACGGCACGACCGGTAATACCAATGGCTTCAGCCTCAACCTCAACTATGATGTCAGCGCGCTGCTGCTGCGTTCCTCCAGGGTCGACTCGGCAAGCGCGGCAGAACAACAAATCAACCTGGATATGCTATGGCAGGAATGGCAAGTGGTCAGCCAGGCGCGCCTGCTGTTCACCCGCCTGACTGCGCAACAGCATTTGTTGTCACAGTTGCAGGACGCGCGCGGATTATTGGCCAAAAGCTACCAGCGCAGTCAGCAAGCCCTGGCGCAGGGCAATGTCACCAGCGATTTCGCCAGCGCCGATCTTGCTGCCCTGCAAAACGTCGAACACCAGATCAATGACCTGGAGCGCGGCCGCCTGCAAAATCACGCCAGTCTGTGCAACCTGCTTGGGATTGCGCCCGGCACATCGCTCGATCTGGTCGGGGAACCGGCGTCGCTTGCAATCGACGCCACCGCTGTGCGTGCCAGCCTGGAACAGCGCCTCGACCGGCGTCCCGATATGCGGGCACTGCAGGCCGGCTACCACTCCCAGGAGGAAAAATTCCGCGGGGCTGTTCTGGCGCAGTTTCCGGCGTTGAATGTGGGTATCACTCGCGCCCGCGATACCAGCGGGCTTTATACCCGGGGTTTCGGGGTGAGCCTGAGCCTGCCGATTTTCAATGCCAACCGCGGCAATATCGCGATTGAAAAAGCCACCCGCAAGAAACTTTTTGATGAGTATCAGGACAGGCTCAACAGCGCTTACGGTGAAATCGACACCGCGCTTGCGAATTTGTCACTATTGCAGGACCAGTTACAGCGCACCCGACAAGGCGTCGCCGAGTTCAGCGTCGTGGCCCGAAACGCCGAGTCGGCATACCGCGCCGGCAATCTGACCGGCCCGGACTACGTGCGGCTGAGAACCGCATTGCTGGACAAGCAAACCGAGTCCATCAATTTGCAGGAAGCTCTGATGGAACAACAAATCGCGCTGGAAACCCTGCTGGGTCCGGATTTGCCGAAACGGAACGGGAGCAAAAAATGAACAAGTCATTTATATCTATAACTTTGCCAGTCCTGCTGTTGGCGACCAGCATGGCCTACGGCGCGAATTCGCCAAGTGTCCAGGTCAAAACGGTGGCGATGAAACAGCAACAGATGACCAGCACGGTCTCGGGCTACGGCAGCGTGTCGCCCGATACGCGCAGCCTGGAAACCATCAGCCTGCCACGGCCGGGCCGGATCGTCAGACTGCTGGTCAGTCCCGGACAGCCGGTGAAAAAGGGCTCTGTCCTGCTTCAGTTCGGTACCGGTGCCGATGCCGCGATGAATTACCAGCAAGCGCGGCAGGCGGTTGATTTCGCGATGAGTGAAGCAAAGCGCATCGGACAACTGGTTGCTCAGCAACTGGCCACCCAATCACAGCTCGCTGCCGCGAATAAAGCGCTGGCGGATGCCGAAGCCGCCTTGCATGCCCAGGAAAGAATCGGTGCGGGCCGTGCCCTGGAGCAAGTCACCGCCCCTTTCAACGGCATCGTGATGTCAGTCCAAGCTGCACAGGGCGATCGGCTGGCTGCAGGCGCGCCGTTGCTGCAACTGGCAAGGTCCGGCGGGCAGCGTGTGCTGCTCGGTGTGGAACCGGATGATGTAAGAGCCGTCCGCCCCGGCATGGCGGTCAGTGTCGCTCCGGTATTCAGCAGTGAAACCAAAGTATCCGGACGGGTCGCACAGGTTTTCGGCATGATCAACCCGCAAACCCAGTTGGTGGATGTGCTGGTGACTGTCTCCGCCGGCGGGCTGATGCCCGGCACACGGGTGCACGCGGAAATCGAGGTGGCCAGGCAAATCGCATGGGTCGTGCCACGCTCGGCGGTATTGAAGGACGCCAACGGTGCTTATATGTTTCAGGTGGCACAGGGCAAGGCGCGCCGGATCAATGTGCAAACCGGTTTGGAGCACAACGGGATGATCGCAGTACAAGGTACCTTCGACACCGCACAGGCGGTGGTGAGCCTGGGCAACTATGAATTGCGCGACGGCATGTCAGTACGCGAGGGCGGACAATGAACTTCACGCAATGGCTGCAGGGACACCGCCGCTCAATTCTGTTCCTGCTCGCGCTACTTGCGCTGGGCGGCACTCTGGCCGCCTTCAAGCTGCCGGTAACGCTGTTCCCCAAGGTCGATTTTCCCCGGGTCAAGGTGTTCCTCGACGCGGGTGACCGTCCCGCCGATCTGATGATGCTGACGGTGACCCAGCCGGTGGAAGAGGCGGTGCGCCGGGTGCCCGGCCTGCGCGATGTGCGATCTACAACCAGCCGCGGTTCGGCGGAAGTGTCGGTGAGCTTCGATTGGGGAACCGACATGGGGCTCGCCACTTCACAGATCAACCAGGCCATCGCGCAAGCCATGCCGAACCTGCCTTCCGGCACGCAATTCACCACCGAGCGCATGGACCCCACGGTGTTCCCGATTCTGGCATACAGTCTGACGTCGAAGAACCAGTCGCAAACCGCGCTGTACGATCTGGCGCGCTATCAATTGCGGCCGTTGCTGTCGAGTGTCAACGGCGTGGCGCGCATCGAAGTGACCGGCGGCGCGAAGGAGGAGTATCAGGTCACCGTCGACCCGGCGCGCCTGCTCGCCTACGGCCTCACCCTGTCCGATGTTGCCCAGTCCCTGTCCGCCGCCAACGTGGTCACCGCAGTGGGACGGCTGGAGGACCATTACAAGCTGTATCTGGCCATTTCCGATACGCGCCTGCATAACGTCAAACAGATCGGTGCAACCGTGATCAAGACCGGCAGCAACGGCATTGTGCGGATTGAAGACGTCGCGAAGGTCAGCGACGGGGTGGTGCCGCAATGGATCAAGGTCAATGCCGACGGCCGTCCGGCGGTACTGTTGAATATCTACCAGCAGCCCGGCAGCAACAGCGTGCAAATCGCGCGCGACGTGCATGCCCGGCTCGCAGCGTATAAAAAGCAACTGCCGCCCGGCGTGAAGCTGGCCAACTGGTACGACCAGAGCGTGCTGGTGCTGGACTCTGCCGCAAGCGTGCGCGATGCGATCCTGATCGGCACCGGACTGGCCGTGCTGGTGTTGTTTGCCTTCCTGCGCAATATCAAGATTACCCTGATCGCCGCCCTGGTCGTGCCGGCGGTACTGGCGTCGACCGTGGTGATGTTTTTTGCGCTCGGCATGAGTTTCAACATCATGACGCTGGGCGGCATGGCGGCGGCGGTGGGATTGATCATCGACGATGCGATCGTGATGATCGAGCACATCGTGCGGCGCCTGCGCGGCACGCACGGCGATCACCATGGCCGCGTATTGGCGGCTGCGATGGAATTCGTCCGTCCGCTGGCCGGCTCGTCGGCATCCACCATCGTTATCTTCCTGCCGCTGGCCTTTCTCACCGGCGTGACCGGCGCTTTTTTCAAGGCCCTGTCGCTGACCATGGCCTCGGGATTGATCATTTCCTTCTTTATCACCTGGTTGGCCGTGCCGTTGCTGGCAGACCATTTCCTGAATGAAAAAGATGCAAACCAGGAAGAAGGCGGGCGCATCACCGACTGGATGCATCGCCGCTACGACACGCTGATGCAGCGTCTGCTGGCGCGCCCGGTGCTGGTCCTGCTGTTCATACTGCCCCTGCTGGGCATCGGTCTGCTGTCATTCAACCATGTCGGTTCCGGTTTCATGCCGTCCATGGACGAGGGCGGCTTCATTCTCGATTACCGCGCCGCGCCCGGCACCTCGCTGACCGAAACCGACCGGCTGTTGCAACAGGTCGAGGTCATCATCAAGGCCAATCCCTATGTCGACACCTATTCGCGCCGCACCGGCACACAGCTGGGCGGCGGTCTCACCGAAGCCAACGAGGGCGATTTTTTCGTGCGCCTGAAATCCGGCAAGCGCCCGCCAATCGACGAAGTGATGGATGACATTCGCGGCAAGGTCGAGCATCAAGTGCCGGGGCTGGACATCGAATTCGCGCAATTGATGGAAGACGTGATCGGCGACCTTACCTCGGTACCGCAGCCGATCGAAATCAAGCTGTTCTCGGATAACGCCGACGAGCTCTACTCGACCGCGCACAAGGTCCAGGCGCTGATCAACAAGGTACCCGGCGTGGTGGATACCCGCGATGGAATCAATCCGGCCGGCGATGCGCTGGAAATCCACATTGATCGTGTCAAGGCCGCGCTGGAAGGCATGAACCCGGACAGCATCACGCAGGTACTCAGCGGTTACCTGTCCGGGATCGTCACGACGCAGATGCAGCAGGGGCCCAAGCTGGTCGGCGTACGCGTCTGGATACCGCAGCAGCAGCGTGCCATTGTGCCGGATGTGGGCAAGCTGTTGATCCGCGCGCCCGACGGGCATGTATTCCCCTTAAATCGGGTGGCGCAGATCGTCCCTATCAGCGGGCAACCTCAGATCACGCGCGAGAATCTCAAACGCATGGTGGCCGTGACCGGCCGCATCAGCGGGCGTTCGATGGGCTCGGTAATCACCGACATCCGCAAGGTAATGGCCACACCCGGACTGCTGCCCAAGGGGATGTACTACGATCTGGGCGGGCTGTACAAGCAGCAACAGATCGCCTTCAAGGGCTTGATGGCGGTATTCGCCGCCGCCGTCGGACTGGTGTTCCTGCTGTTGCTGTTCCTGTATGAAAGTTTCCGCGTGGCGCTGTCCATCCTGGCCATGCCGCTGCTGGCGGTGTCGGGAGTATTTGCAGGATTGTGGCTGGCCGGCATCGAACTCAACATCTCGGCGATGATGGGCATGACCATGATCATCGGCATCGTCACCGAGGTCGCGATCTTTTATTTTTCCGAATACAACGATCTGATCGGGGAACAACCGTTCCATCTTGCCCTGATCTGGGCCGGCAAGAACCGCATGCGACCCATCGCGATGACCACATTCGCCGCCATACTAACCCTGCTCCCGCTTGCCTTCGCCATCGGGCAGGGCTCGGCCATGCAGCAGCCGCTGGCGGTGGCGATCATCGCCGGGCTGGTGGTGCAATTGCCGCTGGTACTGCTGGTTATGCCGGTGCTGTTCAGCATTCTTGTCGGCAAGCAACACCCGAATAAAAATGTTTGAACGGCTTGTCAGGTACGGTGCTTTCATTCGGCTGAATGAACCAGTCCTTCCATGCCAGCTAATTCAGGATTGTTTTTTGCTATTGGAGAACCACCCAATGCAACAAACAACCGCACACAATCAAGATAACGTTGCTGCCGTGCCTGAACGATATCCAGCTGCGCCTTTGCCAATGCATGCTGCGCGTTCTGCACCGGCAAAAGGCCGACCGCGCCGGCTTGATAGCTGGCACGCATCAGGTCCAGCGAAATTTTTGCATCGTCCAGGGTTGTATTGCGGATAGCAACCGCTTCATCCTCATGTGCAAGTGACGTAAGCGCATCGGCTACCTGCTTGAAGGCAACAACGATAGTCTGTTGATATTGCGCCAGTGATGACTGATAGGCATGTTCTGCCTCGCGTTTCTCTGCGGTCAATTTTCCCCCGTCGAAAATGGGCGCCGTTAATCCGGAGGCAAGCGACCATGCATTGCCTGCTGCGCTGAATATCCCGGCGGGTGTCAGCGCTTCCTGCATCATGTTTGCGGTGAGCGTGAGCTTTGGGTATTGATTTGCCGCGGCCACGCCGATGGCCGCGCTTGCTGCATGCAAGTTGGCTTCCGCCGCCAGAATGTCCGGTCTTCTTTTTACCAGGTCAGATGGAAAACTTACCGGAATTCTATCCGGCAGCCTGAGGTTGTTAAATTCAATATTTGGCGGCGTCCAATCGGCGGGGGCTTTCCCAAGGTAAATGGAAAGTGCGTGACGGCTGACGCTTAATCGCTGTTCCAGCGGCGGCAGCATCGCCTGATCAATATTAAGCTGGATTTTCATGCCCAAAACATCCACCTTGGTGGCGGCGCCCGCAGCATAGGATTCCTGAACAAGCGCAAGCGATTTCCGGTCTTCCGCGATCATGCTGTTGACTGCGGCAATTTCCGCATTTGCCGAAGCGATTTCCAATGCGGCCGAGGCGGTATCGCCGGTAAGCGCTATATATATGGCATCAATCTCATGCACCTGGTAATTTGCCAGGGCTTGCTTCCGCTCAATGGCACGTCGGGCGCCACCAAACAGGTCGGGCGACCAGCTTATTGATGTGCCTGCCTGATAATAACTGAAAGGCGGAATGCTGAAATTACTCGGTCCGAACAGGGCGACGCCGTATTTCTGGCGGCCGGCTGCCGCATCCAGCGAAACTTGAGGCAACTGGCTTCCGCTTTCAGCCTTGACAGCCTCTGCTGCCTGGGCAAGCGTTTCCCTGGCGGAAGTTAGCGCATAGTTGCTCTTCACAGCCTGATGGATCAGGCCAGTTAACGGTTCTGACGCAAACAGCGTCCACCAATCCGTTTCGATCTGCTTGCCCAGTACGACGCGCTGATTCAAAGGCACGGCTTCATCATTAGCGGTAAAGGCAGTTTCTTCAGGGGAAGCTGGTGTTTTAAAATCAGGCCCAGAGCTGCAAGCGGAGAGCAACACCCAAAGCACAAAAACAAAGCGATATTTTTTTATGCTCATTCCATCACCGCCATTTCATTTAGACCTTTCCTCCGGACCGGGGGACGCAACAATATCAGCAGGGGAATTACCGCGATTGTCAGCACCATCATCAGCTTGAAATCATTAATATATGCAACCATCGCTGACTGATTTGTAATCATATGGTTTAACGTGGCGATACCCGCAGGGCTATGCGGATCAATATTGCTGGCCAAGTAGGCCGGGTTGTTGAGGTTATACGGAGTGACATGTTGGGCAAGCGTTGCGTGCATAATCTGGGTATTCCGGGTCAAAAGCGTTACAACGACAGAGATGCCGATGGCGCTTCCCAGATTTCGCTGCAGATTGAAAAATGCCGTTCCCTCATTGCGCAGTGATGCAGGCAGCGTGCCGAATGCAAAAGTGGAAAGTGGCACATAAACCAGGCCGATTCCAAATCCCTGGATCAGGCCGGAAGCGACAACGAGGTTCTCGTTCATCAACAAATCAAAATTCGTCATTTGCCATAGCGAGAACGCGGTTAAACCCAATCCTGCAGCCATGATTATCCGCGCTTCGATTCTGCCAATCAGCTTGCCGACCACCATCATGCTGATCATCGTACCGGCACCCCGGGGGGCCGTAACAAGCCCGCTGAACATGACCGGGTAACCCATTTCATTCTGCAGCATAGGCGGAACCAGCGCCAGCGTGGCGAACAGCACAACCCCGATCAGGAAGATGAATATATTGGCCGTGACAAAGTTCCGGTCGGCAAACAGGGCCGGGCTCAGGAAAGGCTGCCGATGTGTAAACGAGTGGACAATGAAATAATAGAAAGCCAGGCACGCCACCATGGCTTCCATGATGATCTCGCCGGAATTGAACCAGTCCTTGATTCCACCCCGGTCAAGGAATAACTGCAATGCACCTATGCACAGGCTTAGGGTAGCGAAACCGAAAAAATCGAAGCGGCTGAACAATTTTTTTGTTTCCGGCATCGAGGCGGACAGGCCAAGGAATGCGATGATTCCAATCGGCACATTGATAAAGAAAACCCAGCGCCAACTGTAATCCTGGGTAAGCCAGCCTCCCAGTACCGGCCCCAGAACGGGGCCCAGTGTTACCCCGACACCCCACATTGCCATGGCCTTGCCATGATTTTCCGGCGGATTGATATCGAATAGAACCGCTTGGGAAAGCGGCACGAGCGCCGCACCGGATATTCCCTGCAGGAGACGGAATAGCACAATTTCCGGCAGGCTTGTCGAAATGCCGCATAGCGCCGAGGTCACGGTAAAGCCAACGATCGATATCAGAAAAACTTTTTTGCGGCCGAATCGCCCCGCCAGCCATCCGGTCAGCGGGATCATGATGGCTGCCGCAATGATGTACGAGGTCAGTACCCAACCCATTTGGTCTTGAGTGGCTGAAAGCGTTCCCTGCATCTGGGGCAGCGCAACGTTGGCAATCGTGGAGTCCAAAGATTGCATAATGGTTGCCGCCATGATTGAAAAGGTAATCAGCGGGCGGTTCAGCGGTCCTTGTGAGCTATCCAAATGCGGCGGAAGCGGTACTGCAGCGCCCTCCCCGGCTTCTTCGATCACTTCCTCAAGCGGCGTGTGTGGCAACGAATGCTCGGTCATTGCCAGATACGCTTTATCCGGCTGTGGCGGGTGTCGACATTCACGATTGCGCTCAGTCCGGAAGGCAATGGCAATTTTGGGTCGAGATCATCAATATCTATGCGTACCGGCAGCCGTTGCACAACCTTGACCCAGTTGCCGGTCGCGTTTTCGGGTGGCAACAGGGAAAAGCTAGACCCGGTTCCAGAACTGAAACTTTCCACGCTGCCATGAAACGTCCGATCTGGATATGCATCAATTTCGATAGTGGCTTTTTGGCCGGGAAGCATATGGGCCAGCTCGGTTTCCTTGAAGTTTGCCTCGACCCAGACAATTTTTCTGGATACAAGTGAAAACAAGGGAGCAGCCGCATTTATGTAGTCGCCGGGCTGCAAATGGTCTACCTTGGAAACGATGCCATCCATCGGCGCCTTGGTGACGGTATATGACAGATTTAACCGGGCCCGGTCCAGCATCGCTTGCGCTTCCTGCACGGCGGGATGATCATTAATATTGTTCGACAAGCTATTGCCCAACAGGGAGAGTACGTTTCCTTGTTCTTGCCTGGCGGCACTCAATTTCTGTGTGGCATCGGATAGTGTATGTCGCGCCAGCTCCAGTTGTGCTTGTGATGCAATCCCCTTGGAAGCCAGAATTTTTTCGCGTTCAAACTCATTTTTTTGATATAGAAAGGTTGCCTGTGCTGCAAGCTCATTCGCCTGGCGTTGCTTATACGTCGCTTTTAAGGCTGCAATCTGCAACTTGGCATTCGCCAACCTGGCCTTTGCATCCTCTATGGCAATTTTGTAGGCGCTGTCGTCGAGTTCAAAAAGTGGATCACCCCGGTGCACTTGCTGGTTTTCCTTGACCAGAATTTTGGTGATTCGCCCGGCGATATTTGAACTGATGTCTACCTGCGCAGCTTTAACATAAGCATTGTCGGTGGAAACAATTCGTCCACCGGTTAAATAGAAAACTGTCGCGATTGCTATAAAGACAATCCCTCCCCCAATAAACAGGTATTGGCGTAGCCGATTCTTATTCGGGCTTTGATTCGTCATAGGGTATTCCGCGTCAAATTTGATTTGAAAGGCGGGATTGTAGGAGACATGCATTGCAATGATAATATGCAATAATTGATATACATTATTCGTTTTATACGAACAATGATAATGAACACATCTAGCGCCAATTTAAAGCAGCAATATTTTTATCGGCAGGGGTCGCCTGTAACCACCGGAGATGAACAATGCGCGGCGCAGAATTTGCCCAGTTGAGTGCCTTTATAGAGATAGTCGAGCATGGCAACTTTTCCCGTGCCGCGATTTATCTTCAGATAGCGCCTTCCACGCTTAGCCAGACGATACGTTCTCTGGAAGAGCGGCTTGGTGTGAGATTGCTCAACAGAACCACGCGCAGCGTGTCGCTTACCGAGGCTGGAGAGCACTTTCTTGCGCGTATTCGCCCGGTGTTTGAAGATCTGAGCTCAGCTGTCGAATCGATCAATGATTTTCGTGATGCTCCGATGGGGACCCTGCGTCTGAGCGTTTCTTCCATTCCGGCCCAGATGATTATTGCGCCGATGCTGAAGGATTTCTTGATGGCTTATCCCTCGATTAATCTGGACATCGATGTAGGTAACGTCAATATAGATATCGTCAAGGGACGATTCGACGCAGGAATTCGTTACGGCAGGCTGATTGCCCAAGACATGATCATGGTTAAAGCCAGCGTTCCCTCACGGATGATCGCTGTTGCATCCCCGGAATATCTTGCCAGGCACCCCATGCCCGAAACCCCCCAGGATTTGCAAAATCATGCATGCATTCGATTCAGGCGCGGTAACCAGCAACTGCTGACATGGGAATTTGAGAAGAACAAGAAAAAAATCGAGGTTGGGGTAAGCGGCCCGCTAATCGTCAACGATGTCGATCTAATGATAAAGGCGTTGCGCGATGGAATCGGGATCGGATATATGGCGGAAGCATACATGAGTCAGGACATCGCTCAGGGCCGTCTGATCCCCATGCTTACCGACTGGTCTCCAAGCCATGATAGTTGGTATTTATATTATGCCAGCCGCCAGCATATATCGGCCCCGCTTAAGGCTTTTATCCGATTTCTCCGCGACCATATGCAAAAAAATTAACGTTGGCCTGAGCTAAGCTATTTCCACACCGTTTCCAAAACTAAAATTCAGCCTGACTAACAACTGTTAAGTCTTCCTTAAGTGTTGGTGTCGTAGTCTGCTTCCCATGGCAAACATTCTTGCCAATATGAACTTAAAGGAGATTCAAATGTATAAGATCTTAGCCGCAATAATTGCAACCAGCGCCATTGTATTTTCTATTCCGGCCCAGGCCTATACCGGGCATGAGCTTGCAAAAAATGCCAAGGTAACCATCCAGCAAGCACGCGCCATTGCGCTCAAGGCTCACCCGGGAAAAATTACCGATGAGGAACTGGAAAAGGAGAATGGCGGAAGCGGTTTGCGCTATTCCTTCGATATCAAGCACGGCCATGCCAAAACCCAGGAAGTCGGGGTGGATGCAATGAGCGGCAAAGTATTGGAAAACGATGCTGAAGGGAAAAATCCGGACTGAGGATTTGGCGTTACGCAGTAACCGGACGCAACAGGTATTCCCTCGCGGGAATGCCTGTTGCGTGCAGGTCATCCTGTTTGCAATGCCGTCGTCAGTTTGACCAAGGAGGCAGGCCGGTCTGAAATTGGCAAGAACGCCTCTGATATATAAACCTTGAATCCGGGCATAAAATGTCATCCCGTTTTTATTTAATAATCTTGATCATGCTGTCCGGTTGCGCGACCTTTCACCCGCAACCCGTCTCGCCGGCCGCATTGATGAATGATTTTGAAGCCCGCTCGCTGGACAATCCCGAACTGCGACTATACATTGCCGCGCACTGCGGCAATCCCGGCGCCTGCGCACCCGGCGTCTGGAATTTAAACACGCTGACGCTGGCCGCTTTTTATTTCAGCCCGACGCTGGATGTCGCGCGCGCAAAACATGGCGCCAGTGTGGCGGCTATTCAAACTGCGGGGCAATATCCCAATCCCGCATTGCAGCTACCGCTCGGCTATACAAGTAATACCGTATCGGGACAATCGCCCTACACCTACGGACTGGGTCTGGATATTCCGATCGAAACCGCGGGCAAGCGCGGCTACCGGATGGAGCAGGCACAGCAACTTTCAAATGTGGCACGTTTCAATATCGGCAATGTTGCCTGGCAAATACGCAGCCGCTTGCGCGGCCATATGCTCAACTTCTATGCCGCAAGCCGCAGGGCGCAGTTGCTGGAACAACAAATTGTCACGCAACGACAGATCGCCGCAATGTTGGACAAGCGACTGGCCGTGGGCGAGGTATCCGCGCCGGAGGATAGTCAGGCACATATTCGCCTCGCCCGGAACCAGCTCGAACTGGTGCACATGCAACAGCAGGCACAGGACGAACGCGCGCAAATCGCCGCGACAATAGGTGTGCCTGTGGCTGCCTTGGCACAGATAAAAATCGATTTCGATACATTCGAGCGCATCTATCCCGCGATCCCGGATGGTCAAGCCCGCCGTCAGGCAGTACTCAACCGTGCCGATGTACTGGCCGCCCTGTCGGAATACGAAGCCAGCCAGGCGGCCCTGCAACTGGAAATTTCCCGGCAGTATCCGGACATTCATCTCGGTCCCGGCTACACCTTTGATGCCGGGGCGCACAAATTCCTGCTGCCGGTTTCCGGCATCACACTGCCGCTGTTCAACCGGAATCAGGGGCAGATTGCCGAAGCCCGCGCACGCCGCAAGGAAATGGCCGCACGCGTCAACGCCGTACAGGCGCAGGCCATCAATGACACCGATCGGGCTGTACAGAATTACCGCACCGCATTGAACGGTTTGCATCTTGCCCAAACACTGCTGTCGGCCCAACGGCTTCAAGCGCAGGATCTGCAAAAGACCTATCGGGCCGGCGCAACGGACCGGCTGACGCTGGCCCTGGGGCAACACGTTTTGTATATGCAGGAACTTGCCGATCGGGATGCACTGGTACAGGTGCAGCAGGATATCGGCCAACTGGAAGATGCCTTGCAACGACCGCTGTCGACGACCGGCTTCCCCGCTATTCCGAATACAGGAGATTTAAAGTGACTTCGCGGATCAATATCAAAAACCACATGCTGGCAATCCTCTTGATCGTACTGGCCGCGATAGCAGGCTGGTTGCTCGGTTCAGAAAAATCCTCCCTACCAGTGCAGCAAGCCATCGCCCAGCCCGCAGCCACGGCGCCTGTTGCGATTGTGAACGGTGTCACGGTGGTAACGATGGACACCGCTACCCAGTTACAGAACGGCATCCGCGCGGATGCGCTGACCAGCTCGGAAAACCGGACGAATATCACTGCTTATGGCACGGTGCTGGATTTGCAGCCGCTGATCGATTTGCGCACCCGTTACGCCGCGGCGCTGGCCGATGCGGATACGGCCAGCGCCGCACTGGCAGCGTCGCGGCAGGAGTACCTGCGCAGCCAAGCCCTGTATCAGGACAACCAGAATGTTTCCCTGAAATCGTATCAGGCGGTGCAAGCGGCTTATCGGTCCGACCGGGCCGGGACGCAAGCGGCTGCACTCAAGCTGCAAAATATCCGGGCAGCGATGCGGCAACAGTTCGGTGCGACGCTCACCCACTGGGCACTCAGCACCCGTTCGCCGGAATTTGACCGGCTACTAAACCGGCAGGAGGTCTTGCTGCGCATTACCGTGCCGCCCGGTGAGGGCATCGCCGCACCTGCCCGGATCAAAATTGACGCGAACGACAAGCGACGCTTGCCGGCACAACTGATTTCGCCATCGCCGCAAAGTGACCCCGTTATTCAGGGCAGCGCCTTTATTTATCGCGCTGCGGCACCGCTGGCGAGCGGCACCCTGATCGCCGCATACCTGCCGACAGCCAAAAAAGGCAGGCCCGGCATGGTTGTTCCCGCCGATGCCATTGTCTGGTATGGCGGTCAGCCATGGGCTTATGTGCAAATCAATGCCACGCAGTTTGCCCGCTACCCGGTCGCCGAGCAATCTCCGATGCAGGGTGGCTTTTTTGTAACCCGTGGTTTCAAAGCGGATCAGCGTGTCGTCGTCAGCGGCGCGCAACTGCTGCTTTCCGAAGAGTTGAAACCACCTCCCGGCGGCTCGGGCTGCAAGGATCCGGAATGCGACGACTGATGAACGCACAACACTACACCGGGATTCAGGCATGTTGACCCCCATCGTGCGTTTTGCCATCCGCTGGCGCGGCGTGGTGATCAGCCTGGCGTGCCTGCTGGCTGGCTACGGCATCTTTACACTTTACCAGTCGCGGCTGGATGTGTTCCCCGAATTCGCCCCGGCGCAGGCGATCATCCAGACCGAAGCGCCCGGTTTTACCAGCAAGCAGGTCGAGACCCTGGTTACCCAGCCGATCGAAAATGCACTGGGTGGTACGGTCGGGTTGAAAAACCTGCGCTCAAAATCATTGCAGGGCTTGTCCATGGTCACCATCACGTTTCGCGATGGCATGGATGTTTACCGCGCACGTCAGCTCGCTGCGGAGCGGCTGAGCACGGTATCCGGCAATCTGCCGAGCGGCGTGAAGCCGCCGGCACTGTTGCCGCTCACCTCCTCGACCAGTGTGGCGATGGTGATCGGATTAACCTCCGACGCGCGCACCTCCATGCAATTGCACGATCTTGCACAGTGGACCCTGCGGCCCAGGCTGCTCGGCCTGCCCGGTGTTGCCGACGTGGTGGTATTCGGTGGCGATGTGCCGCAATTTCAGGTTCAGGTCGACCCGCAAAAGCTGGTGCGTTACGGCTTGTCATTGCAGGATGTGCTGCATGCCGCCCGCCGCGCGACAGGTGTGCGCGGTGCCGGTTTTCTGGAAAACGCCAACCAGCGCATCGTGCTCAATACCGTGGGACAGATACAAACCACCGCACAGCTGGCTCAAGTGGTGGTGAAATATGACCATGGCATCGGTATTCATCTGGGCGATATCGCCCGGGTAGTGATGGCGCCTGCCCCTGCAGTCGGCGCCGCGTCCATCGGGGAAAAGCCGGGCATCATGCTGATCGTCGAGAGCCAGTACCGTGCGGATACGCTTGCCGTCACGCATTCGGTAGACCGGGCGCTGGCGGGATTAAAACCGGTATTGGCCGGCAACCAGGTGGTGCTGCATCCGGATATTTTTCGCCCCGCCAACTTCATCCTGGCTGCCATCGGTCATTTGCGCACGGCGCTGTTGCTCGGCGGCATCCTGGTTGTGACCGTGCTGTTTTTATTTTTGCTCGATGTCAGAACGGCTTTTATTTCGGCCACGGCCATTCCCCTGTCGCTGCTGGCGGCGGTGATCAGCCTGCACTATTTCGGCATCAGCCTGAACACCATGACGCTCGGCGGATTGGCGATCGCACTCGGCGAGGTGGTGGATGACGCCATTGTCGATGTGGAAAATATTCTCCGCCGCCTGCGTGAAAATCATGCGCTGGCAAGACCCCTGTCCGCTATGCGTGTGGTGTTGAAGGCCTCGATAGAAGTGCGCAGCGCGGTGGTGTTCGCAACCTTTATTGTCGCGCTGGTATTCCTGCCGGTGCTGACCCTCTCCGGGGTTGCCGGAAAATTGTTTGCCCCCATGGGTATCGCGTATATTCTGGCGATACTTGCATCGCTGCTGGTTGCCCTGACCGTGACCCCGGCATTGGCTTATGTGCTGCTGGCCAACCGGCCACTGCCAACAGCGGAACCGCGCCTGGTGCGGGGATTAAAGGCGCGCTATGCCCGGCTGTTGTCGCACGTCGAACACCGCTCCAGACTGATCATTTCGATCATCGCCGTGTTGTGCATTGCGGCACTGGCGACCCTGCCGTTTCTGAACAGCAGCTTTATTCCGGAAATGCGCGAGGGACATTACATCGTCCATATGGCAGCGGCGCCCGGCACCTCCCTGGCCGAGTCGATGCGCATCGGACGCAAGATCACGCAGGCCCTGAGCAATATCCCGGGCGTGCGCATGGTTGCCCAACGGGCCGGGCGGGCCGCCGAGGTGGTTGACCCGACCGACGTCAACACCAGCGAATTCGAGGTCGATCTGGACACCCTGTCGGGGAAACAACAGGCGCGGGTCCTGGCCGATATCCAGCGCAACCTGGCACACTTTCCGGGCCTGGCGACTTCCGCCAACACCTTCCTCACCGAGCGTATCGATGAAACCATTTCCGGCTTTACGGCGCCGGTCGTCGTCAACATTTTCGGCAACAACCTGGATGTCCTCGATGCCAAGGCGCAGGAAATTGCGCGGATATTGAAAACCATTCCGGGCGCCGTCGGGGTAAGCGTGCTGGCTCCGCCGGGTACACCGCAACTGGACATCCGGTTACGTCAGGATCAGCTGACACGCTTCGGCTTTGATCCGGTGGATGTGCTGGACACCATACAGGCCGCGTACGAGGGCGTAAATGTCGCTCAGGTTTACACGGGTAGCCAGGTCCACGATGTTACCGTGTCCCTGAATTCCGCAAGTCGCCGGAGTCCGGCGCAGGTGGGACTGCTGTCGATGCGCAATCCGCAAGGCGTGATCGTGCCGCTCAAGCAACTCGCCGACATCTATCAATCGACCGGACGTTTCCAGATCCAGCATACCGGCGGGCAACGTTTGCAAACGGTTACCTCCGCCGTGCGCGGACGGGCCATCAGCGCTTTTGTCGCGGAGGCACAGGCACGTATCAAACAAGATGTGGTTTTCCCCAGCGGAACCTATGCGGTGTTCGCTGGGGAGGCTCAGGCCGCGGCAAAATCGCAGCATGATTTGCTGGTTAACGCGGCCCTGGCGGGTGTCGGCATCGTGCTGCTGCTGTTCATGGCCTTGCGCAGTACGCGCGCATTGCTGCTGGTGCTGGTGAATCTGCCTTTTGCGCTGGTTGGCGGCGTGATGATGGTGCTGATCACGGACGGTGATCTGATGCTGGGTTCCCTGATCGGTTTCGTCACATTGTTCGGCATTACCTTGCGCAATTCGATCATGCTCATTTCCCATTTCCAGCATTTGGTCACCCGGGAAGGCATGGTCTGGAATTCGGCCGCCGCAAAGCGCGGTGCATCCGAGCGACTGGTGCCGATCATCATGACTGCCCTGGTGACCGGTCTCGGCCTGTTGCCGCTGGCACTGTACAGCGGCGCACCCGGCAACGAAATCGAAGGGCCGATGGCACTGGTGATACTCGGCGGTTTGATCACCTCGACGATACTTAATCTGCTGGTGCTGCCAACATTGGCCTTGCGCTTCGGGCGTTTTCACAATAATACTGGCCACCCGCTCATCATGGGTAGTTCAGCCCAACCGTTAAACCATGAATAGTCTACTGGCCACGACTCACCCCTTCATCATCGAATACGGTTACGGCGCCCTGTTCGGCGTGCTGTTCGCGGAGTCATTTGGATTGCCGTTGCCCGGCGAGGCATTCCTGGTTACCGCATCGTTTCTCGCCACCCAGGGGCAGCTCGACATCTGGCTGGTGGGTCTGACGGCATGGACAGCGGCGGTGCTCGGCGACAATGTGGGTTATGCCATCGGCCGTTTCGGCGGGCGCAGACTGATAATCCGCCATGGCGCGCGTGTCGGCATCAGCGCCGAACGGTTGAACAGGACCGAACGTTTCTTTGCGCGCTACGGTCCCGAAATCGTCATCGTTGCGCGCTTTTTTCCGGTACTGCGGCAACTCAACGGCATCGTTGCCGGCAGCGCCGCTATGGGTTGGAAACGCTTTGCCAGCTACAACGCGCTGGGCGCACTGCTTTGGGTCGGCGCATGGAGTTCCGGGGTGTACTACTTTGGCAGTCAGATTGAAACATGGTTGGCACGGGTTGATACGACAGCCATCTGGCTGGCTGGTGCACTGGTGCTCAGCCTGCTTGTCGCTGGCGTGTATTGGGCCATTTCGAAACGGGTGCGTACCCGCCGCCGAGGCTAAAATTCGCGACTCTTTGCGGTCATAACACCTACTGATCCCATACCAAATTTAGCAATTCGATTTCCGAAAGATGTTGACGGACCGGACATCCGGGGCAACCCTTTGTAGTCGGTTTGTTTTTACACCCAGCACACTTTTTGACCGTTGACTTTGCAGTATCAATCTGCCTTGCCAACGTTTGCAGTTTCCGCAACTGTGTTTGAATGCCTGCCAGCATCTCGTCAAGTTGGTTGCTGATGGCTTTCTGGCTATCGTCTCCAGTTCGGTGTTGCTCGCGGGTAATGGCAAGAGTCTTGATGACACTAAGAGCATAGCCGCTTTCGACCAGCCTTAAGATTGCGCGCAGTCGGTCGATATCGCGTTGCGAATACAAGCGCGTGCCACCCTCCGAGCGCAAAGGAGTAATCAGTTTCTCTTCCTCGTAATAGCGTATGGCACGAATGGATATAGCCAGAGCCTCCGCCACATCTCCGATCTTGTGGAGTTGCTCGATTTCTTCCACGATTACAAACTGACAAGTTGTGCCTGATATCCCCTGCTTACCACCGCATTCAATAATGCGGCCGCGGTTACCCTCTCCGCGTTATACAGGACGACCAGCATATGCGGCAGGTTGAATCGCGGCGCAATCACGCCGTCGATCCCGCGCAAGGTCGACTCTAACGCTTGTTGCTGGTCTTGAGTGATTGTCTGATTGATGTGAATCGTGACGTCAGGGGTGTGCATGGCTGTCTCCTTATGTAACGTTAACGGCAGATGTCAGTATCTGCCGTTAACGTTAGATTGTCAATCTAACCGATGTTTTATTAGAAGCGCCTGCTCTTGGCCACTTTTTGACTATTTATACGCACTTCGACAATCGTCTGCCCTACCCCCAATCAAACAGCGTCCAATATTTCTCTCGCCTTCAATTCAATGTTGCCCATAAACGGTCGTTCTGTTTCTGCCTTGCCCCTTGGAAACATAAAGAGCCTTGTCTGCATGATCCAGCAAATCAACCAGGCTGTCCTCGCCGACGCACTCTGCCACCCCGATGGAAATGGTAATGCCGCCGATCTTCTCTTGGGTGTCGTGGCGATGTATCTTGCACCCTTCTATCGTTTGTCTAATGTGCTCGGCTACTACGCGCGCCCCTGATATGTCCGTCTCTGCAAGCAAAAGTGCAAATTCTTCCCCGCCTAGACGGGCAACCGAATCCTGGCCGCGGACTTTGGATTTTAGTGTTTCGGCGATGGCACGAATGACTTTGTCTCCGAACAGGTGTCCATATGTGTCATTGATTTTTTTGAATTCATCTATATCCGCTATTAACAGACACAAATTTTTGCCAAGGGTCGCCTGAGTGGCAAATGTTAATTTGGCGCTGTTTTCAAATCCGCGCCGGTTGAGTATGCCCGTCAAGGGGTCGATCATTGCCTCTCCCCGGGCTAGTTGAAGCTCCTTATGCAGCTTTTCGACTTTTTGCTTGCTAACTGCCAGTTCCGACTGCAACGCTTGCATGGAATCGATCATCTTGTTTGTATCGCCGGCCATGCTGCCGATCAGAGCAACAAGCTTTAGTGGCTCCTGGTAAAGATTCAGTTGGTCGGCGTATATCTGCAAACTGTTGTTGAATTGATGCGCTTGATCGTCCGTTTCTTTGGTTGATTCAGCGAGTTTTCTGAGCAACTGCTGGATGTCCTCTCGTAACGCCCATTCCACATCCATGTTGCACTCGGATACATATTTGAGGTACAACATCTCGATCGTGTCATCGTTTAGTTTCACGTCTTTGTCGAGCAGATTGTCAATCGCCTGGCTCAATGCCGGATTTATTCCAGTTGTATAGTCATGCCATACGGCATAACTCTGTGGCGTAAATGATGCCGGGTGCCCGGCCATCTTTTGAATAAGCAAACGAAGGATTTCCTCGCTTGCTTTACGATCATGTTCGTATTTCATACCCACTCCAAAAGGGAATACCCGCCAAGACAGGGACTGTACATAATATCGCTCAAGTCCTTTACGGACATGAACCTACTTGATTCATAACGCATGTGTGAGAATATAGGGATGCAGGTTATGGCTGTGATTGTTAAATTGGAAGAAAGTATCCAACAGTCCCATTAAAGACTTCCTGTTGGTCGATTTAGGCCCATTTCAATTGGCTAACGAAACTGTCATTCATTCATTAAATTCTAGCCATTCATATCGGAGCCTTTATCGATGAATGGCTCTTTATCATGAATGGATTCATCCCAGCGAACTCTCTGACTGCGACCGCTCTTTCCTTTTTGGCTATTTTCCCAAGTCTTTCCGACTCCGGATCAAGATAATTGGCCATGGCGATCGCACGCTTCCGCTCCAAAGGATTACTTGAAAGTTCAGCCTCCATCGCATAAGCCCATGCAAACCACGGCTGATTCTTTTGGTTCTTTTCCGCCCAGTCTATTGCAATTTCTTTGAATTCTGAACGCCCTGTAGCTTGGTAAAGCCACTCACAAATTTCCCCATACTCGTATTCCGTTTGCAGTGGACGACTCTCTGTAAAGGGGCGTTGCAATTTAGCACTCTTGAGTAACTCAACAGACTCTTTTGTTTGTCCGTGCATTCCTGAAATTACCGCCTCCGCCAGCAGGTAATCAAACCCTCTCTTATCCGGGCTGATATTTGTCATGTATGTTTGAATCGATGCCTCACTTCCCGATTTTGCTGCAGCATAGGCATAATACGGGAGCATGTAGCTCAGATCGTTCAAAGATAAATCGTACAGTGTGGATGCCTCCCGCAATGTGGTGCGGGCCAAAGAATCATCACCCATACGGATTGCCCGGTAGGCTTCTGCAAAATATATCAGACTGGATTTGACCCTGGATTTTTCAGAATTTGCAAAGACTCCAATCGGCAAGATGGAATTATCGGTCGTATGCGGTCCTTGAATGGCTTGATATCTTCCGTCATCGGAAGACTGAATTACCAACCCACCGCCATAATTTAATTTCCATACCGGTTGGGCGACCTTGGCCAAATACGACTCAAAATTCTTGCTGGGAGTACGGTCGGTAATCCCAGCCATCAAGAGATAATGAGCTGCCAAATTTGAGTTTCTGCTGGTGTTGTGCGCTACCTGCTGCCCGACCCAGTCAGCAATTTGCTTTTCCGTTTTCCCTGCCATGTGCTGCCCGACGAGCGCACTTTCCCAGATATGCGGATCGTCGAATTGACTGACCAACACATTAAATGCTTCCCACGCGTCCTTCGAGTCTCCCATTGCATGCAACATCCCGAGATAATCCCGATAGGCATACGTATCGTTGTAACGCTGGCCCAGCGCCAGGGAACCCGACATTGCTGATGGGTAATCGCCACTTAATAGAGCTAGGCGAACACGGCTGGATATGTCTGCTCTCGACCCCGTTTCCTGCCTGGAAGCTATTTCATACAGAGGGATCGCCAATGAAAAATCGCCCATCCAAAAAAACCTGGAGCCAGCCTCCCACGCGTCGTTGGAAATTCCAACCGGGTTCTCTTTGGAGTCTTGCTTGAAACCCGGATATTCCATAAAAAGCGTATCCGCTTTTGATGTATCCCCCTGCTTGATCAGCAGCATCCCGAGATCCAAATAGGCTTGCCATGCTTTCGGTTGAGCCTTGATGCTTTCCCGGTAGTCGTTCTCGGCAGACGGAATATCCCCATTGTCCAGGCTGTTCTTGGCCAACATCTGATACAGCCCCGGATTTCCCGCAAAGCGCCCTGCTATCGACTTGATCAAGGCCGCTTGCGCATCCTTGTTCTTCGAAAGCCCATATGACCAATTGAGATATTCCAGGGGCGCCAAATTGAACATGGAGTTATCCAGCGCCGCCTTTGCATTGGACTCTTGTCGCTGGTTGTCCATTTCCCACTGATTATAGAAAGGTTTGAACGGATAGTCGGAAGCATAAAAGTTGTCGAAAAAACCGTAATCGTTACGTTCGGTACTGCTAAGGTAGCTGAACGCTTGGTTGGAATAAAAAGTTTGCCCCTGTTCCCAGTAAAACGCATTAAAGAGATTGTCGTACGCTAATTTTTGAAGGCCTTTCCTTTCCGCCCCATCCGTTGATTTTACTTTCATGATTTCTGCCATCCCCTGATCCAGCGTAAATCGAGGATCCCCTTTGTATACGCCCTCTATCCGGTTCAGATAATCAAGTGCCGCATCCGGAGCACCTTGATTGTCAGTCAAAAATTCGGCGTGCCGCAACAGATTATCGTCACCAATGGCATCTATCAGGTTTAAATAATCCATTCTTGATGGATGAACGATTGTAGCGTTGCAACACCACTTGCCCGGGTCGATGTCCAGTAATTTCCGAATATGATTCACGACGGAAAGATCCATCAGGGTCTGAATTTTTTCAGTATCGCCGAGGGAGGCGGCACCGCGAATGATTCCCATTGCCGTGTAATCCTTTATTGGAAACTCCCGATCGAGCAGCTGCTTGACGTAGATATTGTCAAACCGGGTCCACGAATCCGCATCCAAGAAAGCACGCGTGAACAGATATGGCCATGCTTTCCCCGGCAACCCCAAGTCAGAAATTTCCGCGATTGCCCTGCTTTTATTTACTCCTGCATAAACGTTGCCAAGCGTGTTGGCATCAAGTTCCGCCATAATTTTCTCTATACCGGGCTTCATTTGGGTGCTCGTTTTTTCAACGTCCGGCAGATTGCCGTTGAGTATGGCAAACAGTTCAGCCTCCTCTGCGTTTTTGGGTGTTCCCAGCACATCCAGAGCCGCCGGCCGCCAGCCGAGCAACATGAACGCCCTCGCTTTCAAAATGCGGTAATTCTGCGAGTCCGGTGCCATGCCGAGCGCGGCCAAATAGGACTTTTCTGCAAAGCGCTCTTGCGCTCTTTCATCACTGGGGGTCAGATAAGCCAATAGCTGAAAATACAAGGCATCGCGTGCGGGGTCAGTTTTTTGATTCAACAATGCCAACGGCGATAACGGCAACTTGGTCTCACTGATGTTGTTGCTCCCATTTTGCATAGTCTGCATCGGTCTGTTGATACCAATCGACTTCAATATGTCGGGCAGTATGGACTGGTAGACTTCAATCGGTGGTCGCTGATCCGTGAAGGCAATATCATCGAACGTTTTCGTGGTGGATGATTTGGTCTGCGCATTCAAAAGACCGTTAGCGTCCCTTTCCTGCGAAAGAACAGTCAATGCCATCTGATGACCTCGATTGTGTCCAACATAGCCCCAGATGATTCGTTTCACCCCAAGTTTGTTTGCAAAATCGTAAACTTCATCTTGTTTGAGACGACGATCACCTTCGCCCAATGCCCGTTCTACCAGATACGGGTCTGGCATGTGCACTTTCAAACCCTCCGAAACCGCCATGGTGAGTTCTGCAGTCATCAAGGACCTGGTCGGGCGATCAAGCGCATACCCCTGCACTTGAAATGGAACAACCAGTACATTGAATTTCTGAGTCAACAGTAACTTTTGATAAATTGATTTATCGTTCTCCTCCCAGTCCGATGCAGGACGAGAATATTGTTTGGGCACCTCTCTACTCATGACAATATCCGGCATCGGATAAGATGCCATCGAGGCAGTTGAAGGAAAACCCATTGCAGGCCTGCGGTTCATCGCCGCCATTTCGGCCTCCATTTCTGTAGCCTTGTCCTTAAATGACGAAATATGGACGAGGGGCATCGTCTTAAAATCAGGCGGCTGATTAGGCTGAAATAACTCAGGTTTTAGATTTTGGTACTTCCAAACCCAATGTTGGGTTCGACCATCGCTTGTACTTTCCCCCTTCTCGATTCCAACGCTCTTAATTCTCAAGTGAAGTGATGCCGGTGCGTTTACGGTTATGACCGCATCGTCGTATTCTATGAATTGTGGAAACGCCTGGGTTATGGCAATGTTATTGGGGAAATCCGGCTCGTTTTTTATGACTTTGTAGGAAAACACCAGTGTGTCCCCGACTTCCACCTTTTGAAATGCAATGGATTTAAGCTGTAATTGCCGGGGGGCGGGCTTTGTCAAGTCGGCGTTAACTGGCCCGCTTGAGTCACTCTTTCGATCGCGCCAAATGGCCGGTATATGGTCGCCATTTTTTTTAAGTGTATAGGCAGTCAGAACTTCCACTTTTCTCTCTTTGCCTATGCCCAAGAAAGAATGGGGTGTCCCGACTGGCATCTGCCGGAATTGCATGACCTCCTGTTCTGTCCGAACAGGCTTGGCTATTTGATAAGTTTCCGTGTATGTCCCATCGGCATTCACGTCATATTGGACGTGATATTGCTTAAAGCTTGCTTGCATTGCGGCTGGAATCGATGCGCTTCCTTCCGCTGTTGGCTGCAAGAAAAAAATTAAAAGTGCGGTAGTGATTAGAGCAGAAATGTGTGGCAAACCCCGACTAGCTGTTCGTTGTTCCCGGAATTGCATGTCTGCCCCCTTTGGCGTTGAAATTAGATGCTGCATATCTATTGAAGGACAACCTTCTATGTCGCCTATTGGCCGATGTTGTCCGCCTGAATCGGCTAATACAACCGTCCGCCTCTCATTCAACAACAGAGTTTAGTTTCTCATTCCATTGTCCAGAAAATGCTTACCTGTTACGGTCAAAGCGGCTTTCTGCACAACATTTATTTGCTGCCAACTTCACATTACTCTCCCGTTGTTAATAATTATGCCGCAACAGGCGAATAACACAATAACTGCCTACTACTTACAGTTGGCGACGGGCTTCAATTGCTGAAAAATCCCACACCATATTCCGGGGCAGCCAACAATTTCCATGCTCACGCATGACCGACTACTGATGCCGTTATTAAATATTTTATTCAGTATTTTCCATGACACTATCCACCGCACTCTCCCCCAAATAGAGAAAAAATTCTATCAAGCTACCGTTAAGTCTGGCTTAAGTGTCGCTGCCTTATCCTGATGACATGGTAAACATACTGGCCAGCGTAATCATCAAGGATGGCGCATGCCATCGGCGCAAGGTGCATCACGGGAAAGTTACCGATGAGGCACTTGAAAACGCAAATGGTTGAACGGTTTGCGCTATTCTTTCGGTATCCAGCGCGGCAACACAGCCAGAAACCATGATTGGGCGTGAATGCGATGAACGGCAAGGTGCTGGATAATGTGCCGGAGGGACCGAATCCGGACTGACGGGGGAAATTATATGCGGCTGTTGGTGGTGGAAGACGATACGATGATCGGGGAAAGTATCCAACGCGGACTCAAGAAGACCGGTCTTGCAGTTGATTGGGTACAGGATGGCAAGTCGGCCGAACTCGCGCTGCGAAACGGCGTATATGACCTGATGATCCTGGACCTGGGTCTTCCCAGCAAAAGTGGCCTTGAGTTGCTCGGCCAGCTGCGCGATCAGGGAAACGAGATACCGGTGCTGATCGTTACCGCGCGTGACTCGGTGGAGGACAGGGTGGCCGGTCTGAATGCCGGTGCAGACGATTACCTGGTCAAGCCTTTCGATTTCAACGAGTTGAATGCGCGGGTCAATGCGGTGATGCGCCGTCGCGCGGGCAAGAGTAACCCGTTGATGATATATGGCGCATTGACATTGGACCCCATTGCGCACCAGGCAACCTTGCGCGGCAATTCGGTCGTGCTTTCCGCAAAGGAATTTGCGCTGTTGCGCGCGTTGATGGCGGTGCCGGGCGCGGTCCTGTCCCGTGCCGAGCTCGAAGAAGCGTTATACGGATGGAATGAAGAGGTGGGCAGCAATGCGGTCGAGGTCCATATCCATAATTTGCGCAACAAGCTGGGCAGCCATGCCATTCTCAACATACGTGGCGCGGGTTACCGTGTGTCCATGCTGAACGATGTCGATCCGTAAAAATCTATTGATCTGGCTATTGACCGGTTTTGTATTTGCCGGTCTGGGCACCGGGATTGCCACCTATTTCAAGACCCATGAAGAGGTCGGTGAAATGCTCGATTACGAGCTGCGCCAGATTGCCTATTCCATGCAGTATTCCAGCAGCTTCATGCCGGATCAGCTTGAAAAAATCGGCGATGCAAACCGCGATGACAACGATTTTGTCGTTCAGGTGTGGAACAAAAACGGCACACTGCTCTATTCGTCGCGTCCTTCCGCCAGACTGCCCCAGGCATCCACGCAAGGCTTCTCTACCATTACAAGCGCCGAAGAAGATTGGCGCGCATTTACCCTGATTACAGGCAAACGCGTCATACAAACAGCACAGACGAAGGGAGACCGTTGGGAAATTGCCGCGGGAATAGCCATGCGCATGCTGGCTCCGCTTGCGGTGTTGGTACCGGTGTTGGTGTTTCTGGGCTGGATCGCGGTAAGAAAAAGCCTGGCTCCTTTGGCGCGTGCCACTGCGGAAGTGGAGCAGCGCGATGCTACCGCCATGGCGCCACTGGATACCGGAGCCGTCCCTGAAGAAATTCGTCCTCTGTTGATGGCGCTTAACCGGCTGTTGGGTCGTCTGGATGAATCCATCGCTTCACAGCGACGCTTCGTTGCAGATGCCGCACATGAACTGCGTACACCGCTGACCGCACTTTCGCTGCAGGCGCAACTGGTTGAACAGGCACAGGATGCAGGTGAACGGAACGAATCGGCGAGGAGTTTGCGACTGGGAATCGCGCGCGCATCCCATTTGGTCAACCAGTTGCTGACACTTGCGCGCCAGGAACCGGGTACGCAGCGACCATTTTCCCGCGTTGATCTTGCGCAGCTGGCTCGCCAGGTGGCCGGTGAGCTGGCACCGTTGGCAGACTTGAAGAAGATTGATCTTGGCGTCAGTGCCAATCAAACCGAATGGGTGAATGGGGATGAGGACGGGTTAAGGATTTTGGTTGGCAATTTGATCGACAATGCGATTCGTTACACGCCGGAAGGCGGGAAGGTGGATCTGAATCTTGCCACGGAAGATAAACGCCTGGTGCTTGAAGTGAAGGACAACGGGCCCGGTATTATGCCCGGGGAGAGGGAGAAAATTTTCGAGCGGTTCTATCGGATTGCCGGAAACGACGTCCAGGGCAGCGGACTGGGACTGGCCATCGTCAGGCAGATTGTTGAAAGCCACGGTGCAGTTATCGATATTTCCGCCGGTGAAAACGGAACGGGCGCGGTATTCAGCATCAGATTCCCGCCGCTTTCTCCGGGTTGAGCAGCCGCGGGAAATTTCCGCCGGACCCATTACGGAACGTCCCATGAACTTTAACGCGATCCCGGCATCGGAACCTATCCCGGACATTGCTGCAATGTCCCAACTTTTGGGTAAGGAGATATTATGTTGAAAGGTGTTGTTTGGGGAATCATATTAACGATAGCGATTGCCCTGATAAGCGTTTATGCGCTGTTGCATAGCGGGTTGATTCCGGCCAATGCCGACGCAAAACCCGGCGGACTGGAACTCTGGATGGCGGGAACTTCACTGGATGCGACACTGGATCGATACGCCCCGAAGGAACAGAATCCGGTGGCGCTGACCGACCAGAATCTCCTTGAGGGCGTTCGGCTTTTCGGTGAAAACTGTGCGGTTTGCCATGGTTCCGCAAAGGGAGCGAAATCACCATCACCGATAGCGAAGGGCGAGTATCCGAGGCCTCCCCAGTTGGCGACCGACGGTGTCGAGGACGACCCGGAAGGTTATTCGTTCTGGAAGATCAAGCATGGCATACGCCTGACCGGCATGCCTTCGTTCGGGTACACCCTAAAGGACGAACAGATCTGGACGCTCGCACTGTTCCTGAAGCACATGGACAAGCTGCCGCCCCAAGTACAGCAGGCCTGGCAGCAGGTCCGGAATTGGCCGGTGATACCCGCCAATCAGAAGGACAGTAAATAGCACGCAGAAAATTATCGGCACGGTATTCCTCTGTTTTGGATAACCGTGCCCATCTTTATTCTCCGCCAGCCGTCACAGCATTTATCAAAATTGTGCAAACTGTAATAGAATTGCAGCGGGTGTGGTTCAACGGTGTAACAGCGGTCTTCCCGGTCGCCTGCAATGACGCCGGCCAACCCATCAAAATCATATCGAATCCGGTCTAATCGAGCGCCAAAAAAGTGATTACCGTCAGTATTAACGGCACGACTCGCCAGCTTCACGATTCTGCCGGTGTGGCTGCCCTCCTGGAAGAAATGGGCCTGGCCGGAAAGCGCATCGCATTGGAACGCAATGGCGAGATCGTGCCGCGCAGTTTGTTTGCCACGCAGCAATTGGCGGACGGGGATAAACTGGAAATAGTCGTGGCGGTGGGCGGTGGCTAACCAACGGCTTACGTCACCGTCTTTTGGGCGCCCGGCCAATCGCGCTTCGGCTGGTGACTTGGCAGGATAACTACGGACAGCTAAACAACAAGGAAAGTAATGAACGACAAACTGATCATCGCAGGTAAAAGTTATCACTCACGGCTGCTGGTCGGCACAGGGAAATACAAGGATTTCGCCGAGACCAGGGCGGCGGTGGAAGCCAGCGGTACCGAGATCATTACCATCGCGATCCGGCGCAGCAATATAGGCCAGATTCCGGGCGAACCCAGCCTGCTGGAGATTCTGCCACCGTCGCAATACACGCTGTTGCCCAACACTGCCGGTTGCTACTCCGCCGAAGATGCGGTGCGTACCCTGCGTCTGGCACGCGAGTTGTTGGATGGACACAGCCTGGTCAAACTGGAAGTGCTGGGCGATCCGCAATCGCTGTACCCCAATGTGATCGAAACCATCGCCGCGGCCAAGACGCTGGTGGCGGAAGGTTTCCAGGTGATGGTGTATACCTCGGACGATCCGATCATCGCCAAGCAGCTGGAAGACATCGGCTGCGTCGCGATCATGCCGCTGGCTTCGCTGATCGGTTCCGGCATGGGCATCCTCAACCCGTGGAACCTGCAACTCATCATGGAGCGCGTACAGGTACCGGTGATCGTCGATGCCGGTGTCGGCACCGCATCGGATGCCGCAATCGCGATGGAACTGGGCTGCGACGGGGTGCTGATGAATACCGCGATTGCCGGCGCACAGCAACCGGTATTGATGGCATCCGCGATGAGAAAATCGGTGGAAGCCGGTCGTGAAGCCTATCTGGCCGGGCGCATGCCGAAGAAACTGTACAGCGCCAGCCCCAGTTCGCCAACTGCGGGAATCATCAGTTCGGCACGTTCCTGATTTCCCCTTCCCGCGCTCACTCGTGGGCGCGGGTCGTCAAATGATCAACACCATGACAGCAACCACTGACCTCAGCAAACGCCACATCCGCAGCTACGTACTGCGCCAGGGGCGCGTCTCCCCCGCGCAACAGCGCGCGTGTGAAACGCTGCTGCCGCGCTTCGGCATCGCCTACGCCGCGCAAACACTCGACCTCGAGCAGGCTTTCGGACGCAGTGCGCCCAAGATCCTTGAGATCGGCTTCGGCATGGGAGACAGCACCGCGACCATTGCACTCGCCCATCCTGAAAATGATTATCTGGCACTGGAAGTGCATACCCCCGGGGTGGGAAACCTGCTCAAGCTGATCGACTCGCAACAGATAGCCAACATCCGCATCATCCAGCACGACGCGGTGGAAGTGATGCGCGACATGATCGCAGCAGACACGCTGGACGGCGTGCACATCTTTTTCCCCGACCCGTGGCACAAGGCGCGCCACAACAAGCGCCGCCTGATCCAGGCACCGTTCATCGCGCAGCTGGTGCAGAAACTCCAGCCCGGCGGATACATCCACGTCGCCACTGATTGGCAGGATTACGCCGAGCAGGTGCTGGCGGTATTGGCTGCGGAACCGTTACTGGAAAATACCGCTGAGGGTTACGCGCCGCGCCCGGACTACCGTCCGCTCACCAAGTTCGAGCAGCGCGGGATTCGCCTGGGGCACGGGGTGTGGGATATGGTGTTCCGCAGAAAATAATTGGTGCTGCACAGGCGCCCGTCAGGCGCCGTCCAATTCCAGATTGGGCGCCCGGTTCAACAGCGCGGTGACCATTTCCGCCGGGGGAACATGTTCGTAGAGGATGCGATAGACAGCTTCGCAGATCGGCATTGCGACGCCCAGGCGCTGGGCAAGCTGGTGCACTTCGCGCACCGTATACACGCCCTCGGCAACATGCCCGAGCCTGCGCAATATATCCGGCAAATCATGCTGCTGCACCAGCAGCAAGCCGACTTGCCGATTGCGCGACAAATCGCCGGTACAGGTCAGGATCAAATCACCCACGCCGGAGAGTCCGCTGAGGGTTTCGGATCGCCCGCCGAGATTCAGCCCGAGCCGGGTGATTTCGGCCAGCCCGCGGGTCAGCAGGGCGGCACGCGCATTAAGGCCGAGTCCCAGCCCGTCGCTGATGCCGGCCGCGATCGCCATCACGTTCTTTACCGCTCCACCAACCTCAACACCAACCATGTCGTTGCTTGCATAGATGCGCAGGTATGCATGGTGCAATGCCTGCGCGGTACTGCGTGCAAATTCTTCGTCAGCAGATGCGAGCGTCAACGCGGTTGGAAAACCGCGCGCGACTTCCTGTGCGAAACTCGGTCCGGACAATACGCCGTATTTGAATCCTTCCGGCAATATTTCGGCAACAACCTGATGCGGTAATTTTGCTGTCTCCGCCTCAAAACCCTTGCACAGCCATACCACGTTGAAGGGCCTGCCCAGTTGCACCAGCTGCTGCAAGGCCGGACGCAATGCAGCGGTGGGTACCGCGATAATTATCAGCTCTGCGGCCGCCAATGCGGCAGGAAATTCCGGGTTTAATTCAATCTCTGCAGGCAGCAAAATGTCCGGGAGGTATCGCTGGTTATAACGCGTGGCTTGCATCGCCGAGATTTGATCGGGATCGCGCGCCCACAGCGTGACGCGATGATGGGACGACAGGCTGATGGCAAGTGCGGTTCCCCATGCACCGGCACCGATGATGGTGATATTCATTTAATCAGAACACGGAAGATGCATGGCAAAATCCCGATCGTGAATGGATTGCATTCGGTCAACGCGGCGCACAAAAAAATCCGGCCACTCGGTCACCCTCCCCATACCTCGGCACTGCGCACATAGCCAACATTGCCGTCCTGGTGGCGCACCCTGATCCAGCCGGTACCGGTAGATTGAATAAACTCCAAAGCGACTTGCTGGCGCACCTGAAACAATCGCGGCGAGCCGGAATCCGGGGCCGCACGAACATCCACCAGCGGCAGCAGAGCAACAACATAGCGCTTGCTGCTCAACGCCCGCTTTTCCATCCAGTACAGGCTGCCTGAGCGGTCGCGCACCTTGACCCAGCTTTGCAGCGTGACAACCTGCTCGAACGGCATGTAGCGATTCACCACGAACAGCTTTTTTGCATGGATCGATGGCGCGCTATAAAGTATCGCGCTGCTTTCGCTGACTGACACATATTCCGTCGCCCCGGCTGTACCGGCAAAAAGTGCCAGTGAAACAAGAACCGCCAGACGAAAGCTACGATGTACTGTCATCAGTGTGTTGTGGTTGGAGCCTTGGACTGTGCCTGCTTCTGCTGCTGGTAGATCGCATCGAAATTTACCGGGCTAAGCAGGACCGGCGAGAAACCGCCGCGTACCACCACATCAGAGACAACCTCGCGCAAATAGGGAAACAGGATGTTCGGGCACATCACCGCCAGAATCGGTTCCAGTTCTTCGGTTGGAATATTGCGTATCTGGAAAATTCCAGCTTCTTCCACCTCGGCCAGGAACATGACCTTTTCGCCAATTTTCGCCGTGACGGTCGCCTTCACCAGCACCTCGAACAACCCTTCGTCGATCGGCCCGGCCTGGGTGTGCAGCTGAATATCAACCTGCGGATTTTCCCGCGACAGGAAGATTTTCGGTGCATGGGGGATTTCCAGCGAGAGATCCTTGACATAGATTTTTTCCAGATTGAATACCGGCTGGTTATTTTCTGCGGCTGCTTCGGTCATATTGTCTTCCTTGAAATATTAGTGCGCGGATCAGGATTTTGCCAACAGCGTATCCAGCCCGCCGGCACGGTCAAGCTCTGCCAGGTCATCGAAACCGCCCACATGCACGCCGTTGATAAAAATTTGCGGCACGGTGCGTCGTCCGGTTTTTTCCATCATCTCGATGCGCAATTCAGGCTGCAGGTCAACGCGGATCTTGTCGATCTGCGGCACACCTTTGCGCTTCAGCAACTGTTCGGCACGATCGCAATAGGGACACACGCCGGTGCTATACATCAATACTTTTCCCATGCCTATTTCTCCAGCGGTAATTGGTTTTTTTGCCATGCGAGAATCCCGCCTGCCAGGTTGTAGGCCTGCGCAAATCCCTGCTTGGTCAGCAAAAAACAGGCTGTTCCGGAACGATTGCCGCTTCGGCATACCACCACGATGGGATGGTCCCTGTACTTTTCCAGTTCGCCCATACGTTCCTTGAGCTTGCCCAGCGGGATGAATTTTGCATTCAGCACGTGCCCTGCATCGTATTCGCTCCGTTCACGCACATCCAGCACGATTGCATCCTTGTGGTTGATGAGCTGCAATGCATCAGAAGTATTCACCTCTTTGATACCGCGAAAGCGGTTGCCAAAAAATGACCACAACAACATGATCCCGCTGATGACCGCGATCGTGACAGGAAGAATATTACTGGTGATGAACTGCACTGGCATGCTCCTTTTCTTTTTGGTTCGCGAATTCTAACAGAGTCGAAAAATGGGCCGGGTCCTTCTCCGCCATACCCACCAGGAATTGATGCGCCATGACATCCCCCGGATATGACCAGATGGCCTGTTCCCACAACTGTTCTGCCTGGGCCAACCGGCCGCCCTGGGCCAGAAAAATCGCCTGGCGGTAAACTACCGGCGCAATCGGCAAAAAGTGCATCACATTCTCGCCCAGCGCGATCTTTTCCTTGATGCGGTCGGCATCCAACTCGGCATAGGTAAACATGTACATTTCGGCATAGGGCGAGAGCAACGGCTGGTTGTGTGCGGCAATCAGCCCGGCGCGTACAAGCGGGAATGTAGACGCGATATTGTTCGAAGCCGGACGCAGCACCAGGGTGTTTTTCAGTTGTTGGTATCCGTTGCGCAGCTGTAGCAGCATCACCAGGCCGAGCAGCACGATGACCAATACAGACAGACGTCCGATATTGTGCAACTCAAGGCGGTAGCGCTTTTCATCAAATGCGCCGAGCAGGATCGCCGCGATCCCCACGAAGTAGGCGTACCACAACGGGTACTCGAGCAGGCTGTGTATGGCCAGCACACCCAGCATGGAATATCCCCACCAATGTGCCCCGCTCAGTGTGGCGCGTCTGATGCCGTGCAGCCATATCCCCAGCGGAACCAGCAGCGCCAGCAAACCCAGAAGCCCGGCGACTGCAGCCAACTGAAAGACCAGGTTATGCGCATTATTGTAGAGCCCGGTAATATTGTTCGCCTGAAGCTGCGGCAGCAACTGGAAATGATGCCAGGCGAATTGCCCGAAACCGATTCCCAGCCAAGGGGATTGGGCGAACATCAGCAACGCTTCATGCCACAGGTACAGGCGTATGCTACCGCCAGTATCGCCGGCGCCGTTATAGGACAACAGCCGTTGCACGGTGTTCGTGCCGTGACCGGGCCCCGCCATGAAGTGCATTTGCACCAGCAGGTTCATCAGCACGAATCCGACGACCAACAGAACGCTATAGCGCAACAGCGGTTTCATTTCCGCCTCGCGCCGCGCCATCCACCACGCCATGAAGATCATCAGTGCAAGGTATAGCCAGGTACTGCGCGAGCCGCTTAGCGTCATCGCAAACAGCAGCGGAATGGCCAGCAGAACCGCATAGAACGGTTTGATCATTCGCTGCTGAAACAACAAACCCAGTGAAGCCAGACCCAGTGCGATGTAATCGGCATAGTGGTTGGGCTGGGCAAGATTTCCGTATATCCCGCCTGCAAGATCCCGTGCAATCACCGGGTCCAGAAAGGTATGCCACTGAAAATGCTGCAACACCCCGATCAATGCATTGAGTTCCGCACCGATCAGCAGAAATACTGCCAATACCTGCGCCAGCTTTACCAGCCCGAAGCATTCGCGCAACCTGGCGCCCAGCACCATCAGCAAGGCTGCAAACAGAAAATACAGGGCATACAGCAATGCCTGGCTGAAATAGGCGATCTTGCCCAATACCAATTGCAGCAACAACACCCCGATCAGCGCGGCAGGAAGTAGCGCGATACGGGGAATCTCGGCGCGCTCCCAGAACTCACGGGAGACCAGCAGGGTAAGCGCAAGCACGCCCAGCATGGCGCTCCACCACTCCTGGTCAAAAGAAGTCAGCGGATTTTCATGGCGATAATGCAAAAAAGGGAATGCCCACATCAACCCGACCAGAATCAGGCTGATGTGGGCCCATTTGATGCCTGACGGCCGGTTGGACTGGGGTGATTTGTTCAGCACGAACCGCTTTTTACGCCAAACTTTGCAAGAATGTTGTTCAGCGGACATATCCGGGTGAACCCGCTTTGGAACAGGTTCAGTCCCACGAAAGCGGTAAAAAACAGGAAGTATTTGCTCACGAATACCGGGCTGGCTTCAGCGCCCAGCGCCAGTGAAAGCAATATGAACGACCCTGCGACAATACGGACAATGCGTTCTGAATTCATTACTTGTAGCTCCTAGTTTAGAATTAATCGGATTTTACTGGAATTTTTTGTACCGGGTGGCGTAATACAACACCAGTGTCAGCAAGGTGTAGGCCAGAATGCCAAATATCAAGAGAATGGCCAAACCGTTGAAATCGGATCATTCAGCATGAACAGCGCACCCAACATGACTACCATGCCGGTCAGTGATGATCGGTCTGGCACGGGCACTGGTTATCCACCCATTAGTGAAAGATATATTAGTATTTTCTAATATATCATAAAAATCAAACCCACTCTGCAATTAATCTGATCTGCCGAAAGCGATACTCCAAGCAGATTTGTTGCCGGGAAGCCCCTGGCGGTTGCTGCGCTGTGAAGTGGGTTCAGGCTGCGCGGATTGCCGCGCAACTCTCCTTCACCAGTTCGGGGCCGCGGTAGATCAATCCGCTGTATAACTGCACTAGCGACGCGCCGGACCTGATTTTTTCTGCGGCATCTGTGCCGTTCAGGATGCCCCCCACCCCGATAATCGGGACCGCATCCTGAAGTTCGGCAGCAAGCTGGCGGACAACGGCAGTGGATTTTTCGCGCAACGGGGCACCGCTCAGGCCGCCAGATTCCGCGCCATGCGGCAGACGTTCCACGCCCTGCCGCGATAGCGTGGTGTTCGTGGCAATCACGCCGTCGATCCGGTGCTGCACCAGCAGCTTGGCGATTTGGGCGATTTGCCCGTCCTCCATGTCCGGCGCAATCTTCAGCGCAATCGGTACATATTTGCCGTGTTTGTCGGCAAGTATCTGTTGTTCGGCCTTGAGCCTGGTCAGCAAATCATTCAACGCATCCGTCCCCTGCAGCTGGCGCAAATTTTTGGTATTGGGTGAGGAGATATTGACCGTGATGTAGCTTGCGTGAGCGTAAACTTTCCGCAGGCAAATCAGATAGTCGTCTGCCGCCTTTTCAATCGGCGTAACGGCATTCTTTCCGATGTTGATGCCGAGTATGCCGCGATAATCAGCGCGCCGGACATTCTCGATCAGCTTGTCCACGCCGTCGTTGTTGAAGCCCATGCGGTTGATGATCGCGCCTGCTTGGGGTAGGCGGAATAGCCGCGGTTTCGGGTTGCCGGATTGGGGCAGCGGGGTGACCGTGCCGATTTCGATGAAGCCAAAACCGAGTGCCGCCAGCCCGTCTATGCAGTCGCCGTTTTTGTCGAGACCGGCGGCGAGACCGACCGGGTTCGGAAAATTCAGGCCCATCACCGTGCGCGGGTCCGCGCCGGGATGCTGCGCAGTAATGCCGCCCAGACCCAATGAACGCATCGCATTCAGGCCGCCAAGGGTAAGATGGTGCGCTGTTTCCGGATCGAGACGGAACAGCACGGAACGCAACAGGGAATACATGGCTAGCCTTTCTTGACAGGTGTGCCGATTTTTCTCATGCGGCGTCCTCATTGGATTCCGCAGCACCTTGCGCATCCTGTGCCGGGCCTGCCGAAAAAACAAAGGGGTTTACAGGATTTGCGAGCATGCGCCATGCGCCGTCCAGCAAGCCTTGCGCGGGCTGGTATTGCGTCTTGTAAGCCATTTTGTGGCTATTTTCGATCCAGTAGCCCAGATAGACGAAATCCAGATCAAGTTTTCGGCACAGCTCGATTTGCCACAGCACGTTATAAATCCCGAAACAGGCACCGGGCAAATCCGGCTCGTAGAAGGTATATACCGAGGACAACCCGTCGCTGAGCAAGTCGATCACGCTGACCATGCGCAGCACACCCCGGTCGCGGAATTCCACCAGCACCGTATCGACATGGCTCAGCAACAAAAAGTTTTGATAAGATTCCCGGTCATCCTTGTCCATGCCGCCGTCTTTGTGCCGTGCACGCTGGTAGCGCTGATATAGTTCGTAATATTCTGCTTTATCGTGAAGCGGATGGAGCGTAGCCTCAAGTTGAGCATGCCGCTTCCAGGCACGGCGTTGCGAGCGGTTTGCGGTGAATTGCCTGGCCATGATGCGCAACGGGATACAGGCATGGCAATTATCGCAAAATGGCCGATAGGTATACGACCCGCTGCGGCGGAATCCGCGCTGCACCAGTTCCGAATATACCGGTGTGCTGATCAGCAATGCGGGCGTAGCGACTTGCGAACGTGCCTGCAGATCGGGCAGGTAGCTGCACGGATAGGGCGCGGTCAGGTAATAATGCAGCGCGGAAATCGGAATGTCGTTAAGCAGGCTCATGTAAAAAGATCGCGGTCAAATTGCCAGCCGGTCGGATGGCCGGGGACAAACCTTTCGTTCATCGGCGTACAGTGTATCAATTCTTTGAGTCTTGCGATAAATTCGTCGCGCGGGATTTCCCGGGCACCGAGCGAGGCCAGGTGGGGGGTATTCATCTGGCAATCGATCATGCCAAACTGCCAGCGTTCCAGTTGCCTGGCGAGATGGGCCAGCGCAATCTTGGATGCGTTGCTGGCCAGGCTGAACATCGATTCGCCGTAGAACATCCTGCCGATGCTGACACCGTACAAACCGCCCACCAGCCTGCCGCCCACCCAGGTTTCCACCGAATGCGCGTGCCCCGACTGATGCAGTTCGCAATACGCCGCAATCATGTCTTCGCCTATCCAGGTACCGGACTGGGTTGCTCGCGGAGCAGCGCAACAGCGCATTACCTGTTCAAACGCCGTATCGCAGCGCACTTCATGACCGCTGTTGCGCAGCGATTTGCCAAACGAGCGCGATATCCTGAATTCTTCTGGGATCAGCACCATGCGCGGATCCGGGCTCCACCACAGCAGGGGCTCGCCCGGATTGAACCACGGGAATATTCCATGATGGTATGCTTCCAGCAGCCTCGTCATGGTCAGGTCACCACCCGCAGCCAGCAATCCGCCAGGCGAAGCGAGAGCGGTTTCGACTGGTGGAAAAGGGGTGTCACTGGCGAGCCATGGAATCATAGTTGCTCCCAAACGTCTGGTCATTGAATGCAATTTGTGGTTATATTGACATGAGTTAAGCGTATCTGGTTTAAGGGGCGGCGAATGTTAGCTGGAATATTTGGGAAAAAGTCTGATCATCCCTTGGCGGATATCAAATCCGTGCAGGCATTGCTGGAGAACCTACCCAAAAACGACGCTTACAAGTCACTCATGGAATTGACCGACTTGGTAGAGTCGGTGTCGGAACAGGACAGTTTCAAGCTCGACCACCAGTTTGCCGTGTTGCGCATGATAGATGAAGCAGCCCAGCCATACACACGCAAATTGTCGCGCGAGTATTTTACGCCGTTCGAGATCAACAAATTCCAGGAAAATCGCCTCTGGTCTCTATTGGGCAATTATTACCACCAAACTGCCGTTGCCTATTTCGACGTGTTCAATCGTTTTTGCAACGCTGACAAGGGTAGCAGCACCATCCGTATACACATTTCTTTGCTGACCGCCAGAGCGGTGTACGCCCTGATTTGCAAGCTCAAATTTATCAGTGCCCGTTACGGACAGGTCGACAATGATATCTGGGCAAGTCTGGCGCTGTTGTACAAGCATGCCGAGCAGCTGCAATATTTCGATACGCCGGTGAAACTTTATCCCGGAATGCTCGGCAACACCACAGTCAAGTGCGAGATGGGCAGCTTGATGATATGGTACGACAGCGGGCTGAGCACTTTGAGCCCCTTGTACATCCATCTGGTTGAACGCATCGTGGCGCAATATTGTTCGTCCATAGACATACGCGCCGAACTGGATGGGAGTGCCCGGCTCTGCTTCAATTTGAATAGCCCCGCCGAGCCGACAAGAATAAACATGGACGCCACCACGCACTCGGCCATGCGCTTCATCTGCATGCCGACGCTGCAAGCCAGGCTTGAAGACCTGATGAAGATACTGAAAAAGAACATTGTGCCGGATGGTCTTTCCCTGGGCGGCAACTACGAGGCCGAAGTTGTCAGGAATGCGGTCCAGCACCTGTTGACTTATCTGATTGCACCTCCGGTGAGACGCAATGCGCGGCGCATGGCAAACGTCACCCTGAATGTGGTAAACGGCTTCGACCTGGTGGTGAGCTCCTCGAACCCGCAGCATCCCCCGCAAATCACCCCCGCATCCTGGGTCACCGAGGAAATCAGTGTCGGCGGATTCAGCAGCGTCTTGCCTTCCGGAAGCAATGGAATCGGCATTGGAAGTTTGCTTGGCATACAGCCGGAGGGAATGTCGCAGTGGGGCGTGGCGGTGGTACGGCGGTTGCTGCGCGATGATGCGAACCAGATGCATGCGGGCGCGGAAATTCTGGCCAACCAGGTTGCCTACGTCAAACTCTACACCAACGGCAACCAAGCCGGCGAGGGTCAACCGGCGCTGTGGCTTTATCCGGCGCACGGAGAACTGTCCGGTGCGACGCAGTTATTGCTGATGCAGGCGGACACTTTCTCTTCCAGTCAAAGCCTGAAGATTGATTTGGACGAAAAGAAATATTTGCTGATCCCCAGCGGATTACGGGAAAAAGGCCTAGATTACGATTTGGCAAAATTCAAGGTTATCGAACAGGAAACCGAGTCATAAGCCATTATCATTCCCCAACCCCGATCGGCAGATCGGTCCGTCATTGTTTTCTAGCCGGTTTGATGCGACAACCACATCGCGATATCGCTTAGTTCTTCCCCGCATACCGCGTGTTGCATGGCGTATTCATGCCATTCAACGGTATAATCCAAACCCAGCAGCGTATCCCTTGAAACCTTACCCAGTGCACAGGGTATGACCGGGTCGGCGCGGCCGTGGGCCATGAATATCGGCGTATCCCTGGTAACAGCCAGCGCCTCGCCTGCCGTACTGTCAGCCAGTGGCAGATAGGTTGACAATGCCAGCACGCCTCCCAGCGGAACGGGCTGGCGCAGTGCGGTATGCAGCGCAACCGCACCGCCTTGGGAAAAACCCGCGAGAAATATGCGGTCCCGGGCAATGCCCTGTTCCGCTTCCCGCGCAATGAGTTCCTCTACCAAGGATTGTGCGGCGCATATTCCCGCCGAGTCCTGCCGGGTGTCGATACTCGGGTCGGCGATGTCATACCATGCCCGCATCACCATTCCACCATTGACGGTTACGGGTCGCATCGGCGCATCCGGAAAAATGTAACGTACCGCGACCGGCAGTTTCAGTTCATCCGCGATGGCGGCGAAATCCGATCCATCTGCGCCCAAACCATGCAGCCAGATGATGCTGTGATGTGGATTCTTGCCTGATTCGACGGTGCGGTGCGTAAGCATGGTGCTCATGCAGAATGCAATGCCGGCTCGGGAATGACCTCGCGCAGCACCTGGAATATCTCGCGATAATTCTTCGCCGGCTTTTGCGCCTTGATTTCCCTTTGCGCGTTGCGTATCAGCGTGCGCAACCTTTGAGCATCAGCCTGCGGATGGGCGGAAAGCAAGTCGGTGAGCGCATCTTCGCTTTCCAGCAAGCGCTCGCGCCAGCGCTCCAGCTGGTGCATGTAGGCGACATGATGCTGCGACTTTCCTTTCCACGTATCCAATTTGGCAAGTATCGGCACGGGATCGACATCGCGCATCAGCTTGCCGATGTACTGGATCTGACGGCGCTGCGCCCCGAAGGTGTTGATGTTCTTCATCTCGCGCAGCGCTTCCCGCAGGGTATCGGGGATGTCGAGCTGGGCGAGCTGATCTTTGCCCAACTCGGTCAATTCCTTGCCGAGGTCGCGCAACTCGTGCATCTGCTTCTTGATCTTGGTCTTGCTCGGGGGCAGCTCTTCATCTTCCTCATCAACTGCCGCGGGCTGGTTGCGCAGTCCGCGCCCACGAGTAGTGGGATTGCCCGTCTTGCGCGCGTGCGGCCGGATTACTTCCACGTCCCCATCGTCGTGTTCGTCTTCATCATCTCCGAGATGGATATGCAGCGGCTCGTTTTCGTCGCGGGATTTATTGTTTGAATTCATGGCCGTTAATGTGTGCTGGTGTTAATGTGCTTGAGGGATGCTGCTATGATAGCGCTTTTCCGCCAACAAACCGATGAGCATATGAAGAACCCAGTCACTCCTGCCCCGCGCTTTTCCCACCCCGCCGACGTATTACGCAACATCGCGCAGGATATGCTGGATTATGCCAAACAGCAGGGCGCATCCGCCGCATCGGTGGATGTTTCTGAAGGATTTGGTCAAGGGGTAACAGTACGCCAGGGCGCAGTGGAAACCATCGAATACAACCGCGACAAAGGGCTCGCGATCACCGCCTACATCGGCCAGCAGCGCGGCAATGCCAGCACCTCGGATTTCTCGCCCCGGGCAATGCGCGACACGGTGGATGCCGCCCTGTCGATCGCCCGCTATACCGCAAAGGATGACTGCTCGGGCCTGCCCGACGCCGACATGCTGGCGCGCGATTGTCCGGATATGGATTTGTACCACCCCTGGGACCTGCCGGTCGAAGCAGCGATTGCCCTGGCGCAACAGTGCGAGCAGGCGGCGCTGGATACGGATCCACGCATCAGCAACTCGGAAGGTGCGACCGTCAATCTGCATGAGGCGCAATTCGTGTCAGCCAACAGCCTGGGTTTCATCGGCTCCTTCCCGAGCTCGCGCCATAGCCTTAGCTGCGCGGTGATCGCCGGAAAGGATGATGCAATGGAGCGTGATTACTGGTATGCCGTCGCACGCGACGCGAAAGACCTGCCAAATGCGCAGCAGGTCGGACGCATCGCCGCCGAGCGCACGGTACGCCGCTTGAATGCGCGCCAGATCAATACCACGCAAGTGCCGGTATTGTTTGAGGCGCCGATCGCGTCCGGTTTGCTGGGCAGCTTTGTCAACGCGGTGAGCGGCGGCAGCCTGTATCGCAAATCCTCATTCCTGCTCGACCAGATGGATAAATCTGTCTTCGCCAGCCACATCAATATCACCGATGTGCCGGACATACCAAGAGGACTCGCTTCCAGTCCCTTCGATAACGAGGGGGTGCGCACACAGCGCCGCGTAATCGTGGAAAACGGCGTGTTGCGCGGCTATTTTCTCGGCAGTTACTCGGCGCGCAAGCTGGGGTTGCGCTCCACCGGCAATGCTGGCGGCAACCACAATTTGATCCTCCAATCGGGAACGCTCGATTTCACCGGCCTACTTGAGACCATGTCACGCGGACTGCTGGTCACCGAATTATTGGGCCAGGGAATCAATGCCGTGACCGGGGATTACTCGCGCGGCGCAGCGGGTTTCTGGGTCGAGGACGGGGAAATTCAATATCCTGTTCAGGAAATCACCATCGCCGGGAATTTGAAAGACATGTACCGCAACATCGTCGCGGTCGGCAACGACGTGCTGGTGCAGGGTTCACGACAATGCGGCTCGATTCTGGTTGAAGGAATGACTATCGCGGGGCGCTGATTCCGGCCTGGCAATCCAGTGTCGTCCGGCCAGATGACGCCGGCAAGTTCGAATCACACGGAAAGTTCGTAATCAGCGCAGATGTTAAGGTCACGCATCCAGTTTGTGTACCGCCACAAAATCGGCGATCTTCTGCAGCAACTCATCTTCCTGATAGGGTTTGCCCAGATAGGTGTTCACGCCAAGCTGCATCGCGTATTCGCGGTGCTTGTTGGCGGTACGGGAAGTAATCATGATGATCGGAAGATTCTCAGTTAATGGAACGCGGCGCAATTCCCTGACCAGCGCAAAGCCATCCATGCGCGGCATTTCGATGTCCAGTATCATCACGTCCGGCGTGAATTCCTGCATTTTTTCCAGCGCATCCACGCCATCTGTCGCAGTCAACACCTGATAACCTGCGCGGCTAAGAATACGGGAGGTAATCTTGCGCACGGTGAGTGAATCGTCCACCACCATGATCAACGGCGAGGTATTGAGCGGTTTGTCGGCTGCCGTTGCCTGTATCTTGCCTCCCCCGATACGCTGCGCAAATTGCACCGGATTCAAGATCAGCACCACCTTGCCATCACCCTGCACGGTTGCGCCGGCTATCCCCGGCAGGCGCGACATTTGCGGCCCGATATTTTTGACCATTGCTTCCTGGTTGCCCAGCAATGCATCAACATTCAGGGCGATGCGTTGCGTGCCGCTGCGCAACAGCAGCACCATATTGCGCAGCTGATTTTCCTGGATGACCTCCGCATCACCCAGCAGGTGCGGCAAATAGTGCAGCGGATATGAGTTGCCCTGCCATTCGATATGCTGCGCTTTATGCAACAAGTCCATTTCGGCAGACTTCACTTGCCTTACTTGCTCGACCAGAGTGGATGGAATCGCATAAACCACGTCACCCGCCCGCACCATCAGGACTTGCGTAACCGCCAGTGTAAGCGGCAAATAGATCAGGAATTGGGTGCCCTCGCCGCGCTTTGAACTGACTTCGATACGCCCGCCCAAAGAGGATATCTCGCTGCGCACCACATCCATGCCGATACCGCGTCCGGCAATTTCTGTGATTTCGGCCGCAGTGGAAAGTCCCGGCGTGAAAATAAGTTGCGCCAATTGATCGTCACTGACCGGTTCATCGCTGCGCAGCGAGCCGTCGGCTATCGCCTTTTCGCGCAGTTTTGCAAAATCCAGCCCGGCCCCGTCATCGCTGAATTCGAACACCACTTCATTGCCTTCCTGGCGCAGACTCAGGCGAATTTCGCCGATCGGAAGCTTGCCGCTTTTCGCGCGCTGCGCTTCGCTTTCCAGGCCGTGCACGATGGAGTTTCGCAGCAAGTGCTCGAAAGGTGCGACCATTTTTTCCAGTACGCTGCGGTCGAGTTCCACATTCGCGCCCTGCAATTCAAGATTGGCACGCTTGTTCAGTTCCTTGCCGGTCTGCCGCACGATGCGGTACAAACGGTCGGTAATGCTGTTAAACGAGACCATGCGCACGTTCATCAATCCCTGCTGCAGGTCTTTATTGAGCCGGCCCTGTGCCAACATCACGGTGGTAGTTTGCTCCAGGTTCTGCAGCATCGATTGCTGGACGGTATGCACGTCATGCACACTTTCATTCATGAAACGGGTCAATTCCTGCAATCGGGTAAAGCGGTCAAACTCAAGCGGATCGAACAGTTCGGCATTATCCTTGGCCAGCATAACGCGCGCCTGCATCTGGCTTTCCGCCTGAATCTCCACCTCGCGCAGTTGCTGGCGCAAACGCACCACGCTGGCCGTCAGCTCCAGCAAGCTTTCCTTCAAAACGCGCATTTCGGTTTCCATGCGCGAGCGAGCCACACTGATTTCACCTGCTTCGTTCACCAGTCGATCGACCACATCGGAACGCACCCGCAACATATTACCGGGACCGGCTCGTTCCGCGCCTGGTTCCGTCGAACGCCGGTCAGCCCTGCGCTCCGGGCTGGCCACCTGATCGGATTCGCGGCGTCCGGTCGGCACAGGCAAGGGTTGTTCAGCCGGCTTGCCTTCACGCAATTCTTTGAGCAGGGACAAAATATGATCGAAATCGCTTTCCAGATCATCCCAATACCCTGTTTCTGCGCTCAGCCGGTCAGATGCCAGCACACGGCCTTCCATTTCATGGGCTATTTCACCGATACGCATCGCGCCTACCATGCGCGAACTGCCCTTGATGGTATGCAACAGTCGTTTTAATACCGGAACTTGTTCCTGGTCATGCGGAGGCTCGCGCCAAATGCGCAGTCCTTCACTGATCTTGGGACACAGATCTTCGGCTTCTTCGAGAAACACCGGTAGCAGTTGCTCGTCAACGTCATCAAAAACTCCGGGTTTTCCGGATACGGCGTAGGCTGCACCCGGTTCCGTCTCAATTTCGCCAGGCTGCGACATATACTCTGTCGGCCTCGACGGTTCGGCAAACGCTGTGCGCAACTTGCCGTCACCAGTCCACGGCTCACCCATAACATCGGGGATTTCAGCTGCAGCGGGAGCTGCATCTTGTTGCGGCGACAGGAATTCAAACGGCTGCGCCAGGCCTTCCTGCCCAGCTGCGGAAACCAGTCCGGTCTGCTCGGCAACCACCTCTGTGAAATTATCCCGGTCGGATACCAGCTGGCTGACCAGATCACCGCGCAATTGCGGTATCTGCTTCTGGCATACGCTCTGCACCATCTCGTCCAGGGCGGTAACGGACTGTTCGAGCATCAGCAACTGGCTCTCGCTCAGCGTGAACATCTTTTCCAGGCGCGCGTGGAGCCAGCCTTCCAGGGCGTAAGCCAGCTCGACTACCGCGGCAAAACCCATGGTACGACTCACTCCGGCCAGCGTGTGTGCGGCCCGCATGAAGTCATATTGCACCATCGGCGGCACTGCCGTACGCAGTTCATCAAGCTGATGATGCAGTGAGGCGACATTTTGTTTCACCTCGGCGCTGGCGATACTGAACAACACCGGGGAATGCAATGTTGCATCAGCTTCCGCAGCCGTGTACTCCGAAACCGCGGGGGTGGCTGGCGCTGCGGCATCCTGGCCTGCGCCCGGCGCTTCGGCGGTTGTGGCGACCTGTTGCATCTCGGTTTCCAGACCGTCCTCGATTTGCTGCGCTGCCGCGATCAGGCCATCCGCCTCGATGGTTACCGCCCCCTGTCGGCTGAGTGTATCCACCCAGCCGACAAAGGACTGCACTGTTGTCCTGATGAAGTTGAGCAAGCCGGGTGTGGCGGTTTTGTTGTATTGCAGCCATTTGTTCATGGCACGCTCGACACACCATGCGACCTCGCCAAGGTCGGTCAAACCGACCATGCGCCCGCTGCCTTTGAGGGTATGAAAACCCCGCCTTATAGCCACCAAAGGTTCGTGGCTATCCGGATGCAACTGGCAAGTATCAAGGTTTCTCAGCATGGTACCGAGAACTTCCTGCGCTTCCTCGAGAAATATCGCCAGCAGCTCCTGATCTTCCTCGGACCGATGCGGTATTTCGGCGGACGCTTGCGGCGGCTCGACCGGTGCAACTTCCAGCGCAACGGGTTCGGCAGACTGATCTATGGGAACGATGAACTCAAGCGGTTCGGCACCCCGCCCGCCCGGTTCGGCTTCCGGCAGCACCGGCTCATGCTGGACAGGTTTGTCCGCTTCAGCCTCCCGGGGCAGATTCTGTCCAAGCATCCCGGCCAATGCCGCCCGAAGCACTGCAACATCGGCTGGCTGTCCATGGGTCAAATGTTGCAGATAATCTTCCAGTGCGCTTATGGCGTTTGCCAGCGCAATTTTTTCTGCCGGCTTTGGTGCATCCCCGCTTTGCGCAAAACGACCTATATTTGCCTGAACGGATGCCAGCAGCCGTTCGGCATCCTGCAGGGACGAAATGCGCAAACCGCCTTGTATCTGGCTCAACAAGCGCAACAACTCCGGCAACTCGTCGCGGTTGATCACGTTGTTGAAAAACGCATTCAACCCTTGTTCGACATGCTGCAGGTTAACCACCATCTCGCTGGCGAGCGAGACCATTACCTGTCCCGGCTGCTCCATTCGATAGTGGAGTTCGACCAGTTCGGCCAGCCGTTTTGTATCTTCCGGTTTTTGCTTTACCGCGGCCTGCATACGTTCGACCAGGATGTGCGCCTGTTCCTGAAAGCCACCGCCGATACGGCGGTAGTTCTCTATTCCATTACCCAGCAGCAGCAGCGCCATCGCCATATCTATCGCAATCGGCCGGGCGTGCTCGGGTGAAGTCGCATATTGCGACAGTACTTGAATCTGTTTGGCCAGATACTGGAGAACATCGCGGTCGAGCTTGTCGCTTAGCAAGGCAATCTGTTCGACTTGCCTGGTGAACTTTTCACAGGCCGCAGCATCTCCCTGCGCGCACTGCTCCCAGAGTTCCTCGGCTACGTTCAATTCATCGCGAATGGTGTCGAGCATCTGGTCCACTTCGCTCGGGGACAACGCCGACAGTTCGGGCAGGTACTGGTCGAGCGAGTAAACCTGCTTGATCGCCTCGACGTGCTCGCTCACAACATGGCTGTTGCCGATCAGGTAGAGCATCTCGTTCATTACCGGCGCGGTGTCACCGGCGTTGCTCTCGGACACCGCACGCAACTGCTGGTCTATGCGGCTCAGCAGCTTGCGTACGTTCATTTCGGGAGGCAATCCGTCCAGTTTTACACAATCGAGCAATCCATAGCCCACCCACCAGAACGCGCGGCTCCCGTCCTGGGGTGAACTGCGCAATACCCCCTCCAGAGCCTGTTGCATCTGTTGCGCGGCGGCGAGAGCATTGTCCTGGCGCATCCATTTCAACAGCCCCTGCTGATACTGGCCGCGCAACATCCTGATATGAGCGGGATCCTCGTTTTGGACTGGCAGACTTAATACCTGATTGGGCAATTGCGCGCCGAGATCGGGATAGAACAAGTCCATCTCGAAGGACATTTCCAGGCCGCGCAGCTGCTGCAACTCCTGGTATTGCGGGAACAGGCGCAACGAGACGTTATCCGCGCCATTTACCAGCGAATCGAGGTAGTGGGTGATAGCGAACATGGCGCGACGCAGCACGTCTCGATGCATCGCAGAAATTTGATCATGGTTTGTTGCCAGTTCGCCAAGGGTGAGCTCCAGCTCTGCGCAAAACGCCGCGGCGCCAAACAGCCCGACCATTTTCAGCACGCCCTGCAAACTGTGCAGCTCGGAGCATGCCGTTTCCAGCGCCGGCCCATTTTCCGCCGGCGCGGCAAAATACCGCTCAATCTGCACGCCGATGTCCTCCAGCGTGCTGTCGATGCCGGGCTTCACCGCGGGCAGCATGTTGCGATCAAATTGTGCGCTGTTGTTCATGTGGGGTACGGTAGTGGTAGCCGACAGTTACAGTTTAAAGCCCGCTACCGAGCCTCTCAGATCCTTTGCCAGACTGTTCAGCTGCCCGATGGAATTGGACGTCAAACGCGTACCCTCCGTGGTTTGCACGGTAATTTTGAGTATTTCTTCCATCACGCCCGCCACTTCGCTGGCCATATCCGTCTGTACCTGGGTGGATGTCGAAATACTGTTGATCAGTGCCGCCAGCTCATTCGACACCTGTTCAATTTCCCGCAACGATTGTCCTGCCATATCGGAAAGCTTGGCCCCTTCCACCACACCCAGGGTGCTCTTCTCCATCGCCGCCACCGCGTCATAGGTATCACCCTGAATGGTCTTTACCAGCGCACCAATCTGCTTGGTCGCCTCCGCGGAACGTTCAGCAAGACGCTGCACCTCTTCAGCAACCACCGAAAATCCGCGCCCCGCCTCGCCGGCCGACGCGGCCTGGATCGCCGCATTTAACGCCAGCACATTGGTCTGTTCGGTAATATCGGAAATCAGATCCACGATCTCACCAATCTCCTGCGAGCTTTCGCCAAGTCGCTTGATGCGTTTTGAAGTTTCCTGGATCTGTTCGCGTATGCCATCCATACCGCTGATCGTGTTGCGCACCGCCTGCGCGCCCTGCTCGGTCGCAACCAGGGTGCGGCGCGCCACTTCGGCAGACTTGGCCGCGCTGGAATCCACTTCTTTGACGGACTTGGTGATCAGTTCCACCGCCTCGCCAGCAGTTTTGATTTCTTTGGCCTGTTGCTGCGTTGCATCCATCAGCCCCCTGGAAATGTCCTCGGTATTTTTTGTGGCCTTGCCCATCTGCTCGACCGCGACAATGATTCGCGACACCAGCTTGCGAAACTCCTCGGTGGTGTAGTTCAACGAGTCTGCGATCGCACCGGTGACGTCTTCCGTGACGGTAGCGCGCACCGTCAAATCGCCGTCGGCCAGATCGCCCATTTCATTCATCAGGCGCAAAATCGCATTCTGGTTCTGGCTATTGATGCGCGCCGCCTCTTCGCCGCGACGACGCGAATCATCCACATATGCCTTCACCGTCAGCAACAGCGACAACAGCAGCAACAGGCCAAACGCGAAAGCAATCTTGATGGTAATTTGCGAAGAAGCCTGGTAAGCATCAACCAAACGCTGGGCCCCGGCCAACAGCGAATTGGAGTCATTCACAATCGCCTGGGCCGCCGTTTTCGCCGCCACCAGGGTGCGCACCTGGGAAACCAGGATCTCGACGCTGCGGCGAGTGGTGACCAGCAAATCGCGCGCGGTTGCCACATTTTGATTCGCCGCTGGTAGCGCTGCCAGGCTGTCTTCAGCGGCGCTCAGGTCGATCGCCACCTGGGCCACCTGTTCAATCGACACATTTACTTCCAGCAGCCTCCCCGCATCCTGGCCGATACGCTCAACTTCCAGCGCAAAGCGCGTCGCCTGCTGCTTTTGCGCGCCACTGAAGGTATCGATCATCTTTTGTGTCAGGCTGCGCAAATCGGTTCTAACCGAGTCAACCGCTGACAAGGTTATCGACAGTGTCACCAAACCGCCACGCCCGGCCTGCAGGGTTTGCACATCCGCCAGGGTTTTGTTTGCGCTCTTCATGAAATCGTTGAGCGCAATGCGCGGAGCCCCCTTGGTTGCGGGCAAAGTTCCCTTGCCCTTGTCCAGTTCGGTCAAAATAGCGGCCATGCTCGCCCTGCCTGCTTCCAATGCATCAAACGAGTCCGAATTGCCGGACAGCGCTTGCTGCGCATCTTTGGCAAGCCGCTGCGACAGCATCAGCAGCTGGCTGGATTCCCCAACATAGCGCACTTTGTTGCTGTCCTGCCGGTTACTTATGTAGGCAGCAATCGCGGTTAAAACAAAAAAGATTGCCGCGATCACTCCAAATAGTTTGACTTTGGATTTGGCTAATACCTGTTTATCTGCCATGTTATTCCTCTCCCCTAGGGAATTTCTTCAAAAAGCGAATGCTAAATGCCCGCCTGCAAAAATTCGGGCTGTGACAGCAAACCCTGCAAATCAAACTTGCGCCATTGTTCCCCCGACTCATCCTGATACCCGGTCTGACCATCGAGCTCTTCCGCTTGCCAGTTACCCGAGTCGCGCAGGCCCAGTACGCGATCAACCAGCAATGCCGCGTTGAAAGCATGCCGCTCCGCAACCAGCAATATGCGGTTGTTGGCATCTCCTGATACCGCTTCGCCATACCGGAAGGCTGCCAAATCGATCACGCTGTACAGCTTGCCGCGTATATTCGCGACGCCTCGAAACCAGCTTTTGGTAAACGGGACGATGGTCAAACTTGGTACCGACAACACCTCGCCGATATCCCCCATGTCTACCAGCCAGTTTTCCCCGGATATCGACACGCCAAGCGTGGATACGCGCGACCCGGACAAGCCTGTTTTCTGCAACCGGTCGTTCAGGTTCTGTTGAAATTCGCGCAAATTTAACCGCTTTGACATTGTCGGCTCCCCTAACCAGAATAATCGGACTGCCAAGCAAACCCGTGCTGAAACCCCGGCCGAACCGGGCAAAATACGGCATCACTAGCCGGAGCCATCCGTTGCTTGTTGCAATTGATGGCAAGGCTATATTCGGCAAGCAAACCCAGGGATTGATATTCGGGAATGGCTCCCATTCTTGAAAAATTGCATTCGGCACGCGCATCGGGCGAATGCAAGGCCGGCTTTTCAAAAGCATCCATTATCCCAAAGCGGCGATCTTGCTTAGCAATTCCGCCTCGTTTATCGGCTTGACCACGTAGTCTTTTGCTCCCTGACGCACGCCCCAGACCTTGTCGGTTTCCTGGTCTTTGGTCGTGCAAATAATTATCGGTATATGCTTTGTTTCCGGGTCCTTGGCAATCGCCCTGGTCGCCTGGAAGCCGTTCATTCCGGGCATAACCACGTCCATGATGACCAGATCCGGCTGGTTCAATTTGGCTTGAGCCACCCCCTTTTCGCCATCTTCGGCAAACGTGACCTCGAATCCCCGCTTGCGCAATATTTCCCCGATGAAATGACGTTCAGTTGCCGAATCATCAACCACCAATATTTTTTTAACTCCCATAATCCGACTCCTTTTTCTCTTGGGTATGCAAAATGACTGCTTCAATCAGACTTCTTTTATTGAACGGCTTCAGTAAATATTGGTCCGCGCCGACCAGTTTGCCGCGCGCGCGGTCGAACAG
>Ga0307375_10000226_pt1 | contig 76836 bp, 73 predicted proteins | sample TR1MG_FD_202531 | JGI IMG/M metagenome (GOLD analysis project Ga0307375, IMG submission 202531) | Soil microbial communities from Risofladan, Vaasa, Finland - TR-1 | ecosystem: Environmental > Terrestrial > Soil > Coastal area > Acid sulfate soil | place: Finland: Risofladan, Vaasa | collected... | reverse complement strand
TTCGCGGGGAATGCCACGCGGCTTGCGCGGGTAGCGGGCGCTGTGCAGCCGCCCTCCACAGAAGCAGCCAGCGGCGCGAACGCGCGCGGCACGTTCCTCGTCAGCTTCGGTCAGCAGGGTATGGAGCTTGGGGTCGTGCAGGAGGCTATGGCACACTTGAACGGTCTCCGTGATCGAGCAGCGGTTGTGGCGACAGCCCTCGGGGATTTGTCGAAATCCCCGAGGGCACCACACCCTGCCCCCATCAACCAATCCGATCAAGACACCCAGTCTGACCATCAAACAGACTGCTCGTGCTCACCAGCAGCGCGAACGCGAACATCGCGATGCTCGAGCGCACCGCGCTGGGTCAGTTTACGAATCGCCTCACGAATGTGCTCGCCGTCAGCCTTCCCTTGACCAAACAAAGCCGCCTCATGCTCCAAGCTGCGCGCGCTGAACCGGGCGTCGCGCTCGCCCAAATGCTCGGCGGCCTGTGTCACTGCCGCCTCGGCGGCCCGGCGCTGTGCCACTGGATCAACCATCGCCATAGCAGGTAAGAGATACGGGTTGTTCCCCATGTCGAGCGCTTCCTCCCGCCACCGGTTCGCGAGCATGATGTGATCGACCACCTCCTTGTCTACTCGGGTATCAAGCGCGGCCATCTGCTTGGCGGCGCTGGACGCGGTTTCACGCGTATGCCCTTGGGTGGCCAGCGCTGCTTCAACTTGGCTGGAGCGGGTCGAAAAGTGCGCCCGGACAGATTCCGGAACGTCGCCGAGCTCGAATGTGGGATGGCCTTCGGCATTGATCTTGAACTCGACGTTGTACCCGGCCGCCCGCACGCCGGCGGCCAGCTCGGTCGTGTAGATGGCCGCGGCTTCGCGCTGCGCGCGGTACAGCTCTCGGCTATCGATGGCACGCATGAGGCCAGTGGAGGGGTCGCGGGTGGCGTTCGCGATGACGCAGTGGCTATGCAACTGCGGGTCCTGCTCGCGGCTGGTCGTATGACGAAACACCGCCGCCGTCATGCCGTCGCCGTGCCGCCAGATATAGCCGCCTTCGCTATCCCTCTGGCGCGTCACGATGGCATGGCGCTCGATGTGGGCGAGTGCCGCTTTGACTGCGGCGTCGTGAGCCGCAAACACGCGGTCATCGCCGTTCACCAACGCCGCCACGCTGACACTCTTGGGTGCGCTGAACGTCACGTCGTACCCCGGCGTGTGGCGGGAGGCGGTACCGTCACCGGTTGCCAGGGTTTCCGCGAATTTGCGGGCCATCCAAACACTGGCCATTGCGCCGGTGAGGCCGCAATCTTCGGCACCCCGGCCGAAGAAAGCGGCCGGCGCACCACCCCCTTCCCGGTAGTAGTCGTCGCGTTCGCTGTAGTACTGGAGTGCCTGGCCGGCGCTGGCAATCTTGCTGACGGTGATCATGGCGCTTTCACCTTGGACTGGAAGACGCTGAGGAAGCCGCTCATCTGGGTCTTGGTCGGGCGCTCGTCGATTGCCGCTGACAGGGCGGCCAAGTCGGCGGCCAGCCGGTCACCCAGGCGGGCGACGGCCGCGGTGATGGCAGCCTCCGTCATCCCCTCCAGTTGACGTTCGATCGCCACGATCAGGCTGGCGGTCTGCTCCTGCTGGTGGAGCAGGGCGAGGATGAAAGCGGCGGGCGAGACGAAGCCGGACGCCTTCGCCGCGTTTTCGATGGCTGCCCGCTCGTGCTGGTCCAGGCGCAGCTGCAGGCGGACGCGAGCAGCACGTCGAGCACGCCGGTAAGGGGCGGTTTCATGGTCGGTCATCGAGGTTCTCCAGCGGCATCGGGCGGTGCCGCTCTACCCCTATGCAGCGGCCTTGCGCAGATTTTTTCCGGAGTCGCTTTTAGGGAACGCGCGGAGTCACTTTTCACGGCGGAGCCACACCTGCCAAGGACCGGGCAGCAGTGACCCCAGCTGTCTCGTTTATAGGTGGAGTCGCTACGCCCAAACATCGGCACGAAAGGGCGCGGAAATGGCGGCGTTTGGAGTCACTCGTGGAGTCAGGCGCAAAACCATGCACGGAGCGGGCTGCGCGCGCTCTTTGCATTGGGTTTGGAGCCGCAGGCGTGCATGGTGTGTGAACTGGAAGCGGCGGAGCCACTTTCAGTGCATGAGGGCGCTTGCGCCCGGTCAGACTGGGCGCCCAGCGAAGGTGGGCATCTGCAGGAGCGCTCGAGCTTAGCCGGCGATTCGGCGATCGGGGTTCGTCGGGCCGCTGGGGAAATCAAAAAAGGGTCCGGCAGCACGACGGTTCCGTGGCGTCGCTTTTTAGGTGTACTGTGAGTTTGCGGCTCCTCCCGGTGGCGAGAGTTGGAGAGCGTGACGGGCTCCCGCCCTCGCGTCGCTGCGCCCCACACCTCAGCGGCTCGTTCGCCTTGGTCTTCTGCTCTGGATCCGGCAGGCCCTATCCGCTGACTGGCGCCGAGCTGGTGGCTCGGCGCACCGTCCACGGGCGCCCCTGCTCTGGCCTTCTGTCAAAGCGGCGTCGCTTATGCGTTTGCCTTGTATCTGCCCGGTGCCGAACTGACCTTGCATGCCACGCTGCATCCGGCCGATGGCTCGGAACGGCAGATGCTGTTTGAGTCTCTCGACGCCACCGAACCTGACGATCTGCTGGTGCTTGATCGCGGTCTGATCGGCAACACCATGGCGGCGATACTCGCGCAGGCGCAACGCGCTTTTTGCATGCGCGTGGATGCCTCCGGCGGGGCCTGCGTCAAGGTGTTCTTACGCAGCGGTGAGGCGCTGCGCATCGTCACGCTGACCGCGCCCCATGCCGCTGATGCGATCACCCACGAGCTACGTCGCGAAACCACCACTGTACGCTTGATTCGTGATGTCACGCCGACAGGATCGGTACGCATTTTGATGACCTCGCTGCTCGATGAAGTACGCTATCCGGCCATCGAATTCGGTGTGCTGTACCACTGTCACTGGCGCGTCGAAGAGGCCTTCAAACGAATCAAGCATCGCTTGCGCCTGGAGGCGGTAACCGGGCTGACCCATCTGGCCTAGCAGCAGGACTTCGCGGCAAAGATCGTCGCCGACAATCTGCACGCGCTGCTCATCGCCGACACGCCGATCGACGACGCGCCGTCCACCGAACCGTCCCGCCGACCCAACCGCACCTACGCCATCGGCGCACTCCACCCGATGCTCGTCGGCTGCCTGTTGTGCGTGAGCGCGTGCATGGAGGCGCTCACCGCCGCACTCAACCTCATTGCACGCACCCGGTGTCGCATACAACCGGGCCGCAGCTATCCACGACCGCCACGAAACAAGCCCCATACGTATTCCGCCTACAAGCTGTGCAGCTGATCGTGAGGCGCTTACGTTCGGAGCATTGGACCGCAACCCCCTATTCAATCCGCGTTCAATTTACCAATACCGTACTCTTCGCTGGTACGAGCCAGCGAACCGCGAGGATCCCGAGTTCGTACAGCAAGCACATAGGTATTGCGAGCATTGTCATCGAAGTGATGTCCGGTGGTGTGATGACTGCGGCGATCGCGAACGCTCCGACAATCGCGTATCGCCTGCTGCTGCGCAGCCGAGCCAGATCTACAACTCCGATCGCGGCCAGGATCACCACCGCCACAGGCACCTCGAAACACAGACCAAAGGCAAAGAACACCAACACCACGAAATCGAGGTAGTGGGCGATATCCGTCATCATTTCCACACCCTGGGGTGTTACCGCAGCGAGAAACCGGAAAGCAGCGGGCAAAACCAGGAAGAATGCAAACGCCGATCCTAGATAGAAAAGAATCAGTGAGGCTGCCAGCAATGGTCTGGCCAGCCGCTTTTCACTTGCATACAAGCCCGGTCTCACGAACGCCCACAGCTGGTAAATGATCATCGGCATGCTGACGAAAAGTGAGGTGAACAGCGCAAGTTTCAACGGCGTGAGAAATGGACTGGTCACCTCAGTTGCAATCAAGTGCGCGCCTGGCGGCAATCGCGACACCAGCGGCGCCGCCAGGACTGTATAGAGCCTGTTTGCAAACGGTACCAGCGCCAGCAACACCAAGAGCACGAACGCCATCGCCTTGAGTAGCCGCGAGCGTAGTTCGAGAAGATGGGAAAACAAGCCCACCTGCAACAGCTCAGCGGCACCGCCTTGTTCATGCGGCGTCATGCAATACCTCCTTGGTCGAGTTGCCACGACGAGAGGGCTCGCTGGATGGAAGGGTCGCGGAGTCCGCCGCCAACGAAATCTGAGCGGATGAATCCGGTGGGACGTTACTCACAGGCTTCGGCGAATGCATCAGCGTGTTCAATGCTTGGGCATCAAGCGGTTCGCGAAGCGGGCTGAGGACTGCACCAAGTGTTGCTTGCGTCGATGCCACGTGCTCGGAAGCATCACGTGCTGCCTTTCTTATCTCTGCGATCTGCAGATCACGCTCTACTTCGGTACGAACGCTGTTCCAGCCACTGCGCATTCGACGCATGATCGCACCCGCCGTACGTGCAGCGACAGGCAGCTTCTCGGGACCGAGAACGACGAGCGCAATCAACGCAAGCAAAATCAGTTTCCCAATATCGAGATCAATCATCGAACACCCTCTAAGGTCTTTAGACCCGCTCAGAATCGCTTTGTCGAACGCTGCTTTCCGAAGGCAGTTCTTCTACCTCCAATTTGCTATGCGTTCTGGCAAGCGGGTCGTCCTCGCCATTCATGCTTTTCTTGAAGCCACGAATCGCCGACCCCAAATCTGGCCCGATAGTGCTCAACTTTCCCGTTCCGAAAACCAACACCACAACGACTGCAAGAATGAGTAGATGCCAAATGCTCATATGTCCTCCTGATACAATTTCATATTGAAACCTTCATAAATACGCAAACAACCAAATTAGTGTGTGTTCGATGCCAGCGGCAGCGTCGCAACGAAGCGAATTGGCTCCGTTCCAGCATAAGGATCTAACCGCCCCTGTCAGCGGCATTCCTTCTCATGTCAGTGCTCCCTCCCGTCAAGCGGAGGGGGCCGATCAATTTTCCGTCCAGAGTCAGTCTTATGCGGAACGGAGTTCGAAGGGTGGAGAAGATCTGAACGACGGTCCTGCGTTGCCAAGGACGAATCAGCGGAACGAGTTGGCGTTATACAAGCCTTGGCCAAGGCAAATGCCGGAGAGCCCCTGGTTGGGCAGCGATAGCCGAGCATTGAGGTCAGTTCGGGAGTCACATCGGAAAATCTCAATATTTCGCCGCCATGCGAGCGAACGAAGGCCGCGGCATCCTTGTTGGAGGCAAACGATGCAAACGTGGGCCCCATCAATCCAGTCAAAGGCTGCCAGGCCACGTAGTAGGCGGTACGCGCATCGACAAACGTACGGGCCTCGTTGGCCGGATGCTGCCAATTGATCTGTGCGCTGTCCTGCACCAGAAGATGCTGCAGCCGGATCTTGTTTTCGGGTTGCAGTACATAAGCAAAGAAGTCACGGGTCGAACCGAATTTAAGGGGAACCTTGTAGTCCTGAATATAGGCTTCCCCACGTGGCCCGGGACCGGCCTCGATATACATACCGCAGACTGCGCAGACATCCCCCTTGTGGATATCCACCGCGACTTGAGGCGATGGTGGCTTGCTGCTTCCGCAAGCTGTAAGTGAAAGAATCGCCAAGGCCACAAGCAGCAGCCCAAGGACGCCGGTAACCGTGCACTTGCTCGGCAAGCGTGGAATGCGAATTTTCATACTTCCTTCCTACGGAACAGGAACTGTGCCAGCTCAAACGGAATGACAACCCACAGCAACATGACCAGATAGAGCACCCAGGGGCGATACACGTGGGTTGCGGTCATTCCCATGAACAACTCGTTGCCGCTGCCTGACCCGAGCGTGGTCAGGTTAATCAGGCGGAACACGTCGATCGGATTCAGGTAGAGCAGATGCGGGAAGACCGACTGCTCCCAGTGCTTGCCACCGCTGAAAACGAGGATAGCCAGCAGGCAGAGGTCGAAAATGATCACCATGGCCAACCAAGTCACCAAAGCCAAACCTGCTGCACGCGCCTTGTCGCCGGTCGTCACGCTGATCACGCTGGCCAGCGCGACGAAGCTCGCACCGAGCATCGACGCACTCAGCACAAAATTTCCCATGCTCAACCAGGCTTCTGGGGTTCGCGCCTCGGGCTGCATGATCTGGATGATCACTACCGCCGCGCCAAAGCCAGCAAGGGTTGCAGTAGCCAACGCACTGCAGTGACCCACAAACTTACCGGCCACCAGCTCGACCCTCGAGATCGGGTAACTGAGTACCAGCAGCAAGGTGCCATTGTCCTGTTCGCCAACCACCATATCGTAGGCGATCAACAGGCCGATCAACGGAATCACGAAAGCTGCCAGCGTCGTTAGGCTAGCCAGGGTCGCGTCGAACGAGGTGAATCCGATCTTTCCCGCTGCAGCGCCACCAAAGTAAGAAATGCTCAACGCCAGCACGGCGAACAACACAGCCACGGCAATCGTCCAGCGGTTGCGGAAGTCGTCGCGGAACTCCTTCCTCGCAATGATCAAGACACTGCTCATGCGTTCTCCCCCTCTTGCCGTTTTGTGCCGGCGCCAAGGTAGTCGTACAAGCGTGCCAACGATGCTTCCTTGACCACGATGTCGTCGACTACCGGATCAGCCGCGAGCCTATGCAGCAAAGTCAGCTTGCCGCCCTCGGCGATCTGGATTTCAAACTGGCCATCGTGCCGTAGTTCGTGGGCCAGCCCGAGCTCACCCAACTCGCGAGCGAACGAGGCTGGATCGGCAGCCTCCTTCAGCTGCACCACGACAATGCCAGGAAGCCCGGACTGCCGACGCAGGTCGCCGACGCTGCCAGCCGCGAGCAACTCGCCCTGACGCAGGATCAGGGCACTATCAATATGTGGTTCGAGCTCGGCAAGTACGTGCGATGACACCAGCACGCTATGCCCGCCTGCACGCAGTTCGGCAACAATCTCATACAGCTCGCGCGTGGCCTGAGGATCAAGGCCACCGGTCGGTTCATCGAGCACCACCAATTCAGGCGATGCCAGCAGGGCCTGCGCCAAGCCAAGACGCTGCCGCATACCCTTGGAATAGGTAGAAACGCGGCGATCCCTCGCATATTCCAAGCCGACGCGCTCCAACAGCTTGCTGGCCTGTTGTCGCGGCGCACGTTTCAGCCGCGCAAGGTAGGTGATCACCTCGCTTCCGGTAAGGTTGCCGTAGAACGATACACTCTCGGGCATATAGCCGATGCGACGGCGCAGCGAGACCGCATGGCTCCCCCACGGAGACTCACCCAACACCTCGACGTGGCCACTGGTTGGCTCGATCAGTCCCAGGATCAGTTTGATCAGAGTCGATTTTCCTGCACCATTGTGGCCCAACAAACCGACCACCTTACCCATCGGTACCGTTGCCGAGACACCCGTCAGTGCTGCGACGCCCTTGTATTGCTTGCCGAGAGAGGAGATATCAATGGCGTTGGTCATTGTGCTCGCGCTCTCAAATTTGCGGGAATTCTCATCAGCGGATAGCTGTCCTGCACGCTGGGCGGAGTGAACACTGGGAACGCCCGCTGCACATAGCGCATCAGAAGGATCGATGGGCTCGACATCAATACCCGTGCACCGGGGTATTTCCACAGCAGCACATCGACGCCGTCGTTGGGTTGGTATGGCACGTCGCCGATGCCATCACCATTGAGATCCCAGCCCAGATAGTTGCTCCAGTAATTACCCCGTCGATGCCAGGACCACTCCTCGGAGTTGTTCTGCACGTACATTACCTGGGTCTGGTTGTCGACGAACGCGTTGCCGTAAATCTTGTTCTGCTCGGACCCTGCGGTGACATGGATGCCGATGCGCGAGCCCTCGAGCAGGTTATCCGCGATCGTATTGCCCTGCGAGAGGTAGACGAAAATCGCCTTGCCCTCGGCACCGTCAATGACCCGACCGTTGGCATCAAATTGCCCCTGGATGTTGCGCACCTCATTGCCACGAATTTCACTGTAATTGATGTAGTTGAGAAGCAGCCCGTAGGACATGTCGTCATACGCCTCATTACCGATAACCTGCAGGTGCGTGGATGCCATCAAGGCAAAGCCTGCCGTGTTGTTGTAGCTGATATTGCCCTTCAGTACGTTGCGTTTGGAATACATGTAGTGAACGCCGTAGCGCACATCATGGATCCGGTTGTTTTCAATCGTATTGTCAGGACTGATATACACGTAGATACCATCCCGCGCCTTGCTGACGTCGTTGCCCGAAATGGTGCATCCAGTGTCATTCCACAGGTGAATCCCGTCACCCCGGTCCGGTACGCGCAGTTCAGGCATGCCGATGATCGTGTTGGCAGACACAACGACATGGTTGGATCCATCAAGATAAACCCCGAACAGCACGTGTTCGATCCTGTTGTTTGAAATCTCCACATCATCTACTGAACGTTCGATGTAGACTCCGGCATTCATCGTGGTCAGGTCTGAACCGGAATCACGGATCGTCAGACCACTGACGCGCACATGAGAAGCCTCAATCCGTATCACATCGCCGGTATTGTCTCCGTCAAGAATCGCCCCGGGAGTGCCAACCAGCGATATCGGCTTGTCTAAAAATAGGTGTGCATGATGCACTCCGGGAGGAACGTCCACCACCGCTCCTGGTTCTGCCTCAGCGACTGCTTTCTCGAGAGAATACGGCGTCTGCGCCGCCAGGCAGAAACCAGGTGCAGCGAGCAGCACAAAAAGCAGAAAACAGAGACCACGGTCGTTCAACAGACACCTCTACTGCAGGAGGAGTGCCTTGCGCCGGAGAGCAAGCTCCGGCGCAAGGCACTGTTCATCAGGCCTCTACCAACATTCGCCCCCTCATCTCAAGATGCAGCGCATGGCAGAAGAAGGTGCAGTAGTACCAGTGGACTCCAGGCTTGTCGGCAATGAAGGTAACCGAGGACGTTTCCTGCGGGCTCATCTCCATGTTGATGCCGTAGTCGGTTAGGCAGAATCCGTGCGTGAGGTCCTCGATAGTGTCCACGTTGGTGACCACCACGGTCACTTCATCGCCTTTCTTCACCTTGAAGCTGTCCAGGCCGTACTTCGGTGCCGAACTGGTCATGTAGACAAATACCTTCTTGCCCTGCCGGATGACCTTGCTGTCTTTCTCAAGGGTGATGCCGTGCTTCTTGGCCTGGGCAACGGTCTCGGCAAAGAATGCGTCCTTGCGATCCCAGATGCGCTTGACCTTGCCCATCATGATGCGCCGAGGCACGATGATCGCGTCGTGGGGCTCTGAGAAAACGGGCACGTCAGCCACCAGCACCATCTGATCACCGGAGATGTCGATAAGCTGGTCGAGGTCGGGATGCAACGGACCGACCGGGAGAAAACGGTCCTTGGAAAACTTGTTTAGCGACACCAGCCATTTACCATCCGCATCACGCGTCTCACCGACCGAGGTGTGGCAGTGGCCGGGCTGATAGGCGACGTCGAGCTTCTGGCGCAAGTAATTGACCTTTTTCCCTGCGTAGGCGTCGATCGCATCCTGGATGTTCCACTTCGCCATCTGGCTATCGATGAACAGTGTCGTATAGGCATAACCACGATTGTCGAACGAGGTGTGCAATGGCCCAAGGCCAAGTTGGGGTTCGGCCACCACCGCACCGCGGGGATCCTTCAACTTGCCGTCGAAATAGTCGTCGACCTTGCTCCACTCGACCACGCTACAGGTGGGTGAAAGCTTGCCATTGGCGACAAAATATTTGCCGTCCGGCGATGCATTGAGTCCGTGCGGACTTTTGGGGATCGGAATGTACATGGTCAGCGGGGAACCATGGCGTCCATCCACTACCGGAACCTTCGACTTGCCGATAGTTTTGAACTTTCCTGCCTTGACCGCCGCCTCAATACGCTTGATGTTGAACACGACAGCCCAGTCACGCTCGTTCTGCATCATGCCAGCCAGATCCACTGCATCCTCGCTGTTGTAGCAGGTAGATGCCGCGTACTTGCCTTCGTAATCGCAATCGGTGTTGTCCAGGTTACCGTCCACGAGTACCTGCCATGCCACCTCCATGGTGTCGCCATTGAGCGCGGTGAACATGGTCTGGTATTTCTTCGGATCATCCAGATCACGGCCGTCGTTCGGGGCGGGGATACGGAATTCCGCGTTGGCGAATACGTAGCCCGTACGCGGTTCGCGCTGGACCCGCAAGCCGTGGATGGCCTGTACGTTGGGAATCTTGGTTATCTTGTCGCAACGCATTACGTCGCATCTGACGCGCGCGACTCGGGTACCCGCCTTGTCGTTCATGAACAGGTAACGCCCATCATAACGGCCGTGCGTCTGGCTCATGTGCGGATGATGCAGGTCACCGCCTGGGGGGAAGTCCTTGCCCAGCACCCGCTTGCTTTCGTTGGTAATGCCCCAGCCAATCGCGAAACTCGGGTTGAAAACAGGCACACGAATCAGTTCACGCATCGACGGCAGACCGAGAACGCGTATCTCGCCAGACTGGCCGCCGCTCCAGAAGCCGTAGTATTCATCCAGCTGACCGGGTGCGACATGGTCTTCCGGCATCTTGCCGGGCTCTGCCGCATGCGCGGCCCGATCAAGGCCCAGTCCGCCGATCAATCCACTGGCACCGACCAAGCCAGCGAGCGCGCTGGTTCTCATGAAATTTCGCCGCGCCGGGTTGCCCGGCTGACCGGGCAAGGAGGCGACCTCCTCCGGCGTCAGTGCCCTGATTTCACCGGCTTTCAGTTCCGGACTCTGGTCGTTGGTCTTGTCACTCATGACGATGTCTCCTCAAAGATGATTAATACCGTCCAACTGATTGCTTGCCTATTCAGGCGTTGCCGCCTGCGCATCGGTGTCTCCTGTACCCACCGTAAAAACGGGCGTCGGCAACGGGCGTGACGCCTTTTCCCTCTTTTTGCGACGTTCGACCAGCGGCGGACACTTGTGGTCGTTCTCGTAGGTCACCTGGCAGTCCAAGCAGTAGTGACACTCGTTGTAGTTAATCGCACCCAGTGGGCTGATCGCCCTGACCTCGCACTCGACGGCACAGACTTGGCAAGGATGTCCGCATTCCTTGCGCCGGCGCAGCCACTCGAACAGCCGCCAGCGCCCCGAAACAGCGAGACCGGCACCCAGCGGACAGATGTAGCGGCAGAAGAATTTGTTGATGAACGCTGCCGCGACGAGCAGGATCACCGCGTAAAGAACGAAACCCCAAGAGCGCATGAAGTGCAGGTTGATGGCAGTCTTGAACGGCTCGACTTCCGAAAAATGCTCAGCCAGATTGACCGACTGCAGCGACAGCCCGAACAAAAACAGCAATACGATGTACTTGATCGCCCATAGCCGCTCATGCACATACGAGGGTGGCTCAAGCTGCGGTACCTTGAGCTTCACCGCCAGCTTGTTGATTAGTACCTGCATGGCACCAAACGGGCACAGCCAGCCGCAATACACGCCCCGCCCCACCAGCAGCAGGGACACCGCCACGAAGGTCCACAGGATGAAGATCAGCGGATCCAACAGGAAGGTGGACCAATGGAAGCCGTGAATCACAGCATTGACGAAGGTCAGTATGTTGACCACGGAAAGCTGCGCCAGGCCGTACCAGCCGATGAACACCACGGTGTAGATCAGGAAGCCGACCCGCACACGTTCCAACAGCAGCGGCCGCTTGACCACCCAGTCCTGGAATACCAGGATCAACGATAGGAAGAACAGCCCAGCCCCCAGCACTGCGATCTGGAAGCGTTTGCCGTACCAGACCTTCACCCACAACGGTGCGTCATCAGGAATCGGACTGCTGTTGACCTTCGGCTGGATGACATAGTCCGCCGGTATCTGGTAGCTCCCGCTAAAGGTGCTGTAGATGCTCTTCAGCGGTCCAATCTGTCGCCTGACCAGCAGTTGCAGCGTCCATGGTGCACCGGGATTGAACCCCTTGCCATGGTGGAGAATGAAGATTCCCGTCTCATTGAATGCCGGCATCCCGGGTAATTTCGGATTATCCAACGCCACATAGTCCGAGTCCTTGAACAGGAACAGTTTGCGGTTCTGCATGATGTGCAGTCGGTCGTAGACGCCGCCGCGAACGTAGCCCAAACCCTTGTACGAGTAGACGCCGTTGGCGACGATCGCAATCGCCTCGTCCCCGGGGCTTAGACTTTGCATCATCGATCGGTAGGTAGAGTCACCGAGCAGGTTCCTGCCCACCGTCGGCGGGGTGATGTCGGCGTAATAGAGATCGATGAAGGTGTCGTTCTCATGACCCGCCGCTGGCGCGGTCGGGTCGTCGACCAGCCCGCTGTCTGGCTGACCTTTGAAGGCATCCACGACCGCGCCCCGGGTGAGGCTCAGCCGGCGAAACGCGCCGTTGCCAGTCAGTTGCTTCCAATCTGCCTTCTTGAAATAGTGGGTCCGGATGGTGGCAGGCGCGCGCTCGGTGGCAAGCGTTCCGGTCACCAGATGCCGCGACAAGGCTACAGCCAGGGCCGCATTCATGATCGTTTCATTGGCCACCATCGAGGTGACGGTTGCACTGCTGATCGCATCGATCTTGGTGGTTCCAGCGGCATCGCTGCCACCGACGACGATCCTGTCCTTGACGTTGTGCCCGACATAGCGTGCGACAAAATCGTACAGCCGCTGTACCGGAATGCCGACCAGCAAAATCGGCTCGTGCTGCTCGAGCACCTTGGTACCGATGATCTTGCCGGTCTGGTCAATCGCGACCAAGATGTTGATCGGCTGTCCGGAATACGCGGGAACCGGCGCGACCATCACCGACTCAAACACGTACCCAATAACCTTGCCGCCATCGTAGACGGGGGCTGCCGGTGGCTTGCCGGAGATATCTCCGAATCGTGTCGCGGTGGGAAAGTAACCGCGGGCTTCAGGATATTTCTGATCAATGCTGGCGATCGCATCCATCGATAGGAAGACCAGCAGGAAGGTCATGCACAGCAGGAACAGTGCTCTTGCAAGCCTTACTTTGCGGGCTTTCTGGGCGGAATCGAAGTTTTCCAGCACGATGATGTCCATATCAGACCACCTCCGCCTTACCAGATATTTGCGGGAGGTCCTTCGAACGCCAACGCCTACTGCAGTCCCTGGAGAAGACCAGCCATTGGTCGTTCTGCGATGCCATGACTTCCCGCAACCGCGGAACCGGCATAGAGGCCGCAGCAACGCTCATCGCATCCGCGTCCACCGACGTCTCCGCCATTACCGTGACGCTGGAGTAATAGAGCGGGGAATAGCCTGTATGCGGGTTGATTACATGGAACAACGCTCTGTCAGCCGAATAGAAGATCCGGTAATTGCCTGACGTGCCGAGGGCGGCATTACGTATTGTGACGATCGCTGCGACCTTGTTGATGTCAGCCGGGTCAACGATTCCCACATGCCATTGGCGATTTGAGTCGCTACCGGAAATCGCGCGCAGGTCGCCACCGGCATCTACCAAGGCAGTCTCTATGCCCGACGCTTTCAGCGATGCAATGCCTTGGTCGATCACGTACCCTTTTGCCAACCCGTCCAGCGTGATGGACATGCCCGAATGGGTGAAGCGCACGCCATGGGCGTCCAGCGCGATGCGTCGATAATTGATCAGATGGTCCTTTTCCCCGACCTGTACGCGATCATCCGCATCAAGCACGGCAGGCTGGCGCATCGACTCGAAGAACTGCAAAACTGGTAAAACACTGATATCAAAGTCGCCGTCCGTCAGCGATGAAATCGCCAACGAGCGTTGCAAGACGTCCCTCAGCTCTGCTGGCAAGTCCTCCAGATGACCATCGCGATTCAGGCGTGCCACCGGACTGGCTGGGTCAAAACGCGTCAGTATGGCAACAGTTTCTGCCATGCGCCGGAATGCTACGTCGATGGCGACCCCCGCCTCGTCGACATCGTCGGCCAAGCACGTGATCGCCACAGAGGTTTGCATGAGCGTTTGTTCGCGACGCACCTCGAAAAGGTTTCGTTCCCGTTTGAGCACGAACCAACCCGCCTCCCCGACTAACCCTCCAGCCGCGGCTACACCGGCGACGGCCTTCAGAAGCTTTCGTCGTCCAGGCAACCGAGGTTCAACTACTGTTTCACGGAAACGCATGACATCAGCCTCCAACGGCCGCAAAACCAATCCCCACCAACCGTTTACGAAACGGATTACCGCCTTGCTTCAGGCCTTGCGTGCGTATGCAACACACCACGCGGTCGGGCTGATGCTCCCCTCAACGATTTTGCAGGTGCCGTCGGATTTCGCCGTCTTCCCTGGTATGAAATGGATGCAGTTGTCGCATTGATCCTTCCCGTGCGGAGTGGACATGTACATCATCGTGGCCTTGGAAGCCTTGGCTTGTGCCCGCGCCGGCCCGGATTTGAGCAGACCAGTGGCGGCCACCGCGCCAATCACCGCAACCGTTGCGCCGCTCTTCAACAGGCTGCGTCGGCTGGCATTGAATTCAGCATCATTCTTTTTCATGAATTTCTCCTGGGATTTTGATTACTTCGTTTCACACGCGCATGCCTTGTGCTGGCATGCGATTCAGCTATCACTCGTTGCAACGTTTTCCTTTTCCACGACGCCTTTGCTCACCTCCGGCGTGGCACACTCGCCGCCGGGACCAGACGTCACGCCAAGTCGCTTGTGCATGATTGGGCTGGTCGTGGTGTACTGGAGATGCACTTTTTCACCCGGATTGAGGTATTCCTTGACCGCAAAGGCGCACAGTGCCGCCTCGTGAAAGCCGGACAGGATCAGCTTCTTTTTCCCGGGATAGGTCGTGATGTCCCCCACCGCATAGATGCCTGGCGCCGAGGTTTGAAACGTGGCCGTATCGACGGCAAGCTGCTGCTGTTCGAGGTGCAGGCCCCATTCGGCGATAGGCCCAAGCGCAGGATGCAGGCCCCAGAACACCAGCAGTTGGTCCGCCCCGATTCGTTGCACGACGCCGCTTCGTGCCCGCACCCTAACCATCTTGAGTTCGCCCTGCGGCGCCTCCAGGCCGACAATGTCACCCTCGAAGAACTGCATGCGGCCGGCTTCACACAGCTCCTGCATATGCTTGACATGGGCTGGCGCTCCGCGAAACTTGCTCGAGCGGTGCACCAGCACGATGCTGCTGGCACGATCAACCAGTGCCAGCGACCAGTCCAGCGCGGCATCGCCGCCACCGGCAATGACGATATCCTTACCGTCGAACTGGCTGGCATCAGCAACCTTGTAGTGCAGCGACTTGCCTTCCAGGCTCTCCAAATCGGGCAATGCCAGCTTTCGCGGCGAAAATGCCCCCAGCCCGCCGGCGATGATCAGCGCCCCGGCATCAAACACGGTTCCACCGCTGGTGGTCGCGTTGAAGCGGCCACTTTCCAGCCGCTTGACCGTGGTCAATGTCTCATTGAGATGGAATTCTGGTGCGAAGGGTCGAATTTGCGCCTGAAGCCGCTCGATCAGCTCGCGCGCACTGCAGGCCGGGATGGCCGGAATGTCATAGATGGGCTTGTCCGGATATAGCTCCGCGCACTGTCCGCCAGCTACAGACATTGAGTCAATGACATGTGCGCGAATCCCGAGCAGACCAAGCTCGAAAACTTGGAACAGTCCCACCGGACCGGCCCCAACGATGACGACATCACAACTGATCACGGCCAAGCCCTCAAGCCCATGGAAACATCGTCAGGCTAGCGGGCTCATCCATCTTCCTCCTTGACCCTGGTCAAGTTTATCGGCGGTTCGACTGCGACAAGCTGCCACATCGGGCGGACATATCTTTCGAGTGCCTCCCATAGAAATGAAAGCCGTCCGCATTAAATGCGGCATTGTTTTCATTCGTGCCCTTGGTGGTGGCACGCAACAGGCACTCCAGGGCGCTCCAGTCAATCAACATGCTCTGCGATGCAACCGTTCTCCTGCGGCACATGCCCAGTCGGGGGAGTGTCGGGTCGCTGTTTCCGGAGCCGGTTGCGCTGACTCAGATCAGTTGGGAGCGCTGTCGGGTGTCGGGCCCTAGGTGCCGTTTGCCACCGGTGCGATCATGCAGCGGTTGCGCCCGCCGTCCTTGGCTCCATACAGCGCCGCGTCGGCGCGAGCAACCAGTTGCTCCACTTCCTCGTCCGCGCCGATGGTCGCGATGCCGATGCTGGCGGTGATGCGGATAGTGTCGCCCGGTGCCGCAATGACCAGGCCGGCCATATGCTGCCGGATGCGTTCGGCCACCTCCATTGCACGGGTGGCATCCGTACCTGGCAGGATGGTCAGGAACTCCTCGCCGCCAAAACGCGAGGGCAGGTCGGCGCCGCGCACTTCGTCGCACAGTGCCTGTGCGGTGGCCTTCAGCACCAGGTCACCGGCGGCATGACCCCATTGGTCGTTGACGCGCTTGAAGTGATCAAGATCCAGCATCAGCACGGACAATGGCTCGTTCTGGCGCATCGCGCGGGCACGATCCGACGCAAGTCGGCGTTCGGCCGAGCGCCGGTTGGCCAGCCCGGTCAGCGGGTCATGCGATGCGTCGCGGCGCGCGCCAAGCAAGTCGATCAGCAAGCGCAGTTGCGCGTGACCGGCCCAGGCAGCAAGGGGGCAAGGATCAGTGCCAGCAACCACAGCGCATTGCGCAAGGCCATGTCAGGCGGGCGGTCACCGAGCAGAGCAGGCACCAGCAACACCATCAGCGCTGCGAGACCGGTGCGTACGCTGCAACCCCACGGCAGCGGAAAGATCGCCAACTGCGTCGCTACCACGAACGGGAGCAAACCGTAGCCGGCTCGCAGCTCACAGAATGCGTGTCACGCGCAGCACGTCGGGGTCATCGGCATGATCGAGCAGAAGCGTCTGCACCCGACCTTGCCAAGCCTGCGCAAACGCTTCGCGCTGTGCCGCGGATGCAACCGGATCGATCGCAAGCGCCAGCAACTGACGCAAATTCGACGGTGCTGGGACCAACCGCAAGTCCAGCTCGACCGATACGGCCGCCGCATTGTCGCGACGGCGAAAGCCAATCGCGGTGGCATCGGACACATCCGAAAAGCGCAGCAGGCTCTGCCGCACAAAATGTCCGTCGATGCCATGAAAACCATTCGCGGCGGCGGCCCCGGTAACCAGGGTAATGACTTGCGCGATGACACCGGTGGTGCCGTCAGTCTCAGGCGCAGGCATGCGCACGTCGATCTCGCCTCGCGTTGCCGGGCCATCCGGGAACAACGCCATCATCGCCGCGCGCGCCACCAGATAGGCACCGGCCACAGTGGGGCAGGAGTGACCGGCCAACCGCACAGCATCGACATAGCTGTATTCCAGCAAGCCATCGTCGGAGGCACCCAGCAGGGCAGCCAAGGGATCACGCATGCTGATGCGCGGCGCCCGATCATAGAAAGCCGGGTAGTTCATCCAGCGACCTCCTTATTCGGCCGGCAAGCCGACAATGCCGAAGTCGATCACGACGGCTTCCGGGCCATGCTCGCGATAGGTCACCGTCAGGTTCTCACCGAGGCGATCGCGGAGTTGGGCGATCAGGGGAAGCGGGTCGTGATCGTTCACGAAGCGCATGGTCTCGCCGGAGCGTAAAACACCTATCGCACCGAAGATGGCCGAATGACGAAAACGACGCGCCACCCTCCGCGCGTCAAATATATGGGTATTGGCTTCAGGCACGGGTTGCACTTGCATCGAGGTCATTCCTGTCAGTGAAGAACGCGCCCAAGATACGCCGTCATCCGCACTGAGCCACTGATCCAGATCAGGTCGCGAGGATGGAATCGAGCTGCTGTCGACCCTTTCTTTCAACGCCATTCAGCGTTTCAGCATGGGCAACTTGTTGGGCACACCGTCCCAATGATCGGCATCCACCAGCGCGGGGATCTTGCTGGTCAGCACAGGCCACAGAGGTGCAAGCTCCGCATTGATGGCCAGCAAGCCTTCTTGCCCGGAAGGGATATCCAGTTCAGGGAAGATGGCATCAACCGGGCATTCCGGCACGCAGAGCGTGCAGTCGATGCATTCCATCGGGTCGATCACCAGGAAATTGGGGCCTGCATGGAAACAATCCACGGGACACACTTCCACACAGTCGGTGTGTTTGCAGTTGATGCAGTTCTCGGTAACGACATGGGTCATGGCACTAGATCTCCAAATCACGATCCACCCTGCGCTGACACGCTAAGGCACGGTACTACTGTGCCAAAAGAGCGCAGATGACGCGTTGATGCAGGTCAGTTGGTTCGCTTCGGCTCAAGTCGCCAGCTGGCACCGTGAGATCGAAATCAGCTGAATATTCCAGCGATCCCGGAGTACAGTCCCAGCCCGGTAATCACCACGATCGTGATGGCAACGACGACAGCATAGGCACCTTTGAGCCGGTGCGGCTCAGGTAGCGCTCGCCAAGCCAACATGAAGAGAAAGCCGAGCACGATTGGCAACAGCAGCGCATTCATCACCTGCACGGCCACGCTGAGCTTGACCAGATCAATACCGGAGACCACCAGCAGTCCGCCGAGCACCAGGGTGAGTATGTAAACCACATAGAACCAGGGTGCTTCCCGCGGACGCTGCGCCAGTTGGTGCTTGAAACCCATGATCTCTCCCAGAGCACGGGCGGCCGTAAGCGTCACCACGATCGTGGCGACCAGCGAAGCACCGATCATGCCCAACGCAAACATCGTGGTCCCGGTGAACTGACCGAGGAAGGGGGTGACCGCGTTCGCAATCTGCTGCACCGTATCCAGCGATTGCCCCGCTCCATGGCGTCCGATAGTCGCCGCTGTAGCGACCAGCACGGCGCCCATGATCAGTTGGGTGACCACCGACCCTATCGCCGTATCCCAACGCGCGGCACGCAGGTCAGCGACCACCAAGCCCTTCTCGACCACGGCCGATTGTTGATAAAAAACCATCCATGGCATGATCACCGCGCCGATATTGGCGGCAACAAGGTACAGATACTTGGTATCCGTGATGGGTAGCTGGAATGCCTGGGTGATCGCCGTATGCAGGTCCGGCTTGGCCTTGAACGCCACGAACAGGAACACGCATTCAAACAGGCCCACCGCCAGCGCGATGCGTTCGACGGTCAGATAGGACCCCTGGATCGCCATGATCGCAAGACCGATCACCACGATGCTCATGCTGAGCCAGCCCGGAATGCCGATGAGTGCCCCAACGCCGGCGATGCCGCTCAACTCGGTAATCAGGGCGCCTACGCAGGCAACCAGCAAGGTCGACACTGATAGCCATGCCCAGCGGGCACCGAAATGTTTGCGGATGGCATAACCATGACCATGGCCGGTCACCACGCCGAGGCGAATCGTCAGTTCCTGCACGACAAACAGTATAGGGATCATCACCACCTGCAACAGCAGCAGGCGATACCCCGTTTGCGCGCCACTCTGTGCCGCGGTAATGATGCTTCCCGCATCGGTATCGGCGAGCATCACCACAATGCCCGGACCCGCCACAGCCGCAAATCGGGCCCACCGCGCGGGACGGCGAACGGATAGTTCAGCGACGACATCTCTCATGGACAGATCAACCCGGTTTGCCGTCTAACCGCGGCGTCAGAAAGATCCACGCCGAACGCAACACCCACGGCAGGAAGGCCAGCAACCAGCCCCAGGCAGCGAGTACCAGCCACAGGTAGGCGTCGCCGCCGAATGCTGCGCGAATGCGCAGCAGCGCCACGCCCTGCAACAACCCGAAGCACAGCCAGGGCACCGCGCCCATCTCAAGCGGCCGGCCAGAGTGACCCTGGGTCACCCGGGTGACCATCGCCACCAGCATCGAGCCGAAATAGCCGATCGCCAGCGCATGCAGCGGTGCCCGGTAGAACAGCAACTCGCCGCGGCTGGTGTAGATCACGTCCTGCACGGCGTACAGCGCAAATGCCACCGGCAGCCACGCATAGGACAGGTGCAGTACCGCCAGCAGCCCGGGCTGCATCGCCTTCCACGGCTGCCAGGCCAGCGCGTGCCAGGCAAACACCAGCGCCAGTGGAATATCGACCAGCCACAACCATCCCAACGCGCCGCGCCAGTCCAGCAACATGTGCGTGATCAACAGCACCCAGACCACCGGCAGGCTCCAGCGCGGGCGTCGCACCACATAGCCCTTCGCCACACTGCTGCTGAAAAACGGCAGCATCCGATGCGTCACCGTGAAGAAGATCGGCAGCAACAGACCGAACGTACCCAGCCGGATCGCCAGCTCGGTCCATGCCTGCGGCGCGCCGAACAGATACGCCAGAAAGGCGGCCAGGCCGAGCACGCCCAGCGCCAGGGCGAGCAGGCACGAGTACGCATGATCATTGCGTTCGCTGGACGCCCTCAGCACCGCCGCCAGCGTGATCCTCGCCACTTGGGGCAGAGGCGTAAACCTCGTTTCACAGGCACTTCGCGAAAACGGGGAGCGGAAAGGCATCTCGCACCGCGTGGTGTTCGACGAAGCAGCAGTGCTTCTGTCGAGTCGGCTAGTCGCCTTGCGCCCCGCTCACGCAGTCGTGGCCAGCAGCGGTACTCCTTTCAATTGGTACGCTGCCACTTTGGTAGACGGTTATCCGGTCGCCGTGAAGTGGGTCAGAAAATGTCCGCTTAGGGTCGGCCCTGGCCTGTCGCGCTTTCTGAAACCGTCACTGGTGCCGCAGGGACAACCTTCGGCTAGAGCCAGGTGCATTCAATTCCTGCCCCAGCGCCACCGCGGTGGCTCACCTTTGAGCAAGCACACGAGCACCAATGCTGCGGTGGCAATGGCGATGCCTGCATAGAAGGCAGGCGCATGGCTGGTCGGCGGGAAAAGGAGACCCGTAGCTACCAAGGCCGCTAAGTACAGCAACAGAACCACCCAGCCCTGCCAGGTGGTGGGCGGGCCCCAGCCCCATCCATAACGCTTGGCAGGAAACCAATAGGCTTTCGACTTGTCAGTCATCGCGGCTCCCGGTCATGGGATGTTGTCTGAAAGTTGCAGGTTCGGCAGAAGCTTGAGTGTAGCGACGGCCGGCCGTTATGCCCACTCGCAGCGCACTTCGGGCACGCGTCCCCACGAAAGTGGCCTTGGGGATGCGGCAGGGGAAGCGGCGATCAGGTGAGTAACGGCTTCGCTCCGTCGTTGTGTGCAGAACGCGGCCGAAGCGGGTCGCCTGCCTTTCGCAGAGAGTCTGCCACGACCCAGGCGACGCCGATCAGGGCGAGATTCAGGGCGTTCTCGGTCCAGATAAAATGGTTGGAGGGATCGGCCAGGAGCATCGGTCCGTGCACCAACAGCGTGAAGGACGCATACATGGCGGTCAACAGGCACGCGGCGAGACGGGCTCGCACACCGGTCAGGATCGCAAGGCCTGCCGCGATGTGGCCGATCCCCGTCGTATAGCCCCAGAACTCCTGCGAAGGCGGCAGCCATTTGGGAACCAGCGGGGCGGTCAAGTTCATGTAGACAAAATGCGTCCCCCCGAATATCAGTGCACAAACCGCAAATGCCAGTTGGCCAAGGCGCGCGAGGCGAACAGCCGCTACCGCATCGATCCTGGCGCAAGTGGCGTAAATGATCAGCCCAGGCCATGGGATCAGAGGGGGCGTCTCGCATGCTTTCGAGTGTTATGGCGCGTGCGAGACTCAACTTCCGGTCGGCGTGGTCATGCATGCGCAACTGGTTCAGTGAAGCCACTTGCTCCAGCCAGACGTCGAGGACCTGGGCGGCGATATTGGGATCGACGGGTTCCCGGGGAGGTTCCTGCGTGGGTGTCTCACGCTTTCCCGCAACCTTCTGCAGCCATTGCTGAACTAAGTTCATGCGGTCACCGCCGCAACGGCATGGAGCAGTGGCCGGTATTCCGCATAGCGGGTGGACGGGTCCGGGTGTATGCACGACAAGAGCAAGTTTTGAATCGACGATGGCAGGGGTTTGAGGAGCGCCCTGGCGTTTTGGAAGTAGAGGCCTGTGTTCAACTGCATGAACTGCTGTTCGTCGCGGGAACCGTACCTAGCTTCGTCGGGTTCGTAGCGGTAAGGCAATCCCCTCGTCAAAGCTACAAGGGCCGTCATGCCTAAGGCAAAGATGTCGGAGGAAGGTCCAGAGAATGGTTTTCCGTTCAGTCGTTCCGGTGGGTAGAACCCATGAGTGCCTCCAGCGCCATCAATCCTGCCGGAGCTTGCGAGTTTTGATATGCCCCAATCGGACACTTGCACGTGGTTGGGAAACGCTTTGATTAGGACGTTGGCAGGCTTGATGTCCAGATGCGCGAGGTTGTGTTTCTCATGCGCGTATCGAAGTGCCTCACCCGCCTGCAGCAGGATGGTGCGCGTCTCAGCCCAGGTGAACGCCCGTCGCCGAATGACGTCCTCCAGCGTACCCGCCTGACACCATTCCATCAGGGCCGCGATGCGAAAGTTGAGCCGGGCGATTTTAATCAACGGCAGGACATTCGCGTGGTGCAACAAGACCCAGTTCGATAGTTCATTCACGACCGCAGCTTCATCGGCCTTGTCGAAGGTCTTGACCGAAAGGCGTTTGTCATAAATGGTTCTGGGTGATGAATCCCCTTCGCGCTCTAGCAGCCACACCTTGGCAAAATCACTGCTCCGCTTGATGTCGACGACGCGATAGAAATACCGGTCAAGTTGGACTCGGTCTGGCTTATGCGTGGCCACGATGCCTCCCTGTGACGTCCCAGTGCTTTGGCTACTTTACCGCGCCAAATAGGATTGGCAGGTATCTTGTGAGGTCGGCTGAATCTCACGGCGGTAACGAACACGAAGGGCTAGCCGTCCCGACAGCGGACGGTCGTGACCGGCAGGTGTGGGTCGGTTTCTGCCCGTCGACGTCGGCCTGCGGCTGATCAAACTGGTCGGCGGCTTGGTCAGCGCAGATCGGTCGCGTGATGCATTCATTCCGGAGCACGCACGAAGCCATTTTCCACACCGAGCAGGGACAAATCGAGAGTGCCGTCAAACGGTCGATCAACACTTATATCCGGATGCCCGAAATTTTTAGATCGGAAATTTCATTGACCTAAGAGCGCCGCGAAGCCGTGCGCTTGTCGTTCGAAGAATTTCTTCTAGCTTCTGGACTGGTACATTGTGTCGATCTGCTGCTGTCTGAACCGCCATTCCGTCACAAAAATCACGAAATGCCCTCCAATGAGGCGCGAACTTCAGGTCCTTGATGCTCGGCAATCCAAGTGCTTGCAGCTTCTCGCGAAGGTACTTCGGGTCAATTTGTAGTTCACGGGCAATCTCAGCAACGTTTCCTAGGTTTCGGATGTATGACTCCCAGAATTCGCCTTGCCAGAACGCTACACCGCGAACATCTCTTGTCCTGCGCTTATATTGCAATCTTGATTGCTCAACCTGAGTCTCAATGTCAGCAAGCGCCTCTGATGCTGTGGAGTAGAGGGTTGCCAGTGCAAGGATGTAGGTGTGTCCTACTCCAGCAGGAGTCGAAGGCATGAGCAAGTTGTCGATTCGCGAATAGAAAGTCGAAATGACCTTTTCGGAGATATCAGGGAAGTGACTTCGCAACCAGATCAACGGCGCATCTGCCAGCACCTTATCGCTCAGTAACTGCCGTTGTCCTTGCGCGGACAGGCGAAGGCCGATTGATCTGGCTCGACTGGCAAGGGCTAGGTGTAGGCCATCCGTCGGGAATGGACGATCTCGCGTGAGGATCTGAAAGGCCAAATCGACATAGGTTTGCACTAGCGAAGGAGCGGACCACAGACTTTTGGGCTCTGTCGCGTTTCTAACGAGTGTGCCTTCCTCACACCATCTGTGAGGAAGCTTGCTAAAGGGCTCGCGTGAATCTATTCGGCTAAGGCGAGTGGCATGCTTTCTACACCACTCGACTCCGATCAGGTGATGGCTACGCCGAAACCAGCTGAATCCATGCTGGACTAGGTCCTCACGGCTGCAAACTTCACAGCAGTACGCATCTGCTGACTGCGTTAGCATTCCCAATCGCCTTGTGAAACTCGCGCTGTCGGCAGAACCATGGAGGAGATCGGTACCTGGCCTCGAGGCGACTCGAAGCACAGGTAGCATTGAGTGATTTGTCGCGTAGAACTCAGGAGAAACCCCAGCAGCCTCCGCGAGGAGATGAAGCACTGGTGCTTCGTCGTGGGTAATGTGCCTCCCTTCGATCGCAGGTCGCATACTCTTGAAGAGTTGTGCCTGAGTTGATGTTTGATTTATCGCCCTCAGTCGCAAGACATGGCTACGGGCAAGTTCATCTGGCATTGGCGCAGCGAGAACCACCTAACCGAACCCATGGAAGCAAACATTGGGGATGCCCCAAGAAGAACCGGGAGGGTAGCCTGATTCCAGACTCTGCCCAGCCCGGGAGCATGCGCCGATCTCAGCACCTGGTGAGATCACCATTGGCGAGAACGTTTCGGGCTGACGACCTTTATTTTTCATTTACGACTTTTATTTATACGTTCAAGCCAACATAGAATCTCCTACGCCTACTCCACGGTCACCGATTTGGCCAGGTTGCGAGGCTGGTCGACATCGGTGCCGCGCAGTACGGCGACGTGATAGGCGAGCAGCTGCAACGGCACGGTGAATACGGCCGGTGCGATGAAGCTGCCACCGGATTCCACCCGCAGCATGGTGCCGTAATTCTCCATGTCGTCCACGCTGGCGGCGCCTTCGGCGAACACCACCAGGCGGCCGCCACGGGCGCGCACTTCCTGCAGATTCGACTTGAGCTTGTCCAGCAGCGGGCCGTTCGGTGCTACCGCGACGACCGGCATATGTTCATCGACCAGCGCCAGCGGGCCATGCTTGAGCTCGCCAGCGGGATACGCCTCGGCGTGGATGTAGGAGATCTCCTTGAGCTTGAGCGAGCCTTCCAGGGCGACCGGGTAATTGACGCCACGGCCCAGGAACAAGGCGTGCTGATGATGGATGAATCCGCCTGCCAGTTCGATGATCGCCGGCTCCAGCTTGAGCGCGTTCTCGATCGCCCGCGGCAGGTGCTGCAGTTCGGCGCACAAGGCGGCGTAGCGCTCAGGAGCAAGTCCGTTGATGCGCGCCAATTCCAGCGTGAGCAAGGCCAGACCCGCCAACTGGGTGGTGAACGCCTTGGTCGAGGCCACGCCGATCTCCGGGCCCGCCCGCGTCATCAGCTTCAGATCCGCTTCGCGCACCAGAGACGACTCGGGCACGTTGCACAGTGCCAACGTGCCCAGATAGCCGCGCCGGCGCGACTCGCGCAGCGCAGCGAGGGTGTCGGCGGTTTCGCCGGACTGGGAGATCGCCACGAACAGGGTACCCGGCGGCACCACGGCATCGCGGTAGCGGTATTCGCTGGCCACTTCCACGCTGACGGGCAGCCGCGCATACTCCTCGATCCAGTACTTGGCCACCATGCCTGCGTGATAGCTGGTGCCACAGGCAATGATGTGCAGGCCGCGCGTGGCCTTGAGCAAGGGGTCGCTGTCGATGCCGAAAATATTGGGCAACACGCCGTGCGGGCCGATGCGGGCCTCCAGCGTGTCGGCCACGGCGCGTGGCTGCTCGAAGATCTCTTTCTGCATGTAGTGGCGGTATTCACCGCGTTCCACCGCGTCGGAGGACAGTTCGCTTTCATGCACCGCACGTTCGACCGGCTGGCCGTCGAGGCCGTAGACATGCACGCTGTCGCGGGTGATCTCGACCACGTCGTCCTCGTCGAGATAGATCATCTTGTTGGTCACCTGGATCAGCGCCTGCGCATCCGAGCCGAGGAAGTTCTCGCCGATGCCGATGCCCACCAGCAGCGGTGCACCGCGACGCGCACCGACCACCCGGTCAGGCTCGTCGCTGCTGATCACGGCGATGGCGTAGGCGCCTTCCAGTTCGCGCACCGTGGCCAGTACCGCCTGGCGCAGATGCATGCCCTGGTCGATGCGCCGGCTGATCAGCGCGGCCATGACCTCGGTGTCGGTTTCGGAGGTGAACACTTGACCGGCCGCCTGCAGGTCACGGCGCAGCGCGGCGTAGTTCTCGATGATGCCGTTGTGCACGATCGAAACGCGACCGATCATGTGCGGGTGCGCATTGGCCTCGCTCGGCACGCCATGGGTCGCCCAACGGGTATGCGCGATGCCCGTGCCACCGGGAAACGGGTCGGCAAGATAGAGGGCCTCCATCTCGCGCACCTTGCCCTTGGCACGCACGCGCCTGAGCACGCCATGGTCGAGCACGGCCACGCCAGACGAGTCATAGCCGCGGTACTCCAGCGCCTTCAGGCCCACGATCAACAATGGCGCAACATCGCGCTGGGCTACGGCGGCAACAATTCCACACATGGGCAGAGCTTCCCTTGATGAAGGTGGAGCGCATCGCGGCTCCGATACAGATGGACATATTCAGGCGGCCGCATTGCGGCAGTCTTTCGTGGCGAGGAAACAGCACTCACGCACACGACCTGGATCAAGCGTCAGTTCACCTTGCGACGCAGGTAGTTCAGCAGGTCGATCCGCGTGATCAGGCCGAGGAACTGCTCGCCGTCCATCACGATCGCCACATGTCCACGCTCAAACACCGGCAGCAGTGACTCGATCGGCTTGCTCACGGCCAGCATATGCAGGTTGGTCATCATGGCGCTGGATACCGCATCGCGGAAACGTGCCTCGTCGGCATGCACGTGCAGCAACACATCTGACTCGTCGACGATGCCGACCAGCTTGCGCCCCTCCATCACCGGCAACTGCGACACGTCGTACAGCTTCATGCGGTTGTAGGCGGTGATCAGCAACTCGTTCGGGCCGACCACCACGGTGTCGCGCTGGGCAAACGGACGCAACAGCAGATCACGCAGGTCACCATGCTGCTCACGCTCGATGAAGCCGTTGTCGAGCATCCAGTAATCGTTGTACATCTTCGACAGATACTTGTTGCCGGTGTCGCAAACCATCGTGACAACGCGCTTGGGCGTGGTTTGCTCGCGGCAATAACGCAGCGCCGCGGCCACCAGGGTGCCGGTGGATGAACCGCCCAGCAGCCCCTCCTTGGCCAGCAGCTCGCGGGCGGTGAGAAAGCTTTCCTTATCGGGGATGGCGAAGGCCTTCTTCACCCGGCTGAAATCGCTGATGCCGGGGAGGAAATCCTCGCCGATGCCTTCGACCATCCAGCTGGCGGACTTGGTCGAGAGCGTGCCTTCGTTGATGTATTCGGTGAGGATCGAGCCGACCGGGTCGGCCAGGATCAGCTCAGTCTGCGGCGAGTGCTCGGCGAAATACTTCGACAAGCCGCTCAAGGTGCCGGAAGAGCCGCAGCCCACCACGATCGCATCCACCTTGCCGTCCATCTGTTCGAGGATTTCCGGCCCGGTGGTGGCGATATGCGCCGCCGGGTTGTCCGGGTTGCCGAACTGGTTGATGAAGTAGGCGCCTGGCGTTTCGCGCGCAATGCGCTCGGCCATGTCCTGGTAGTACTCCGGATGCCCCTTGGCCACGTCCGAGCGGGTCAGCACCACCTCGGCGCCCATCGCCTTGAGGTTGAAGATCTTCTCCCGGCTCATCTTGTCCGGTACCACCAGGATCAACCGGTAACCTTTCTGCTGCGCGACCAGGGCCAGACCCAAACCGGTATTGCCGGCGGTGCCTTCGACCAGGATGTCGCCAGGACGGATGCGCCCGTCCTTCTCGGCGCCTTCGATCATCGACATGCCGATGCGGTCCTTGATCGACCCGCCGGGGTTGGTGCTCTCGAGCTTGAGGAACAACTCGCACAACCCGGTATCCAGGCGCTGTGCGCGCACCATCGGGGTATGTCCGATCAGTTCAAGAACACTCTGGTGGACCGTCATGGAGACTCCGTAGCAGGGGCGCCGGTTACGCGTGCGGCGTATGACACCGACAGGATCAGCATGATAACCGAGCCGCCCGTTGCGCCCGGTGGTTCGTGCCTGAACGCCGCGGCCCCGGCCCTTCCACCACACGGGAAGGGGCCGGGGCCGCGTTTGTGACGAAACCGCAGGTTCAGTGGATGCGCTGCGCCCGATTCGCCCACATGCGTTCGAGTCGGGCCTTGGCCAGCAATTTTTCTTTCTTCATGCTGCCGAGGGTGACATCGTCGATGGGGAGTACTCCGATATCGGCGTCGTGCACCTTGCTGTCAAGCTGCTTGTGATGCTGGTAGAGGCGACGGAATTCCGCATCTGCCTTCATCAACGCTTCGACATCATCACGCTGCTGGTTTTCAAACATGATTCGACCTCCTCACGAGTGGACTGGCGAATGCCGCAACCGCGTGCATCCACCGACGGTTGAACGCACGCGCACGCAACCACGTCCCATGGCGGCATAGCGGGCACGGGTGGGGATTTGAACGTGGAATAAGCGCATGGTTCAGCCCGGCGACCCATAAGGCGGGGATGCCTTATGGAGCCTTGACCCTACTCTTCAGATCTGGGGCCCGCAAGCTCGACAGCATGCTTTTGCGCACCAGCAAACCGTAGTGTGAATTACCTGTCAAAACAGCGTTTGACATAGGTTTCGCCGGCTTGCCTGCCGACGAAACCGGGCCGGCAGAAACTCGGCGGCCCGGTTTCGATCACGTGGGTTTCAGCGGTTTCCCTGCGAATTTTTGTCCGACTTCTTGTGGGTGGCGGGCGCCTCGCCCTCCTGCAGCTGCGAACGCATGGCTCTGGCCGCCTGGGCAGCCAGCGCGGCTTCGCGCTTGGCCGCCCTGGCCACCCTGCTCTGGGCCGCTGCCAGCTTCTTGGCCTTGTCGGCCTCAGCCTGGGCCTGCTGGGCTGCTTCGGAATAAGCCTGGCCTTGCTCCTGCAGCCGGGTGGCCTCTTCCTGAGCCAGCTGGTTCTGCAGGCGCTGGCGCTCCAGTTCGCGACGGGCCATTTCCGTGTCCCGGCGACTATTGCCGAGCAGGATCTGGTCGTGCTCGCGGTCGAGCTGGTTCAACTTGACCTGGGCATCCTGCAGTTGCGCCGCCGTTTTGGCCAGATCCACGCGGCGCTCCGCCAGATACAGCGCGTAGGCCCGATCACTGCGACCGGCCTGCGCAAGCCGGCTGATCGCATCGCGCGCACGCGCCTGCTCAGCCTGCGCATAGCTGCCCAGGGTGGGGTCATTGGAGAGCTGATCCAGGCTGCTGGTCAGCCGGTTGATGTCGATGTCGTCCTGCCGTGCATGAGCCGAGCCCACGACAACCAGGGCCAGCAGGATCGCGGCAAGTGTGGTGGTGGAACGTTTCATGGCTGACCTCCCTGGGTATTCGCATCAGGCTGTTGGGAGCCACTGGGCACCGTCTGGAAGCCATCCACGGCCGGTGCCGAGATGGCCGACGATGACGGCGCAGGCATGTCCTGGGTAGGCGGTGGCGGTACCGATGACGCTGAAGGCGGTGCGGTCTGATGCTGATCCTGCTTCAGCTCGGCGGCCTCGGCTTGTTCGCCGAGGCGGCGCAAACGGTTGTTTTCTTTCACCTTGGCCAGGATCTGGCTATGCGCCGCAGCCAGGCGGGCCTTGGCCCGCGCCAGCTCGGCGTCGGCGATGGATTCCCCGGCCAGATTGGCCGCATCCGCGTATTTGCGCTCGGCCATGGCGGCCTGGGCCTGCTGGAACTTGTCCTGCGCAAAACCCAGATCAACCGGGGCATAGTCAGCCGCACCGGCATCACGGGCGGACTGCAACTGGGTTTGCGCCAGGCTCATGGAATCATTGGGCGGCGGCACCGAGGCACAACTGGTCAGTGCCAGCGTCAGGACCAGGGCCGTGGCTGCCATGCGGATCCGCCCCGGGGGTCCGACCAGCGGTGAAAAGATGTGCATCACGTTCCTCATGGTGTGTCGCGTCGTATTGTGGACAGGCATAATCGGTCATTGTAAGGCGCATTGAAAAAACAGGGGACCAAACGTGGATATCGGCTACTTCCTCAAGCTTATGGTAGACAAGGGCGCGTCGGACATGTTCCTGACCACCGGCGCCCCGGTAAACATCAAGGTCGAGGGAAAACTATACCCCCTGGGCAATACCGGCCTGCCGGCCGGCATGGTCAAGAAGATTGCCTACTCGCTGATGGACGAGGGCCAGGTACCCCAGTTCGAGCGCAACCTGGAGCTGAACATGGCGCTGGCGGTCAAGGAGGCCGGCCGCTTCCGCATCAACGTGTTCAAGCAGCGTGGCGAAGTGGGCATGGTGATCCGCGCGATCAAGAGCGAGATTCCCAGCATTGACCAGCTGCAATTGCCGAGCATCTTTCGCGACCTGATCATGGAGCCGCGCGGGCTGATTCTGGTGGTCGGCGCCACCGGCTCGGGCAAGTCGACCACGCTGGCGGCGATGATCGACCAGCGCAACTCGCACACCGCGGGCCATATCCTCACCATCGAGGATCCGATCGAATACCTGCACCGGCATAAGAAGTCGATCGTGAACCAGCGCGAAGTGGGGCTGGACACGCATACCTATCACGAGGCCCTGAAGAACGCGATGCGTGAGGCGCCGGACGTGATCATGATCGGCGAGATCCGCGACACCGACACGATGGAGGCGGCGATCGCATTCTCCGAAACCGGCCACCTGTGCCTGGCCACGCTGCACTCCAACAACGCCGACCAGACGCTGGAACGCATCCTCAACTTCTTCCCCGAATCGGCGCACAAGAACGTGCAGATGAACCTGGCGCTGAACCTGCGCGCGGTGATCAGCCAGCGTCTGGTGATCGGCAAGGACGGCCGGCGCATTCCCGCCGCCGAGGTGTTGCTGAATACGCCACTGATTCGCGACATGATCCGCCGCGGCCAGACCCACGAGATCAAGGAGGCCATGGACCGCAGCCTGCAGGAAGGCATGCAGACCTTCGACCAGTCGCTTTACCGGCTGTACAAGGAAGGGCGCGTGGACCTTGAAGAGGCCCTCAGCAAGTCCGACTCGCGCGACGGCCTGGCGCTGAAGATCCGACTCGCCGAAGGCGGCACCAGCGGGCCTGAGCTGGCGGGCAACGATCCCTACGGCATGGGCTTCTGAAGCGGGAACGGGGAACAACGGCCAAAAAGAGTCGCAGCATCGGTGCTTTGACCGTTCCCCGTTCCCCGCGCTAACTCACGTTGCGTCCGCCTGAAGCTCGGGTGCAGCTCGCTGGAACGCGTCCAGTTCCATGCAGGCGCGATAGACACGGGTAACCATCGGGTAGTCGTCCAACGGCAGCTTCCAGCGCGAAGCGTTGTAGACCTGCGGCACGAGGCAGATATCCGCCATGCTCGGGGTGTCGCCGTGGCAAAATCGGCCAGTCGCTGCATGGTCCGACAACATCGCCTCAAGCGCATTGAAACTGGCGGCTATCCAGTGCCGCGTCCATTCGGCACGCTGAGCCTCGTCGGCACCAAACTGGGATTCCAGCCGCTGCAACACACGCAGATTGCCCAGCGGGTGGCTGTCGCAGGCCACCACCATCGCCAGCGCACGAACGCGGGCACGGCCGCGCACATCGATCGGCAGCAAGGCGGTTTGCAGATCCGGATATTTCTCGTCGAGATATTCCATGATCGCCAGCGACTGGGTAATCACCCGGTCGCCGTCGAGCAGGCAGGGAACCATTTTCTGCGGATTGAGATCGCGAAAAGCCGCCGTATGCTGTTCGCCGCCTTCACGAACCAGGTGCACTGGCCGCGATTCGTACTCGAGCCCTTTGATGTTGAGTGCGATGCGCACCCGATAGGCGGCGCTGGAGCGCCAATAGCCATAAAGCACCAAACCGGTATCCATGAGCTGCCCTCTCGCCTTCGTATGGCTAGCAGTGTAGCCACAGAACGCGCTCGGTACATCGAATTCGGAGTCTCACCCATCCACTCTCGGCGCCGGTCCATCCCGGCGCTGTCGAGTGGGGCGCGGCGTAGCCGCGCGATAGGCAAGTTCGCGGTTCAACGAGGTCGGCTGTCCGATCGGCGATGTTCCGCCGGCCGCGCACGCGTCCTCTCCCCGCGCTTCAGTTCCCCGGCTCCTCCGGGTACGCCCATCCGGGCCGGTTCCTTCGGCGAGAAGGCGCAAGCCTTCCCGCCGGATGTTCTGTGCCGCGTTGATCTCGCGGTCATGTTCGGTGCCGCAGCCTGCGCAGGTCCAGCGCCGGTCGGCCAGCTTCAGGCCGGCGTGTATTTCGCCGCACGTCGAGCACGTTTTGCTGCTCGGGTAGATGCGGTCGACCGCCACGATGACGCGCCCGCGCCACTTCGCTTTGCATTCGAGCTGCCGGCGGATCTCGCCCAGGCCGGCGTCGCCCACGCTGCGCCGGAACGCCCTTCGACCCATGCCCCATCGCTTCGGTCACGCGAAACCGCACCTTGCCGACGCCATCGAGCTGCACCATGCCAGCCTCGCGATCGACCTGCGCGCGGCGCTGGTCGAGGGTGAATCGCGCCGACATCACTGTGCCAAATTCCTTGCGCCGTGGCCGCTTGGCCCGGCCAGCGAAGAAGTTGCTCCACGCCTTGTCGAAGTCCCGCAGCGTCTGGTTGAAAGGTTCGCGCGGCAGCTCCGCCAGCCAGGCCGTATCCGGCGCCGTCTTCAGCTGCGTGAACTCGCGGCTAAGCGCGACCGCGTTGAGCTTCGTGCCGTCGGCCCGCCACGCTTCATCCTTGCGCCGAAACGCCCAGTTCCACACGAACCGCCGTGCGCCGAACAGGCGCAGCAACTGCCGTTCCTGCGCCGGCTTCAGGCGAAGCCGGACGCGGTACGCCCGTTCGATGGTGGAGGTGGATGCGGTCATCTGACCTACGGTTTACGGCAGTTTCGAGATCGTGCAACACCGCAAACTCACGGAGTGAGACAGCACGTCGATAGCCGCCGGACGTCCACCTCGCTCGCGTGCATCGCCGGGTTGGCTCGCACGCGGTCCATGACGGACACACTCCGTTTGACTCCAGCGCCGGCGGGGTCGTCGATGTTGCTCCCTTCATAGCGCACATCGCGACCGAACCAGGCCCACGTTTGCATCAGTGCGCAACGGCCCGGACAATAGACGGTTGCCGTCCATCCCGGACGATCCCGTTCCATCACCGGAGAATTGCCGTGTCCGTCATCCGAATGAGTGACCTCGACCTGCGCGACCAGCGCGTGCTGATCCGCGAGGATCTGAATGTGCCGTTCGATGACAACAGACAGATCACCTCCACCCAGCGCCTCGATGCGGCGCTGCCCACGATCAAGGCGGCGCGCGACGCTGGTGCGCGCGTGCTGGTAATGTCCCACCTGGGCCGGCCCAAGGAAGGCCAGTTCGATATCGAGTCATCACTTGCACCGGTTGCCGCCTGGCTGCATGAAAAGCTGGGCACGCCCGTGCGCCTGGTCGCCGACTATCTCGATGGCGTGGACGTGGCACCGGGCGAAGTGGTACTGCTGGAAAACTGCCGCATGAATGTGGGAGAGGGCAAGGACGACGAGGCGCTGGCAAAGAGGTACGCCGCGCTGTGCGACATCTTCGTGATGGATGCGTTCGGTACCGCGCACCGCGCCCAGGCTTCCACCCATGGCGTCATCCAATTTGCCCCGATCGCCGCGGCCGGCCCGTTGCTCAGCGCGGAACTGGATGCGCTGGGCAAGGCGCTGGAGCATCCGGCACACCCGCTGCTGGCGATCGTGGCGGGCTCCAAGGTCTCGACCAAGTTGACCTTGCTGGACAACCTGATCGGCAAAGTCGACCAGCTCATCGTTGGTGGCGGCATCGCCAACACCTTCATCGTGGCGATGGGCCATTCGGTCGGCAACTCGCTGGTCGAACCGGCCTTGGTCGATGCGGCGAAGAAGATCCTGGCCGACGCCAAGCGCCGCGGCGTCGACCTGCCGATGCCGGTCGACGTGGTGGTGGCTTCGAACTTCTCTGCCCAGGCGACGGCCACAGTGAAGGCGGTCGACCAGGTTACCGAGGACGAGATGATTCTCGACATCGGCCCGCAGACCGCCCGGAATTACGCCGAACTGATCGCCAAGGCCGGTACCGTGGTGTGGAACGGCCCGGTCGGCGTATTCGAGTTCGATGCGTTCGGCAAGGGCACCGAAACACTGGCGCACGCGATTGCCGATTCGAAAGCCTTTTCGATCGCTGGTGGTGGCGACACGCTGGCTGCCGTGGACAAGTACGGCATTGCCGACAAGGTCTCCTACATCTCCACCGGCGGCGGCGCCTTTCTGGAATTCCTGGAAGGCAAGGAACTGCCCGCGGTAACCGCCTTGAAGGCACGCGGCCACTGATTGGCCGGCCTCATCGATCAGATGACGCCGCCCGCTCAGGAGCCCGCTGGCGGGCGATGCTCTCCCGTATTCAGGGGAAGAACAACGCCCGCCGCCAGGCTCTTACGCAATAGTGCGCTTCACCGCGTCGACCACGTGGGCGACGGTGATGCCGAAGTGCTCGAACAATTGCGGCGCGGGGGCCGAGGCGCCGAAGGTGGTCATGCCAACCACCTCGCCGTCCAGGCCTGCGTACTTGCACCAGAAATCGGCGGTGGCCGCTTCCACCGCCACACGGGCACGGCACCAGCCCGGCAGCACGCCTTCCCGGTATTCCAGCGGCTGCGCATCGAAAACCTCGGTGCAGGGCATCGACACCACCCGTGCGGCGATACCTTGCTGGGCCAGCGCGCGCATCGCCTCCATGGCCAGCTCCACTTCCGAGCCGGTGGCGATCACGATCGCCTGGAACCGGGTATCCAGCGGATCGGACAGCACGTAACCGCCGCGCATGATGTCAGCGAGCTGCTGCTCACTGCGTTGCTGATGCTTCAGGTTCTGTCGCGAGAAGATCAGGCACGCTGGCTCGCCCTTGCGCTCGATCGCCGCCTTCCACGACGCCGCCGACTCCACCGCGTCGCAAGGGCGCCAGACGTGGTTGTTCGGGATGTAACGCAGGCTGGCGAGGTGCTCGACCGGCTGATGGGTCGGGCCGTCTTCACCGAGGCCGATCGAATCGTGGGTATAGACATGGATTGCGTGGGCCGGGATCAGCGCGCTCATGCGCACGGCATTGCGCGCGTAATCGGAGAACACCAGGAAGGTCGCGTCGTACGGGATGAAGCCGCCGTGCAGGGCGAGGCCATTGGCGATCGCGCTCATGCCGAACTCGCGCACGCCGTAATAGATGTAGTTGCCCTTGCCATCGGCGCTGTTGCCGTTGGCGGCATCGAGGCTGCCTTTCCACTTGGTGAGGTTGGAGCCGGCCAGGTCGGCCGAGCCGCCGATCAGTTCGGGCAGCAGCGGGCCAAAGGCATCCAGGGTCATCTGCGAGGCCTTGCGTGAAGCCACTTCCGGCCCTTCCAACTGCAGCTTGGCCAGGTACGCCTGCGACTTCTGCGCCCAGTCGGCTGGCAGCTCGCCGGCGAGGCGACGCTTGAACTCGGCTGCCAGCTCCGGGTACGCCGCGGCGTAGGTCGCGAAAGCGTCGTTCCAGGCCTGCTCGCGTGCCGCACCGGCCTTGTTCGCATCCCAACCGGCATAGATCTCGGCCGGGATGTCGAACGGCGCGTGGCGCCAATCCAGCTGATCGCGCGCGGCGGCAATCTCGTCCTTGCCCAGCGGGGCGCCGTGGCTCTCCTCCTTGCCCTGTTTGTGCGGCGCGCCGAAGCCAATGATGGTCCTGGCGCAGATCAGCGTGGGTTTGTCGTGCTGCGCGGTGGCCTTGGCAATCGCCTGCTTGATCGCGTCGGCATCATGGCCGTCGACGCCGCGGATCACGTTCCAGCCATAGGCCTCGAAGCGGACCGGCGTGTCGTCGGTGAACCAGCCGTGCACTTCGCCATCGATCGAGATGCCGTTGTCGTCATAGATCGCCACCAGCTTGCCCAGCTTCCAGGTACCGGCCAGCGAGGCCACCTCGTGCGAGATCCCCTCCATCAGGCAGCCATCACCGAGGAACACATAGGTGTTGTGGTCGACGATGTCATGCCCGACGCGATTGAAATGGGCTGCCAGCACCTTCTCCGCCAGCGCGAAGCCCACGGCGTTGGCCAGGCCTTGGCCGAGCGGGCCGGTAGTGGTCTCCACTCCCGGGGTTTCGCTGGCCTCCGGATGACCGGCGGTCCTGGAGTGCAGCTGGCGGAAACGCTTGAGCTGATCCAGCGGCAGGTCGAAGCCGGTCAAGTGCAGCAGCGCGTACTGCAGCATCGAGCCATGGCCGTTGGACAGCACGAAGCGGTCGCGGTTGAACCACTTCGGATTGGCCGGATTGAATCGCAGAAAGTCGTTCCAGAGCACCTCGGCGAGGTCGGCCATGCCCATCGGCATGCCCGGATGACCGGACTTGGCCGCCTCGACGGCGTCCATGGCAAGGGCGCGCACGGCATTGGCGAGTTCGCGGCGGGTGGTCATCAGCATCTCCGGAGGGCGAAAAGCGGGCATTGTCGCCGATCCGGCCAGCGGATGTCGCACCGGCCGCAAGGCCCACCACGTCTCGCTCGCCACGCATTCATTAATTCAACCTTAATTTTTCATTTGCAGATATCGCGCAGCTTCAGGCTCGAAGCGGTTCAATGCCCCGGCGCGTGGAGTCCACGCGTCGTAGCCCGGCCCGGCCCCAAAGCGCCGCGCAACGCGAAGTCATAAGCAGTCAAGAAGGAATACCCTCATGAAAAAAACATTACTCGCCCTTGCATTCATCAGCGCCGCTTCTGCCGCTTTGCCGGCCCTGGCGCAGGACACCTCGGCCGCCGCCGCCACCACCGACAGCAGCGCATCGGCTGGCGGCAACTATCAGCCAAGCCAGGCCATCGGCAGCGGCAACTGGCTGATCGACGGCAGCGTTGGCCAGGCGCATCTCAACAAGGGTCCGTATAACTCCCATCCGACCACCTACGCGCTCAGCGCCGGTTATCGCTGGAAGGTAGGCCCGGACCTCGGCCTCGGCCTCGATGTGGGCTACAACGATCTGGGCAATTTCCGGCTCAAGAACGCCTTCAATGACAACCCGGTCAACCTGACCGCCCAGCGCCAGGCGCTGCGTGGATGGACCGCTGGCGTGAATGGCCGCATCAATATCTGGCAGGGCCTGTACCTCAGCGGTCGCGCCGGCATTTATGGCTGGAAAGGCGAGGGTTACAGCAACCAGGACATCAATCGCCACGATCTGAACCGCGTCGACTACTACGGCGGCGCGGGCCTGGGCTATGACTTCAACGAACACTTTGGTATCGGCTTGTCTTACGACTACTACCATGCCAACAAAAACCACATCAACCTGAGCACCGACACCGCCTCAGTTACCGCCGAATACCGCTACTAAGCACGGCAGGCCTGCGCGGACGCCCGCGCAAGGGGCGCAACGCAGGCCTGGATTAACGGCAACTTAATAATGAACTCACTGGTATTGAATCTTTCGCTGACTGCCTCATCTAAGTAACCACGTGCAGCCACCCAGTCCGGGCGGCTCACTTTCAGCAGCGGCCATCCCCCTTCGGGCCGACTGCCATGACAACTGGAGCATCATGATGAAAATCAAAAAGACCCTGCTTGCCCTTGCCCTCTCCACTGCCGGCCTGCTGGCCGTTCCTGCGGTGTTTGCGCAGAGCGCCCCGGCCGACAATGGCGGCTGGTTCGTCAACGGCAACGTCGGCAGCGCCTCGCTCAATCACGGGCCGTACGACGACAACACAACCGCGTACGCCCTCAATGGCGGCTACCGCTGGTCGCTGGCGCCGAACTTCTCGCTCGGCGCTGAAGTGGGCTACAACGATCTGGGCAACATCCACGCCAAGAATGTGTTCAACGGCCAGCCGGTCGTGGCGGACAACAAGTCGCAGCTGCATGGCTGGACCGCCGGTGCGAACGCGCATTTCGACCTCAGCCCGAACTGGTACCTCAGCGGCCGCGCTGGTTTGTATAGCTGGAACGGCCACGGCCTGAGCAACGACGTGAACCCGGTGCGCAAGAGCCTGAACGACAACAGCTGGTATGCGGGTGCTGGGCTCGGCTACAACATCACGCCCAGCCTGAGCGTCGGCGTCAACTACGACTACTACGATGCCAAGAAGCAGAATGTGAACCTCAGCACCAACGTGGTTTCAGCCAGCGCTGAATTCCGCTTCTGATCCACAGACTCAAGTCGCACGACCAACAAAAAAGGGCGCCGAACGGCGCCCTTTTTTTTCTGATTGCACCGACTGATCGGCGCCGTCAGCAATCAAGCGATCAAGCGATCAGCCATTCCACTGACCCAGCGCAGCCAGGCCATTGTCGCGTGCACGCGCGTAAACGGTCTTCTGCGCGTCGGCGTAGTTGGCCTTCATGTCCTTTGCCCACAGCTTCAAGGCCGCCTGCTGCATCGCGCGGCCATACGAGAACGACAGCGGCCACGGATGCGGGCCGATCTGGTTCATCGCGTTGAGGTGGGCGGTGGACTGCTGGTCGGTCTGGCCGCCAGAGAGGAACACGATACCCGGCAGCGAGGCCGGCACGGTGGACTTGAGCACGCGCACGGTCGCTTCGGCGACTTCCTCGGCATCGACCTGCTCGTCGCAGTCCTTGCCCGGGATAACCATGCTCACCTTCAGGATGCAGCCTTCCAGCATCACGTTCTGCTCGTACAACGCATTGAACAGGCTGCGCAGCACGGCCTCGTGCACCTCGTAACTGACTTCGATGCTGTGATCGCCGTCCATGATCACTTCCGGCTCGACCATCGGCACGATGCCCGCTTCCTGGCACAGCGCGGCGTAACGAGCCAGCACATGGCAGTTCGCCTCGATCGCGCTGGAGCTGGGGTTGTCTTCGCTGATGTTGATCACGGCGCGCCACTTGGCGAACTGGGCGCCGAGCTTCGCGTATTCCTGCAGCCGTTCACGCAAACCGTCGAGGCCTTCGGTAACCACGTCGCCAGGGAAGCCAGCCAGCGGCTGCGGCCCCTTGTCGACCTTGATGCCAGGGATGATGCCGAGCTTCTTCATCAGCTGGGTGAACGGCACGCCGTCCTTGGTCGACTGACGGATCGTCTCGTCGTAAAGGATGGCGCCGGAGATGTGTTCGTTCAGACCCGGCGTGGTCAGCAACAGCTCGCGGTAGGCTCGGCGATTCTCTTCGGTGTTCTCGATACCGACCGCCTCGAAGCGCTTCTTGATGGTGTTGGTCGACTCGTCGATGGCGATGATGCCCTTGCCGGGCGCCACCATGGCCAGGGCGATGCTTTCGAGATCTTCAATACTCATGATGACTCCGTGGTGCGGGGGCGGTGTAGCCGGCACAGGGTTGAAGCCGCCTCGGGACCGAAGCGGCTTGGTTCAAAGCCGGGAATTATAGGCCAGTTTGGCGGCCGCACGCCTCAAGCGCCGGGACACCCCCGATACGCCAACTCAGCGCTTATAGCCGGGCAGCCTGCAGGCGCCCGCCACTTGCTGGCGCTGCGCCGGATCCTTGGGCGCGTTGAACGGCACGATGTAATACGTGCTCACGGGCCGGCCGATCTTGTTGGTCAGTGACGGGCCGTAGCGGAAATTGGCGACCGCGCTACGCGCCATCGGGCCCAGGTCGCTGCGTGGCACCACCTTGGCCACCCGCACATCCATTGGCACGCCATCGGAGCCGATCGTATAGGTCACGGCCACGCAACCGGGCTTTTCCAGATTCAGCCCGCTATTGGGCGCGTCCATCTGCACCTGGGTGTTGAGCAGTATCCAGTAGCGGTAGAGGTCCTTCTGGTCGACCTTGTTGTCCTGCGCCAGCACCGGCGCCACAAAACCCAGGGTCAACGCGAGCAGCAAGGCCTGACGAAGCGGGCGAAACTTGGTTTTCATCACGATCTCCAGTACGGGAAGGACTGGCTCAAGTGTAGCTGCCCCACTCAGCGGCGGCGGCATGGGTAGCGCTGACGGGACAGCCACCCGTCAGGATCAAAGATCGCGCAGGCTTTCGACCATGCCTTCGGTACCGACAGAAAGCAGCTTGAGGGTATTGGTGCCGCCACCCTGCCCCACGTGATCGCCATGGGTCAGCACAACGCGGTCACCCTCGCTCAGGAGCCCCTGTTCAAACAGCTGCTGCACCGCGGCACGAGCGGTAGCAGCTGAGCCCAAACCCTCATGGGCGAAAGCCACGGGATGAACGTCACGCAACATCAGCATGCGCCGGCGGGCACCCGCCAGCGGCGACAGCGCATAAATCGGCACGGCGGTGCGATAGCGTGACAACCATTGTGCTGTCGCACCCGATTCGGTCAACGCGACGATGGCGCGCACACCCAGCTCACCGGCCAGCATCATCGCCGCCAGCGCGATCGCCTGGTCACTGCGATCCAGGCGATGGCCACCCGCCTTGAGATCCTCTTTCGGCTCGAACTGGCGTTCGGCACCGAGGCAGATCCGGCGCATCGCCGCCACGGCCTTGTCCGGATGTGCACCGGCGGCAGTCTCTTCGGACAGCATCACCGCGTCAGTGCCATCGATCACGGCATTGGCCACGTCCAGCACCTCGGCGCGAGTCGGGATGGGTGAGCGCACCATCGACTGCAACATCTGGGTCGCCGTGATCACGGCACGATTGCGTTGCACCGACTCCCGGATGATCTTCTTCTGCAGCCCCGGCAACTCGGCATCGCCGATCTCCACGCCCAGATCGCCGCGAGCGACCATCACCACGTCGGACGCGTCAATGATCTCACCGAGTACCGGAATCGCGTCGGCGCGCTCGATCTTCGCCACCAGCGCAGCGTTGCCGCCAGCCTCTTTGAGCAATCGACGCGCCTGATGCATGTCCTCAGCCGAACGCACGAACGAGACCGCCAGGAAATCCGCACCGATCTCGGCCGCCAGCTTGATATCGGATTTGTCCTTCTCCGACAGCGCGGTGACGGAAAGACCACCACCCTGCCGGTTGAGGCCCTTGCGGTTGGACAGCTTGCCGCCGATCAGCACCTGGCAACGCACCTCACTGCCCACTACATCCAGCACGGTCAGAGCAAGCAGGCCGTCATCCAGCAACAGCACGTCACCGGCATGCACGTCTTGCGGCAGACCGTAATAACTGACCCCGACGCGGGTGGCATCGCCTGGCGGCACACCGGCACGGCAATCCAGCACGAACGGCGCGCCATCAAGCAGTTGCACCGGGCCATCGGCAAAGGTCTCGACACGAATCTTTGGCCCTTGCAGATCAGCCAGGATGCCCACTTCGCAACCCAGTGCAGCGGCCGCTTCACGCACCGCGGCGGCACGGGCGCGATGATCATCCGGCTGCCCATGCGAAAGGTTCAGGCGAACCACGTTGACGCCTTCGGCGATGATTCGTTCGAGCATGCCGGGCGCATCGGTGGCAGGGCCGAGCGTGGCGACGATCTTGGTGCGGCGGGTTTGGGTATTTTCGTTGGTCATCGTTCGAGCGTAGCAACAAGATGACCGGCTAGCCACGGCTGAAACGCGCCATTTCGGCCATTTGGACGTCCAGACGACCAGATGGGAAGCCGCCGCCCGCAGTGGTCTGCTTGCCTTGTTGACCATACCAGTCCGATAAGGGCGTTGCGGCGTGGATGCTTGTCAGCCAGACCACGAGGTCCAGTCTCGGCAGTGGCATCTTGCTGCTGCACCGCAGCAGCGAAAGTTCCATTTTTTTTGCTCAGACCGGCGACAGCCGCCACGGCAGATGGATCACAGCCATGCATGCGCTGCCCGCACGCCCCCACCGGCAAAACTAGAGAACTCCGCGACTCCCGCCACCCCAGGCTCACTCAGCCGCCCAGCGCCACGTTGAGCACCGCCGCCAGGCGCACGCCAGCCTGTTCCAATCGTGTCTCGACCACCGGCCAGGCCTTGCGCTGATAGCGCTGCGACCACGCCTCACTCGAGGGTTTGCCCAGATCCGTATAGGCCACCTGCTGGGCCAGCCGGTGGGATTCATCAGCCCAGCCGATGGCCTCGCTGCCCAGCGCCGACAACGGGCCGGCCGGCGCCCACGCTTTACGCTCGGCGGCAGTGATGCCGGCATCCAGCTTCATCGCGTCCGATTGCACGATCGCGTGGTCGAAGGTGTAGTTCGGGCCGGGCGTGAGGTCCAGCGCCTGGCGGATGATCTGCCCATCCCACACGGAATGCAGATTGGTGCCGCGACCGAAGAACTGCACCTGCACGGTGTTGCCCCCCTTGTCGTGATTGTCCTCCGCGTGCAAAGGCTGGTGGATGTCACCAACCAGGTGAACAACCCACTTCAATGCTTCGAGCCGAGCCTGCGGCGTGGCAGATGTGTCCGCCAGCACGTGCGCGTATTGATCGATCTTCGCGACCACGCAATCGCCCCGGTGACAGTCGCGAGCGGCGACATAGTCGTTCGCGTGCAGCGGGATGTCGACATAGTGCCAGCCGCCGGTGTGCGGCATGGCCTTGCGGTTGGCATCGGCCCAGGAGGAAATCTCATCCAGGCGACTCAGTCCTTCCTGTCGGAGCAGGGCGGCGACCTGGGCGGAGGCGATTGGACTCAGGTGTTGCTGGGCGATGTCGGCCACAATGGCATGCCCTTCGGGCCCCCACGCCTGACTGGCGAAAGCCGTGAGAAAGAGGACGCACGCGCAAAGCGCGGGATAGAAGCGGTGGGAACGACGATTCATGGTCACTCGGAAACAGCGGGGACGGCCCGCAAGACTGCCACAGTCATGCATCGATTCCATGGCAGCACGATGGCAAGCCCGGAGTTGCCCGCAGGGCGCGACTGACATCCGTGGCAGCCACAAGCCGCATGGAACTCAAGCCTTTGGTGGGTGTCCCTGCTAGAATCCTCAGCCTATTCCACGAGCCGCACTGCACGCAGGAGTTTCCGGTAATGACGATCAAGGTAGGCATCAACGGCTTCGGCCGCATTGGACGCAACGTACTGCGCGCTGCCGTGCAGAACTTCGGCAGCGACATCGAGATTGTGGCGATCAACGACCTGCTCGAACCGGATTACCTGGCGTACATGCTGCGCTATGACTCGGTGCACGGCCGCTTCAAGGGCGACGTGACGGTGGACGGCGGGAATCTGGTGGTCAACGGCCGCAAGATCCGCCTGACCCAGGAACGCGACCCTGCCGCCTTGAAGTGGAACGAAGTGAACGCCGACGTGGTGATCGAATCCACCGGCCTGTTCCTGGACAAGATCACCGCGCAGAAGCATCTGGATGCCGGCGCGAAGAAAGTCATCCTGTCGGCGCCGTCGAAGGACGACACGCCGATGTTTGTCTTCGGCGTCAATGACAAGACCTACAAGGGGGAAACGATCATCTCCAACGCCTCGTGCACCACCAACTGCCTGGCGCCGATTGCCAAGGTGATCAACGACAAGTGGGGCATCAAGCGCGGCCTGATGACCACCGTGCACGCCGCCACCGCCACCCAGAAGACCGTCGACGGCCCGTCCAACAAGGACTGGCGCGGCGGCCGCGGCATCCTGGAGAACATCATTCCCTCGTCCACCGGCGCCGCCAAGGCGGTTGGCGTGGTGATCCCCGAACTCAACAAGAAACTCACCGGCATGAGCTTTCGCGTGCCGACCTCGGACGTGTCGGTGGTCGACCTGACGGTGGAGCTTGAGAAGGACGCCTCCTATGCGGAAATCTGCGCCGAAATGAAGGCACAGAGCGAGGGTGCGCTGAAAGGCGTGCTCGGCTACACCGAGGACAAGGTCGTGGCGACCGACTTCCGCGGCGAGACCTGCACCTCGGTATTCGACGCCCAGGCCGGCATCGCACTGGACAGTACCTTCGTCAAGCTGGTCAGCTGGTACGACAACGAGTGGGGCTATTCGAACAAGTGCCTGGAGATGGTGCGGGTTGTGGCCAGGTAATTCGGCTGCGACGCAGGGAGAAAAAAAACCGGGCATCTGCCCGGTTTTTTTTCTTGCTGCACCCGTTGTCGTCCAGCGCTCAATCCATCGTCGCCTGTACGGTGAAGCATGGCTTTTGGGCCGCGATGCCTTCACGACCCTCTGGCCTTTCATGGCGCAACCATCGGCCAACACAACTGAGTGACAATGCCCCGATGCCTCGCGTGAATGCACATGCAACTTTGGACGAGTCCGCACTCGCCAACCTGGTCGACCGCTTCTACGAAAAGGTGCGGCACGATTCGGAGATCGGCCCGATCTTCAATGCCGCCGTACGCAACTGGGACGCGCACAAGCAATTGCTCACGTCATTCTGGGCTTCAGTGGCATTACGCGCGGGCAGCTACCGCGGCAATCCGATGGGGGCACACCGGGCCCATGCCATCCGGGTGGAACACTTCGACCGCTGGCTGGCACTGTGGCGCGAGACCTGCAGTGAGGAACTCGACGAAGTCCACGCCGCGCTCATGCTGGAGTACGCCGAACGGATCGGTAGCAGCCTCAAGCTCGGTCTTGGCCTGCGCCCCCAGGCGCGGCCGTTCGGCGTGCCCATCGTCGGTGTCTTGTAGGAGCGTAGTGGACACCGCTTCGGTACGCGTGACCGGGCCGGCCACCACGCTCATCGCCACGCGATGTTCTTGAGCGACGGGTGTTTGCCGGTCAGGGCAAGCAGGTCAACCTTGCCAGGAACACATCACGGCGGCCGCGCGTCACTGCATCATGTCGATATGGGGGCCATTTCGGCGCAAAGCGGACCACCACAGGAATGTGGCGGATTGTCGCATCCGGCCTCTGCTGCGCGCGCATTTTCAACGTATCCAAGGCACCGTCACGGCACGGCGAGAGGTGCGAGTTCGCGCAAGAAAATGGCTTGCTTCGATCCCAACATGTGTCGCGCAGAGCCCGCCACTGAGCCATTTTTTGCCAAATGGAAGCGGATGCTCCTTTCGATTCCACAGACACTCACCATGACGCCGTTGGCGGTGGTGATGCGCCTCTTGGCAGCGACTCGTCAGCCCGGGCAGGCGCGACGTCGCGCACCCGCAAATTGACTCAGATCAATGGCCGATCCCGAGGGCCGCGTAGCCTTTGCATCGTCACCCAACACCCCCTTTGGAGAAGTCCCATGAAACTGAAAATTTTCGCTCTGCTGCTGCTTTGCCTGGCCGCCGCTCCCACGTGGGCCGCCACCTGCTCGACCACCATCAGCGGCAATGACGCGCTGCGCTTCAACAAGTCGACCATCACTGTCCCCAAGACCTGCGCCACGTTCACCGTAACCTTGAACAACGAGGGCAGCATGCCGCGCTCGGTGATGGGTCACAACGTGGTGATCGCACCGGCTGCCGACGAACAGACCGTCATCAACGATGGCGCCACCGCTGGCATCGATCATGACTACGTCAAGCCGGACGATGCGGACGTGATTGCCCACACCAAGCTGATCGGCGGCGGCGAAACAGCTTCCACCACGTTCAAGGTCTCGGCGCTCAAGCCCGGCGTCCCCTACGCCTTCTTCTGCACCTGCCCCGGCCACGCCTCGCTCATGCGCGGCACGATTGACCTGAAGTAACAAGCCAGCCCCGCGCTGCGCGCGGCATCTGGACGCTGCACCACGAGACGCCATCGCTTGATGGCGTCTCGATCGGTTTCATCCCTCCGGCAGCAACCAGCATGCCGGCCGGGTCGTCCAGGCCACCGCCTTCAAGAGCGAACGATCGCTCAGGCCAGAACCGCGAGCGCCGCATCGTAATTCGGCTCATCGGCGATTTCGCCAACCATTTCGGCGTGAAGCACCTTGTCATGTTCATCAAGCACCAGCACGGCCCGTGCCGCCACGCCAGCCAGCGGCCCACTGGCGATGGCCACGCCGTAGTCACGCAGGAATTCACTCCCGCGCATGGTCGACAAAGTGACCACTTTATCCAACCCTTCGGCACCACAGAAACGCCCCTGGGCAAACGGCAGGTCCGCTGAAATGCAGAGCACCACGGTGTTGTTCAACTTGCTCGCCGATTCGTTGAAATGGCGCACCGACGTGGCGCAGGTGGGCGTATCGACGCTGGGGAAAATATTCAGCACCTTCCGCTTGCCAGAAAAATCGGCCAGCGAGACGTCGGACAGACTGCCGCTTACCAGGTGAAAATCCGGCGCCTTGGCGCCTACGCCGGGGAACTGGCCGTCAACGCTGACCGGCTGACCCTTCAATGTGACCTTGGACATGCTGCACCTCTTTCATTGGGCTCGGACCCACAAGTAGAGCATGCGTGCGGGTCGAAAGACGAGTGTGTTCGTCAGCGCCTTGCCTCCAGCGCAACGATCGCCTTCACGAAGGCTGGATCGGGTGCGCCCGAGGCATCGGTGGTGCTGACGATGCTGCCCTCCGCGTCGAGCAGTGCGACCACCACGTTGTGACTGAAGCCACCACTTGGCAAGGGTCGATAAGCAATCCCAAGCACCCCGGCGAGCATGCCTTCGTCGCCCTGCTCGGGACGTGCCAGTCGGAACTCCGGTGCACTGACGCGATGCTCGGCCGCTACCTTGTGCAGCATCGCCACGTCATCACGAGCTGGGTCGAAGCTGACCAGAATGACAGGAATCTCCGTCGCGCCCGCTTGCTCAAGCGCATGCTCGATGCGCTTGAGCGTCTCGATCTCAAGCGGACAGGCCATCTGGCAGGAGCCGTAAAACATGCCGATCAGCCGTGGCTGACCGCGCAGCGAGGCCAGCGAAAACGGCGTGCCCTGCTGGTCGCGCAGGCTCAGGGCGGGGATCCGGTAAATCGAGTTTTCCGGCAACGCCGGTGCGACCGGTGGTGCTGCAAACGCCGGTGATACCGCCAGCATCAGGCCACTCAGCAGGAGTAGATGTCGCAAAGCAAGCATGGTCACTCTCCAGACATGTCACGAACACAACGAAAGCCCACGCGCGGCGCCGCGTCGGCAGGTTTCAGCGCCGTCAATGCCGCTACGCGCATCATCAAGGCGTACTGGTTCTTGTCGGCGAAGGCGAGCGCCGAGCCACCGCACAATGCAAGCGTGGCGCCATCCCCCGGCACACGGGAATCGGGATTGGGAAACATTGCCGCGTAGTCTCCGGTCCACTCCCACAGCAGCCGGTTGAGATCACGTACGCCGTAAACGTTGGCCGGACGCCGACCGATCAAACCGGGGCGTTCGCCACTGCTGGAAAGTATCGAGGACAGAATCGCCTGGTTGCGCAGCGGATCCTGCCGCGCGTCGCGTCGGCTGCTGTCGGCGGCGGCAGCGACGTATTCCCACTCGTACCAGCTGGGCAGTCGAGCCTGCTCGCTGGCACAGTACGCCCGCGCCGCAAACCAGCTGACCTGGGTCACCGGTTGCTGCGCCTGCACGTCCGGCCCCAGCGAAAGTGACCCCCGCCACGCCGCCAGGTACTGCGGCCCGGCCAGCAGCGCAGGCACCTGCCCGCGCCGCCACGACGGATGCGTGCTGACGAAAGCCAGGTACTCGGCGTTGGTGACCGGCTCAGCCCGCATCGCAAACGGCTTCATTGCGACGGGTGTGTTACCGCCATCGATGGCCATCGCGCTGACGATCTGACCGGCGGGAATATTGACGTAATCCGCCGCCAGCGCCTGCGGCGCCATCAATGCTCCGGTCAACAGCAAGGCAAGACGACATGACATGGTCACCACCTCGATCATCACGTGGCTGGTGGTGACGCCAGGCGCCACCACCAGCCACGGTTCACTTCGATGGGTCAGTGGCGCGAACCTTCCTGACCTCGTCCGCGCTGATTGCCCCGCCCTTGTTGTTGAAGTTGTTCAGCACATAGGTCAGCACGTTGGCGATCTCGTCGTCACTGAGCTGCTGCCCGAGTGCCGGCATCACCGACTCGTAGCCGGTGTGGTTGACGGTGATCTTGCCGCTGAGACCGTGCAAGACGATGCTGATCGCCCCTTTCGGCGCCGCGTTCAGATAGTCCGACATCGCCAGCGGCGGGAAGGCACCCGGCAGGCCCATCGCGTTGCCCTGATGGCAGGCAGCACAGACCTGGTTGAACACGCGTTTGCCGTCTGCCACCGTGTCCTTGGCGCTGACCGGCTTGCTGGCTGCCGCCGACGCTTTCTGTGCACCGGCGAACGGGCCGCTCGGCCCCTTTTCATAGATCGCCGGTTGCGGCGCACCGCTGACCTTGATCATGCCCAATGCGCCCTTCATGAAGGTACGCGTGATCGAGTGATCAACCAGCAGCAGCGTTCCTGGAACCGGGGTGCTCAGCTCGACCATGGCCGCGCCGCCCGCCGGCACCAGGGTGGTCTGCACGTTGTGGTTGACCAAGGTACCGCCCTCGACGTTCACGTTGTCGAAGATGCCGCCGATCACGTGGAAGCTCGACACCAGATTCGGGCCGCCATCGCCAACAAACAGACGCACGCTGTCGCCCACGTTCGAGGTCAGCGCATGGTCGCCGGTCAGAGCGCCTTCGCGGCCATTGAAGAGCACATAGGTCGGCTGCTCGATCAACAGTTTCTGCATGTCGAACGACTGCAAGCCAGGCTCGTGGTAGGTGCCGCTGGTGTAGAAATCGCCCTGCATCACGTAGTACTCGCGATCCGCCTTGGACAAACCCTCAGGTGGCTCGACGAGAATCATTCCGTACATGCCGTTGGCGATGTGCATCGGTACCGGCGGCGTGGCGCAGTGATAGACAAACAGGCCCGCACGCAATGCCTTGAAGATAACCACGCTCTCATGTCCCGGCGGCGTCATGGTCGCGGCAGCGCCGCCGCCCGGACCCATTACCGCATGCAAGTCGATGTTATGCGCCATGTGCGAGTTCGGATCGTTGCGCAGATGCAGTTCGACCGTGTCGCCCTCGCGTACGCGAATCAGCGGGCCGGGTGTGGTGCCGTTGAAGGTCCAGAAATCGTAGCGCACGCCATCAGCGATCTCCTTGACGATTTCCTTCGTCTCCAGCCGCACGATGACTCGCGCAGGATAGTTGCGGTGAATCGGTGCCGGCACACCCGGCGGAGCGACCAGCTTTTCCTCGATCGGCGCGCCCTGCGGCGGGCCGAAATCCCCGGCCATGGTCTTGCTCGCGGCGGCTCCCACCGCCATGGCGGTGGGAGCCGCCCAGACTGCGACTGCCAGCAGGCTGGCGGTAGCCAGTACCGTGGAAAACATTCGTGACATGGCACTCTCCCTTGATGAACCCCTTAGATGAGTCCGAAGCTACGGGCGTATCCGGCCGCCAGATGTGATCTGGATCAGCTAGACAGCAAGTACTTGCGTCCTGCGACAGCACGCCACAGCGAACCCTACGCTCGCTCAACCCGACTTGCCATCCACCCGTGGGGTCAAGAAAATCCAGGCCGAGCGCAGCACCCAGGGCAGGAAGGCCAGCAACCAGCCCCAGGCAGCGAGCACCAGCCACAGGTACACATCGCCACCGAACTCCGCGCGGATGCGCAGCAGGGCCACGCCCTGCAGCAGCCCGAAGCACAGCCATGCCACCGTACCCATCTGCAACGGCCTGCCGGAGTGCCCCTGGGTCACCCGGGTCACCATGGCCACCAGCATCGAGCCGAAATAACCAATCGCCAGCGCATGCAGGGGTGCCCGGTAGAACAGCAGCTCGCCGCGGCTGGCGTAGATCACGTCCTGCACGGCGTACAACACGAACGCCAGCGGCAGCCATGCATAGGACAGGTGCAGCACCGCCAGCAGCCCGGGCCGCATCGCCTTCCACGGCTGCCAGGCCAGCGCGTGCCAGGCAAACACCAGCGCCAGCGGGATGTCAACCAACCACAGCCAGCCCCGCACACCGCGCCAGTCCAGCAGCAGGTGCGCCATCAGCAACAGCCACACCAGCGGCAGGCTCCAACGCGGGCGGTTCACCGTGTAGCCCTTGGCAACGCTGCCACTGAAGAACGGCAACATGCGGTGAGTCACGGTGAAAAAGATCGGCAGCAGCAAGCCAAACGTGCCCAGCCGAACTGCCAGTTCGGCGCATGCCTGCGGTGCGCCGAACAAATAGGCCAGGAAAGCCACCAGACCGAGCACACCCAACGCCAAGGCCAGCAGACAGGAACGGGCATGGTCGTTGCGATCGCTGGATGCGCGCAGCACCGACGACAAGGTAACCAGGCCGAACAGGTAGCCCAGCAACATCAAGGCCAGACCCGGCACGAGCAGCCACGGCAGACCCAGCAGGCCCACGTTTGCGAGCACGTAGCCGCCAAACACAAAACCGGCCACTGGCATATAACGCGAGCGTGGCAGCGACGGCCGGTTCAGCCAACGAGGGAATACCGTCAACAGGAAGCCGAACATGAAAAGAGGAAACATGCCGTACTGGATCAGCATCCCGTGGGCGTAGGCCGGGGAAATCGACGGCTGCGGCCAGCCAGACAGTCCGAAACGCATCCAGGTCAGTTCCAGTGCCCACCAGGTCATGCTCAACATCACCGCAACCGTACCGGCCAGGAACAACAGGCGATGCGGCGCGGATGCCAGCAGGCCCGGCAGTTCGGCGAAGGTAGCGGGCTTGGCGGAGATGGAGGGGGGCTTGGACATGGGCGGAGACAGCCAAATGAGAATGATTCCACATGTTGACAGCAGCGGTGGCCAGCGACCTTGACCTGCATCAGGCGCTATCCAATGCGGCACGTATGGCTCAACGCGCGGGCAGGCCCACCATGCGCTCGTCTCGCATCCACGCCAGCGTATCGGCCAGCAACACATCCAGCGATGTCTCGACATAGTCCAGCTCACGCCGTGCCTTGGACGAATCCACCCGCAGCACATGGCTGGTCAGTGCGGCCGACTCGGGCGTAATGTCAGGCTCCCTGTCGCTGAGCCGCGACCAGGCGTCGGCGATCCGCGCCACGCTCATCAGCAACCACGCCGGAGTGGCCCCGCGAGGGGTGCGCTTGCCCAGTGCGATACCTACGCGGTGTACAAAATCGACGAAGCTGGCTTGCTCGCCGCCCAAGACATAGGTTTGCCCCAGGCGCTGCCTTTGCCAGGCGCGCACCTGGGCCCGTGCGATCTCGCGCACATCGGCAAAGGCACCGATGCCGGGCGGAATACCGGGCAACTTCTCGTGGTCCACCAGCATGATCAATCGCGCCCAGTTGTGGCGGTCGCCCGGCCCCAGGATGTGGGAAGGATTGAACACGATCCACGGCATGGTGGCGCCACGCACCACCTGTTCACCCAAAAACTTTGTGCGCTCGTAGTTGATCCAGCTGCCGCCGCCACGCTGTGCGGTGGACTCACTGATGACGCCCTGCACCTGGTGGGAATAAGCAGAGACCGATGAGGTGTGAACGAAGGTGGCCACACCGGCAGCCTCCCCTGCGCGTAAAAGATTTTCAGTGCCCTGCACGTTGGTGGCTGTCTGCGCGGCAGCGTGCAGGCGCCGCATGCTGGTGTCGGCCGCGGCATGAAAAATCGCATCGCATCCGCTCAACGCCACCCGCAACGAGGCCTGATCAGCCAGTGCGCCACGCACGGGAAACCCACCGGCGGCACTTATGACCGCATCGGATTCGGGGCGACGCGACAGCGCCCTGACCTCGCAGCCAGAGATCAGCAGTTCGTGCAGAAGGTGCCCACCCAGGAAGCCGCTGGCACCGGTGAGAAACACCGTCGTCATGGAATTTCTGCCTGAAGAGGAACGCGTGGAAGCACCGGGTCACCCGGGCAGCAACACCTGCCCCAACCTGAGCAAGCCTGGCGGATCGAGCAGGTCCAGCTCACGCCCCTCGATCCGGATCAGCCTCTGCGTGCGGAACCGGCTCAGTACGCGGCTCACGGTCTCGGAAGCGAGCCGCAGGTAGTTGGCGATGTCGCCACGCGACATACTCAGGTGGAACCTGTTCGCGGGAAACCCGCGGGCGGCGTAGCGCGCCGACAAGTCCATCAGGAAGGCCGCCACGCGTTCGTCGGCGCTGTGGTCGCCGGCCAGCAGGCTGGCGCTGCCCAGTTCCTTGCTCAGCAATCGGAACAGATGCTTCTGTACCGCCGGAACGCGCGCGGCCAGTGCGCTCATCGCGGGAAACGAGAAGCGGCAGAAATCCGCGGTATCCAGCGCCACGGCGTCACAAGGGAAGCGTTCGGGGTAGATCGCATTGAGCCCGATCACCTCACCAGGCAAATAGAAGCCAAGCACGTGTTCTCGCCCTTCCTTGTCGAACAGGCGGGTTTTTACGGTGCCGCTGCGCACCGCAAAGAGTGCCCGGAACGGGTCACCGGTGCGGAAAACATGCACACCCGGGTCAAACGGCCCGACGTGCTCGACCAGGCACTGAAGCTCGGCCAGTTCCGGCTTCTCGTAACCTGCCGCCACACAGACGCTGGAAAAGGCGCAGGTGCCACAAAAGTGGCTCTGGTCGCCATCGTCGGCAATCGGGTTGGGTGGCTCGGGCAGGCGGGCTGCTTGTGACGTGAATGTCATGGCGATAACCGGTTGAAGCGGCGCGAATCCACTCTCGCTCATATCACACGCGAAAAGCGCGAAGTTTGCGCCTGGTCGTCCAGATAGGCGTCGAAGCACATCGCGATGATACGCATCAACAACCGCCCTCGCGAAGTCACCTGCAGCTGACGGGCGTCATCCTGTACCAGATCATCGGCAACCAATGGCGCCAGCCGTTGCCGCTCGCGCGCGAAATAAGTGTCGAACAAAAGACGATGACGCTCGCCAAAGGCCCGCTTGTCCACCACGCCATGACACATCAACTCGCCAATCAAGTCCCGCCGGATCAGATCATCCTCGTCCAGCGCCAAGCCACGCACCACCGGCAGGCGTCCGGCATCCAGGGCGGCGTAGTAGCCGATCAGGTCGCGCGCATTCTGGCTGTAACTGTCACCAATGCGACCGATGGCGCTCGCGCCCAGGCCGAGGATGTCGCAGCCACCATGCGTGGAGTAGCCCTGGAAATTCCGTTGCAGGGTGCCCGCACGCTGCGCCACCGCCAGCTCGTCATCGACACGGGCAAAATGATCCATGCCGATATAGACGTAGCCCGCCGCGCAAAGGCGCTCCAACGCAAGCCCGAACAGCGCCAGCCGGGTAGCCGCCGCCGGCAGCTGCGCCGCGTCGATCTGACGCTGCGGCTTGAACATCTGCGGCAGGTGTGCGTAACCGTAGACCGCCACGCGGTCTGGTGCAAGTTTCACCACCTCGTCCAGCGTGCTGGAAAAACCCTCCAGGCTCTGCTTCGGCAGGCCGTAGATCAGATCAACGCTGACCGAGCCAAACGACGCCTCCCGCGCCGCCTCCACCACCTCGCGGGTCTGCTCCACACTCTGGATCCGGTTGACCGCCTGCTGCACCAGCGGGTCGAAATCCTGGATGCCCACGGACATTCGATTGAAGCCCAGCTCGGCCAGGCCCCTCACGTAGGCGGCATCGGCAAAGCGCGGATCGATCTCGATGCCGTACTCCCGCTCGGCCTCGCCAATGAAGCTGAAGTGCCGTGCCAGCGACCGCATCAACTCGCGCATACGCGGCAGATCGAGGAAGTTCGGCGTGCCACCACCAAAATGCAGCTGCTGCACCGGGCGGTCGCGGTCAAACAGCGGCGCAAGCAATTCGATCTCTCGATACAACCGCTCAAGGTAGCGGTCGGCCTTGGTCATGTCGTGGGTGATCACCCGGTTGCAGCCGCAGTAGAAGCACGGGCTCATGCAAAACGGCACGTGCACGTACAGCGACAGCTGGCGCGGGATCGGTTCCTCGTTGGAGCTGCGGATCGCCTCCCGCAACTGGGCCTCACCGTACTGGCCCTGGAACTGCGGCACGGTCGGGTAACTGGTATAGCGCGGGCCGGCTACGTCGTAGCGGGCGATCAGCGCCGGATCGAATTCAGGGGGGCGAGAGAAATTGTGCATGCGATCAAGTGTGGTCACCTGGCCACAGAGCCGCCTTGATCAAGATCAATTCGGCACGCTTTTATGGGACGCGCCCGCGACAGGGATCTTCGCAGGCGCCGCCTCTCAACCCCGGCTCGATGCCACTTGCTGCTCGATCGAACCGAAGATGGACTGCCCCGCCGCATTGGTGATGTCTATCTTCAGGCGATCACCGAACTTCAGATACGGTGTGATCGGCGCGCCGTCACGCAAGGTTTCGACCGTGCGCTGCTCGGCGAGGCAGGAGGCGCCCTTGCCGGTGTCCTCGTTGGCGATGGTGCCGGAGCCGACGATACTGCCTGCGGTCAATGGCCGCGTCTTCGCCACGTGGGCGACCAGTTCGGCAAAGCTGAACTGCATGTCCACGCCGCACTCGGCCTCACCGAACCACGCGCCGTTGAGCCACGTGCGCATCGGCAGATGCAGCTTGTCGCCCTGCCACGCCTCGCCCAACTCATCGGGCGTCACCAGCACCGGCGACAGCGCCGAACGCGGCTTGCTCTGCACAAAACCAAAACCCTTGGCGAGTTCCCCGGGGATCAACCCACGCAGGCTGACATCATTGATCAGGCCCACCAACTGGATATGCTCCGACGCCTGCGCCGGCGATACCGCCATCGGCACGTCATCGGTCACCACGATCACCTCGGCTTCCAGGTCGATGCCGAAGGCTTCGCTGGATACCACCACCGGATCGCGCGGGCCGAGGAAGCCGGCGCTGGTCGCCTGATACATCAGCGGGTCGGTATAAAACGACTCCGGCACCTCGGCACCACGGGCGCGACGCACGCGCTCGACGTGTGGCAGGTAAGCGGAGCCGTCGACGAATTCGTAGGCACGTGGCAGCGGCGCGGCCAGCACGCCCATGTCCAGCGCGAAGGCGCCAGCGGCGCCGCCTGCGTTGAGTTCGTCGGACAGCGCATTCAGTCGTGGCGCCGCATTCGACCAGTCGTCCAGCGCGGCCTGCAGTGTCGCGGCGATCGCGCCCGCCTTCACCGCGCGACTGAGGTCACGACTGACCACAATCAGCGTGCCGTCACGACCGCCTTCCTTGAGACTACCCAACTTCATTCAATTCTCCAGACGCGATGCGGCGGCGGTTACGCCAATGAGGGATCGAAATGCCGGGCGATGCCCTGCCAGCATTCATGATAGTTGGACTGCAATTGCGGTGAGGGCAGCGCCTGTCTGGTCGGGCAGATCACCTTGCGGGTCTCGAACATGAAGGCCATGGTGCCGCCGATCACGTCGGGCTTGCTGAGGTCTGCCTGCGAGGCCTTCTCGAAGGTGGCGGCATCCGGGCCGTGCCCGCTCATGCCATTGTGCAGCGACGACCCGCCAGGCACGAAGCCTTCCGCTTTCGCATCGTAGACACCGGTGATCAGGCCCATGTACTCGCTGGCCACGTTGCGATGGAACCATGGCGGGCGAAAGGTGTGCTGCGCCACCAGCCAGCGCGGCGGGAAGATCGCGAAGTCGATGTTGGCCGTTCCCGGCGTATCGCTGGGCGAGGTCAGCACCGTGAAAATCGACGGATCGGGGTGGTCGTAGCTGATCGAGCCGATGGTGTTGAAGCGCCGCAGATCGTATTTGTACGGTGCGTAGTTGCCATGCCAGCCGACTACATCCAGCGGCGAGTGACCGATGTTCGCTGACCACAGCGCGCCCTGGAATTTGGCGATCAGCTCGAACCCGCCCTCGACATCCTCGTACGCCGCGTGCGGGGTGAGGAAATCACGCGCGTTGGCCAGGCCGTTGGAGCCGATCGGGCCCAGATCCGGCAGGCGCAGCATGGCGCCGAAATTCTCGGCGACGTAGCCTCGAGCGGAATCGTCCAGCAACTCGACCTTGAAGCGGACACCACGGGGAATCACCCCGATCTCCTGCGGCTCCAGCTCCAGTACTCCAAACTCGGTGGCGATGCGCAGGCGACCCTGCTGCGGCACGATCAGCAGCTCGCCGTCGGCGTCGTAGAAAAACCGCCCCTGCATCGAGCGATTGGCCGCATAGAGGTGGATGCCGATGCCCGCCTGCTCGCTCGCGCCGCCATTGCCGGCCTGGGTGACCAGCCCGTCGACGAAATCGGTGGCTGCCGATGGCTGCGGCAACGGATCCCAGCGCAGCTGGTTCGGCGTAGCCGGCACTTCATCGAAGCGGTTGTGGAACGTGGCATGCGCCAACGCCTGGAACGGCGCATGCACCGCCGCCGGGCGGATGCGGTACAGCCAGCTGCGCCGGTTGCCATGCCGCGGCGCGGTGAACGCGGTGCCGGACAGCTGCTCCGCATACAGCCCGTGCGCGACGCGCTGCGGCGAGTTCTGTCCCTGCGGCAAGGTGTCCGCGATGGCCTCGCTGGCAAATTCGTTGCCGAAGCCGGATTGGTAGCCGGTGCTGACGATCGTTGCCATGAGAGCCGTTCCTTACAGGAAGCCGCGCTTGATCTGGTCGCGCTCGATCGACTCGAACAGCGCCTGGAAATTGCCTTCGCCGAAACCTTCGTTGCCCTTGCGCTGGATGATCTCGAAGAAGATCGGGCCAATCGCATTCTGGGTGAATATCTGCAGCAGCTTGCGCTGCCGGGTCTCAGGATCGGCGTCGATCAGGATCTTGTTCTTCGCCAGCCGCGCGACGTCCTCGCCATGGTTCGGTACGCGCTCGTCGATCACCTCGAAGTACGCATCGGGCGTGTCGAGGAACTCGACCCCGGCCGCGCGCATGCTCTCCACCGTGGTGTAGATGTCGTCGGTGAAGCAGGCGATGTGCTGGATGCCTTCACCGTGATAGGCGTCGAGGTATTCGTTGATCTGGCTCTTCGGGTCGTTCGACTCGTTCAGCGGGATGCGCACGATGCCGTCCGGCGCGGCCATCGCCTTGGACACCAGGCCGGTCTTGGCGCCCCTGATATCGAAGTAGCGGATCTCGCGGAAGTTGAACAGCCGCTCGTAGTACTGCGACCACCTTTCCATGTTCCCGAAATACAGATTGTGGGTCAGGTGGTCGATGAAGGTGAGCCCGAAACCAGCCGGATTCGGCTCGACACCCTCGATCGACGCGTAGTCGGCGTCATACATGCTGCCAGCGTCACCGTAGCGATCGACCAGATACAACATGCAGTCGCCAATGCCCTTGACCACCGGCGCGTTCACCGCCCTGCTGGCCGGTTTGTGATCGACTGCCTCGCCGCCATTGCCCAGGACGGTGGCCAGCACTTCGGTCGCCGGCTTCTGGAAACGGATCGCGAAGCCACAGGCGCTTGGGCCGTGCGTGGCGGCGAAATCGGCAGCGAACGAATCCGGATCCTCGTTGAGCAGGAAGTTCACGCCGTTCTGCCGGTAGACGGTGATCGGCCGCGATGTGTGCTTCAGTACAGCCTTGAAACCCATCCGCTGGAACAGTGCATGCAGTTCGTCAGCCCGACCCGCCGGTGCGGCAAACTCGACGAACTCGAAGCCATCGATGCCCATCGGGTTTTCGAACGTGGTGACCTGCATGCCAAGATTCGGCTGGGCGTTCATTGGCGCTCTCCTGTTTGTCGGTGCACGATAGCCAGGCACCACCAGCGTGCCATCATCGGAATTATCCCGTTGTTATAGTTACAACTGAAACTATTTGCAAGGAACTCCACCGTTATGCCCGCCAAACGCAAGCCCGCCCCCACCACGGCCGAGCACGCCCCCTTGCAGCTGGAGCATTTCCTGCCGTACCGGTTGTCGATCCTCTCCAACACGATCAGCCAGGGGATCGCCGACGACTACCAGGCGCGCTATGACATTTCGGTCACGGAATGGCGGGTGATGGCGGTGCTGGCGCGTTTCGAGGGGCTATCAGCACGCGAAGTGGCCGAGCGCACCGCGATGGACAAGGTCGCGGTCAGCCGGGCGCTGTCACGGCTGGTCGAATCCGGGCGGGTCAACCGGGACACCCACGACGGCGACAAGCGCCGCTCGGTGCTGAGCCTTACCGAGGCGGGCTGGACCGTGCACGACGAAGTGGCGCCGATGGCGCGCGCACGCGAACGCGAGGTGCTGGCCCGACTTGATCCGGACGAGCAGCGCTGGCTGACGCGGATTCTGGACAAGCTGCTGGAGGTGGAACCGGGCACGAGGCACGGGGCACGGTAGCGAGACGGGAGCAGGAAACAAACGCTGGAGCGCCAGCGTCAGGCTCATGAGGCTCTTGCCGTTCCCCGTTCCCCTCGCGTGGCTTTCGGCCACCTCGTTCGGTCGCATGAGCCGGTTGAGCAGGTTCGCCATCAGCAACCGCAGCACCCTGATTTCGTACCGCTCAACCGGTCCGGTTCATGCTCGGGCCAATGCACGCTTGAGTTTCTGTTCGGCCATCGACAGCAAATTATTCGGACCCACACACTGATCAGCCAGCCGTTCGGCCACGACGATCCGGCGAGTGACTTGCGCACCGGACGGCGCGGTGGCCGGGCCATGCATGGCATTCATCAGGCGCTCCAGTTCAGGCAGCGTGTGCCCCAGCGAAACCACCCCGAACCATCGGCTTGACCAGCGTATTCCGTACATGTCGGGCAGCAGTTGCTGGCGCAGGTACTCCGCCTCGTCTGAAAGCCATTTCGCCTCCGCTGGATCGTCCCTTGCTCCCGCCGGCGCTTGCGGCAGGGCCATGATGCCGACACCGATACAGCGCCCCACCGCCGATTTGTCCCGCCACAGCCACCTGAGCAGTTCCATCCCGGCATCCCTTTTCATCAGGCCTGTCTCGGCATCGAAATCCGCGAGCTGATGGTTCTGCCAGGCCAGATTGAACTGCAGCACACCAGCCAGCACGGCCGTCCCTCCGGTCACCAGCACGACCCACAGGCCAGCCCAGTGCGCGGCATGCAGCGCGTGCAGGTTCAGCCCGTCCATGTCCACCACGGCATCGATGACCGTGATGGCGATGGCAATCGGCAGGGATTCGGCCAGCGTCATCGGAAACAGCGCCAGGCCGGAAATGTAGATGATCGGCAGCTGCCGATACAGGAAAATCGCCGCGGCCTGGGTCTGCGTGATGTGCGGGTGGGTCAGCTGCCAAGCGGCAAACACGGGCTGGGCGTACAGCTCGAACAGCGCCGGTATGGCCATCAGGAAAAGCACGGACAGATACGACACCAGCCAGGTTGCCCGCTCCATCACGACTAGTGAAAAAACCAGCAACAGGCCCAGGAAAAGTGTCGCCATGAGCCGTCCGAACACCAGTGGACCGACGATTTCAGGGGGAAAGATCAGCATGTCGGCCAAGATCCACATCGGCACCAGAATCATGAAAACCCACGTCAGGACCTCCATGCGGCGTAGCACGATCCTGGCCCGTTCGTGCTCGAACAGCGGCGATGCGGGGGTACGGAACAGGTAGATGGGGCGTTCCTCGGCGGTGCCTGCGAAGTAGGACAGCTGTTTGTTAAGGAACATGGCGGGATTCATCGAATACCTCGGAAGGGTTCGGACGCAGCCGCAGCGTGCGGCGCGCGAAAATGCCTCGACAGATACCCCGAGAAGGGATGGGCCGACGATCGGCGCAGTGATGATATCGGCTGTCCTCGAGCTCGTATTTGATCTCGGACAAGCGCCGTGGTGGCAGCACCCATTGATCGCATACGCCGCGCTGCGCGACAACCTCAGCCGGCGTGGCCCAGACCCGCCGGGACCACCTCGTGAAGCGACATGGCGCAACAGGCAGCCCATGCAGGCACGGTCGGCCGGGCCTCGGCGTCAGCGCACACCGTGCATCAGCTTGTTGATCAGCGGCGCGATCAGGAACAACAGTACGCCGCAGCCGAGCAGTATCCAGAACCCGAAGGTGTAACCACTCAGCGCCGAAGCCACCGTCATGCCGCTTTCGCCGCTGACGTGACCAGCGAACAGGCCGGCCAGGTTGTTGCCGATCGCGGTGGAAAGGAACCAGCCGCCCATGCCCAGTCCGACTAGGCGCACGGGCGCCAGCTTGGTCACCATCGACAGGCCGATCGGTGACAGACACAGCTCGCCAGCAGTCTGCAGCACGTAGCACAGCACCAGGGTCCACAACGGAATCATGCCGTCGCCGCCGACCATGTGGGACAGCGCGAACATCAACACCGCGAAGCCGAGCGCATTGCCGATCAGGCCCAGGCCGAACTTGCGCGGAATCGACGGTTCGATCCGGCGCTTGTCCAGCCATCCCCAGATCAAGGTAGCCAGCGGCGCCAGCAGCACGATCGCCACCGGATTCACGGACTGGAACCAGCCGATCGGAAACACCCAGCCATCGAACATCTGGCGATCGACGATGTTCTGCGCCAGGAAGTTGAACGAGCTGCCGGCCTGTTCGAAGAACATCCAGAACAGCACGTTGAAAGCAAAGATGATCAGCATCGCGATCACCCGCTGGAGCTGCACCCTGCCGGTGCGGATCGCCTCGATCACCAGCATGGCGCCGACGCCGACGAACAATGCCGTCAACAGCCACTGCAGCACCACCGCGCCGGCCCGGTCCATCAGCAGGTAGACCAGCGGAATTGCCACCAGCACGCCGAGCGCAACATACGCCACACGGACCTTGCTGGCGATTTCAGGCGCCGGGCGCCCCACGTCACCGAGCTGGCGACGGCCGAACCAGAACCAGACCAGGCTGATCAGCATGCCCACGCCCGAGGCGGCGAACACCACGTGGTAGTTGTCCTGCTGCGGCGTGCCAAAGACCCGTTCGGCCAGGTAACTGGTGAGCACCGGTGCAATCAACGCACCGGCATTGATACCCATGTAGAACAAGGTGAATCCGCGGTCGCGACGCGAATCGCCGGATGCGTACAACTGGCCCACCATCGAGGAGATATTCGGCTTGAACAGGCCATTGCCAACGATGATCGTGGCCAGGCCAAGCATGAATACCTGCTGGTTCGGCACCATCACCATGAACAGGCCGCTGGCCATCACCACCGCGCCAAGCAGGATCGAGCGCTGATAACCGATCACCTTGTCGGCGATATAGCCACCGAACACCGCGGTCGCATAGACCAGCGCCAGATACGCGCCATAGGTGCGACTGGCCGCCGCCTGCCCGGCTTCGTCGCCGCCGTAGAACTGCGACACGACGTACAGGGTCAGCGCCCAGCGCATGCCGTAGAATGCAAAGCGTTCCCAGAACTCGGACATGAACAGCATCCACAGCGGCTTGGGATGACCCAGCAACTGCGGATAGTTGGGCACCGGCCTGGTGTCGGTCGTGGCGATATGTCCCATGCTTGGCCCCTGATTGATCAGTCGCACGAAATTGCGAATCAGCAGATTTACCCTGCCCGGCGCCGATCGTCAAATCAGCCTGCACGGCGCAGGCGTCTCGCTGCGACCGGATTCAGCGGCTCGCGCGCATGCAAGCTGCCGTTCAGTGGACACCATGCATCAAACGTCGGATCCACGGCGCCGCCAACAGGAACACGGCAGAGACGCCAAGCCCCCAGACGAACAGCTGGCCGTAGACCCGCGCATAGTCCGCTACACCGGCGGCAAGACCGGCCGCTGGCGACTGGATGGTCTGGATTGCGATCCATCCTGCCAGCTGATAGGCCAACGCCACGCCGAAGAACCAGCCACCCATCGCCAGCGAGGCATCCTCCGGCGCGGCCAACTGGCCCACCATGGCGTAACCGATGGGCATCAGCACCAGCTCGCCCATCGTCTGCAGCAGGTAGCACAGCATCAGTGGCCACCAGGGCATGCGCCCGCTGGCACCCAACAGGTGATCAATCGCGTACACCAGCACGCCATAGCTCAACGCCACCAGCAGCAGGCCGATACCGAACTTGCGCGGTGTCGAGGGATCACGCCCGCTTCTGTCCAGCCATGGCCACAGCATGGCCAGGAACGGTGCCATGACCAGGATGTAGAGCGGGTTGGCAGACTGGAACCAGCTGAAATCAAATGGCGCGCTGACATGGTCGCGGGCGAGGAAATTGAGCGACGTCACGCCTTGCAGGCTGAATGCCCAAAACACCACCAAGGCCACGAACAGGAGCAACAGCGCGATGTAACGCTGGCTCTGCACGCGATCACCACGACGAACGCAGCTGACCACGAAATACAGCACCAGCAGCCCCATCAGTACGTACATTGCCCAACGCAGCACGATCGGCCAGGCCAGCAACAAGGCCGTCGGATACAGCAGCACGCCGATCACCAGCAATACCCACGCCGTCGCCATCGGTCCGTGCAGATGTCCGCCATCAGGCAACAAGGGTTCGAGCTTGTGTTTGCGCCACTGGAACAAGGTGGCCGCCAGGGCCATGCCGCAAGCGGCCGCCACAAAGCCCCATGGGTAACCGAAGCGGTGGCCGATGAAATCGGCACAGACGAACGGTGTCACGAACGAGCCCAGATTGATGGCCAGGTAGAAAAGCGTGTAACCGCCATCCCGGCGCGGATCGTCGGCGGGATAGTTTCGGCCGACCAACACAGTCAGCGGAATACCCAGTCCTGCCGCCAGCGCGAACAGTGCCATGCCCAATTCAAAGCCGAACAGGGTCGGCTGTGCCATCAGGAGCAGTGCCAACACGCTCAGCCACAGCGACATGGCCAACGCCCGCGTCTCGCCAAGGATCTTGTCCGCCACGTAGCCGCCGATGATCGGCGTGGCATACATCAGTGCCAGGAATCCACTGGTCAGCAGATCGGCCTGCTGCTGAGCGGCGGCGGCGCCGAGGTGAGCGTAGAAGGTCTGCGCAATGTACGGCGCGAGAAACGCGCGAAAGCCGTAGAAGGCGAAGTTCAACCAGACGGTGACGCCGAGCAGCATCCAGAGCTGGCGTGGATGGCCCCAGCGATCGCCGGCTGCCGGTCGTGCCGGGCCGGCGGCGGGTGCACTACTGATCATGTGGATTCCCCGAGATTGCGAAGCAGTAACGCTCGGATCATGGCGGCCGGGAAAGGTTCAACTCACTCCAGCACGCTGCGCACGTCCAGCAATTCCGGGAAGAACTCCAGATCCAGCGCCTTCTTCAGGAAGCTCACGCCGGACGATCCACCAGTCCCACGGCGATGCCCGATGATGCGCTCCACCGTCTTCATGTGGCGGAAGCGCCACAACTGGAAGCTCCCTTCCACGTCCACCAGTTGCTCGCACAGATGATATTCCGACCAGAACCCCGCCCGATCCTCGTAGATCCGCTTGAGCACCGGCAGCAGTGCCTGATGGCGTTGATAGGGCCTGGTCCAGTCACGCTGCAGCAGCTCAGCCGGCACCGCATGCCCACGCCGGCCCAGGTAACGCAGGAACTCGTCATACAGGCTGGGCGCCTCAAGCACGGCGCGCAGCTCGCCCTGCGCCGCCGGATCGTGCGCGAACACCTTGAGCATGTCGGCGTTCTTGTTGCCCAGCAGAAACTCGATCTGGCGATACTGCAACGACTGAAAACCCGAAGACGGCCCAAGCACGCCGCGGAACTCCAGATACTCCGACGGGGTCAGCGTCTCCAGTACCGCCCATTGCTCAAACAACTGGCGCTGCACCTGCTTCACCCGCGCCAGGATCTTCAGGCAGGCATCGACATCATCGGACTGCAAATGTGTCACCGCCGCCTTGAGCTCATGGATCAGCAATTTCATCCACAACTCGGAAACGTGGTGCTGCACGATGAACAGCATCTCGTCGTGATGCGGCGGCTGGCTCAGCGGCTGCTGCGCCGACAGCAGGGTGTCCAGATGCAGATAACCTCCGTATGTCATCTGCCCGTTCAGATCCGTCTGGATACCCGCTTCGAGTTCACGCTGGTTGTCGGTCATGGAATTTCGCTGGATGTCAAAACCGCATGGTAACGGCTGGGCGGCGGGGCGACCTTGCCCGGCCTCGGCCCATGGCAACAACCGAGCCCGCCCCGAACCCGCTGCTGCACGCTCAAAGCGAGCTGGAGCGCTGTTTTGCATGATCCACGGCACGCAAAAGATGACCCTCCGTACGCCTCCGAATGCTGCGCCGTACCTTGCAGCGCAACATGCCGGCCTGTTATCAAGAGCGGTCTTGTTTGCTCGTTTATGTGCTGCCGGACGCGCCGGAAGCACGTCAAATCCTGCCTCTTTCCATTCTTTCCCACCCCGGAGCGAGTCGTGACCATCGCCGCCACATTTGAAATCGAATATCTGCAGTACCTCGATGCCGAAGGCAACGAAGTCCGCCAGGATCTGCCCGCCTTCGCCAGGGATCTCGACCACATGGTCGAGCTGTACAAGCTGATGCTGTCGACCCGCGTCTTCGACGCCAAGTCGATCGCGCTGCAGCGCACCGGCAAGTTGGGCACTTATGCCAGCTGCCTCGGCCACGAAGCCGCGCATGTGGGCATCGGCAGTGCCATGAAGCCCGAAGACGTGCTGGCGGTGAGTTACCGCGAATACGGCGCCCAGCTGTATCGCGGCGTGCAGCCGCGCGAGGTGTACATGTACTGGGGCGGCGACGAGCGCGGCAACGACTACCAGAAGGAGCCGGCACGGCACGATTTCGCCTGGTCGGTACCGATCGCCACGCAATGCCTGCATGCGGCGGGCTCGGCACTGGCGTTCAAGATCCGCGGCGAGAAGCGCGTGGCGGTGTGCACGATCGGCGACGGCGGCTCGTCCAAGGGCGATTTCTACGGTGCCATCAACATCGCCGGCGCACAGAACCTGCCGCTGGTGGCGGTGATCGTCAACAACCAGTGGGCGATCTCGGTGCCGCGCAAGATCCAGAGCGGCGCGCCGACGCTGGCGCAGAAGGGCATCGCGGCAGGCCTGTTCTGCATCCAGGTCGACGGCAACGACATCATCGCGGTGCGCAAGGCCATGGAAGACGCACTCGAACGCGCCCGCAGCGGCAAGGGCGGCAGCGTAATCGAGGCGGTCACCTATCGCCTTGGCGATCACACCACTGCCGACGATGCACGCCGCTACCGCGGCGAGGCGGAAGTGAAGGAAGGCTGGTCGAAAGAGCCGATGAAGCGCCTGCGCAACTGGCTGGTGGCGAAGAAAGTGTGGGACGACGCCAAGGAAGAAGCCTGGAAGGCCGAGTGCGACGAGTGGATGGACAACGAGGTCAACGCCTACCTCGAGACCAAGACGCAGCCGGTCACGGCGATGTTCGACTACATCTTCGCCGAAGTCCCTGCCGATCTCGCCAAGCAGCGCGATTACGTCCTCTCGCTTGAAAACAAGGGTCACTGAGTCATGGCACAAATCACTCTTATCGAAGCAGTCACCCAGGCACTCGCCTACGAAATGGCCCACGACGACAGCGTCATGGTGCTGGGCGAAGACGTCGGCCTCAACGGCGGCGTGTTCCGCGCCACCCAGGGCCTGCAGGAAAAGTTCGGTGAGCTGCGCGTGCTCGACACACCACTTGACGAGACCACCATCGCCGGCGTCACCGTGGGCCTGGCCGTGCAGGGCATGAAGCCGGTTGCCGAAGCGCAGTTCGAAGGCTTCATCTACCCGATGATGGAGCAGATCGCCTGCCACGCCGCACGCATGCGCAACCGCACCCGCGGCCGCCTCACTGTGCCGGCCGTATTTCGCGCCCCCTGGGGCGGCGGCATCCGCGCGCCGGAGCATCACTCCGAAGCGAACGAGCACCTGTTCACCAATATCCCCGGCCTGCGCGTAGTGATGCCCTCGTCACCGGCGCGCGCCTACGGCCTGCTGCTGGCCGCGATTCGCGATCCCGATCCGGTGATGTTCTTCGAGCCCAAGCGCATCTACCGCCAATACAAGGAAGAAGTGCCGGATGACGGTGAGGCTCTGCCGCTGGATGTGTGCTTCGTGTTGCGCGACGGCACCGACGTGACCCTGGTCAGCTGGGGCGCCCAGGTGAAGGAAGCGCTGGAGGCCGCCGACGCGCTGGCCGAGCAAGGCATCAGCGCCGAGGTGATCGACGTCGCCACGCTGACCCCGCTGGACTTCGACACCATCGCCGAGTCGGTGCAGAAAACCGGCCGCTGCGTGATCGTGCATGAAGCACCCAAGACCGCGGGCTTCGGCGCCGAGATCGCCGCACGCCTGGCCGAGGAGTGCATCTATGACCTGCTCGCTCCGGTCGAGCGCGTCACCGGCTTTGACACGCACATCCCGCTGTTCCGTCTCGAAATGAAATACCTGCCCAGTGTCGAACGCGTCGTCGATGCGGCGAAGCGTACGCTGGCAGTAAGCTGATCTGGCCTGGGGAACAGGGAACGGGGAACAGCAAGTCCTCGCGCACCCGACCCGTTCCCCGTTCCCTGTTCCCCGTTCCCGGATGAAATCTCATGGCTGATATCAAGACGTTCTACCTGCCCGACCTCGGCGAAGGCCTGCCCGACGCCACCGTCGTCGAGTGGCACGTGAAGGTGGGCGACAGCATCAAGCTCGATGCCCCGCTGTGTTCGATGGAAACCGCCAAGGCGGTGGTCGACGTGCCGTCCCCGTACACCGGCAAGATCACAAGGCTGCATGGCGCGCCCGGCGACATCATCGAGACCGGCGCCGCGCTGGCCGACTTCGAGCCCGATCCGAACGCCAAGCAGCGTGCCGAGGCCGAATCCACCGGCCACCACCACGGCCCGAAGAAGACCGAAGCCGCACCGACTCCCGCACCGGCTGCGGCCAGCAGCGAGCGCGAAGACGAAGGCACCGTGGTCGGCGCGATGGTCAGCGGCAATACCGTGCACGTCGAGCAGGCGGCCAGCATCGGCGGCGTCAAGGCGGTGCCGGCGGTACGCGCACTGGCGAAGAAGCTCAAGGTCGATCTCGGCCGCGTGCGCCCCAGCGGCGCCGACGGCGTGGTCACCATGAAGGACGTGAAGGATGCCGCCGCGAACGGTTCGGCCGCGCTCGGCGCCGCCCCGGCACGCGCCGTAGCCGCTTCCGCCGGTCGCCATCTGGCACCCGAGCTGCCGCAGGGTGAACCCTCGCGCACGGCCACGTCACTTGCCGGCAAGCCGGTACGCACGGCATCACCATCGCAATCCGCCAGCGGCCAGCCCGAGCAGCTCAAGGGCGTGCGCCGCAACATGGCCCGCGTGATGGCCGACGCTCATGCGCAGGTGGTGCCGACCACGCTGGTCGACGACGCCGACCTGCACGCCTGGATCGGCAAGCAAGACATCACCGCGCGCCTGATCCGCGCCATCGTGTTCGCCTGCAAAACCGTGCCCGCACTGAACGCCTGGTTCGACGGCAAGAACCTGACCCGCACCCTGCACCCGCACGTGGACATCGGCATTGCGGTGGACACCGACGACGGCCTGTTTGTGCCGGCCCTGCGCAATGCCGACATGCTCGACGGCAACGGCATCCGCGGCGCCATCAAACGCCTGCGCAGCCAGGTCGAGGACCGCAGCATTCCCGCTTCGGAACTCTCCGGCTACACCATCAGCCTGTCCAACTTCGGCATGTTCGCCGGCCGCTATGCCACCCCCGTGGTGGTGCCTCCTACTGTAGCGATCATCGGCGCCGGCAAGCTCAGCCATGACGTGGTGGCCGTGATCGGCGGCATCGAGGTGCATCGCCGCATGCCGCTGTCGCTGACCTTCGATCACCGCGCCGCCACCGGTGGCGAGGCGGCACGCTTCCTCAAGGCCATGCTCGACGACCTCGCCTTGCCGAACTGAGACAACCGAGCACATAAACAGAAAGGGCGCCCAAGGGCGCCCTTTCTGTTTATGTGGCTACTCAGTAATCACGCACATCCAGCATCACGAAGCTGCGCGCGCTGTAGTCGACGCCGCCCTGCAGCCAGGCGACCGAAGCCAGCGCCAGGGTTCCCGCGGTCCACGGCTCGTTGTCGAACAACGCTTCACTGCGTGACTCGCCAGCAGCGGTATGACTGTGCACCAGGCGCAGCCAATGCAGTTCGGGTGTCAGTGCCTCGCGTTTCACGGCGGCCTCGATCGCCTCCATTGCCTCGGCCGGTATGCCGAGGTCCCCTGCGTTTGCTCCACGCACATGGAACGGGCCGATGAACAGATCCCAGCTGCGCACGCCGATGTCCCATGTGGCAATCCGCATCTTGCGATCATCGGTGACATACCAGCACGCCGCCAGCAGCACGTGAAATACATTCTGCTCGAAGGTCTTCAGAGCATCGCGGCAGCCGGCTTCAGCACCACCGACGCCCGCGAAACTCTCCTCGATGCGGCGGTCCTCGCTCAGCACGACGTCGATATCCAGGCGCCCGTGCTCGCCCGCCTTGCCCTCGTGCCACTGCGCGCGAATCGCCGGAAAGTCGCCATCGGTGACCAACCAGCCCTCTTCATCCGGATCAAGTTCGACGTCGTGACGCTCGAACAGGCGCAGCAGGTATTTCTGTAATGCCGCACTATCCATGCTTGTTCTCGTTGGTTTGTGTCGAAGGCAGTTCGCGCCAGGTCAGGTAGACACGCAGGTCGAACTCCAGTTGATGGTAGTCCGGCAACATGTACCGGCACAGCTGATAAAACGCCTTGTTGTGCTCGATTTCCCTGAGGTGCGCCAACTCATGCACCACGATCATCTCCAGGAACTCGGGCGCGGCCGCCTTGAACAAGGCCGCGACGCGAATTTCCTTCTTGGCCTTGAGCTTGCTGCCCTGAACCCGCGATATGGCGGTATGCAGTCCCAGCGCACGTTGCAGCACATCAAGCTTGCTGTCGTAGAGCACCTTGTCGATCGCCGGCGCACTTTTCAGGTATTGCTGTTTGAGCCCGGTGGTATAGGCGTAGAGGGCCTTGTCACTTTGCACTTCGTGGCGCCCGGGATAGCGCCTGGCCAGGTGCTCACCCAGCTGCTGCTGGGCAATCAGCTGACGCACCTTGTCCTGCAAGGTGACCGGGTAGGCCTGGAGATATTTGAGCACGGTCATGTGGCGTATTCTCGCATCGCAGGATAGTCCGCCGTATGCGCCGCGACCGTCGACTGGAATGGGTGCGCCAGTGCTGGTGGGTGATCGAGTCGCACCGCCGCCATCGCTTCTGCGCGGTGATGGTGCTGCGAAAACCCTGGGCCCGCCCCTCAATCGGCTGAACGGCGGCTCCCCCTGCTTGGGCCGGCTGACTTGCTTCTGCCCCAGATGACATGACGCAGCCACATCGCCACCACCAGCACGATGGTGAACGCACCATAGCCACAAAGCGCGGGCAGCACCTGCTGCCAGATGGCACCGCTGGCGCGCCCCATGTCACCCGGGGTGGGCAGTTCGACCCGGTCGAACGCAGTCAGCGCCGCCACCATCGCAAGAGCGGACATCAAAAGCACTGCCAGCACGTCGTAAAGGCGTCGGCCCGCACTACGCGGCAGGCTCTTCGGGTAAACCCAGAAGATCCCGCACAGAATCAGCAGCCAAGGCGCCAGCAACAGGATCGCGAGATAGCGCATCAGCAAAACTCCCCTCCATGGACCAGCTGCACGTCAGTCCTGCGCAGCCAGCTGATCGAGTGCCGTGCGCAGTCTCAGCAGGGCTTCATCACGCAGCGCCACATCGGTGTATTCCGGCATGCTGGCGACAATTTCGCCACCCAGCTCCAGGCTCAAGCCGTGTGGCTGGAGCTGCATGACGGCTGCCGTGGCGCCCAACTGCCTGATCTGCTTCTGCAGCGCACCAGCCGCCTTGGGATCGGCAAACGGCATCGACAGCAACAACTCCTCGCCGTCGGCGGAAAACAGGCGAAAGCGGAACTTGCCGCCACCGTCGCGGAAACTGGCAAACCTCGGCGCCTTGCCCTGCTTTGGCGCGGCCTTCGAGGCCGCCGTCTTTGCAGGCTGCGCGCCGGCCGAACGCAGACCAAGCGCGTCACGCAATGCCGCCAGCTTGGGCGTAGCCACCGCGCGCGCCTTCTGCGCACCCTCCTGGAGGATGGTCTCGATCGCCAGCGGATCGGCCATGAACGCCTCATACCGTTCGCGCATGGGAGCCACGTCGGCCTCGACCCGCTCATACAGCATCTGCTTGGCATCGCCCCAGCCCATGCCATCCAGCAAGGCCTGGCGGAATGCGGCTGTCTCGGTTTCGCTGGCGAACCCGCGGAAGATCGTGAAGAGCGCGCTGTTGTCAGGATCCTTCGGCTCACCGGGCAGGCGCGAGTCGGTGACAATGCGCATGATCGCCTCGCGCAACTGCCTGCTGCCACCGGCAAACAGGGGAATCGTGTTGTCGTAGCTCTTGGACATCTTGCGACCGTCCAGACCCGGCAAGGTGGCTACCTGCTCTTCGATCAAGGCTTCGGGCAACACGAAAAACTCGCGACCATGCAGATGGTTGAAACGCTGCCCGAGATCACGCGCCATTTCGATATGCTGGATCTGGTCGCGACCGACCGGCACCTTGTGCGCATCGAAGGCCAGGATGTCGGCCGCCATCAAGACCGGATACATGTAAAGCCCGGCGCTGATGCCCGCATCAGGATCCTCGCCACTCTCCGTATTCCGGTCCACCGCCGCTTTGTAGGCATGCGCGCGATTGAGCATGCCCTTCGCCGCGACGCAGGTCAGAAACCAGGTGAGCTCGGGAATTTCCGGGATATCCGACTGGCGGTAAAAGGTGACCCGCGAGGGATCGAGACCGGCCGCCAGCCAGGTGGCTGCAATTTCCAGGCGGGAACGTTCGATCCGTGCCGCATCATCGCTCTTGATCAACGCGTGATAGTCAGCCATGAAAAAGAAGGCGTCGACTTCCGCGCGTCGACTGGCTTCAATAGCCGGCCGGATTGCGCCCACATAGTTGCCAAGATGTGGGGTGCCGGTGGTGGTAATGCCGGTCAGTACACGGGTTTGCATGGTGTTCGCTTGTGAATTAATTGGGCTGGTCTAGCGGCGAATCAGCGTGGACTTGCCGAACAGTGACTCGACCAGATCAACCGCAAGCTTGGCCGTGGCATTGCGCTTGTCGTAGGCCGGATTCAACTCGACGATGTCGAGCGAGGCCATGCACCCGGTATCAGCGATCATTTCCATGCACAACTGCGCCTCGCGATAGGTAGGTCCGCCACGCACCGTGGTGCCCACGCCCGGCGCAATGTTCGGATCAAGGAAATCGACATCGAAACTGACATGCAGGTGGGTGTTTTCGTCCATGCCGGCCAAAGCCTGCTCCATCACCCGCTTCATGCCCTCTTCGTCGATGTGGCGCATATCGTAGATACCGACGTTGGCCTCACGCACCAGCTGCTTCTCGCCGTAGTCAACCGAGCGTATGCCAATCTGGCGGAACACGTCAGGCGTGGTCGCCGGGGCACTGCCACCAAGCTCGGTCAGCTCCTTCGGCCCGTAGCCACACAGGCACGCCACGGGCATGCCATGGATATTTCCTGAAGGCGTCGCCTGTGCGGTATTGAAATCCGAATGCGCATCCAGCCAAAGTACGCGCAGTTTCTTGCCAACCTCGCGGCAGTGGCGAGCTACGGCGGTAATCGAGCCGATCGCGAGGCAATGATCGCCGCCAAGCATGATCGGCAGATGCCCAGCCTGAAGCTCTTCGTGAACAGCCGTATAGACGGCCGCATTCCAGGCAGTTACCTCACTCAGATGGCGATAGCCATCGGTCGGCGGCAGCCACGGGTTGAGCGGACCCTGCAGATTGCCCTTGTCGATCACCTGCAAGCCACGCTTCTCAAGCTTGAGTGCGAGATTGGCAACGCGCAACGCCTCCGGCCCCATCGATGCACCACGATGTCCGGCGCCGATATCGGTCGGCACACCAATCAAGGAAACGGTCTGATTGCTCATGAACTTGGGTACCTGCCTTGACCTGCGGGCAGGCGCATGGATGGATCCATGGCGCACCGCCGATGTCGGATCGACCTGGCGCGGCGAGCTGCGGCTGGCCGCGGCTCCCGAGCGAATCGCCGTCGTCCGGATGGAAAACATTTCCGCGACGGTTCGCCGCCACGAACCGCCGAGTTTACCGGAATGGCTCCCGCAGCGCCCCAGTGGAACCTGTCGAGGACAGGCGTGGGCGACGGATCATGGGAAAGTCGAGAAACCTGCGGCGTACCCCATCGGAGCAAGATCAGGAGGGCCCGCGCACGTCGGAAAATTTTCGATAACCAAGTTCAGCTTCCTGTGCAGAACAGGAGCCGACCGGTATCAATACTGGACGCGCCCTATGCCGAATGCCGCAGGGCCAGGCGCAACCCGTGAGCAGAAGACTCGACCAAGGGAAGGGTAGACTGACATACCCTTCGCCAAGGTCCATAACGAGGCGCACTGCGGATCGCTCGACTACCTTGTTCGACAGCGAGGGCAACCCGCACAAACAGGCCCAATCGCGCCTACTCCGACTCCGCATCTGCCTGGCGCTGGCGGGCCAGTTCGTCCTCGCGGCGTGATTTTGCCCCGGAACACCAACTTACCAAATCGTCACCCTCAGGCGTCAGCGTGTCAGCTATTTCGTCCTTTGTGACCTTGGCTGTCAGCGTCCCTGCAAACAGCGCGAATCCACGCCAAACGGCGGGTTGCGCAAAAAGCGTTTGCATGTCAATCACTCCCGGCTGCCCCTGTGCAGCCGTCGACTGATCCTAGCAAGATTTCACGCTCACTGCACAAATCCAAGTAACCCGATCAATGCTCATTCGCCCGCCAGGCAGTACTCAGGAAGTGGCGCGCAAGCGAGTATCCGACCTCACGAGAAACAGGCGATGCGCGATCGGCGCTTTGGAACGTGTCATCGGTGGCACCAGCAGGACCAAACCACGCCACTCACCCCGTGATAAATCCGCTTGTGAGAAAACGGTAAGCAGAATATTGCTGCTAAGCGGCATCCGCTGTATTCGCCAAGACGGCATCGAGTTGCCCTTGCAAATCTAGCTTAGAAGCCGACTGCCACGCCTCTTCCAGCAAGGGAGAAACCATCTTTTGCCGCAGCCGCAGCATACCAACGAGGGCGCTAAGCGGAGGGTCTAGCGGGTGCAGCGTAATTTTGCCGTCCAAAAAGTAATCCGGGAGCGCGCTGACCGGCATCACGCTGCACATCTCCCCGCTTCGCACCAAGGCGTAGAGCACGCTGATCGTATTGGTCTCGACAATGACCCGTGAAGCGACGCCCGCCTGTTGGAACGCCTCATCGATAATCTCCCTGTTGTGCATTTCACGGCTGAACAGGCACAGCGGGAGCCGTGACGCTTCGTTCCAGCTCATACGCGCCTTTAGCCGTCGCCCGGGATGTACCCCTGCTACCAACACGTAGCGCTCTGAATAAAGCGGCTGTACCTCAAATGTCTGTTGAGGAATCTGGTCTAGGTAAGTAATGCCAAGATGCAGTTCCCGTCGTTTAACGCGCTGAAGGATCGAGCGGGTACTCAGTGAATGCAGTCCCAGACGCAGCTCAGGAACAACATCGCGGTACGCAGCCGCCAGTAGCATGGACGCCTGCAACGAGGATGGAACTGCTCCTACTTCCAAGTGGCCTCCCGCCACCGATTGTGAAAACGCTGCCTCCTGATGCAGGCTATCCAGCGAGGCGAGCATTTGGCGCGCCCACAACAGCACGCGCTCACCCTCTGGCGTAAAACCGATAAAACGTCGATCACGACGGATGATCGTGATGCCAAGTTCCTTCTCGAGCTGGCGCAAACCGGCCGAGAGGGCCGGTTGCGTTACTTGGCAGCTTTCCGCTGCCTGGGTGAAATGTCGATGTTGCGAGAGCGCGACGAGATAGGTCAGCTGACGGACAAACAAGCGCACCTCCCTGCTCAGTTTCAGTTAATGAGAAGCCCACGCGGCCTGTAATGACACTGGTGCGTGACGCCGGTGCCTACTTTGTCGGCTAGCTAGCCCCCTGATGATAGTGCGTTACCCTCGGGCAATGGGTAGCGAATGTTGAGGTTTGACCTTGCCCCTGAAAAACGTACCCCTTGCCGTGTGATTCAATCCACGCAAGGAGAACGACATGACGAAGGCAACACGGGCACGCTACACGCTCGAATTCAAGCAAGAAGCGGTGCGGCTGGTGGAAGGCGGTCAAAGCCAGGCGTCCGTCGCCAAGATACTGGGGTTGGTCGAGCAAACGCTGTTCAACTGGGTCAAGGCGAGCCGGCAAGGTCAGCTCAAGGGCGCCGACAGCAAACCGGTGCCCCTCCAGACACGTTCGATCTCCGGCACCAGCACCTCGTCGCGTTTGGCTCGGGCACAGCGCCGGTGATAGTGCACTCGTGACGAGTGATTAGAGCAGCCTGTTGCCGATCACATGCACCTGCTCGGCGACCAACGCGCGAGGCGTTCGGACGTCCTCTGAGAGAACTTGAACGTTGGAGAACGTTGGAGCAAAGCAGGCCAACCAGCAGCTTTTTGGGGTGTGGTCGTCTGATCATAAGCCGGACTTATCACCGCATAAACGATGCGGTTTGGTTTCCCGCGAGGCATTGGCCAGACTCCGTCCGCACAGGGCTGCAGATTGACGCTGTCTTGCACAGTGCGAGACATGTGTCTGATGAAAAGTCAGGCGGAATCCCAGAGAAAAACAAACGCTAAAGCAAGGCAGTGTCATGGCTGATAAAGAGATCCCCGGCATTCGCCCTTACAACGCGCCCGCCGGTGGCTGGGGTGCTCTACGAGCCACTGCCAAGGCCATCCAGGAGCAAATGAGTGCTCCGGAGGCCGCCCTCACGCTGCTACGAACCAACAAGCCCGATGGATTTGACTGCCCGGGCTGCGCCTGGCCAGACAATCAGCATACGTCGACGTTTCAATTCTGCGAGAACGGCGCTAAGGCCGTTACTTGGGAAGCGACGAACAAACGTGTTCCCCCGACGTTCTTTGCCACCCGCACGGTGACTTCGCTGCTGGAATGGACCGACTACCAGTTGGAGGATCAAGGGCGACTGACCCACCCGCTGGCCTACAACGCGGAGAAAGATATCTACGAGGCCGTCAGCTGGGACTCGGCCTTCGCGCGCATTGGCGAGACTCTCCGCAGTCAGGCTGATCCGAATGCGGTAGAGTTTTACACGTCGGGACGCGCTTCGAACGAAGCTGCATTCCTATACCAGATTTTCGCGCGGGAGTACGGCACCAACAATTTTCCGGACTGCTCGAACATGTGCCATGAGGCGACCAGCGTAGGCCTCCCACTATCGATCGGCATCGGCAAGGGCACCGTCTCGCTTGATGATTTCGAGCATTGTGAGCTGATCATTGCCATGGGGCACAACCCGGGAACGAACCACCCCCGGATGATGGGCACCCTTCATGAGGTAGCGCGCCGCGGCGCCCCCATCATTGTGTTTAACCCACTGCGTGAGCGCGCCCTGGAGCGCTTTGCCGATCCGCAGAACCCACTGGAAATGGCAACTTTTGGTGCGACGGAGATCGCGTCTACTTACCTCCAGCCCAAGGTCGGTAGTGACGCTGCAGCACTTAAGGGGATCATGAAGTCGCTCATTGAGATGGACGAGGCGCAGGGCCCGGGATCCACTATCCTCGACCACTCGTTCATCGCCGAACACACCAATGGTTTTGAAGAGCTTGCGGCTGACCTGCGTGCGACCTCATGGCAAAGCATTGAGGCCGCCTCGGGTCTGCCCGAAGACGCATTAAGACAAGTTGCGGAAGCCTATGCCAAGTCCAGTGCGACCATCATCACCTATGGCATGGGAGTGACGCAGCACAGCACCGGCACAGAGAACGTCCAGCAAATTGCCAACCTGCTGTTGCTTCGAGGCAATTTTGGCAAGCCCGGTGCTGGCATCTGCCCCTTGCGCGGCCACTCCAATGTTCAGGGGGACCGCACAGTCGGTATCACCGAAAAGCCGAGTAGCGACATGCTCGAGCGAATTGAGCAAACGTTCGGCTTCCGCCCGCCCACCGCCCACGGTCACGATGCCGTCGCGACCATGCAATCCATCATCGCTGGCACATCGAAAGTGCTGATATGCCTTGGTGGCAATCTTGCTGTCGCCCTGCCCGACTCGGCCGCATGCTTCCCGGCCATGCGTGGCCTTGACCTCTCGGTGCACATCGCGACCAAGCTCAACCGTTCACATCTGCTCACGGGAAAGAACTCTTTCATTCTGCCGTGCCTGGGACGCACTGAGCGCGACATCCAGGTGACTGGTCTGCAGGCAGTAACGGTGGAAGATTCCATGTCAATGGTACACGCGTCGCGAGGCAAGCTGACCCCAGCGTCGCAAGCACTGAAGTCCGAGCCCGCTATCATTGCAGGAATGGCCGCTGCAACGCTCCCCAAAAGCAGGGTGCCATGGATGGAGCTTATCGCAGACTATGATCGAATCCGGGATGCGATTGAATCTGTTTTCCCGGACTTTCAAAATTTCAATGAGCGCATCCGTGTTCCGGGCGGTTTCAGACTGCCCCTACCTCCTACAGAGAGGGTCTGGAACACTCCATCCGGAAAGGCCGAGTTCCTCCGCTTCGCCGGACTGAACGAAGACCCCGTTTTTTCGGATGGGACGATCCTCAAATTGACCACTATCCGCAGCCACAATCAGTACAACACGACCATCTACGGGCTCGATGACCGCTACCGCGGTGTATTTGGCCGGCGCGACGTCCTCTTCATGAATGAAGAGGACCTCACCGAACGTGGCATCGAGGATGGCGATGAGTTGCAGGTGGAGACCGCATTTGGTGATAGCCAGGAACGCCGCATGACCACGGTCATTGCCGTGACCTACAAGATTTCCAAGGGCTCAGTGGCTACCTATTACCCGGAGGGCAATTGCCTGGTGCCCTTGGACTACATTGACAAGGCAAGCGGGACGCCGTCTTACAAGTCCGTCCCTGTCCGTGTGACGCGAACTGGTGCCAACTGATAATTGCCGATTCAAGATAAATCGTTCGAGGGCATTTTTTCTTTATCAATGCTTTCGGCGTACGATACGCCGAGGATCCTGAGAAAATGAAAATCAAGCACCGAATCGTTGTAGTGGGTGGCGGCGCCGGTGGCCTGGAACTGGCCACTCGTCTCGGCAATCGGTACGGTCGAAGGCGCAAGGACCAGCGCGCGGCCATCACTCTGGTGGACCGCCATGTATCTCATTTATGGAAGCCGCTTCTTCATGAAGTGGCTTCTGGAAGCATGGATCCGCTAGTCCATAGCGTCGATTATGCTGCCCAGGCATATTGGCATGGCTTCGACTTCTGCCATGGCGCCCTGTCCGGATTGGACAGGATGGCGCGCCGAATCACAGTCGAACAAGTCGTAAACGATCAGGGACAGGAAATTTTTCCCGCCCGAACTATCGAATACGACACACTGATAATCGCTCTCGGAAGTACGA
>Ga0307375_10000225_pt1 | contig 76900 bp, 56 predicted proteins | sample TR1MG_FD_202531 | JGI IMG/M metagenome (GOLD analysis project Ga0307375, IMG submission 202531) | Soil microbial communities from Risofladan, Vaasa, Finland - TR-1 | ecosystem: Environmental > Terrestrial > Soil > Coastal area > Acid sulfate soil | place: Finland: Risofladan, Vaasa | collected... | reverse complement strand
AAAAGATTATGGAAGAATTATTACAAGAAAAATCCTATCATTGTAAACCAATCTCAGGATTAATTTCTAATGTAAATCTATCTCAGGATTTAAGTATTAATCTGTAAACTTTTTCTAGGACGAGACACATCGTTACCGTGAAGGAGCTGCTGGGGCACGCCGAGATCGCCACCACGATGATCTACCTGCACGTGGCCCAGTGCCCGCTAACGGCGGCCCACAGCCCGCTGGATACGCTCTACCCCCAAGGGTAATGGCGCGCCCACCGCTGGAGGTGGCCCAAGTCATTGATCGGTTTGGGGCACCATTCGTGGCGCAGTGCCGCCCGAGCAGCTTTGCCGTGCGCACCCTCGATGCGCTGCAGCAGTGCCGCACGGCCACCCTGGGCGGGCACAAGGAGGCCTGCGACAGCTGCGGCCGGGAGCGCATCAGCTACAACAGCTGCGGCAACCGCCACTGCCCGAAGTGCCAGGGGGCGCGGCAGGCGCTGTGGGTGGAGGATCGGATGCGCGCCGCCCTTGACGTGCAGCACTTCCACGTGGTGTTTACCGTGCCCGAGGCGCTGAACCCGGTATGCCTGCTCGATAGCCGAGCGTTCTACAGCGCCATGTTTGCCGCAGCCTGGAGCACGCTGCAGACCTTTGGCTACAGCCACTACGGGGTGGAGACCGGCGCCATCGGCGTGCTGCACACCTGGGGGCAAAACCTGAGCCTGCACCCGCACATCCACTGCCTAGTCCCGGCGGCCGGGATCACGCTGGCGGGAAACCCCAAGCGCATCGCCCGGGAGGGCAAGTTCCTCTACCCGGTGCGGATGCTCAGCGCGGTGTTCCGCGCCAAGCTGCTCACCCTGCTCCAGCGGCAGCTAAGGCAGCGCGGCCAGCTGGAGCCGCAGCAGCCGGTGCTCGCCGCCCTCTGGAAAAAGCCGTGGGTGGCCTACTGCGAGCCGCCCCTGGGCAGCGCGCAGCAAGTTGTAAAATACCTGGGGCGCTACACCCACCGGGTGGCCATCAGCAACCACCGCATCCTGCGCATCGATCGGGAGGGGGTAACCTTCCTGCACAAGGACTACCGCGACGGGGCCAGGCAGAAGCCGGTTACGCTCGGCGGGGTGGAGTTCCTGCGCCGCTTCTGCCTGCACATCCTGCCGCACCGGTTCGTGAAGATCCGCTACTACGGCATCCTCAGCGGCCGCTACAAGCAGCAGGTAGCCCCGCTGCAGGTTAAGAAAACGGACGGGGCGCAAGCGAGGGAAGCCGAAACCACGCAGGAGCGGATGGTGCGCCTCACCGGGTTCGACCGCCTCCAGTGCCCCTTCTGCAAGGCAGGAATCATGCATACCGTGGAGCTGCTACCCAGGATACGCGCGCCAACCAACGCCCTCTACCCGGCAGCCAGCCTGCCGCAGTAAGGCTACCCGGTAAACCGCCCCAGGCGGCGGAGGGGAAATCCTATGCCCGTAGCTGAGCAAAACCCGGGAAAGGTGCAAGGAGATGGCGAATACTAGCGCTGAAAAGGGAGAGTAAGGAGGCACCTAAATACAGAAGTAGCCCAACAGGCCTCCGGCAACCCTGGCCGTAGGCTATAGTAAATCGACGAGAACTCCATAGAAAGTGTGGTGCAGCGGGATCACGTGCAACCGAGCGTTACTCGCTTTCGCTCGTGAGCCCTTCGGGGTTCATGCTGGGTCGTGCCGACCGCACGAAGTCCTATTTATTGGCGATAGTTCTTTTTCCTTATTTTCTTTCCTTTCCATTTTTTTAAGAACGTTTTTTCTTTTCTCCATAATGTTCCTTTGTAGAAAGAATGGTTGAAAAGCCTACACCACATCTTATATGAAGCTTGTCATTTGGATTATTGACTATGTCTATCCTTTCAAGAGTCCATTCTGCCAAGCCTTCAATTTGTCTTATTTTTGGAAACATTGATAAATCAAGAAAATGTATACTACAATTATCAATTTGAAGAACCTCAAGATTTGGTAAAGTTCCTTTATTTGGTATAGATTTTATTTCAGTATGGTCAATTGATAATCTTTTTAAGGATTTAAGATAAAAATTTCTAATGGAAATTCTTCTATGTTCATCTTTTCGAGTCTTAATACTTCAAGCTTTGGAAGCTGACATATCATTTTTATCACAGAGGAAAAATCATTGAATTTTTCTTTATATAGTTTTACATATTTAACATGCTGGAGAAGCTCAAATGTGTCAGGTAATTCAGTTAAAGGGGTGGTGCAGGTATCAAAGACATCTTGAATATTACCACCTCTACCATCTAAATACAGGTTGTATCCAGATTTTGGAGGATTTAAATCAAAATAGTTTTTTCGAAGTACTTGCCTTATACACAAACATTCTCCAATATTAATATCATCATGTTCAAGAAGTTTATTTTGATTAACAGTTTGCTCTTTAGCAAATTTGCTTTCCCATTTTTCTTTAATGTGCCCTTGCAGGCTTTCACTTGCTTGGCTGTTAAAAACTTTTCTTGCTACATTTTTAACAGTTTTATCATGATGAAAAAGCGAGACCATGAGAATATAATTAAGCGTTATGTTGTCAACGCCATATGTATTCAAATTTTCAATTTGAGTTTTAACAACTTCATTATCTGTAGATACAAGGTTTTTGAATATATTGAATTTCTCTTGACTATTATAATCTTTTGATTTCTTTAATGTATTAACGTCAGGCTCTATATCCAAATTATCTTGAGTAATCTTTTGATAGGAATTATTAAAATCAGTGTCAAAATTTGATAGTTTAATGTCTCCTGAGGTTACGTTAAACCTCATTAGTGAAATGTTATCAAGCTTATGGAAGTCAAGTCCAGTTACGTATGAGATAACATCCAATGCCGTTTGAAATCCGTCTTTCAAACTACTCGCAAAGTCCTTTTTGAATGCTTGCTTAACTTCATTATGTATCTCTGTGTATTGGCATTTAGCTTCCATATTTTCAAAAAGTGTAGCCATCATATTCATGGAATTTTCATCCACCATAAAAAATCCAGCTTTGCCTTCATAAGAAGCCTTCTCTAAATTCATTCTATCTCCTAAATCAGGAGAAGAGCAAAAAACGATTGTTGAACTTTCTGTTGTATAAAAATCTATGTACGGTTTCTCAAAATTAATATTCAATGATTCGTCAAGTTGAACATCTTTGCAGTATTCTAGCTTATCAAAATCAAATCTGTTTGAAAAACTATCAATATTTTCCTTGTCAAATTTTTTGTCTATGACTATTCCTGAAAATGAAAATCCCATAATGTATTTTTAATGTTCGTATGCTGTCTTTTTTGAATTATCGCCAACGGCTGACGCTATGGCAAGTGCGGGAATAAATTATTGCTCAACTGTCTGCCAGCACAAATGTATGTAAAGATTTCAAATGTTTCAACCAACACGCATACCCGCATTTGCTATAGCGTTTGTTATGGGCAGGTTTTTTATCTTGTCTTTGGTTTTATTGTCAATATTTCCATTATTGCTCCGTCCCCACATACTCTTGGAGATACAACAACAAAAATAATGTCTCCAATCTTCTTTTTTTGTCGTTTCAACTTTTTGTTTTTTAATAGTCGCAAATATGGTTGTCCTAAATCAAGATATTCGTTAAAGTCTTCATCTCGTTTGTGTTTACTATACTCTTTTCTTATGTCTTCTAAGTTTTCAATAATTCCAAATCGCAAACTAGCACCGTATTTAATCCATCCATATTTTATACCTGAAAACCTTAAGGTATCTTTGTAATACTGGAATACTATTGCTATAGTGTCTGAAATACTGTCTGCTAGGAATTGGTTAGTGCCATATGATTTAGGATTAATTCTTTGGTTATAATTTTCAATCCAAAATTCATAGTCGTTATTCAAAGTAACTTTTTCAGTGTTTTTTTCAAAACTCAATTCAATTATTGCTGGTTCTTTGTAGAACGCTGCACACAAACTATCTCTAATCCTTCTGTCTGCTTCAATTTTCTGTTCTTGATTCTTTATATTCTTATAAAATTCAGACGATAAACTGTCAGATGGTTTGTCAGTTTGAGCTAACAAGTCAAGTTGCACAATTAGCAAAAATAGAATTGATATTAATGGTTTTGTCATGTCTTTAAAACTTGCCCATAACGTTCCCGCGCTAGATTTTCGGCTGGGGGATGACGACCACGTCGTCGTCCTCCGACGAAAACCAACCTAAAGGTAGTAAAAGTTTCCTGTCGCTTGTCATGCCCAGCTGAAATTTAGCGCGTGTTATGGTGCGTTTTTTTTAATCGGTCAAGCTTCTCCGTTTACCATTAGTTCGTAAAACTTGCCAGTTGTCAAATTCATTTTTAGATTAAAGTAACAATTCCCACCATCCATTACAATAACAATGTTTTCTTTCCAATTTTTGTCCCTAAAATCACAAAAGCAATTAACCCAAACCTCTTTCTCACCATTTTTATTTGTAACAGCAATATATTGTCTTTTGTACCTAGTCAAATCAATAATAAAACTTTTCTTGTCGTTCTTTGCGTCAGGAAATTTTGCATTAAATTCATTAAATTGTTTTTCACGATTGGGATTATATTCTTCAATACACTTTATTAATATTTTCTCAATTTCGATAAAGTCGTCATTCGTCAATTCAACTGGTTGACAGTCTTTAAAAACCCAATAAAGTGAGGTATCATAGGGTAATACTGCAATTAAAGATTTGTCAATGTGAAACAATTTCGAATTTGATGTCTTTTCTTGGTTTTCTTTTATTATCTGTCCACAACTAAGAAAACTAATTGTCAGAATGAGAACCAAAATTGTTAAAAGTCTTGTCATTCGTGTCGTTCAATTAAAATGCACCATAACGGTTGGTACATGTTGCGGAGCGGATTTCGGAGAGCGTTCCTGTCCGGTAGGACATGAACTGCGATGCGAGAATCCGCAGTTGCTAACCGCACCAACCCCGCTCTGAAATATGTACTTTGTTATGGCACGTTTTTATTTTAAAATTCTTTTATAAGGTTCTTTATCTATTATCGCGAGTTTAATTTTGTCCCTCAAATAATTCTTGAAATCAGTCTCATCCTCTATTACTCTAACCAGTTCTTCTAGGTCAAACATTATTAAGAGAGCATTTTTAACCAAAGCTTCTTTTGCTGCTAATATACTTGCAGGTGAAAATCCAGATGCTGAAATAAAAATTCCTTGTGCATTTGCTCGATGATATATTCTTCCGAGATGCGAATAAATATCGTCGATTCCAATAGAATCTTTCTTCCATTTCATTTCAACCAAGAAAACTTGGTTGTCAATTTCGATAATTCCATCAATTTGCTCTACTATTCCTGCTCCAAATTCTCCAACACGCTTAAAATCTTCTTTTACAAGAATTTGATGAGCCTTAAAATAGCTATTAAGAACAGGTTCTAATTTTTTTCCACGTTTTTGAAAGTTGGTCTCGGAAAAAAGTGAAAACAAATCCTTTTTTATTTTTTCCAGGAGTTCTCTTTGTTTTTGAACCTCTGCAATTTTGTTTTGATATTCCTGTTTTCTTAAATTTTGTTCTTTGTCTCTTTCTTGTTTCATTCTAGTAAAAGAGTCTTTAACATTAATTACTTTTTGAATTTCAGCAACCATTCCTTTGGCTTTGAATTGGTCACTTTCCCAACAGGTTGAGAACGCTTCAAATTCTGTTATTCGTTTTAAAATTTCTCTTCTTTCACGTAAGTATTTGTCAGTGTCTTGATTAATCCTTTCCAAAATTGTCCTACATATATCGTATTTGGAAATAGAGTCAGGAGCAGAATTTACTTTAATTGAAACATCTTTATAAATTCGAGAATCAACACCAGCCCCATTAAAAAATGTCAATACCGATTTTTTCGAACGATTCAATAAAGGAATTGTCTGGACAATTAAATCAAACAAATCTGGTGGATAATGGTAAATATCATTCATAATATTTTGCTTTTGCTACTGCTATTTCAAATGTGCCATAACTCGTTTATATGTGCACCATTTCTGGGAAAAGGTGCACATATCCACCCCGTATTGGAAATATTGTATACCTTTTTTTCAGCATGGTGCATTTTATTTTTCCTAAAAATAGTAATTTTTTGTTGCTGCATGTCATCAAAAGGGCCTTTTATTCTTTGCAAGCTCTTTCTATAAACATGGGTATATATCCCCTGCTTGCACGGACATGCTAATCGTTTCTATTCTTTACTTCGATGTAAGACGTTTAGCGGCAAAGCTATTTTATTGACCAATTTGCCCAGGTGCTATCTGCGCTTGGACTGAAGCTGCACTGCGGTGTTTGTAATTTGCTATTCAACGCGGTTTCCTTCCTCACGCTGTTAATAACAAAATCGGCCAGCTCCTTGTAGGTAATATTGCCCTTGGTTTCCTGCAGCTTTTTTAGCAAGAAATAGGTCATGTATCCATGCTTCTTCTCCCGAAATACTCCCGACGATTCCTCGCCGGTGCTCGACGAGAGCACAACCATATTACCACCGATCATGTTTTCCTTCGGCCGAACCCTAACCCCTTTCATTGCAATTAATCCTTGGTTTCGTGCGCCACCACTAAAGCAGGCATCGAGAAACACGGAAACCCTTTTTGCTGGATACTCATTTAGCTTCGCATATAAATCGGACAGCTTTATACCAAGCGTAACATTACTCCCGCTGATGTCAACAGGCATCATATAGGACTCCTTGGTCTGCTCATCGGGCAAACCATGACCGGAGTAGTAGAATACCAGCTCGGCTTTGCCATCATCAATTTTGGCAAGGTTGCTTAACCAGGCAATACCCTGGCTCATTTGTCCGGCTGTAGCGTTGGTCAACAATTTTATCTGCTTTTCCGGAATACCCATCACGTTGATGCAGTATTCCTTAAATACCCGTGCATCGTTAATGGCAAAATCTACATTAACCTCGTTGCTTAGGCCGGTTTGAAAAGAGCTGTAATCCTCGTTGCCAATAATTAACGCATAGGTATTTGGCTTAACAGTTTTATTTACCGGAATATCGATATCAACATCCGATTTTGCCTCCTCTTTCACTGTTTTTAAAGCGAAACTATTTGCAGCGGTATTACTATTTGCAAGGGTGTTGGTTGCCGCATTTTGAATAAAGGGGTCCTGAGTATCCTCCACATAGTTTTGAACCACTGCCAATTTTGAATCGTTGAACTCTTTTTCACCGGTAGCCTCATCAACATCTACCAGCTTTAGGTATGTATTATAAAGCTTAACGTAGTAATTCTTGCCATGCTGAACAGCGAGGGTTACGGAACTCTCTCCCAGCTTAACGCCCTTTTCTATCCCATAGAAGCAGGATATCTTAATATCGCCCGTGGAGTATACCTTATACTTTATCCTCGCTTTCTTCTCGAGCTGGAGGGTTGCCTTATCGTTAAAAAGGATTGTAAACGTTGGGCGAGCACCAAAGGAGTTGGTATAATACAGGTATATCCAGCTATAATCCTGCGTCTGTGACCGAGCTTCATTGGTAATAGCAAGCAACGCTATTGCCAATACAAACAGATACTTTCTCATTGGATTTCCGGGTTATGCTTTGTAAAAATAAAGCATTTTATTCCTCAGCAATCATTTGCATATGACATAATTTTATGGGTTCAATATAATTCTAGCTTATTTCTCAATTAAGAGTAAACGGTAGCGGAATATTTTTAGGGGCTGGAGGTAATGGTTTGCGTGTTTGGGAGTTTGAAAGGACTTATATTATTTTTATAATCATTATGATTTTGATGAGAAAATTGTAAGTGGTTCTTGGCGGTAAACAGAAGGTTTTTTAAGGAGAATTTTAAGTACTAATTTCATTATAATATTAGGTTTGACAAATCGAGCTTTATTCTTACAGATTGAAACACAAGCCATGCATCCAAGACATTTTTTTTTGGCTTCTTGATTCATGAAATTGCCTGTTTCCGGCGAAATAATATTAATAGGGCAGCGTTTTGAACAAGCTCCACAGAAAGAGCATTTCTCTGATTTGAAAGCCGGTATTATAGGTGTGTAATTCTTTGATTTAGAAAACATGTCCCTTTGAACCAAAATATCCTTTAAAGACAAATAATTAGAAGTATTTAGACTATCTATTCCAAAATTACACGCTTTTTCCAAATCAGTATTATCAGGTCGTCCAATAGCTACAGGTACTATATCCGAATATGAGTGCTGACCGATAAAAGCGCCAGCAGCTTTAATACTAAAACCATTATTAGTAAGAATTTCTACCATATGGTAAAGTGCAATACCATAATCCCTATTACCGTATACAACAACGGTTGTGCATTCTTTTCCATTTCCGTTTAAGGCTTTTAAACATTCGATTACCGGAATAGGTAATTTGCCTGTATATACAGGTGCTCCAATAATTATATGGTCAATGTTATCTAAAAGCGCATTTGGATTTGAAGACAATTTTGTTCGGAAATCTAGATTGGTGATGTTCAAATCGACAGGAACTTCGGCTCCCATACCTAAAGCAATTGCCTTACAAATTTTTTTCGTTGTATTTGTAGGTGAGAAGTAAAGTATCCCAATACGTTTTGTTATATTATCGCTCATATAATTTATAAACATGTTTAAAACTGAACGAAATTCCCAAATCTAAGTCTTCGATTTTCATCTAGTAGTAATTCACTGTCAGAGAATGATTGTATGGTAGCAGCCAACGCTTGGTGTACTTGTTGTGCTTGGCAGTTTAGCTTCGCTGAGCTTCCTGCGGTCGGTTGAAACTGTTTCCTTACCCCACGATAGTAAAGCTACCTAAAAGCAGTGAAGACTCCAAATGCGTCATCTATCTGGGCGAGGTAAACACGATCATGCTTTGTTAACTTTCTTTCGATATTTATATTTGGTGGTATTCTTGTCTCCAATTTTGTCGATTATTCCATTCTCAACGGCAAATTGTAAATCTCTGCTTGCCGTTGCAGGTGAAATTTCTTTAAAATTTCTTAGGTAATCTTTGCGATTGAAATATTCGTCCTTAATAATAGATTTATAAATACTTATCCTATCTATATTTGTTAAGGCAACATTTGCTGTTTTCAGCAAATCATCTAGCGATTCTTTAATTACTTCGAGCATAAACTCAATGAATAAGGTTGATTCTCCTGTTTTGTCCGATTTGCCCAAGGCATCATAGTATTCTTTTTGCTTTTCTTTAATCAACGCTTCCACGGGCAAATATTCAAATACTGGGTATTTGTCCATCAGTATAACGGTTTGCCATAACCTACCCATTCTCCCGTTACCATCCATGAATGGGTGAATGAACTCCAGTTCGTAATGAAAGACACAACTCTTTATTAAAAGTAGGTTTTCATCATTCTTTAAATAATTGAATAAATCATTCATTAATGGTTTTACCATTTCACTCGGAGGTGCAATATGAGCGAGTTTAGAACCTATTGCAATCCCAACCGCCTTATTTCTTAACCTTCCTGGCAACTCAATGAGCCCCTCCATAAGTATTTGGTGTGCTTTACAGAAAGAGTCAAAACTGTAAGGTTCAAATTCATCTAGTTGGTCATATACTGCAATAGCATTCTTAACTTCAATGATATCATTTTTTGGACCAAGAACTCGCTCATTCTCAAAGATTGCAGTAATCTGTTCAATGGTCAAAGTATTTCCCTCAATTCCGAGGGAAGATTGAATTGTCTTTATTCGATTTCTTTTTCTTAATTCTGTTGGAGGTTTGCTCAGATGAACAGAGTTTACTTCTCCAATTCTTTCAGAAATCAAGGAGACTAGCGTCAATATTTTAGCAGTAATTTGGTAAGGTGGCTTCATAAAACTTTCTCATGATAGTATCATATGATAGTATCAAAGGTAATGTTTTTTCCTTCATGTTTTAGGGAATGTAAATCTTTGAACAGTCTAATACAGCAAAATATGTGCGATAGAATAACACCAGTAAGTGCATACGCAGCTCCAAATGGTAGCCAATTTTCAGATAAAGTTTATTTCGGGACTGGCGCCTACTCCCTTTTGCCGAGGAAGCCTCAGTGAAGCACGGTTGGAACGGGGTTACTTAAAAACGAAGTAGCAAGGACTGCCATATTTACATGTAGCCCTTGCTACTCCCTCAGGGTTCTACCCCTATTCAATGACAAACGGCGCTCCTACTTTGCCTCCGATTTTATGTAATCGGGGTCCATATCGGGTGTGCGGAGACCTGCCACCTCATCGGCCATAAGAATAAATACATTCCAGCACAGCCCTCTTGTAGATGGCCACCAGCTTGCGGTTGTGGTCCATTTGGTTGGGATAAACTCCTTGCTGAACGGCCATTGGGGATTGAGGTAGATCTCTGCCCAAATTCGGTTTTCCATCAACATGGGTGCTTTTTTCCAACCGTGTTTTAAGCCCACCACGTAGGCGCAATATTCGGCCCGAAACCAGCTGCCGCCGTTGTAGTAAACCCCATCGCGCTGACCGTTGGCATAATTTTCCTCACCAAACTTTCCAAATGGTTGATAATCGGGGGTGAGATAGGAATAGCCCGGTGCACTCTTTATCAATCTTACGCAGATGGGTGCTGTAGTGCCATATTCCGGGTGCGGAGAGTTTGGCACCTTATTGAGCACGGGAATCTGATCCAGATGATTTTTCACCATCTCGTCGGTTAGCATTGGCCTATTAAATAGCCATAGCGAGAAAAATTCAGGCTCCAGGTCGGTAAGCGAAATAATGTCGGGATACTCCCTGTCGAACAGCATGTGCTTTCGTATGGGATCATAAAAATTTCGATATGCCGTCTCGGCTTTTTCGATATGGGCCTCTGTAATGTTAAATCCCAACTCCTTAATTGTTCGTAATGCAATGGCCAGCATTCCTTGGTTAAGGCCAAGCCTATCCGTTTTAGGGTTGTAGTCTACAATATCAACCTGACCCAAACAGAAGTGTGACTTGCATATTCCATCTCCATTGGGATCAAACTCCTTGAGCACATAGTCAACGGCTCTCCTAATTTTCTCCTGCGGAAGGGTTACGCCAAAGCGACGCTTATTCATCATTGCCCAGATAAGCCATTCAATGGTTGCTTCGTTGTCCTTAGCCTCCACCGATCCCATGAGCGGAGTTATAATGGTGCCGATACCGCCTTGGGGTGTTTGTGTTTTGCCCCATTGAGCCCATATAGCCATGTTCAAATCTTTGTTGTACGATGAAATCGTTGAAAAGAATGAATCCCGGTTATACATATCGGGAGCATAGTTCATGTTGGGCACATTAAACGGGGTAAAGTCTTTGGTATCGGTAACCCAGGTGAGCATATTGAAGTTGGCATAAAGCATTTTCTCTATCAACGACCCCTTAAACCCTTTTCCCTCGGCTAACCTCGATTGGGATGAGATCATAAACTGCTGGTGCGACACCCACGGTTCCACAAAGATATAGGTAGTTTTTACAGCCTTTTCACCAATTTGAAGTACATTGTATGGCTCACTCTGGGGGTGATTCTCCACAAACTTCAAATCCTTTATTTGGAGCAAGCACTCTTTTCCCGATTGCGTTCCAATGAACACCGATACGCTATCCTTTTCGATATAGGGCACGAGTATACTTCCCTTAAAGAGCGTCCAGCCCTTCTCATCTGCAGGAAAGTTGTCGATGTACTTAACTCCATCTTCCAACTCAACAGTTCGTTGACCATTTTTTATCCTAAACAGCTTCAAGGCCACGCCAGCATTTCCTTTACACAAAAACGAAATGGTATATATCTTCTGATCTTTAAAGGGGGCAATAAAATCTATTCCTGCCCTACCTCCAGGATGTCCAGCAATAGTGATAAGCCCATCTTTTCTAGTTATCTCAGCATTGCCCTCCTTTTGATAGGTGGTATCTGGTATTAACTCGGTATCTACACCAGCGTCGAGGTTATACATCTCGCCAAAGGTCTGCCTTATGTATTGGTTATTTTCGGCTCTCTCGGGTAACGTTGCAACAGAAAACAGGTTCGGATCGGGCAATCGGCGCATGCCCACAAATCCACCACCTCGTCCACTAAATCGGCGACGTGTATTCCGTGTATACTGATTCTTATAACCTGCATCGGTTAGGAAACCCACCACGCTATTGCTTGGCGTAATAAAGCCCACAGCTGGATACATCTCGTGCACAAAGCCACCGGGGAAATTATCATGTTCGAAGGTTACATACCGCTTTGGCTTTTCTGTAGGCCGAGCGGTTTCTCGCAAAATATAATACATCCCCGGCATGGAGGGTTGGAACAGCTCCACTGTCTTTTTTATTGTATTTGCATTTACCACCTCATAGGTTACCGAAACCGACAGGTTGGCATCAAAATCTTTTAGGTAAGTATCTCTTGTTAAGGTTATACTCCTTTCATTTCCAGTCCATTTCTGACCGGTCCAATGTGGCAATTCTGCAACTGTACTTAAATCAAGATTAAACATTTGTAGGGAAAATTCCTCCGTGTTGGTTACCACAAATTGATTGCCATTGTAAATTTCGACACGATAACCAGCCTTTTCATCCCCAGCCGCTTTAAGGGATAGCTGCTGACTGAATCCGGATGAGGAGCATACTAAAACGGCCAAGAAAAGGAGTAAAATTGGCAGCCTATTTTTTTGATGTCGCATAAAAATGAAGGTTAGGTGTTTTTAATCTTTAAAATCTCGTCACTGGATAACTATTTTTCGGCTAATCAACTGGCCGTCAGCCAGCATTATTCTCAACATATACATTCCAGGGCTGGTTTTAGGAATTTCAATTTGGATTCCAAAACCTCCCGCGCTAACACGGCAGCCGGAAACCTCTCTCCCATCCATAGATAGCAACGAGACCTGTTTGGCCTGTGTTACCCCGTTGAATTCCACATTGATAACCTCTTTAGCTGGGATGGGAAAAATACGAACAGCCAACTCATTCGTTTTTATTCCGCTTGGTTCGGCCCACTCATTCTTTAGCTGTTCAATTTGGGAAATGGGAATCTCCTTATCCCAAAGTTTTACCTCATCTACGCTTCCAAGAAGATTGTAGAGTGTTTCAACGTTGTTCATCCGCCCAATTGTAATGGGTGAGGTTGAGGGTTGAAGAGCACCCGAAAAGGCTTTAAACGTATCCAAAACGCCATCCAGATATAGCTCCATGGAGTATCCTGTATATTGAACGCAAACATGGTAGTATCGATTGAGCTCAATTGGTGCAGAGCCATCGAGATCGGCCACACCGTTGCTTGTTTTTACGGTCCATCGCAGCACTCCATCGGGGGTAATGGATAGCTTATAGCGCTCCTGCCATGAGCCATGTGAAATGATAAACCTTTCGGAACCGAGCTGTTCGCACCTTACCCAGCAGCTGAGGGTCACCGCATCGGGAAAATTAAGATCCGGGTCGTTTGGGGTATAGATGATGTTTTGCCCCGAGGTAAATCGGTACGCCAACGATGCCATTCCCCGGGCATCATTGGTTTTGGTTGCCCCAACCACCGTTGCGTTGAAACGGTTGGATATTGCATTAAGGTTGTTCGAATCGAAGGGATACCAAATAAGCGGCGTTTGTTCGGCGATGCTAGTATCCTTTACCAACACCTCTGTGGATACCATTGTGGAAAGTTGGTCCTGATTGGTGACAGTTACTGTAATAGTATCCACAGCTGGAGACGATGGTGCCTGCCAAGAAACTGACCTCCCGATGGTTTGACTTAATGTGCCACCAGAAGCATTCCAAGCATACTGAAGTATTTCACCTGGTAGTGAGTCAACAAGAGCAGTAAAGGTGCATTCGCTGCCAATATTGGTGAATTTTGAGCTCGATTGAATGCCGGTAACTGCAGGAGGAGTTGGAATGTGATCCACTATGGAAAGGTGAAGTGTGTCCTCGGCAGTCTGACTATTGGCGGTTACTACGCATTTGAGTACCAATTGTGATGGAGCTGCAGGTGCGGTAAGCTGCACCTGCGATTGGGTTTGCCCATTAATTGGCACGTCGTCCAGAAACCATTCGTACTGCACTGGATCGCCCACATTAATATTTCCTGGCGTGCAGTATGCGGTGTATGTTGAATCGGTAATAATTGGATTATGATCGGTAGACAGCGCCTTTACCCGGAGTTTTCCGTTGTAAGCATACTGGTAGTGATAGTCGAGAATATCTGTGCCAGCATATAGCCTTCCATCTCTGGCATCTGGCGTAATCGACGATGAAAAAAGACGTATCAACCTTACCTCTCCTGCAGGAACGGTCACTTGGATGGACCCTGTAGCGCTTGAGGATAGAATGGTTTCGGTAATGGCGTCGTATACCCCAAAAGTTCCTGCCGGAAGTGTAACATCAACCTGCTGATCGGCCGTGGTTGGGTTAAAGTAGAGGTACGAAACTAGATTATTTTCCCCGTAAAAGTCTGTTTTATTGAGATTGATCTGTAGAATCTGGGGGATATTGGTTGTTTTAACTACAGAGGCAAGATATCCAACGGTGGAACCGCTGTAGAGCGAAAGATTTGTGGCTGCCCATCCACCGCCAATTGCATCACCAGTGGCAAATGGTGTTTTACCTGACAATACCTGTTTCATCGATTCATGTGGAATGCAGGCAGTTGGGTCGTTGGTGGAAGCCCATGTGTAGGAATCCTGATTGTCTTGAGGAAGTGCATCCCAGTAGAACAAACGGCTAGCGTTGGTAACATTCAGCAGCCATTTGGCAATGGCGCGGGCGTAACGCTTATCGTATTTGGGTAGCGGAGCAAGTGCAGCTGCCTGTTGAAAGCCATTCATTACAAAGGCGTAGTCGTTACCAGCATCGTTGGCCTCACCAATTAGGCCAGAAACATCGTAGCCTCCCCAAGTTCCTACAATAGCACCCCACCCTCTCAAATCGCCCCGGTTGAAGCACCAGTCAAGCAACTCCTGCATGGGGTAATTGGTTCCCTCCACTGCGTTCATTCTGGCGGCGGTAACCGTTCCGTAGGACAGCTGAAGCTCATAGGCTGGGTTCGATCCAAAATTGGTTAGAAAGTCCATGGCCTCCTGAACACCTTCAAAATATTTCCGATTCCCAGTTTGGAGGTAGGCGTTGTAGAGCAGCCACGAAATACTTCCAGCCGATTCGGGCTCAGGGACACTTGTGTTCAAGGGTAGACCAGTTGCTAAGTTAAAGGCACGGTAGTTCATATTTGGAGCTGCCCACGGAGTGGCGCTTCCACCCAGCTGGGTAACACAGCCTAGCCATCGGTCGGCAATGGTTGTAAACTGACTGTTGAATTCGGGTGCGGCGTTGGGGTATAGCGATCTCAGCTGATAAAAGTAAACGTTGGGCATTACATCGTACCACCAATCATCGCCCGAAACGGTTGAGTAGCTGTTGAGGTATACATTCTGGCCATTTTTAAGGTTGAAGAAATCCTTGACTTTGGCCACCCAATTCACCCCGTTCTGGTTACTCTTATCGATTCCAACTAGGCTTGCGCCCACAATTGCCGGCAATATGTTTATGGCCTCTGCTTGGTTAGAATGGTCAACAGAACCTACGTAGCTATCGAGAAAGAGTGGCGTATTGTCGGCATAGTTAAATTGCCCTTGAGTGCCAAGGCGTACCAGCGGCAAATATGATCCTGTTTTAGTGAGGTCGAATACGTAGGTGTCGTAATCATGCGCCACGGTGCTCCAATCCCTAATCTGAAGCGGTGCAGGTAAATTGGGCATTAAATCAATGCGGGAAATATTTAGCTGTCCGGTTTGTGCTAAAGCCGATAGGGATATTAAAAGAGCGGCGATATTTAGAAGTAAACGTTTCATCGAGTGAGAGATTAGGTTTATAATCCAATGAGGTGACCTTGCAACACGTTTGTTTTACTAAGGTTCTTTTCATCTATTGCCTATAAATCAAAAAACCATTTGGCTCAAGTTCATTACTACCCACGAGTATTTTTGCATCCGATGGCACGTCAATGCTTGTCTTCTTACCAAAGTTAACAACAACCGTAACTTTATCACCGGCATAGGTGCGAGTAAACAGTATCATGTCGTCGATATGCTCAAGTCGTTCGTAGCTCCCATACTGAAGGGCTGGCTCACTATTTCTCATGGTTATCAATTTTTTGTAGGTATTCAAAATGGATTCGTTTTGTTGCAAACTCTCCTGAACATTGACATTTTTGTAGTCTTCTTGAACCTTTATCCAGGGTTTGCCCGTCGTAAAACCCGCATTGCGAGTTGTATCCCACTGCATTGGGCTGCGTGATTTATCCCGGTTGTGCTTGTTGCCTTCTACAAGAGCTTCTGCTGGTGTCATTCCATTGTGAAGAGCCATTAAATAGTGGGTTTTTCCCTGGATGTCCACCATTTCAGCATAAGTATTGGCTACAATGTTTTGCATTCCAATCTCTTCGCCATAGTAAACAAAAGGGACGCCCTTAGCCGTAAGCATAAGGGCGGCAAGGGTCTTTGCCCTCTCGGGATTACCATCGGCAAGTCGGTTCATCAGCCGTGGCATATCGTGGCTACCAAAAAACAGGGTAGGATAATCGCTCATGCTTTTCTCCATATTCTGCAGCTCATTAAAAATTCGGTCAACGGAAAATTTTGGGATGCTTCCAAAGTTAAAATTGAAAACAACATCCAGTAGGTTAGGTGCTTGATACTGACTAATCACACCTAGCTTATCGCTACCAATTTCACCAACTACAAAGCGGTTGGGGTATTCGTTAATGGTAGCTTTAATAGTTTGAATGGCCTTTTTCACGCTAGGCTGGTTAATGTCAAAAATATGCTCCTGATTTCCATCCTTTACCGGATTGTCAGCCAAAATCCCATCCGTAGTGAGGAAGTTTATTACATCCAACCTGAAGCCATCAACGCCAAGGTTGAGCCAGTAGCGAAGTACCTTTTGAATCTCAGCTACCACTTTCGGGTTCGACCAGTTGAGATCGGCCATTCTTACGTCAAACTTGTGGTAGTAATATTGGTTGGAGAGGCTATCGAGCTGCCATGCGCCTCCGCCAAAAAAAGATTCCCAGTTATTGGGTTTATCGCGCCAAATATAGTAATCGCGGTAGGAATTATCCTTTGATTTTCTAGACTCTTGGAACCAGCGGCAGTCTGTGGAGGTGTGGTTCACCACCATATCCATAATTACCTTGATTCCTCTCTTGTGGGCAGCATTCAGAAATATTTTGAAATCGTTAAGAGTGCCATAAATTGTATCAATCTGATAGTAGTCGGCCACATCATAACCGTTATCTACTTTTGGCGATTTAAGAAACGGGGTAAGCCAAATCCCTTTAATACCAAGCGACTGAAGGTAATCGAGCCTCGCAGTCATTCCCGTAAAATCGCTATATCCATCGCCATCGCTATCCTGATAGGAGGGCATGTAAATCTGGTAAAAAACTGATTCGCGCCACCATTGCACCGGAGCTGAGCGTTGCACACGTTGAGCCGAGGCAACTAAAGAGTTGAATAATAGCATAAATATTAGGATATTGCGAACCATAGTATGCAGATAATTGTGATCCTATTCCTAAAACAATAAGGAAATTAGTATTCCACCAATGTTTTCAAAGAGTCAAATAAAAGGGAAGGCTCAATATCCTTCCAAATGTGATGCAGAAAGAATTGAGCCTAACCCATTAACCTAACAAATAAACCTAATCACCTAATTACGGTTTTTCGTCATTGTACAACTTCGAAACTTGTCCATCAGTCAGTGCAATGCTATAGATTCTTAATTCATCGATAGCACCTTCAAAACAGCCTACGTTGGCAGTCGTTATCCAGCTAAAATTATCAGGATGGGCTGCGATTTCATCATCAGTTGCAAGAGTGCCAATTAAAAATGGCTGTGCTGTGTAGGTATAATTGGTGTTGATATCAGTAAAAGAAAGGGTTTGAGTCAATGGACCTACGCCATTTGTTTCCGTATAAGTCTGAGTCTTCACACCATTGATGTAGAACGTCAAAGTATTTGTTGTGCTATTCAGCGAAACTACAAGTTGACTCCAAACACCAGCAGCAACCACGCCATCGCCATCATCAAAATCCTGAACGGTGTTGGCATCAATACGCTCTGTAATCATTGGTTTTGTGCCTGATTGGGTTTGGAATTTATAACCCCACCAGTAGTTTTGTGAAACGATAATGTTGTTCTCCCAACCTAGGTTATCCAGCTTAACCCATACTGAGATGGTCATGCTAGCAGGAAGGAAGTCAGTGGAATAAGGAACCTCGAGGTGGGCTCCGTTGGTCAGATAAACGGCCTTTCCACCTTTGACACCATCAACCCATGTTGGTAATGCTGCATTAGCACCCAATAGAGTAGTCCAGCTTTTTGCAAAAGTTGCCACATGCTGAGCGCTTGAGAAACCTGTTGCAGTAGAACCAGTTCCTTCGTCAAAGTGCCAGCCAGCCTTCAAGTATAAGGCATCGTCAATAAAACCATAGGCCGCAGCATTAAAGGTGGTCATGGCTTCGGTTAGCTGTGTAACCAGGTTGTTAATCTGAGCTTGTGTAAGATTAGTTGCAGCGGCGGCAGTTTTAACGGTTTGTAGTGTTGTCGTAAAATTGTCGATCGCAGCTTGAGGGTAATCGTTAGGGCTTGCAGCAGCAACAAGCGCATCGGCTTGGGCAATTAAAGCTGTGAGCGCTGTTTTGTCTCCTGCAACAACAGAGGTACTGCTGTCTTTCGAGCACGATCCAAGTAACAAAGCTGAACCTACAACGAGTGTAAGCAGCAATGTTTGGAACTTCTTCAAATTTGTCATTTTCATAACGTTTAGTTTTAAAGGGTGAGTAATGTTCGGTGAAATTTGTATTTGTTTTAAGGATTTATATTTTCGTTGGCATCTATTTCGGCCTGTGGTATTGGGAGATACCGCTTGGTTTCGTAGTTAAAATCGGGTCCAAGCGCAGCTTCAGCCACTGTTTTTCCCCACCGCATTAGGTCGAAGTAGCGGTGAAACTCCTGTGCCAGCTCAACCCTACGCTCATGCTGGATGGCGGTCCGGAGTTGATCCTGATTTGAGGTGGTGACATCATTAAGCAGATCGGGAGGTGGAGTGCCATTAAAGCTGGCTAGTGCCCTATGCCTTACTATATTGAGATTTGCTTTAGCCGAATCGGCATTGCCAATTTCGTTAAATGCTTCAGCCTTCATCAATAAAAGATCGGCATATCGGAAGTAGATGTAGTTAAGGTCACCATCCCCCTTAAGCGCCGCTGAAACTTGTGAAAGTGGCTGTTGATGCTTCTTGGTGAGATATCCAGTTGCTGGTGACCATGATGCGCTAAAAACATCACCATCCAACCAAGGCTGACCATCACGACCAATGGAAGCATCCAGGCGCGGGTCAACGTCACCAGTGGAAGTACTTACCTCAAAGGCGTCCACCAAGCTTTGGGTTGGGGCATCGAAGTAATATCCTCCATCAACGGAAGGGGCAAACCACTGATTTAATTCACTTCCTTCACCCGATGGGATTTGTCCCGAGAGGTGTTGAATTTCAAAGATTGATTCGCTGCTGTTTTCGTAGGCCAGCTTAAAGTTATCGGCATAGTTTGGAAGGAGGTGATATATTCCTAGGGCCTCAACCTGCTGAAAATATCCAAGAGCAGCTGTCCAATTCTGTTGATACAAGTTAACCTTTCCAAGCATGGCAAGAGCCGCTCCACGCGTAACTCGGCCTACATCAGAGGAGGTGTATGAAACGGGTAAAACCGCAGCCGCATCCAATAAATCGGTCTGAATTTGAGCATAAATATCGGATACATCGCTCAAAGGAACATGAATGGCAGCTTGGGTAGTTGGAGGGAGCAACTTTAGGGGAACCCTTCCAAAAATATTCACAAGGTTGAAATAGCTGTATGCCCTAATGAACTTTGCTTCTCCTATTATTCTATTTTTTAAGCCCGCATCCATGGTAACGGCAGGTACGTATGCTATTACGTTATTGGCACGAGTAATGGCTTCATAGGCAAAGCTCCAGTAATTGCTTATAACACCATTGTTTGAATTTGCATTGAACGCATCGATGAAGGTAATCTCTGCCTGATCTCCCGGATTACCTCCCTTTACGGCATCATCGGAAGCCACATCACCGAAAACCCAAATAAGATTATTGGGTGAAGTAAACGTAATGGCTTGATAAGTGCCATTGATGGCCTGAAGTGCTTGTTCTTCGTTTTGGTAGAAGTTATCAGAAGAAAATTGGCCTTGCAGATCCTCCGTTAAAAATTTGGTACAGCTGCTAAGTATTGCTAACGAAAGCGACAATAATAAGAGCGTTTTACGGTATCCAAAAGAACGGTTAGTAGTGCTAAGCACACGAGTTACCTGATGACGAATTGCACCTGAATTAATTTTATAGTTCCATTTCATAGCCCGATGTCATTAAAATGTGAGATCTAGTCCAAACATTATAGTCCTAGCCGAAGGATAGGTTCCCCAATCGATACCATTAGCAGCATCTCCTTCGCTTTGAGAGTTATTGCTTACGGTCATTTCTGGGTCAAGACCCGAATACTTTGTGAAGGTGAGCAGATTGCTTCCTGACACATAAACTCGCGCCAACGACAACCCAACTACCTTAAGAATTTTGGGAGATATTGTATAGCCAAACTGTAAGTTTTTCAACCGCAGGTATGAGCCATCCTCAAGAAAACGCGATGAAGGCATGGCGTTGTTCGCCTTGGCACTCCACGAAGCTCTTGGCTGGGTATTCGAGGTGCCCTCCCCTGTCCAGCGTTGATCAAAATAGCGCTGTGTTACAGGAAAACCGCGATAGAATCCTTCAATATCTTGATTTATCTGCGAATAAATTTTATTGCCGTAGGTTCCCTGAAAGAAGAGACTCACATCAAAATTCTTATAGTGAGCAGCCAGGTTAACCCCTAACGTCATTTTTGGGATAGCGCTACCAAGGTGTACCCTATCTTTATTGTCAATACGCCCATCCCCATTTTGATCCTTAAATTTCACATCGCCCGGTCGAATGTTGGCGCCCTGATATGCCGAGAGCAATACTTCGGATGCATTTTGGAAAATACCATCCATCTGAAGCATGTAAAAGGAGCCAATGGGGTGTCCAACGTCTGTCAAAGTTGCGTAAGTTCCGGTCTCAACAAGGCCATTTCTAATGGGTGCATCCAGCTTGAGAACCTCGTTGTGAATGAAGGAGAGGTTTCCACTTACGGAGAAGCCCCACTCCCGCTTTGAATGACGATAGGACGCCTCCAACTCAAGCCCTGAATTCAATACTGACCCATTATTAACCCATGGTGCGGCCTCATAGCCAACCGATGGAGGATTGGAGGCATAAACAAGCATATTCTGCGTTATCTTGTAGTAGTAATCAACCGAAAACGCGAAGGCGCCATTCCAAAGTTCAGCATCCAAACCGCCATTGTACTGGTAACTCGTTTCCCACTTCAGATTCCTATTACCGAGCGTGGTTTGCGCATATCCGCTATTGGATATTCCGCCGAACGGATAGTTGTAATTTGCTGACATTCTACCAACATTGGCGTAGGGTGTAATATTTTGGTTACCAACGGCGCCGTAACCTGCACGCAGTTTAAGATTGCTGAGCCAGGAAACATCCTTAAGAAAAGCTTCCTCTTTAAGTGCCCAACCGGCAGATAACGAATAGAAGGTTCCCCACTTGTTATTCCCAATAAACATTGAAGTACCATCTCTGCGTAAGGTTCCTGAGATGAAATACTTCTGCTTGTAATCGTAGCTTACTCTTCCAAAAAATGAGGCCAAGGTATTGGCATCCTTGAATTGGCCAACGGTTTTAGTTCCCAGTCCATTTCCTAGGAAGAGAACATCGCTCTGTTGGATTGGAAAATTCATATCGCTACCATTGAAGCCTCCGTCGCTATTCTTTATGGCCTCAAACCCGACCATTGCAGAGATATTATGCGAATCAGAGATGGTTGTTGAGTAGTCAAGGATATTGTTTTCGGTCAAATTCGTGCTTTGCGAATTGCTAACATTCAAACCGTTTATCGCAGTTACACGGTTTAATGTTCCCCAGGTTGGATAAAAGGTGCGGGTATTGGTGTTACGATAATCAATACCAACGTTGGAGGTAAACTTCAAATCTTTGGTTATTTTAACCTTTAGATAGGCCTTACCAAGATAGGTGTTGTCCTTGCGATTATTATCGTTATATGCCTCCATCCCAATGGGGTTATACCCATCACCCAAGAAGGTATTATAAACCTGAGCCCCAAAATATGCTGAAGGTAAATCAACAAAGGTTCCATCTGGATATCTAACTGGAATGGCGGGGTTTCGAAAGAAGGCATATCTTACTACGCTACCACCGTTGCCGCCTGCACCATCGCCTGAACTTCCAATTATATCGTTGCTCGAAAGACCTGTGAGCATACTTACACCAACGGTAACTCTTTTGTTAACTTCGGTATTCAAATCAACTCTCACCGTTCCACGAGTGTAGTCGGTGCTCTTTATGATTCCTTGCTGATTAAAATACGATGCCGAAATTATATAGTTGGTCGTCTCATTTCCACCCGAAATGGAGAGTTCATGAGAGCTGATAGGTGCTTTTTGAAATAGTTCCTTCAGATAGTTTACATTGGCAAAATTCACCGCATCGGCAGGGGTTATAAGTGGCCGCGGCTGCAAGCCTGCAGCTAAATATGAATTATCGTTAGTAGCGGCCTCGTTGTAAATGGTGATATAGTCGGTAGTATTGACCATTTTAGTGAGGCGAGTAGCCTGCTGGAATCCCGTTTGGCCGTGATAGGTGACCTTGGTTTCACCTTTTTTCCCTTTTTTGGTGGTTATTAACACCACTCCATTATTGGCACGAGAACCATAAATTGCAGCGGATGATGCATCTTTCAGCACTGTAACACTTTCGATATCACCGGGAGAAAGAGTATTGAGAGCATCGGCCATTGGAATACCGTCAACAATATAGAGCGGGTCGTTGCTCGAGTTGATGGAACCAATACCACGAATACGCACCGTTACCCCCTCACCGGGAGCACCGGTATTTTGAGTTACCAAAACCCCCGCTGCACGACCCTGCAAAGCTTGATCAAGCCCTGCTACCGGAACTTTATTGAGATCGGCATTATTCACCTTGGTTACGGCACCCAGCACATCGCGCCTTTTAGCCGATCCATAGCCAATAACCACCAGGTCATCCATCATTACCGTACTTTGATTTAGCTTCACATCAATCGCCGTGCGGTTTCCTAAAACTTCCTCTACCGGTGTATATCCCATATAGGAGTATACAAGGATCGATTGGGGATTCAACTGATCCGATACCAGATGGTATTTACCATCGAGGTCGGTAATAGTACCTATCATAGTTCCCTTAATTTGAACCGTCACGCTTATCAGGGTTTCACCTGTTTTGGCATCGGTTACTGTTCCTTCCACCGACTGCTGTGCAAACATCGTTAAGGAAAGTGAAAGGAGCATCACAAGAAATACCAGTCTTTTCATAATTTAGGTTGTTGAATAAATTCACAATTCTACTACTACTCAAATTATTTATAGGCAATTACAGCATCACCAGCCATCACTCTCGTTCCATCGTTCCTAAGCTCTGTTCCTGCAGGAAGAACGACGATTAAAGAGGCTTGATCGGCTGGCAGCTGAATACTTACATTCCCATTAGCACCCTTAACCATATATCTTTTGGAAATAATGTCGAAGAGGTCAACGCTGCTACTTGAGGTATAGTTAACTGTTTTGACCTCCTTGTATGGATTGTAGTAGAGGTAAACAGGGTACTTGTTTTCTCCATAGAAATCGGTGGCGTTGCAATCGAGGGCGAGAATACCATCCACATCCGTTTTATGGACAATGGCCCCAAAGACACCTACTATAGAGGTGCTGTATATGCTGAACATCGATTCCTTGGGCTGCCCTTTCACCCATTTTGGTCCATCGCCAGTGGCTACTGGAGAAATGCCTTTAAGTATGGGTTTACCGTAATCATCCATTTTGCGGAGGCCTTCGTATCCAATTATTCCGTGTGTGATATTTTTCATTTCAGGCAACCATTGGTGGGCATTGTCAACCTGGTCAGGGTAAAAGAGGCGTGAGGCATTTACCGCATTTAGCATATACTTGCCAATAGCCGTTGCATACTGCGGTTCATATTTTACCATGGGAACTAGAGGCCAAGCCATGGCTACCGAATTCATAAAGAATCCATAGCCACCCCCATCGGTAATGCTACCCACAAGGCCATCTACATCGTCATTACCCCATTTTTCGGCAATTACGCCCCAGCCATACCGGGCATCCTTATCTTGACAACCGTCGAATGTCCAGTTTAGCAGCTTGGTAACATCGTAGTGGGTTCCTTGTTCCGCATTTAGCCTTGCGGCGGTATAGGCTCCAAATGGTAAGAGAATTTCATAAAAGCGACTCTCCTTCTGGTTGAGTAAAGCTTCGGTTGCACTTTCAGCTCCCTTTAGGTAGCGCTTATCACCAAATTTTTGATAGGCCGAATAGAGTACCCAAGCCTGTCCACCAGCGGCATCCTGTTCCCATGGAACCTGGTTACGCATGCCCTTCATATTGGCGTAGTCGAAATAGGAGTAGCTGTAGTTTCCGTTCAATACCGAGTCGGCTTTATAGAACTGGTCTGCAACCTTTTGGAGAATGTAATTTGTGTTTTCAACCTTGGGATAGAGGGCTGCCACTGCGTAGTAAAGCACGTTGGGGTAAACGTCGTACCACCAATCACGCCCATAACCACCACCAGCCATTGCCACGGTTGGGTTGGTGTTGTTCATCACAATATTCCACTTGGTGTCGCTGTTGAAATAGTTCTGCACCATCTTCACGTAATTGAAGCCGTGCTGGTTTGTCTTATCGATTCCGTTAAGCCCAGCACTTATCAGCGAGCTCAAGGATGTTAAAGCCTCATGAAACTCCCCATTGTTTTTCTTTGGTCCCTGGCGTACGTCACCAATCACTGTATATAGGCCAAACGTAACCTGGTTGATGTTTCTTCTGGCGCTGTCGAGCCAAATGTATGGACCATCGGATTCATGATTGTTGAAGTCATAAACAAGGCTGTCGAACTGCATTGTTTTCTTTTTCCAGTCAATAATTTTAAGCGGCTGTGGTATGTCCGGCATTTGATCGACGCGCGCTATGGGTGTTTGAACCACAGGCTTTCCCTTATGGGAAGTGCAGAAATTTAAGCTGGCTAGCAGCACTAAAGCGACTACGATGAAGAGGTACTTTTTCATTTCTCTTTAGAATAAGAATCTTTCATTATGTTTTTCGCAAGTGGAATGGAGAGCATCTGGATAAGCGCAACAATTACTAGAGAATACCTTAGGGCGAAATCTTTTGAAACGTAGAAGGCTAGGCCAATGAATAGTACAAGCCCAAAGAATCGCCCCACATACAGGCCAAACTCATGGTTGAAAATGTAGGCATATTTGCTGCGGTTCTCCTTTACCGACAAGATATCGATTACCTGCATCTGAATAGGGAAGTAGGCAATATCGTGCAAGGGCATGAACAGCACTTTACATAGAACAAACACAATTACCCCAATGGCGGAAAACAGAATCTGGTTGGTAAGGGCACCAATAAGAAAAACGGTCATACCAGCGGCAAAAATGTAGATCCTATGTTTGGGCTTTGTCGTTCTTCCCAGGAAGTAGAGTATGAAAGCCGTTAGTATTCCACTAATACTTTGAATAGTCCCAAGAGTTGCCTCATTGCCAACTAAGGTCATGATTAGAATGGCGGGTGCAGTAACCAGATACCCCTGAACCATTCCCTTTAAGGATGCAAGCATCAGCATCTTCTTCCATAACCTGTCGAAGTGCAGGTAAAGAAACTTCTTTTGCTTAGGATTTTTAAATCTATGCTGATGAATTACAATGCTGGCCAGAATAGTGAGCAGAAGCACTATTCCGGTTACAATTTTATAGGCACCTTGGATGTTACCACCAAACCAGCCTTGGGTAGTACTTCGGATTAGGAACCAGCCAACTACCACAGGAACAATAATATATGTTATGGTATAGAAGAAAGTCTCCACACCGTAGTAGTAGTTTCTATTCGTGTCGTTTGTGGTATCGAGGGTCAGAAAATCGCGATTGGCCCAGAAGAAACCAAATGAAGCACCCATAATAAATCCCGATATGGACACTCCTACCATGCTTATATTGCTGAGCGTCATCATAAAAATCATGGAAACACCGCTCAGCAGCATTCCAAAGCTGTATAGGCGCGATATCTTAATCTTATTCAGTAAAAATCCATTTATTAGAAATGTAAAAGGTATTCCCGTGTAAACGCATAGCTGGTATACCGCAACCATCGAAGGGTTATTGGAGCTGCGCATAATGTATGCACCAACAAAGATGTCAATAATGGGTAATACAAATGCATAAATCATATTGGTAATAAGCACAAGGCGCATATCCCGTGGCATGGACATAAAAAAGCGAAACTCTGTCAAAATTTTATTTTTCATAAAATAGTTCTTATCAAATTTGATTGCTTGATTTAACTCCCTTGTGCTTGCGTTAATCTTTCAATGTTTCCAAAATTTGCTTTATCGATAGCTTGGCACCGCATATCACTTCATCGCTTGCCCCGTAATAGAGATAGATGTCATCGCCCTTAACATAGTGTCCGTTGGTAAACACTACATTCCCGAAAAAACCAGTCTGTTCATAGGCCTCAATGGGCTCCATAATGGGATCAACGCTCCGAGCAAGAACCTTGGAAGGGTCATCAATATCCAGCAATAGGGCACCTAAACAGTAACGATTGTCAGCGTTAGCACCATGATAAATTTCTAGCCATCCTTTTTCTGTTCTGATGGGTGGTGCACCAGCGCCTACCCGCTTTGAATCCCACATTCCTGGACGTGTTGTGGCAATACACTTGTGCTTACCCCAGTGAATCAGGTCAGGCGATTCGGCCAACCAAATGTAGTTTCCACCTAGCTCAGGGCTGCTGGGACGATGCATGGCAAAGTACAGCCCATTAATCTTTTCCTCAAAAATGGCACAGTCCTTATTATGGGGGGGGAAAATCATCCCTTCGCGGCTGAAGTTTTTCCAATCCTTAGTTCGGATTAATCCAACACCAACACCAAATTCTGATACTTCAGTGAACGAAAGATTAAAGCCATCGGCTGTGGTTGCCACACGGCAGTCCTCTACGCCAAAAGTTTCCAGCTCTCCTTTGCCGAAGATAGGGGGATAGCCCTCTGGCTCATAAAACGTAATGCCATCATCGCTGCAAACCAGTCTGAGGTAGGAGAGTGTAGTAAGGTAATCCTTCTTCTTATAGTTGATTATTCGAGGATCCGAGGTGTCCAAGTCGGGATCGTTTTTATCGAAACTTAGAATTTCAATTACTCCTTTACTATTATATACAGGAAAACTGATCTTACCATTAATCTGCTTGGGCCTTTCTGCAACCCGGAGTAAGAGCCATATTTTTCCATCAAATTGAAAAACACCTGGGTTAAGCAGGCAAACTATCTCCATCCCTTTAATTCCGGGTTTCAAATCAGCGGGACGAAGCAGTGGGTTTTGAGTAAATCGTTGTGCGATATCCATTGTAGTAAATCTTATCAAAAGCAAACTTACAATCGATTGCAGAAAAGGGTGTCCGCCATATTCCCAATCTTGTCCGGTATAGTACATAATGGCCAATTTCACGGTGTATGGTACCAAAAAAAGGTACCATTTACACCAGCAAGGCAATTCTGTAATTAAAAAATGCAATCGATTTCAGAAGGCGATAATTCCTATCTTAACCAGGCTAAGTGTCTAAATCAAAGGCAACAATGAAAGGTGGGAATTGCGTGCTATAAATGGCTTGAAGACGAACCTCGGCAGTCCTACTATCAAGATAGACCATGTGCTGTAGCCTAAAGCTCATACAGGGCGAAAACCTCAAACATCCACAACGCTAATACTTTATCTTATAAAGGGGTAATGGTAGGTCACTTTTCTGTTCGTTTGTTCCGATAGTCTGAAGGGGAACATCCATAAGCATTGCTGAATAGGTCGTAGAAATGGGTTCTGCTGGTGAAACCGATTTGGTTAATAATTTCGCTTACAGTCATGCTGGTAGATTTTAGCAACATGGCAGCCCTACTTAGGCGGCGCTGGTTTATGAGGTGATGTGGAGTGGTTCCTAGCACCGATTTGGTCTTATTGTAGAGCGAGGACTTGCTGATGGCGAACTTTTCACAAAGTTTCTCCGATGTTAGAGAATCGTCCTCGATGTTCTCATCAATGAAGTTCAGCAGCTTCTGAAAAAATGGATCTGGAATCTCCGTAACCAGAGCAGGGTTGTCATCTATCTTGCCGAATTGAGTTCGAATACTTGCCCTCAGCTGTAGCAACTTTTCAATGCGAACCTTTAAATGCTCGGGGTGAAAAGGTTTAGGAATGTATGAATCGGCACCAGCCTTCAACCCGGCAATCCTATCTTCTATTTCGGCTTTAGCCGTAAGGAGAATCATAGGCAGGTGGCTAGTGTCAAAATTTTCGCGCAGCTTACCGCAGAGCTCAATGCCATCCATTTCAGGCATCATCACGTCCGAAACAACCAGATCAGGCTTAAAGGATATAACTTTCTCATAAGCCTCAATGCCATTGGCGGCAAAGATGATGTTATAATCTGCCTTCAAAAAATCGCGAAGCAACACAAGTATTTCCGGCTCATCATCAACCAGAAGAATAAGGGGCTTTCCCTCCAATAATTTTGGATTCCCAACAGGTTGATTAGGTTTAGCCTCATCGATAAACCCAATTTCATTACTTTCAAAATCCTGCTCCTTGGGCAGCACACCTAAGTTCAACGCTTGGACATCGGGGAAAATACAAGTAAACTTGGTCCCCTCACCCAGCCTACTTTCAAAAGAAATCGTTCCCTTGAGAAGTTCAACCAGCCCTTTTGTAACGGCAAGGCCAAGACCCGTAGATCGGTATCCTGGAAAGCTCCCCTTTCGTGTTGCCGAAGATATCCCGAAAGGTTCAAAAACTTTTTGACTGAATTCCGGCTTGATTCCGACTCCGCTGTCTTCAATTACAACCGTTAGCGAAGATTCGTCTCTTGTAATAAAAGCCGCTACAAAACCACCTTGCCTATTGTACTTTATGGCATTCGAAATCAAGTTGGTAACGATACGCTGAAACTTATCGGCATCTGTTTTAAAGGTAAGCTGGGGGTCGGAGGCAACAACCTTGCAGTGGATATCGCGTTGTTGCACCAACAGTTCGAAATCAGAAAATACTTCACGGATGAGTTCGACAGGTTTAGTAAGCTGGATGTTTAACAGCTCCTTCCCCTTTTCCAACTTTCGGAACTGCATAATCTCCAGCACCAATTTCTGTAACTTGATACTGTTGTTGTATACTTTTAGCAATCGAGGGTTTTCGATAGTATTTCGAGTATCTTCAAGCAGCGCATGAATGTGCGAGGTAATAAGTGTAAGCGGCGTTCGGAACTCATGGGCTACGTTGGTAAAGAACTCAATCTTATAGCTTTGGAGCTCCTCTCCCTTTTTCTTTTCAAATTCACGCAGCGCAGCCTCCTTCTTCCTTGTTTCTCGCTTTCGATATGCTCTAATTATGAAGAACTGTATTCCTATAACAATCAGGATATATCCAAAAATTGCCCAAAGAGTCCGCCAGAATGGTGGATTGATAATGATTTCAACTTCACGAATATTCTTCGACCAGTTGCCATTCTCATCACTTACCCGCAGCTGTAAACGATAGGTTCCCGGGGCTAGATTGGAAAAACTAATTGGCTGGTTCGGGTTATTGGTTATCCATGTATCGTCGAAATTGATTAGGCGATACGAAATCCGATGGCGCTCCTGCCCCCAGTATGCAAGAGGAACAACATAAAAAGTAAGGGAGTTCTGGCTGTAATTTAACCGCAAACTTTTCTGATGGTTAATACGGCTAGTAAGGATGCTATTATTGCCAATTTCTACTGGCAAATTCCGAACAAGAAGCTTATTGATAGCGATAGGCGGAAAGTATGAGGTGAATTTTATCTTATCCGTTTGGATAATATCCACACCCATGGTACCTCCAACGTATAGTTTACCTGTTTTCTTATCGAAAAATGAAGCCCCATCGCTGTACTCAAAGTTAATTAGCCCATCATTTGTATTAAAGCTCCATACATTTTTTCTGCTGCTATCAATTAATGAAAGCCCTTCGTTGGTAGTTAGCCATAGACCATTCTCATTATCAAATTGCAATGCATGGATACTTGTGTTGGAGAGGTCGAACTGGGCATTTAATCTGGTTACAATCACTGAATCGGAGGAAATTGGTATTAGGTTGAAAATACCATTGCTGCTCCCCACCCATATTTGCCCGGCAGGACTACTGCATAGAGAAAGAATATCATCATTTTTTATTAGTGCGGGATGGGATGAAGTTGAATACTGCGCGATGACCCTTTTGGTAATTGTATTGTAGCGGTAAACCCCCAATCCTCTAGTTCCAATCCAGATCGTCCCCGGCTTTTCTTCTGTAAGCGAATAAACTATCTGCTTTTGTTGGTCTCGTGAGTCAACACTTTTATCAAGAATAAGCTGTTCGCAGCTAATTGGCACTAAGCCTGTTTTTTTATCGAGGTCTATCCTAATTACACCATAGCCACTGGTCCCAAGGTAAATCCTTTGATCGCTGTCTTCTAATATGCGGTATACGGATGCAAAATTTAAGGGGTTGGAGCACTTAAAATCGCGTGGAAAATTTTTAATAGTCTTGTAATCAGGTGATATAATGTCCACGCCCTCACCATCGGTGCCAACCCAAATTGACCCATCATCGTGCTCATGGAACGAAAGTACGGAATTATTGCTCAAGCCATCCTTAACCGAAATTTCCCGGATATGCTTTCCATTGGCATCAAACACATCAATCCCCCCACCCTTCGTACCTATAAAAACGTCGTTTTTCTTTGTCACCAGTATGCTTCTAACAATTGGGTAAGCCAGCTGATTTGACGATAAGCTCGTATTTGGAAATTCTGTAAGCTTTAAAGTATACACACCGTTACCATCGGTTCCAATCCACAAAATATCCGAATCAGTCTCATAAATGCTTAAAATTCGGGTAGCAATTGGACTGTGAATAAACTGATTTAATAGGATGTTATACGCAGTAAAAATGCCAGTCAGCAGATTTAAACTGTAAATTTTACCCTTTTCGGTACCTACCCAAATTTTCTCTTTTTCGTTAGAATGGGCAACTGCTGTAATTACATCGTTAGGAATTCTAAGCGGTTGAACTACTTTCTTATTAAGGTTAACCAAGAGGGCAGCCCTTGCGCGTTGAGTGATCAGCATATAAGGACAACCATTGACGGTGACTGCAATTGACGACAATATTGCACCAGTTATGGGGAGTTGCATAATTGCTTCAAGCCGATGGCCAAAAATCTTCATCAGCTGACCCTTTACGGTGATGCAGTATGCTTGGTTTTCAACAAAATATATCCGCTGAATACTTAATGCAGCATTTTGTGACGCTTTATCGAATACAATTTTACTGAATTGATTTGTCGTGCTATCGAATCGAAAAATGCCACGGCCCAATATTGAGACAAGAGTACCGTAGCTATCTGAGTAACAGATTGCAATATCGTTCTCATAGTTCATCTGCTCCGACTCCTTGGCAAAAAAGGAGGAAAAACGATCATGAATATTGTCATACAGCCCTATGCCCTTGTTGGTAAGCATCCAAATGGGGCCGGCTGCAGTTGGGAATAATTCGCGGATAACATGGTTGTGGATGGAATTCGAGTTGCTTCCGGGTAAGTAGGTAACAATATTACTCCCATCATACCGGTTAAGGCCGTTCCATGTTCCAAACCAAATATAGCCCTCCGAATCCTTCACAATTGTGTTCACGGCACTGTTCGAAAGACCTTCTCTGCGTGAAATTGAATGGACGTTGGTTCTATATTCCGCACTTAGGGAATGAGATAACAATAAGAAGAATAAAAGATTAATAAGTTTCCTCGCCATTGTTAATACCGAATAAGCAACCAAACGTCAATCAGTAAATATAGAAAAATATGGGAATCGTGTGAAACAACGGCAACGAGATATGGTAAATAAAAGCATTATTCGGCTTGAACTGACTTAGCTAAGACGACCCACTTTACACAAATAAAAAAATAGATCGGCAAGATTTGCTTTTCAAGCAATTCATTCCCAGAACTTTAACGTGGCTTGGCTCAATATACAACTCACCTTACCTAAGGAGTATGCACAACTCCAATCGGTAGCCAATTTTCAAAGAAACCTTGCCTCGAGGCAGGTGCCAGCTCCTTTTTGCTAAGGAAGCTACAGCGAAGTATGGAAATCATCAATAGCAAACCTGTGAGGTTGAGTACCGAGGAATAGCTGAATTTATTTTGGCAGAAACTCATAAACCTTAGCAAGTAACATCTCCTTTTTATATGGCTTGCAGATATAATCGGAACAGCCGTAGGCCAATGCTCTGTTTTTGTCCACATCGCCAGCATAAGCTGTTTGAGCAATTATGGGCAAATTGGGCCTAAACCTTTTAATCTGGTTTGTGGCCTCGAAACCATCCATCTCTGGCATCTTTATGTCCATCAGCACCATATCAATATTCGAATTTGACTTGCAAAGGGCAACGGCATCAGTGCCATTTATTACGCGGATAATGGTTATCATCTGTTCGGATAAAAATTCTTCAATCAGCATGAAGTTAGAATCCTCATCCTCTGCAATTAATAGGGTTACTGGCTTTTTCAACTCAAAAGCTAGGGATTTAGCCGATAGATCATCAGATAAATCGTTCAACTTTTCCTGCTCGTATGGAAGGGTGAAATAGAACACGCTGCCTTTATCCATCTCGGAAACTAACCAAATTTTACCACCGAGCATCTCCACATAAGCTTTTGATAAGGAGAGCCCCAACCCTGAACCACCATATTTTCGGGCTGAGTCGGTTTCAACCTGACGAAAGCGTTTAAATATCTCCTCATACATATCTGGAGAAATCCCTATTCCGGAATCTTCCACATAAAATTCCAGCTGGTTCTCATTTAACTTATATCCAAAATTCACATGACCCTGGTTGGTGAATTTGAGCGCATTGCCCACAAGATTGGTCAGTATTTGTTTAAATTTGGTTGCATCTGTTACTATAGTTGCTTTATCGTCAGCTAGGGAAGCTTGGAACCGAAGAGCAACATTCGGGTTTGCGGATTTAAGGCAGAATTGATCTTGGATAAACTTGCCAACTAAGTTGATGTTGACTTCATCTTCCAAAATATTCTCCTGCCCTGCCTCAATAGATGCAATGCTAACTATATCGGAGATGATGGAAAGTAGATGATCGCTACTTTGTATAATAATATCGGTGTACTGCTTACGCTTTTCGGGAAGTAAATTGGGGTCATCAAGAAACCCTGCAAAGCCAACAATGGCGTTCATGGGGGTTCGGATTTCATGCGAAATGTTGTGCAGAAAAGCAATTTTTAAACGGTCACTCTCTTCAGCCCTATTTTTGGCAATTAACAGCTGTTCCTCGGCTAACTTGCGTTCAGAAATATTGCGAATATTGCACTGAATAACCTTCTTATTATCGGCTAGGTAAACATTACTAATAAATTCAACGCTTATTAACTTTCCAGCCTTTGTCTCCAGTGGCATATCTTCAAAACGGATATACTCCTCTTTTTGCAATTCAACAAAACCCTCCTTTGAAGCAACAATATTTTTGAACGCACCTATTTCCCAAAGCTCCTTGCCCAATAATTCTTGGTGACTATACTTGAGCATATTTGTAATGAACGGATTTACATCAACAATCTCTCCGCTTATGGCATCAAGAATTAAGATGCCGTCCTGTGCTGCTTCAAAGAGGCGTCGATAACGTACTTCGGAGGCGTGCAACTTATCATCGGCACGCTTACGTTTGGTAACATCTCTATTCATCACCGAAACTCCAATTAACCGTTGGTTATCGTCGTAAATTGGTTTGTGTGTTAACTCTGAATAGGTACGGCTTGATTGTAATTCTCCAATAAATGATTCTTCGATTAAATGCTCCCCATTTAAGGCTCTTGTTAGGTTCAGAATAGTCCTTTCACGGTCCTCTTCCTTTGTTACATAATCCAATATACCATGTTCAAGTTCAATAGTGACATTATACAATGATTTCATTGCCGAGGCATGCGCTTTGTTAAAGGAGGTATACTTAAAAGCCTTATCAATTGAAAAAAATGGACCGTTTACAGATTCGGAAATACTTTGAAGAACAGTCAGCTGCTCTTTGAGTTTTTGGAGTACGATATCCTGTTCTAGCATAAAATTATGGTGGCCAAATAAATCTTCATTTTTTAGTTGAGATCTAATGAGCTGCTTAATCTTTCCAATGCTCCGGCGAGTAAATCCTTCTGTACTATTCATCACAATGAAGTTTTGATGGTTTATAGGAAAATAAAAGAAACCAGTAAAGCGCTATGCATAAACATTAAGTTAAGCTACTATCCCTGTGTTGCGCTAGCCATTTATCCCCTGCCAATGCGCTTAAGGATATCGTTCATCATCTCGATTTGCACCTTATGCACCTCCAAAATATCCTGCTGCTGGTTGACAATCAGGTGATCAATTTTCTCATGCAGCATCCTAATTTCCAACTCCGACTTAAGGTTAATCATGTAATCCTTTTTCCCTCGCTCTCGATCCTTCTCCTCCTGCCTATTTTGGCTCATCATAATTACGGGTGCTTGTATGGCAGCCAGACTCGACAAAATAAGGTTTAAAAGGATGAACGGGTAGGGGTCGATAGCCCTGTTGGCGAGCCACAATATATTTATGGAGATCCAAACCAGTAGAAATAGCCCAAACGAAATAATGAAGGTCCAGCTCCCACCAAAAATGGCAACCTTGTCGGCAATTCTTTGCCCAAAGGTTATGGCCTCGTTATCCTCGGCATCTATCTTGTCCGTTAATGTGGTGTTTTTCATTAAGGAGGTCATTACCGTCTTTTCGAGCTTGGAAATTTTGCCAACCTGATTCTTGAGGAAGTGCTCAATGTAGGCCTCGCGGTAGTGATCCAGCTCGCTCCTCGACAAAAAGCTATCACTGATAAACTGAGGATACTCCTTTTGAATCAAGCCCAATAACGATGACCTTAACGTCCGGCCAGATACTCGCTCCGAAATCGGGAATTCGTTATTTGACAAGTCACTCTTGAATGTTTTCATAGGATCAATTGTAATGAGGTTCGAGTTCAAATTATGCTTTAAGTGTGCCTTTCGCCTTTGCGGTTGGCGGTTGTAAGTGGTAGTTCTCCATGGTTAGCCGTGCCATAAGGTAGCTTACCGTTGATTCAGCACCTTGGTTTAGGTTCACATGCATCTCCTCAAGACCATCGTAGCAGCCACCGGTACTTGGGTTATAAATAATCTGATGAAGGCGGTTGTTGCCCAAGAACCAGCTAAAGGCCGTCTCCGTTTTTTGGAGGTAGCTTTTGTCCATAAAAACATCATAGAATCTGCTCAGCGTCATTACGGTATAAGCCACATCAATGGGCTGCTCACCAAAACGCTCGGGCTCCTGACCCTTTAGTAGCCAACCTTTGTTGGAAATTACCTCTATCCCATTCTCATTAAAGATTTTAGATAGAAGAAAATTAAACGAAGAGATAGCAATCTCCTTATACTCGTCATCGTGAAGCAACAACCATGCGTAAACCAGCGACTCAGGTAGTATGCTATTGGCATAGGTAAGATATCCTTCGAACCAGGCCCACTCTGCACTGGATTCATATTTATACATCTGTACCAACCGGTTGGCTAACGTTTTTAAAAGTTCAATGTTTTGAGGCGATTTTACCACGGTAAGATAGTAGTAAAGCCCCTTAATGGTAAATGCCATTGCCCGCGTAGAGTGCACACTTACGACGTACTTCAGTGCCTTTTCCATAATGGCGGTTGCCTCGGAGATCATCTCTAATGGCAGGGAATCCTTGCACGACACTAAATACCCAAGTGCCCAAATGGCTCGCCCATTTGCATCGTCGAGATTGGTAGTGAAATTTTGCTCCGTAAAATTACCGTCCTTATCAACGTAGTTTAAAAAGTTACCCTCAGGCTGCTGACAATACTTAATAAAATGGAGATATTTATGAATCTCAGCTACGCTTTTTGCATCGCCCCTAAGCTTATGGTACATACAGGTAGCCACCATGGCTCTGGCGTTATCATCAATGGTATAGCCTGTGCGGATATCGGGTTGATTGTTTTTTGAGAACTGAATAATGCCAAAACTGGTGGTCATTTCCTTAACGTGGTTAAGGCTGATTACCGGCAGGTTATACTTCAACGTAATCTTGTCGCCGGCAATTCGTTCCAAAAGCATGGCATGGGCTACGGCTGAATTCTCCCACGCTGTGGAGACTATCTTCTGCAACGTGTTGGAGCTAATACTTCTGCGCAAAGGCTCGTTGCTGAGTAGCCGAATAACCCCATCGGCCAGCTGTTTGGAATTACGAAAATCGAATATTATTCCAGTATCCGGGGTTAGTATCTCCTTGGCATGAGGAATGGGCGTAGAGATAATGGGACATGAACAGCTCATGGCATAAACAAAGGTTCCGCTTACTGCCTGATTAGGATCGTTAGTGGTAAATAGGTATACATCGGTAAGCTGAAGGTACTCCAGTAATTCGGGTAGTGCTAAATAGCTGTTTATGAACTTTACATGTTCCTGAAGTGAGTCATGCTTTACTTTTGCTTCCAGCATTTGCCGATACCTCTCACCTTCGGCCTTTACAACCTCTGGATGCGTTTTCCCAATTATCAGAAATATCACCTCGGGGCTCTGCTTAATAATGGCTGGCAGTGCTTCCAAGGTTGTTTCGAGGCTTTTTCCTGAGCTAAGCAGCCCAAAGGTTGTGAGTACCTTTCGGCCCTTGAGTCCGTACTTCGTCTTTAACGATTTAGCGCTTAAGTGAGGAACTAGGTGCGTTCCATGGGCAATAACTACAATTTTTTGAGGTGCAACACCGTAATCGTTCATAAGTATTTCTGCCGAATTGTGAGTCATTACAACAATAGACTCACACGCAGCGGCAATTCTCACAACTTTTCGCTGAAGTGCCTCATCCGGATGAGGCAGCACTGTATGAAAAACAATGACTATGGGCTTTGAAACCTCTTTCAAAAAATGTAGAAAGGGTATCTCCTGCTTACTGAAAAAGCCAAACTCATGCTGAACCAGCACAATTTTAATGTGCCGATCCTTATTGATTACTTTGGCCGTTTGTCCAAATGCCTCGGCGTTGGAGGTATCGAGGGTAAGTTTAACCTCTGAAGGATATCGATAGCTTGCATTTCCCGATTCCAAGGCACAAATTCGTATGGATAGCGAGCTGCTAAACTTATTGTTGAGTGCCGCTATCAAGTCTTGCGAATAGGTTGCAATGCCGCACTCCCGGGGGGGATAGGAGGTGACAAATAGAATTTCTGCCAGCTGCTTAGCTTTGGGCTGGTTCAGCTTTTGAATGCTGAGCTTAGGATGGCTCCCAGAATATGTTGACCTTTTTCTTTCAGACAGGTCGGGTAGAGCAAGAATATCCTCGTCAAATCCTTTGAAACTTCCATTATCTTTCATCCTTTGCAGTATTAGTTAACAGTTTGGCAACTAGTTCATCCAAATTCACCACAGCACAAGAAATGAGCAAATCTGCTGCACCGTAATAAATAAACAGGGTACTTCCAAACAAGGCTGTACCTGTAGGAAAAACCACATTATTCACCTCCCCTTTTCAGTTCCCAAGAATACTCGGGTGAAAACAGGGGTAAGGAAGGCATGCCAATGATTTTTAGCAAAAAACAGCTATGAAAAAAACTGATTGACACTTGTTTAGAGTACGCTTTCCTTAATTTCGGCGATGTTCTTGGCAGATTTCGAAGTGCCTTTCTCCTCCAAACTTTTGGTGGCTGCCTTAATGCTTTTGGTAGCAGCCTTCATGCTTTTCATCGCGGCTTTCATGCCTTTGGTGGCATTCTTCATCCTCAACATCTCTTTTCCCTCTTTATCTCTTGCCATAATAGTTTTGAATAAAATTAGATGTAAAGGTGAGGCTATTAATCCCTTAAAGTGTTACACGATAAAATAAAAGAGTTACATGTTTCACACATTATCAAGCGAGATGCAATGTTTAGGGAATAGAGTGATTCGTTGAAGGGGTGAGGCACGCTGGTTTGGTTTTCATGGCACTAAACCTCACATGCACTGCAATCACATAGGGTTGAAAAATCGTAAGATAGATGTTGTGCGGTATACAACCTTTACCCTGTATAACCCCAGTGAAAACATTGTGAAACTCTGTGCAACTAGAGCCGAGCAGCGCGAACTAATTCAAGTAGCCGGACAAGTCGGCGAAGCCAAACACTTATAACCCCAATTACAAACCCCAGTGACAACCTCTTTAAATCGAAATCGCTAAGCGTTGACTTTGAGGTTTTTTGAAAATAAGTTTCAAGACTAATGATTACCCAAATTGGCAGCCACAACATCTTTAAAAAAGTCGGTTAAATCGTATTGAATTATCATACTTTTAATGTTTTGTCCATTCCTATTCAACAACACAATAGTGGATTGGTGGCCAAGAGTCACCTCATCATTGCTGAAGAAAACAGTAATTGGAGGAAGGTATCTACGGGTTTTTGCCTCTCTCAAAGGAATAGAAACCGTGAATCGTTCGTAAATGTACTACCCTAGGCAAAATATCGCCGCTTAAACCAAAAGGCCACATTCACCAACCCAATCATTACTGGAACCTCCACCAGCGGTCCAATTACGGCTGCAAAGGCCTCACCCGATCCTATGCCGAACACGGCAATGGCCACTGCAATGGCCAGCTCGAAGTTATTGCTTGCAGCGGTAAACGATAGCGTTACCGATTGCTCGTAGGTGGCCCCCACCCTCTTACTCATGAAAAAGGAGGTCAAAAACATAACCAGAAAGTAAATCAGCAAAGGAATGGCGATGATAAGCACATCAAGTGGAATCCGCACTATATACTCGCCCTTAAGCGAAAACATCACCACAATAGTAAAGAGGAGGGCAATAAGCGTAAGCGGACTTATGCGTGGCACAAACTTGGTGTGGTACCACTCCTTGCTCTTAACCCTGATAAGAATAAACCGGGTTAAAAATCCAGCAATAAAGGGTATTCCAAGGTAAATAAAAACGCTCTCGGCAATCTGACCGATGGTAATAGCCGCCACCGCATCATTCACGGGTAGCCCAAACCAGCCGGGCAGCACTGCAATGAAGATGTAGGCATACACCGAAAAGAAGAGCACCTGAAAAATGGAGTTGAAGGCCACCAACCCAGCGGCATACTGGGTATCGCCGCGAGCCAAATCGTTCCACACAATAACCATGGCAATGCAGCGCGCCAGACCAATGAGAATGATGCCATACATATAGGGCAAATTGGCGTTATTCTCGCCCGGAAAGAGTTTGAAGAATAGAACTGCCAGACCAAACATCAGCAGTGGTCCCACCACCCAGTTCTGCACTAGCGAAAGGCTCAGTATTTTTGTATTCCGGAAAACATCACCCAGCTCCTCATACTTTACCTTAGCCAAGGGAGGATACATCATCACAATAAGCCCAATGGCAATGGGTATGTTGGTGGTTCCGCTGGACATGTTGTTCCAGAATTGTGCTATTGAAGGACTAGCCCATCCGGCAAAAACCCCAGCAAACATGGCCAGAAATATCCACAGCGTGAGGTAGCGATCGAGGAATTTTAGACGAGGACGCATATCTGATTTGAAAATTTGAAAATACAACAATTTGTAAATTAATATTATTAATCTTGACTACAAAAACAATTAAGTCCGTTTTGATGTGCTAACTATTTTAGAAAGAATTTTTAAAATAGTGTTTACTTCCATCAACAATTCTTCATTAAATGGATAGGAAGGAGTGTTTTTACAAATTAAAAGCCAATACTCTGTCTCCTCCACTTCCTTTAATGCAATCTTAAATTTATGGATAAAATCTGCCTTACTCTCTGCGTTTTGAGCTTCCCTTACATTTGCTCCAATTGAAGTTCCAGAACGTAACAATTGCCTAGCAACAACAAATTTCTTATTCTCCTCAAGCAATTCACAATACTGCACAATCTTAATTGCAAATTGAAAAGTCTTTTCAACTATAAGGTTCTCTTTATCGCTTCTCATAATCTTCAACTTTGCATCAGCAGCAATTTTCAAATCCTCAAATTAATCAATTTCCAAATTAATTCCCACACTCATGTATCCCCAGCACCTGGCTGCGGTAGAAGGAGAGGAATGCCTCGCGAATCTCGTCCCTCACCCGTCGGAACTCGCTCCAAATAAACTCCTCAGAGCCAACGGCGTGCGAGGGATCGTCGAAGCCAATGTGCCAACGGTGCTTCACCTTTCCAATAAACGCAGGACAGTTTTCATTGGCCCCGCCACAAACGGTAATCACGTAGTCCCACTCCTCACCCAAGTAGTTTTCCACCGAGTTGGAGGTGTGGTGACTAATGTCTACGCCAACCTCCTTCATTACGGCCACTGCCTGGGGGTTAAGCATTCCGGTGGCTGCCGTGCCAGCCGAACGAACGGTAATATCCTTGTCGAACGATTGCAGGAAACCTTGCGCCATCTGGCTTCGACAGCTATTTCCTGTGCAAAGAATAAGTATCTTCATTTTGTGCTACTGTATTTTGCGTTACTACTACTTTTTGTTTCGTGGTCTTAGCTGACACATGCAGGAGCCATCGAGCTGCTCACTGCTATCAATGCTCAGCGGCAAGCCATCGCGCTCCCACTCCACAATGCCGCCTGCAAGATTGGCTATATTTGCAAACCCCTTCTCCTTTAAAAGCACCATAGCCTCGTGGCTGCGAAGCCCAACAGAGTCGGCAATAATTAGAGGTTGTGTGCGTGAAAGGGTCTCACAAGCTTCGCCCAACTGGCTGTAAGGTATGTAAATTACCGCCGAAACGCCAAACCGCTTGTAGCCAGTGAGGGTAACCTCCCTCACGTCGACTATGGTAGCCCTGCTCTCCATAACCTCCCGAAGCGCCTCCTTGGGGGTGAAGTTCAGAAACCCACCGCTGTAGAAACCCTGCTGTATGAATAACCTTTCCATTATTGCCAATCATTAATCGCACGAGCAGATGAAATCGCTCTGGGCAGAACCAAAGAAATCGTCCAGCCTGCGCTGCATAGCCGCAAGTCGCTCCACATCGAGGCAGTAGTGAACCTTAAGTCCATCAATGGTTCCCCGAATAATTCCCATCTCCTTGAGTTCCTTTAGGTGCTGCGACACCGTTGTTCTACCCAGCGGCAGGTAATCGGATATGTTGCCCGTTCGTATCTCCTTTTTTTGGGCAAGAAGTTCAATTATGGCTATCCGTGCCGGATGCGCCAGCACCTTTCCTATTAACGCCAGCTCCTGCTGCTCAAGGCTAAACTCTTCCGCTTTGTTGTTTGTCACTGTAACAATGTTTAATGTCGTAAACATACGACATTAAACATGTAAAAACAAACGATGGCCAAGATAAATCTCGACCATCGTTAAAATTTCCTGGAGCAGGGTTCGTTGAAGCGCAAGCGGACACCCCCGTTACCATCAATATTCTTACACTACTCCATACTGTTATCTCTCCAATACTCAGTTGAACGTTCCTTTAACATTCGGAAACACGTCTCCAATTTTTACAACGATATCAAGCTAAACTTAGTGCGCTTGGGCCTGCAGTCCAGACAACATTTTCATTGCCAACAGTGCAAAAGCCTCAGTGAGGGTTGGGTGTGGATGGATGGCTTGTGCCACATCCATCAGCGTCAATTTTCTGGAAACAATCAAGGCGGCCTCTCCGCTAAGCGAAGCAGCACCATTGATAAAGATATGAACACCCATAATTTCCTGATTACTCCTATTGACAACAAACTTCAGGAAACCAAACGTATCGCCACTAATTTGCGCCATGGCATCCACCTTATAGTCGTGCGTTCCGGTTACCACATCAAAACCTGCTTTCACCGCTTCTGCTTCGGTAAAGCCTGCAGCAGCTATTTCAGGGTCGGAGAATAGCACCCAAGAGTTCTTTGTAAAACAAGCCTTGCTAATGTTTCCACGCAAAATATTGGTTGCTACAATATGGGCATCGTAGGTAGCAGTATGAGCAAATTTGGGAGCGCCCAGCACCACATCGCCTGTTGCATATATCCCAGCCACATTGGTTTCCAAGAACTCATTCACCACAATGCCATTTCTCTCGAAACTTACGCCCGTTGCCTCCAGGTTCAGCCCTTCAATAGAAGGCACCTTGCCCGTAACAACCAGCACCTTCTCGGTGAGAAGCCGCTGAGTTTTTCCATCGGCATCCACAAATACGGTTTGAAACTTACCATCAACCTTGTTGATCTCTTCGACCTTTGAATGAGTGTAGACTCCAATTCCTGTTTCCTGCAACTTTTTGGTAATACCTTCGGCAAATTCGGGCTCCACCACTCCGGATAACAGGCTCGGCATCATCTCTACGATGGTGCACTTCACGTGAAGTTTTGCTAGCATCTGTGCCAATTCAATGCCAATTGGCCCACCACCAACAATCAGCATGGACGATGGCAATGTTGGCTGTTGAAACAACACCTCACTGGTGAGCACCTCTTTTGCACCATCTCCTTTGAATGGAGGAACAAACGAGTGTGCTCCGGTGGCGATAATCGCCTTATCAAACCCATACCGTGTATTGTTTATCTCTACCTCATTGCTGGAGATGAACTGTGCTTTCCCAGCCACAAAAGTAATTGGCAATCGGTTGACTTGCTGTATGGCAGCCGAAGAGCGACCATTAAGGATACGGTCCATGCTGTTACGAATGGATTCCCACGATTCGGCCAAGGCGGCTTTTGAATCAGAGGTGGCGGTGGCGTTTTTCTCGTACGAGAAAAACGCATCAGCGCCATGCTTAATTATTTTTGAAGGGATACATCCAACAAACAGGCATGCACCTCCAAGTTTTCCCGATTCCTCTGCGAGTAAAACCCTCTTTCCACTTGCAGCCAATTGCATTGCGGCGGGAGTTCCCCCAGGACCTCCTCCAATGACGAGTACATCAAATTTTTCGTTCATAGCTTTAGTTTTTTTGGAACGTCATAAATTGAACAAGCTCAATTCTTCATAGATTTCTCTGATTGTTCCGTTCTTCAAAAAAATTTGCAAGCATCTTATTTACCGGTTACCACCAACAATAGTCTCTGATAAGCTGTTGAATGAGTCGTATTTATCAGCCAGGCAACCACACCGTAAATCAATTAAGCTGCAATAAGCAGGAGAACAACAACGTAAGGAATCTTTACTTGTTTAGGCAATCGATGCAAACCTTCTTATCGCCCTTAATGCGGCCATATTCGGTAACGGTCATTTCTCCACACTCCTCACAAACAAAACCATTGAAGCTGTCCTTCTTAGGTTCGAGCTTGTATTCAAAAATGGGTGAAACGGAGAATAACTTCTCATCGGGTGCGCTCATTACACTGATAACCAAAGGATCTACAACTTCGGCTGGCACCGTGCTAGCGGGCTTGCCAACCATACGGTAGTCAGTAAAGAAAGAAGACTTCTTATTGTTAAGCATGGCTTCTGCAGTTGGTGTTACTCTTACGGCCCTGCCGGTGGCACGCTCAACAACGGTAACAGCCCACTTCCCCTTGTGGGTTTTCTTAATATTCCCCTTGCCAAAGGTAGTTCCGAGGATTACCTGCAAACCGTCTCCGTAGCAGGTAGCACAATGGTCCTCGCCTAGGTCAACAAAAGCAACCAGCTGACCATCTTTGGCGCGTTCAACACCCAATGCATTCATTGCGGCAGCACCTACCCTTAAGCCCATGGGCATAGCAGGGCATTTGTGTCCGTGAAATTTTTGCCCGAATTCGAGCCAATCTTTTGGATTAATCATAACACTAATTTATTAGGTTAAACAAACTGAACTATCTGTGAATTAAACATCTATCGCTCTTAGTTAAGCTTCGACCTCCACAATGAGACCATTAGTTGAAAAATACCTGCAGCTGGATATCACCACCGTTCACGCTGCGTCCCATCACGGTCCTCCCCTTGAAATCGGCCATCAGCTTGGTCTTCCCTGAAATTTGATAATTGAATCCCAGGCCATACCATGCATTGTTACTAGTAGCAGGGTTGAGGTCATCGTACTTTTCGGTAAAGACAACCGATTGGTACTTGCGGGCAAACGACCAAGTAAGTAAGCCATAGTAACCATTTGCGATGTCGCTATTGATGTTCGCCTGAACAAATTCGCCCTGTAATTCAAGGCTATTCAAGTGCAGCAGGGCTTCAAACCCCCAGCGGAAATCCTCTCCCGAAAGAAGGCTGTCGGCCTTGTAAATGGTTGGGAGACCAATATTGTCCAGATGCCTATAAGCAGCAGACGCACCAAGGGTTAGCCAACTTTTATCAGCATTAAATACCTTCACCGAGGCTCTGGAAGTCACAAGCAACGAATTATCCTTGCTATGCTCTGGCTTATCTACGTTGGCATTATATACACCCAAGCTGAAGTGTAGCGGTGATGCATCGCTCTGAAATGTATACTGCGCCCCAATTTCGCGGGCCATCTGCTTTGAGTTGTGAATTAAGCCATTGACAACATCGGCCCTCTCCAATACTGGAATCTTATAGTCTGGCTGACTACGCTCAAGCATAAAGTCAGGAACAAAGCGTCCTGCACGTAAAGTCCCATAGCTTCCGAGCCTTAGGTTGGCGTAGGCATCCTGAAACATCAGCGCGTCATCACTAAACGACCGGTAAACCAGCTGAACATTATAGGAAATATAGTCGGCTTGGGGCAAGGTACCGTTTACCCACAACTTGGCCCTTCGGATGGTAAACTCGGTTGACTCATCAAAGTTGCTGCTCAGCCGAGTTTGTATGTATCCATTCCATTCCATTGTGCCCTTCTCCTGTGAGTAGGCAGTAGTTGAGGCAAGAAACATCGTCATTACCCCCATTAACGCTAGCAATATTGTTTTCATAGCTAAGCAATTACACCATAAATCATTTTAGTAGCAATAAGCAGCAGTACCACCGCATAGGCAATCTTCACCTGCTTCGACTTTGCCTTTTTGGTCATATACGATCCTCCCAGCTGGGAGCCAATGATAACTGCCACCACCACAATTGCCGTAAGCCACCAGTTCATGTGTCCCTGCGACACATGCCCGAGGTAACCCGACAGAGAGGAAAACGTTACAACGAAAGCAGTGGTAGCAGCGGCCTCCTTAGTCTTATACCCCATCATCATAAGAATTGGAGCAATAATAAAGCCACCACCGATGCCCAGCATTCCACCAATAAAACCCGCAAATGAGCCAACAAAAAAACCGATCGTGCTACGCTTGCGAAGCGACAGCATAGCATCGGGTTCCGCACTTGCTGAAATCCAAAGCGTCCGTAGTGCAGCAGCTACCACCATGACGGCAAAAAGAATTTTAAGAGTCTTTACCGGCATGTGCACGCTTGCCATTGCGCCTAGCGGTGAGGCGATTAGCGCGGTAGCAGCCATCACTGCACCTCCCTTCCAGTCCACCATCTTCTTGCGGGCAAAAGGGATGAGTACCAGTGCCGTGTTTAAACCATTAAGCAATAAGCCCAAGGGGATTGCGACAGAAACCATGTCGAACCCGGCCCAGTTCAATACCGGCACATACACCATTCCTCCTCCCAACCCTAGCATGGCAAAAACGAAGGAGGCAACGGCGATTATGAAAAAAACAACTCCATAAACCATAACGCTAAATTTATGTAAGTAATTACTTACTATTTGTTCAAAAAAAAATTACTTCCTAAGCACCTTAAGCAACAGCATCAGCATTCGCGAGCAAAAGTTATCCTCATGGAATACCCCACCGCCCAAAATCATCTCAATGTTGAGCGATATCGGTATTCCCATGTAAAGCATGGCGACGTTCTCAACGGGTATGCCTTCATCCCACAGCCCAGCAGCAATGCCATCCAGAATAATTTTGCTAACCAGCTGTTTCTGATTATTAAAGATTTGCTGCAAGCTGCTCTTCAGCTCCGCGTCGTTGTTGTGCGAGGCCTCCGAAAAGAGCAACATTGTAATACCCTTATTCTTGACAAGGTAACGAATGGTAGCGCAAATAAACTTCTCCAACCGCTCGGCCGGGGCAATCTCGGAGGTGGCAATCCGCCGAAGCTCGCCTATAAAATCGCTTTGAACATCGCCAATAATGGAGAGGATGATATCCTGCTTGGTGGAGAAATGCCGAAAAATGGCCCCCTCGCTAAGGCCTATACGCTTTGCCAGATTCCGCGTGGATAAGTTCTTAAGCCCGTCGGTGTAGATAATGTCCAGCACCGCTTGCTTTATCTGCTCCTGCCTTACGTCTGTGTTCTGTCGTTCCATTTTAAGATATGAATGTAATCATTTACTTACAAATATAGTATATCATCTACCAAAAAGCAAGAAAAAAGTAATTTTTTTTCAAAAATACTAATTCATATCTAGGATAATAATCATTATTCTACTGTAATACAAATAATTACAATTTAGTCGATAAAAATCTATTGAACACTGAGTGTTTAACATACATGCCAAAAAACTGAGACATACTATTTCTGATAGTCGCTGCCATCTACCCTATTCCGTGCATAAGTAACTGCTACTTGACTAGCTTAACAACCGCTTGGCTAGCTCCAATCCTTTGCTGAGTACTCCCTAAAAGTCGTGGAATTTCCGAATAAACCACCCCTTAACAACCTGCGTTAGCAGGGCATACGATACCAGTATAACCAACAAAAAGAGGAAGTAAAGTGGTGGAAGAGGTTGAAGTCCCATTGCTCCCGCCCAGGGCATCATGGGAATTGCAATGCCAATGGTCATAATGAGCAGTGTAAGCAGAATTACCGGAGGGGTGGCCCAGCTCTGGAAGAAGGGAACCCTACGGGTGCGAATTAGATGCACAATGAGCGTTTGGGAGAGCAGTCCTTCCACAAACCATCCGCTCTGAAAAAGGCTTTGATGCTCAGGTGAAGAGGCCTTGAAGAAGAAAAACATCAGGGCAAAGGTGGCGTAGTCGAAAATGGAGCTGATGGGCCCGATGTAGAGAATAAACCGGGTTATCCCGGAGGTGTCCCACTTCCTTGGCCTATCGATGTACTCCTTGTCGACTGTATCGAGCGGTATGGCGATTTGGGACATATCGTAAAGCAAGTTCTGCATAAGTAGCTGGGCCGGTAGCATGGGTAGGAATGGTAGAAAGATGCTGGCGCCAAGCATGCTAAACATGTTACCAAAGTTGCTGCTGGCGGTCATTTTGATATACTTCAGAATATTTCCAAAGGTGCGCCTACCGTATACAATTCCCTTCCGAAGAACGGTAAGATCCTTTTCCAATAAAATGATGTCGGCACTCTCCTTGGAGATGTCGGTGGCTGTATCCACCGAAATGCCTACGTCGGCCACGCGGAGTGCTCCCGCATCGTTTATGCCATCGCCCATAAAGCCAACGGTATGCCCAATGGCTTGTAGGTTCTGTACCACCCTAATTTTCTGGTCTGGGCTCAGCTTGGCGAATATGCTAATGTCGTTGATGCGATCCCGCAATGCGCTGTCGGTGAGCTGCTCCAGTTCGCTACCCAGCATGATGGTGCTAACGGGTATGCCCACCTCCCGGCAAATTTTACCGGTTACAATCTCGTTATCACCGGTGAGCACCTTTACCTCCACTCCAAGCTCGTGCAGCGACTCAATGGCATCTTTCGCAGTGGGTTTAGCAGGGTCAAGAAACCCAATAAGACCAATAAGAAGCATATCTTTCTCATCGGCTACCGAGTAGTTCAACTCACGGTCATCAAAAAACTTAACGGCAATCAGGAGAACCCGCATACCATCCTCGTTGAGCTTTTTGGCCTGCCGAAGAACCCCATCCCGAATTTCATCTTCGAGAGGAACAACCTCGTCGGAGGCAATTTGCAGCTGGTTATCGTCGCCGGGGTCGTACACAAGGCTGCACATATCCAGCATCTCCTCCACGGCTCCCTTACAGATGAGCAGGTGCTTTCCGTTGCTCTGCCGAAGAATAACGGAGAGACGCCGCCGCATAAAGTCGAATGGTATCTCATCCACCTTTTCGTAGCGCTCCTCCACCATGGTATCGTGAAGCTCCACGTGCTGCAGAATTGCCATATCGAGCAAGCTTTTGAGACCCGTTTGGTGATAGCTGTTAAGGTAGGCCCATTTCAGCACCTCATGGTCGTCGTAGCCCATCACGTTCAGGTGGCGCTCCAGCACAATTTTATCGAGGGTAAGGGTTCCTGTCTTGTCGGTGCAGAGCACATTCATGGCGCCCAGATTTTGAATAGCGTTGAGGCGCTTCACAATCACCTTACGCTTGCTCATGTTCACGGCTCCCTTGGCAAGGTTTGCTGTAACAATCATGGGAAGCATTTCGGGCGTTAAGCCCACGGCCACCGCAATGGCAAATAGCAGCGCATCGAACCAGTTTCCCTTAACTAAGCCGTTGATGAGAAAGATGAGCGGCACCATCACCACCATAAAGCGGATGAGCAACCAGCTAATCTTCTTTATCCCCTTGTCGAAACTGGTTTCGGCACGCTTGCCCGACAAGGTGCTTGTAATGCTGCCAAAGTAGGTAAGGTTGCCCTTATTCACAACAATTGCCGTGGCCGTTCCACTCTCCACATTGGTTCCCATGAAGCAGAGGTTCGTGAGTTCCAAGGTCGACATCCTGTTGGCCTCATCCACCGGATGGTCTCGCTTTTCCACAGGTAACGCTTCACCGGTAAGCACCGACTGGTTTATAAAGAGGTCTTTCGACTGGAGAATACGGCAATCGGCCGGAATCATATCGCCGGCGGAGAGGAATATGATGTCACCAGGGACCAGCTCGCCAATCTCCACCTCCTGCCGACTGGTAGGCTGGCGATGCACCGTAGCGGTGGTTTTTACCATGCTTTTCAACCGTTCCGCAGCCCGACTACTCTTGAACTCCTGCACAAAGCGGAGCATGGAACTAATGAGCACCATAATGGAGACCACCACCACCGTTTTATACTCTTTCTCTTCAGGTGGGGCCAGCCACACATCAATAATGAACGAAACAACTGCAATGAGCACTAGAATGCCCACAAAGGGATTGATAAAGGCGTCGAGCAGCTGTCGGTACCACGTTGGAGGTCTATCGTGCCTCACATCGTTTTGCCCATACTGTTCCTGCCTTAGCTCAACCTCCTCGGCAGTTAATCCCTCCGGTTTGGTCTCAAGAAAGTCATAGAGATGTGTAGTGGAAAGCTGAGCTGCCTGCCGTAACCGCACAGTAGCCCCCTGGTTTAGCCCGCCTGCGTTGGAAAAGGTGGAGCCAATTTTCTTTGCAACTTTAATCATTGGTAATGCCTCTATTAATGCACCAAAAAGAGAGGCAAACCGCTACTCACCCCCTATTGATGCGTGGTTGTTACTGCATTCTTTCTACTAAAAGGGCCATCGTCCATAAGAAGTGAGAATTAATTTGCAAGGCAAAAGTAGGCTAATTTTACAATATGGTGCTGCTGTTTGGTTACTTAAAAAAGGTTAAAAGATTCGGAAGTTATTCAGAAGTTAAACGGGAGTTATACGGGAGTTAGAGGAAGTTAGAGGAAGTTAGAGGAAGTTAGAGGAAGTTAGAGGAATTCAACCAATGTAGGGACAAAAAAAATTCGTTCTATAGCCCAACCCCAGAGGGGTTGCATGTTTGTAGCCGGGGGGGAAACCCCGGAAATGAAACATACCAAGCGCGAGCGGTGCACGCACAATTGCTGTTCAATTCACCACAGTTGCCCTGCACCGCAATCACAATAAGTTGATAAAGGAAGTTAATGAAGCCGTAGCGAAGCGGAGATCCCGCAACGCGGGTTTAGAGGAATTAAAAGAATTTCATCAACTGTATGGGCGAAATGCTTTTCGCCCAATGAACAACCCAAGAACCTACATAGCCCACAGTTTTAACCGTGGGTTATAAATGGGTGTTGGAATCTGAAAACCGTTTCAACGGTTTACCTTCCAACCATTATTTCGGCGATTACTGCATTGGCATCATTGAGTAAGTCCTGTTCCTTGTGGCTAAGTTCTAAATCCTTTATAGCCCTTGCCATTGTTGGCTTCAAGGTAAATAAATATGCAATAAAAAAAGCCCCAATTCCAGTTGCTTAAGCATTCCGTAGCGAAGGGCTATTTCTTCCAAAACCTTCGAAACTTGCTCTTTTATAAAACGTAGGTTTTTCATATCCTAAATTTAAAAGTGTTGCAACCTAAATTTAGAAAAAACCTCACTTTACACACTTTTTGGGATGACATCTAAAAACCTTGCCATTCTTGAAATTTTTGTATACCAAATTCATTCAGCAACACAATTTTGAAAACCGTAAGCTTCCTTTTGCATTGTTGCGATTATTGTGATTTTTGTTTTGAGTGCTTATGCCCTTTTTTGTTCCTGTTTTTCACCATCTCCTTTTCCCTGTATGTATCTACAACGCTAATAACTTTCTGCTTTGATAGAATATTATTCTCAATTACATCGTAGTAGGTATCGGAAATTATGCCAAATATAACCGATTTAGGATGTAGCTCATCGTGCCAACAACTGCTCGGCTTTTTCTTGTGATATTTTTCGTAAAATGCTGTAATTCCACGAGAATCTACATGATATATATTGCTATATTCTTTACCTAACTCTATCAACATTTCATTAATTTCAAATATGATTGTTTTCATAATTGACTCTTCTATATATGGGTCATTTATACCATTTAACATGAGCGGTTCTTTCAAATAGGCCCCATTGTTTATTCCAAACTGTTTTTTATAACTTGGTACTACGTAATCATACCCTTGTGTAATTATTTTTAGAGAATCGAACTGTGACGGCGAAATTTTTTTGAGCGATTCAAAGAGCATTTTATACTCTATCTTCAGGGTGGCAACAAATCTGTAGAAATTCTTATTAAGATACCTTCTTCCCGTTACAATCTGTTCTAGCAATGCTGTGTCTACTTGAGTCTTATATATCCCCAGTGAATCTTTATAAAATGCATAGTTAATATCGCAGTTTTCTGAACTGCAAATATTGACTGGCTTTTTCATCAATCTTAATATGACGTAATTACGATAGCTGTTCAAAAACGGTTCATCAGTTGAAATAGGATAACGTTGAACGAAGTTCGACAAACGATAATCTCCAACCATGTCGTTTCCCCCTCCACTAACAATAAAAACATCGGGCTTTATTTTGACGTAGGTATACTCGTACTGCAGACTTGAAATCATGTTAGAGATCCAATCACCAGCGCTTGTCATGGTGTACAATGCTAGGTTGCTCTTCTTTCGCAAATGGTCAGAAATGTCGCTAAGAAAAATGGGATAACCGAACCAGGAATCCCCTTCAATCATTACAATTTTGTTGTTTGGATGTTGCTTTGAATCGCGAAATCCATTTCTAATTGCCTTGTGAAAAGATTTTAATCTACCATCGCTTAACGATTTATTTAGCAGCCCAATAAATCCCTCATGAGCATGAGATCGATTAAGTATAAAGGAGTTATCATCAAAAAAAATAGAATGTATTATACCGTTTAGTTTTAAGATATCTATGTATCGCAAATGTTGGTTTAGCCTGATCCAGTTTGGATCGTTATGGTTGATAAAGCTGGTGGGATGAATCCACAAGGAATCCATCAGGCGATTAACTACCAACTCGCCATTTTCGCCTTTTAAAGACTGGCCATACGTAATTCTACCACCAATCAATAATATTAGAGTTATCAAAAAATACCGTCTCATCTTTCTCACGTTAGAGTCAATAATCATAAATAATTGCAGGAATTCTAATCACCGTAAAGTGTGGTAATGATTAGATCGTATTTCTATAAGAAAAGAGTAGCACAAAAGGCTACTCTTTTCTATGTGTAGAGGTTATTCAATATTACCGCAATTTCATTTTAGATAGCCTTCTATTTTTGAAGAGTTGCAGTAAATCTACTCTATTGCTGTCCTACCATCTTCATTACTTGCTAGTTTTATCTTCTCCTTTTTTGTATCTACGATGTAGGCGAACATTGGCACAAATATTAGGGTTAACAGTGTACCTACAAGTAACCCACCAATAGCCACATCGGCCAACGGGCTTAAGCGTTCAAGACCAACTGCCTGTTCTAGCGCAATAGGGATCATTCCGGCAATTGTTCCAAAGGCAGTCATCATTACTGGACGGAAACGCACCCGTACGCTTTCAATAGCGCTATCGTAAGGCGATTCACCACTGTCTCTGTGCTTTTGGTAGAAATCGATGAGCAGTACCGCATTTTTAATGATGATACCAAACAGCAGCAGTATCCCCAGCAAACTTGGCATGCAGCTTGGCTTATGGAACAAGAGCATTCCCCAAGCCGCACCGATCATTGAAAGCGGCAATACCAGAATCATAATGAGGGATAGTTTCACTGACCGGTAGATGGAAATAAGCACCATGGTTAGGATGAAAATCCCCAGCGCGATGGCTTTGATCATGCGATGAAAGCTGTCGTTAATCTGGGCAATATCTCCTTCCTGCGAAATAACCACATCATTGTTGCTTTTCACATTTTTAAGTGCTGCTTCGGCATCGGCTGTGATATGCGACACGGGCCTATTGGACCGGTAGCCGTTGACATCGATACTGTACATCATTTTGTCGCGTTCGATCTTGGCAAACGTCAGGTTTTTCGAAATTTTGGCCAGTTGTTCGAGCGGAACTTCGCCCATAGCGGTATGAATTGGCAAAAGCCTTAGCGTCTGCTCGTTCTCGCCAAATTTACCCTTGAAGTAAAGGGTAACAGGCTGTGTGTTGAGCGACTGCAAGTTGGCATTCAGCCCCACTACCTGGCCCTTTGCCAGAATCTGCATGGCAATTTCATACGGTGTGATGCCATAGCTCAGCGCCTTGTTCTCGTCAATGTTCAGGGCAATCTCAGTGAAGTCCTTGTCCCAGCTCGTGGAGACAGAAGTTAATCCTTTTACATTGGCCAAAGCATCTTTCACTTCCTGTGACTTTTCGGCCAAACCGTCCACGTATGGCGATTTAATCCTGACATCGAGCGTTGCCTTGATGGTGGAAAGAGCGGTGGCGCCAAAATCGTATACGTCGTTTTTCTTGATGCCTTCCAGGTGTGACAGCGTATCGCGCATAATTTTTTCAATCTGCCACATGTTCATCTTGCGGTGGAAACGGTCCACGCAATTCACGGTAATGGTAGCTTCGGAAGGTAAGTTGCCGCTCCCGAGGCTCAACACGCCCATTTCATTCCCAAAAGCAACGGAACTCATGTTAGCCCACGGTTGCTTGTGCAGCCAGGCTATAAATGGTTCCAGTTTTTTTTCGGCGCTATTCGTTGTTTCGTTGGAACTAAATTGTATTTGTGCTTTAATAATGCCCGTATCCATGGGTGGCATGGCATCCTTGCCGATGGTAGGCATAATTGTTTTAACACTCACCAGCAACAGCAGCAATACTCCCACCGAAAGCAACACACGGCGCAGAACTTTACGTTTACCATTCGAAAACCGGATGACGCCCACGTAAGGTTCTACCAAGCGGCCAACGGACTTTTCGTACAAACGGTCGAACCATTTCTCAACTTTGTTCTTGTTGTGTCCGTTTTTATAAAACATTTCCAAAAGTTTGGGAATGAATGTAATGGAAAGAAAAAACGAGACCAGCAACGCAATGATTAAGGTAAATATCAATGGTTTAAAGATTTTTTCGGGAAATCCGCCAACAAACATCAGTGGGGCTACAATGGCAATGGTAGCAATGGTTCCCGACCATATTGGCCCAACAACTTCTTTAGTCCCCTTTTGGATGGCTGTTTGTAAATCTTCCTTCAGCTCATTCAGGTGCCGTTCAATATTTTCGAGCACCACCACCGCGTTATCGGTTAGCAGCCCCAAGGCAAGGATGATTGCTGTATAGATTACTATGTTAAGGCTTCCGCCGGTAAGCCAGATAACCGCCATTGTTGAAAAGAAAACCATGGGAATGGTGATGGCGGCCGCGGCAATGGCCCTGAAATTTCCAATGAAAAACAGGATAACGATCAACGTATAAAAAATAGCATCGCGAAGGGCAATCAGCATGTTATTGTTAGCAAGCTGAATCAGGTTGCGCTGTGTATCGGAAATCTCAAAATTAAAGTTCGGATATTTCGCCTGCAGGTTCTTCATCTCAGCCCTAGCTGCGTTGCTCACGCTTAAAACGCTGCCGCCAGGAGTACGCTGAATGGCTAATGCAATAGCAGGCTTTCCGTTACCAATATATCCGCTGGTGCGTTTTTTATAACCCCATTCCACATTGGCCACATCACTTAACCTTACATTGGGAAGAATCGTAATTTGCTTCAATTTTTCTATTTCGTCTTTTTCGCCATAAAAAGTAATGGTGTAGAAGTTATTGGCTCCTTTTACGAACCCAATGGGCATATCGCGGTTAAGCACCTTGAGTGCCATGGCTATTTTATCGAAATCGACATTGAAGCGTTTAGCCTTGAACGGGTCTACTTCAATATTGATTGAACTTTCATAGCCCCCAAATACTTCCACATTCCCGATATCAGGATTGCTTAACAGGTATGGTTTTATAAAGCCATCCACCATTTTGCGGATGTCGCCCAGGTTTACGCTGTCAGTTTTGGGTGAAACTGAAATCACATCGACCGGTAGCGTAAAGTCTCCTGCGGTATAGATGGCAGGATTGGCATCAGCCGGAAGGTTTCCTTTGGCAATGGAAAGGGCGTTGGCCACGTCAACGGCTGCTGCATCGAGACCTTTTTCATACTTGAACTCAGCCTTCACGATAGAGAAGTTGGCCACGTTCACCGAGCTAACCTCGGTTAACAAACCTAAGCGGGCAATCTCCTGCTCAATCGGTTTTGAAACCGTATTGGCAGCTACCTGTGCAGTTGCTCCTGGTACCTTTGTAATCACAATGACTTGGGGCGGGGTAGAATCGGGGAACAGATTTTTGGGCAGTGTGACGAGCGCCATCACCCCCATGATAAAGAAGGCAAATATCAGCGAATATAGCAGATATGGCCGCTTGTAGAAATAATCAAACATGGCTTATTCCTCCTTGCTTTTTAGTGCAACGCCTGAAAGAAGTTTTAGCAGGATATCCTGTTTTTCAACCACCACTTCTTTCCCGGCAAGATCGTTATTGCTTATCACAGCGCCATCTTCGCCGGATTGGATGATAGAAACCTCAGTGGCCACGGCCTTATCGTTGTTTTTAACAAACACGTAACTCTTACCATTTCGGTTTAAAATAGCATCGAAGGGTAGCTTCACTGCTTTGCCGTTGTACACTATCACATTTACTTCCACGCGTTCGCCTGTCATCAGGTTAAGGTTCTTTACCTGGATTTTATACTCTGCGAGGCTGTTAAAAGTGCTATTGAGCGCAATTGCATCATAGCTTTGTCCATTGATGGTTGCACCATAAACTTTCAGATCGGCCGGTACACTAAGTTTCAGGTATGCGCCGCGGTTGGAGCTGATAATGGCGATGGGCATACCTGGCATAGCCATATCACCAACGTTAAGCATTGTTTTTGAAATTATGCCGGATACAGGTGCAGTAATAGTTGCGTAAGACTGGGTGTTTCTGATATCGTTCAGGCTTTGGTTCAACGCTTCGATCTTCGCTTCCGTTTCGGCAATTTTACTCTCTTCCATTTCGGATTGCTCAATAGATGCACCTTTCACTGCCAGGAGTTCGAGCGTCCGCTTATGCGTGGCCTGAAGGTTTTTAAGACCAGTACTAGCAGCAGAAATCTGGGCTTTGATACTTTGTACCCCACTTTCGATACTGGTATTATCGAGCCTTACAATGACAGTACCTTTGGATACATCGGTGCCGCTTGGCTTTAAAGACTCGATACGGGCTGCTATTTTGGATGCCACCACCACATCTTCGTCATTTTGAACAAGAGCTAGGTAGGGCAAGGTAAGGGTTACTTCCTTCAGTTCCGGTTTCATGGTGGATACCACCATGGCATACGTTTTTGCAACGGGTGCTGAAGCATCTCTCTTTTCGGCTCTTTTTACGGCCAAAATACCGCCTGCCAATATTAAAACAACTATGACAACGGTGATTATCGTTTTCTTTTTCATTTCACTACCTCCTCAATATTATTTCCATAAATTACGTTAAGTTTCATCAGTGTTTGCCATTTCTGGGCTTGGGCCTTAAACAGCTTCGATTGTTCAAGGACGAGATCGTCCTCATATTTAAGGTAATCTTCCATAGACAATCGGTCGGACTGGTAACTGACCTTCGCTATCCCTAAAAGTTGTTCCTTGTCCTTGATGCTAGTTTTGTACAGTAGAATGGAATTATCAAGCAGCAGCAAGCTACTTTGCAACTGCGATGCCTGCGACGAGAGTTCCAGACTCATTCGGTCGAGGTCGTTCTTAGATGCTTCATAATCCAGCCTGCTCTTTTTTATTTGGGCATACTGGTCTTTGGCAAACAGGGGGATTCGTAAAACGATCCCAACGGCAGTATAATCGTTGTTTACACGCTGATTATTATTGTACGATTTTGCCGTATTGTTGCTATAGCTGCCTTGCAGCACTAGGGATGGCAAAAGTTTTTCTTTTTCGGCCCTGTATCCTAACCGGTCGGCTTCCGCTTTTTCACGTAACGGATCAAGCGCTTTAATATTCCCATCTTTATAGGTGCCAACCTGCTCCATAGTTACCGGGCTATTTAAGGCAACGCCCGTCAGCGATTGGATAACGGCTACCACCTCATCGCGTTGCAATGCTAGGTCGTTTTTCATGATATCGATCTGGCTGATCCCGTTGTTTATGTTCAGGAGCGCCGATTCAGGGGCACGTCCGTTGTTGGTTTTGATGACCACAAACTCCTTTGTTTTTAGCAGGGAGTTCCTTTTTTTCGTCAATGCCGAATCCAAGGCCTGCATGTACAACAGGTTAGCGTTGGCGCCAACAATGACCGCCTCGTTTTTTAGTAGATTGATGTTTTTCAAGTCCTTGGCGGAACGTGCCATCATTTTCGCCTTGGCAGCCATGGGAAAGATGGATGCTACAAAAATGGGCATGGAAATCGTCGCTCCAACCCTGTAGATGTTTTCGCTAAAGGGTTGAGCCTTGGTTGGATCAGCCTTATAGGCAAAAAGTTCATTTAGCGGTAACGGCAACATGGCCGTGGCAGATGATGCGTAATCGTACCTCCCGAAGAGGTTAATGTTTGGGTATAGCTTGCTGTAAGCCATTGTTTTCCCTGCAAGGGCCTGTTCAATCCGTATCTCATCACCCTGTGTTGCTGGGTGCGTTTTGAGCGAATCGAAGAGCTGAGCTATGTGCTGCACGTCTTGGGCATGCAACACCATGGGAAAGCATAGAAAAATGAGTACATTTTTAAACATGGTTGTTCCTCCTTAGTTTAACTGATTTCCCTTGTATGAAACAATACATAGTTGCTGAAATTCAGTTGAGAGAGTGTGTGTAGCGAACTCGCCATTTTTGTATCGGCGTTTTCGACTTCCATTAGCCAATCCTTCAAATTATTCATCTTTTCTAGGTTTAAGTAAAACAATTAATGCTAGTTGTGAATTATATGCTTACTGTCCTCAACCCCAAACTCCGGCTGAATAGTGCAATGAGTTATTTCAAATCCGAATAGGGTTTTCTGAATTACAGCTAAGATCTTCTCGAATCCACTAATTGATATATCATTTCGTAAGTCAACATGCGCCTCAAACATAATCTCGTGCTCACTGAGCTGCCAGACGTGGACATGGTGAATATTCTTCACGCCGGAAATTTGCTCCAATTGCAACACAATTTGCTCCAAGTTGATTCCAGGTGGGGTAAACTGCATCAGCATCTTCAGTGAAGTTTTAAAAATATTCCAGCTGAGATAAAGTAGGTATATGGCAATTGTAATAGAGAAAACTGAGTCGACCCAAAACCACTGAAGGTATTTCATGGCCAAACCTCCTGCCAATACAGCAATAGAGGTAAGCATGTCGCTGAAGAGGTGCAGGTAGGCCGATTTCATATTGAGATTATCCTCTGTATCTCCCTTAATAAATAGAACGCTGGCACCATTAACAAGAATGCTGAGCAGCGAAAGATAAATTACCCAATCGGCGGAAATTGGTGCTGGGATTATTAACCGTTTCACTGCTTCCACCAGTATAAAAATGGCAAGTACAATCAAGGTAGCAGAGTTCAAAAATGCAGCAAATATCTCGGAGCGTCTGTAACCGAAAGTTTGTGCTTGGCTTGCATCTCGCTTGGCAAGCCGGTTAGCCATATAGCTCACCAACAACGAAATCACATCGCTGAAGTTGTGAGTTGCATCGCTAAGCAGCGCCATGCTACCCGAAATAAACCCGCCAGCCGCTTCAACAGCAGCTATCACTATGTTAAGCGCAATGGTTATTCCAAGGTTTTTGCCGCTTACATCGTGATGGTGATGGTGCTTTTCGTTTGATTCCATAGTCGTAGGATTTTACTTAAAGTGAAAATAGTTAAGCATTTTGAAATACAATAGTAAGTGATTACTTACATCAACGATAAAAGAATTATTTTGTTAGAATTTTCTGCAACATTTGCATCATCTGACTGCAGATATTCTCAGCACAAAATTCCCCAGCGCCTAGAATTAGACCTATGTTAAGCGAAACAGGAAACCCCATATAAAGCATGGCTAAATTCTCGACAGGAATGCTATCGTCCCACTTGCCTATAGCAATGCCATCGAGAAATATTTTGCTTACTAGGTTTTTTTGGCTATTGAATATCTGCTGTAGGTTACTTTTTAACTCAGCGTCGCTGTTATTCAACGCTCCAGAAAAAAGCACCATGGTGATGCCTCTGTTGTCTACAAGGTACTTAACTGTTTGTGAAATAAACATCTCCAAGCGTTTCTCCGGTTCAATGTTAGAATTGGCAATGGTGCGCAAGGAGCCGATAAAATCCTTTTGCACATCGCTAATAATGGAAAGGATGATATCCTGCTTAGATGCAAAATGTCTAAATATTGTAGCCTCACTTATACCAATCCTTTGGGATAGCATTCGAGTTGACACATTCCGTAACCCATCGGAATGGATAATGTCAAGCACAGCGCGCTTTATTTGGGTCTGTCGTACTTCGGTTGATTGCTTCATCTTGTATGTAAGTATTCGCTTACAAATGTAATACTTTTTTTAAAAAACAATTTTATTTTAAGAAATGTATGTAAAATGATTGATTAGCAAGTTTCTGCACTAATATTTCTCCTTGCTTATGGTATAAACGCAAAATATTTAGAGAACCAAACTCACACCATTGTAGTTATTTACCTCTAACCACATGCTTTGCAACCATCGCCACAGCTGCCACAACCGCAACTTGACTCCCGCTCAGCAATATGATCGTGGGGATGAACTCTAAGGGGAAGCCCCTTACGCGACCATTCCTACATCTTTTGTGTAGACATTTTTCAGGACGTGACAAGATTTGGCTTCGCTGAGCTCCCTTCGGTCGGTTCTAATTTCTAGTTCCTTTTCCCATGCTGCACAGAGTTACACCGTGTTTTCGCAGAGTTGCACGGAGGTGTTAAAGCGGTAGATAGCTGCTACACAACTTCGGTCTTCGGTCTCCGGTCTCCGGACTTCCGACCTTTTTGTAACCCCAATTAATAGGGCTCGTCACTGTCTTGTCCATCACTCAGAAGATAAAGTTAAACAGATACCCCACCACCATTATGCCAAAGGCCACAATTCCAGCAAAGGTGAGAATAAAGGGGAGCTTGAGCACCTTCCGTAGGATTATCATCTCCGGTAGGGAGAGCGCAATTACCGACATCATAAAGGCGAGGGAGGTTCCCAGCGAGGCACCCTTTTCGAGCAGCACCGACACAATGGGGATTATCCCGGCAGCATTGGAGTAGAGCGGCACCCCAATGAGTATGGAGAGCGGCACGCTATACCAAGCCGACTTACCCATGAGCGCAGCCATAAAATCGGCCGGCACATAGCCATGCGCTGCCGCGCCAACACCTATGCCAATTGCAACGTATATCCAAACCTTACCCACAATTTCGCGAACGGCATCGTAACCAAAGCGAATACGCGACGATAGGCCGTTTACCTCCTCCTCCCCGTTCATCTCGCCAAGTCGAGTTTGAAAAACCCAATCCTGCACCCACCGCTCCAGCTTTAGCTTGCCAATGGTCCATCCGGCAGCAATGGCAATTACCAATCCGGTAACCACGTATATCAAAGCTACCTTCCAGCCAAACAGGCCAAACAGCAGCACCACGGCCACCTCGTTAATCATAGGGGCCGCAATTAGAAACGAAAAGGTTACACCCAACGGTACCCCCGACTCCACAAAACCTAAAAAGAGCGGAATGGCCGAGCAGGAGCAAAATGGCGTAACAATACCCAGTAGAGCTGCCAGCACATTTCCCGTAAACTCCGACTTACCCTCCAAAATTTTACGCGTTCGCTCTGCCGAAAAGTAGGAACGAACAATGCCCACAAAGAAGATGATGAGCGTAAGCAGCAACAGCACCTTTGGCAACTCGAAAATGAAAAACCTAAGCGTTTCAGTCAGGTGGGTTCCCTTCTCCATTCCAAACACGGAATCGATAAGCCAATCGGTTACGGGCTGAAGATAGTGGTAGACCAAAAACCAAATCGGCAGCAGCGCAGCCGGAACCCAAATACTCTTTTTCATTTCAACACAATATTTTATGTGGGGCAAAGGTTACCCAATACCCCAGAACGCATGCAAAATATAGTAAACACCTACCACCAAAAACAGAAGGGCTACTACACGTCTAAACCAGAGCTCAAAAGTTTTGATGCGCCGGTAAACCGTTCCCACCTCAGAAACCGCAAAAGCGAGAATCCACGCAAAAACGATTACAGGAATACCTGTGGCCACGGCAAAAATGAGCGGGAGGAAAAGTCCTGAGGCACTGGTGACGGTCATAGGCACCAGCATGCCAAAGTAGAGCACCCCGCTATACGGGCAAAAGGCAAGGGCAAAAACAACCCCAAGAAGCAGCGAATCCCAATAACGCCAAGCGGTTCTATTCTGAAGCTTTTCGGCATAGCGTCCCGTTCCCCTCAACGACAGGTGAATAACATCGAGCATCAGCAACCCAATGAAGATGAGAACAGGCCCAATAAACTTCTCCCCATACCGCTGAAAAAAACCGGAGAATTGGAACTGATTTGCGCCAAGAAAAATGAGGAGCGGAATAACCGTGTAGGTTATCGATCGGCCTAACGTGTAAAACACCCCATTGAGGAACACCCGGTTACGACTCTCCAAATCCTTACCAATGTAGCCCACCGCTGTTATGTTGGTTGCCAGCGGGCATGGGCTAATGGCGGTCATCAACCCAAGCACCAGCGCCGATAGCCAAGGAGCCGTGCTCCCATCCAGAATGCCATTTAGAATGTCGGACATGAGCTATTGGAGAATTTTAAGATTAATAAATCTGAAAATCAAAATTTTAATAGCGGATATCCAATCTATTTCAGCATTCCATCCAACTTCTGCTTAATAATCTCCTTGAGCTTATCGGGATTCGACTTCGCGTAGAGAAACCCTTCGTTGGTAAGATCCACCTTCTGACCTCCAGCCACAAAAAGTAGGGTTTGCCCCGTAACCTTCAACTTGTTGGCCAAGGCTTTGCTTGTAGCATCATCCAGATTGATGGACTTAAAGGTGATGGTGCCATTTTTTACCAATTCAGGGTAAAGGGCATTGATGTCTCCCTCGGTCTGCGCTTCAACGGCTAAGCAGGTTGCACAGCGTGCTGTAAAGTGAAAGTAGTATGCCTCAACGGTAGGTGTTTTGGCTGGTTCTGCCTTCTTTACATTTTGTCCATTGCTCGAAATAGCTGCGGCAATAAGAGCAAAAAATAGAACTAATTTAGTTGCTTTCATTTTGGAATTGGGTTAAAAATTAGGGCAAAGAAACTGCTCTTGAATGGTCCAGAAATTACTTCATCAATGGAAGCCACCAATGCACTCCAAATGCCCAAGGTTATTTACTGATTCTTCGAAATAATCTCCTTTATCTCCGATAGCGAGGGCAATCGACCACTGAGCACCACCTTTTCGTTGATAACCAACGCGGGGGTTCGCATCACTCCGTAACCCATAATCTTCTGAATGTCCTCAACCTTTTCAACCTCAGCGCTAACGCCCATCGCGGTAACGGCTTCACGGGTAACTTTTTCGAGCGCCTTGCACTTGGTACAGCCGCTTCCCAATACTTTAATGTTCATGGCTCCTTTTTTTTCGTAGTTCGCAAAACAACGAACTAGGTAGTTAAAAAATTTTACAACTTTAGGAATTTCCGAAACAGCCCCTGAGCATCCTTCCAGTTCTCCTTATGGATGCAGTAACGAATACGCGGCGCCTCAATTTCACCCTGTATAAGGCCAGCATCTCTCAACTCTTTCAAGTGTTGAGAAAGGGTGGACTTTACAATGGGAAGCTCCTCCGAAAGGTCACCGCTATAGCAGCAGTTTTGCTTCGAAAGCAGCTCCAGCACGTACATGCGAATGGGATGTCCCATGGCCTTGGCGTAACGGGCAAGTCGTTGCTGCTCTGCTGAAATTATATCTTTTTTATCCACCAACTGTTCGTTAAATTACGAACAAATGTAGCAAACTTTTTTCATTGGCAACCTTTAAGCAAAAAAATTTATGGTAGCTTCTGTCCTCGTGCTGCAATCCAAAGGCCATACCACTCCTCGCGGGTAAGCTGGGTAGTGGTTGCCCCATTACAAGCAAGAATACGGTCAATCTTTGTGGTGCCAATTATGGGTTGTACGTTTCCGGGAATCATCATGAGCCAGGCAAGCACAATGGCTGTTGGGGTAGTACCATACTTTTGGGCTAGCTGTGCAACCATCTCTGCTGCTGCGCGCTGCACAGGGGTATGCTGAGGCGAAACGGTGGTGTAGATGCCCTTGTCGAGCGCACTCCAGGCCTGAATAGCCATGTGGTGCAGCTGGGCATACTCCAGCATTCCCTCCATACCACCATCGAACGCAACCAAGCTGGTGTTCACCGAAACGGCCTGATCCAGCACAATAGTATGTCCAAGGCTCAGCTGCAGCTGGTTAGCCACCAACGGTTCGGTCCAGAAATGCTGCAGGTAGGTAACTTGGCCAACACTCATGTTGCTTACGCCAAACCGTTTTACCATTCCCTGCTCCTTAAGATAGGTAAATACCTCTGCCACCTCTTCCCCTCTCATCAGCACATCGGGTCGGTGCAGCAGCAGGGTATCGAGATGGTCGGTGCAAAGGCGCTTGAGAATAACTCCAACCTGTTCTATAATGTAGCTACGGCTAAGGTTATAGAGGTTGGTTCCATCGGGAGCACAGCCCTTGCAAATGCCAGTTTTTGACTGCAGCACCATTTTTGAGCGCAGCTCGGGACGGCGCTTCAATACCCGTCCAAACACCTCCTCCGCCTTCCCGTTGGTGTAGATATCGGCATGATCGAAAATGGTTATTCCAACGCTTAGCGCGGCTTCAATGGCTGCCTCTGCCTGCTGCTCATCGGCAGCAGTAACGGCGTTGCTGTTCCAACCGCCACCAAGCCCCATACATCCGTATATCAGCTGCTTTGTATCTATTTTTTTCATAGTGGAATGCTTTTTACGAGGTAGAAAGATAGTGAATAATGTCAAAAAAAGAGGTCTGCCTATCGACAGACCTCCATTGGTTCTACATATGTTTTTTCATTGGGGCCATGGCCTTTGTCTCCATCGGAGTGCGATCGTAATGACAGCAGGCAGGTAACTTGTCGTACACTGCATCGGAGGCGCGATACTTTGGGGTGTCGTGACCAACGGCAGCAATTGCTTTTTGAATATTATCGTCACTAGTCTTTTGGCTATCGAAGGTAACATCCATCATTTCGGACTTCATATCCCAGGTTGCCTTTGTTACCCCTGGAACAGACATGGCGGCCTTTTCGATGCGGGTCTTGCACAAATCGCAGGATCCGGACACTTTAAACTTATCGGTTTTGCTCTGAGCAAAAACGGTCATTGCTCCAAACACGAACAATGAAAGTAAACTTAACACTTTTGTTCTCATAATCTGTGAATTAAAGGTTAACATTAATTTATAAACACTTAAATACTATTCCTGTTCATCTACTTAATAACCTCCTTCGTTTCGCCACAGGTGAGCATGGCATCACCAAAGTAGGGGTTTTCAATACTCTTCTTCTCGCTTAGCCAGAAGGCACCTTTACTTCCGAAAGCCATGGGACAAAATTGGTAATAAGCAGTTTTTCCCATTAGGCCAAAGGTTTTTATTGCTTTATAGAACTGGTCGCTAAAATTTGAAAAAGCAATGCGCTGGTCTTCAATCTTACCAGATGACACCATGATTTTCAATTGTTTATTAAGGTTGCCCAAAATATACATCCATTGAGAATGAGCATCTCCAGTCAGGAACTTCATATCGCCTTTCGAAAGGGCTTGCTGTACGTTTTGAGCCGCTTGTTTTGCCATTTTTACATCGCTTTGCACAAACGCATTTTTTAACACAATATATTGGTCAAATACGGTATTGAGTTGCATGGTAAAATCCATGCTTGCTGTGGTTTTGGCAGGCTTTTCGTTAGTATTGCCTACTGGTTGATTTTCAGAGTGGCTATCCGATTTGGCATCACCTGACATATCCATTCCGGGCATAGTATTCGTTTTGCCGCCCTTCGGATTCATCATACTTGGCTTGCCAGCCAGCTGAGCCGCAGCATCAACGCTAAACACACCATTGGTAACCACCTCTTCTCCAGCCGAAAGGCCCTTCTCAATAACATAAGCGCCTCCAAGGTCGGCCCCCAACACCACCTCCCGCATTACAAACGAGGGTTCCTCTGTCCCTGGCAGCTTCACATACACCAACGAGCGTTGGCCTGTCCAAAGCACCGCCGATGCGGGAACCATTACTTCCTTGGCATTACCCGGAAGTCGTCCACTAATTTCACCGTTGAGAAACATACCCGGCTTAAGCATACCCGAACGGTTATCCACATTCACCCGAACATGAGCCACTCGGGTTGTTGGGTCAACCACGGGATCGATAAAGTCCACCTTTCCCGAAAGCTGTCTCCCCGGTAGGGATTGCAACGAAAAGGTGACAACATCGCCTTTTTGAATCCATGGAATATCGGGTTCATAGGCATCGAAGAGTGCCCACACGCGGCTTAAATCGGCAATATCAAACAGTGGACTTCCAACGTTTACGTAGTCGCCCTCGCTAACTCGCCGTGAGACAACCACCCCACCTGCCGAGGCGTAAATGGTAATGTTGGTTTTTACAGAACCCGTTTTTAGTATGTTGTCAATCTGGCCTGTCGTAAGCTTCCACCGAAGGAGCTTTTCCTTGGCAGCCTGAAGTGCAGCCGGGTAGGATGATGCCATTTTTGCTGCCTCCAGCAGCTCTTGCTGGGCCGTTACAAGCTCAGGCGAATATACCTCTGCAATGGCCTGCCCCTTCTTAATTACCACTCCGGTAATGTTAACGTAAAGCTTCTCAATACGTCCCGAAACGTGCGACGGCAAAGTTTGGAGCAGCTGCTCATCGGGAGCAACGCTACCGTAAAGGCTCAACTGCTTTGTGGCCACTCCTTTGGTAACAACCGACGTTTCCACATTGGCAAGCGCAGCAGCATCGGCCGAAAGGCTAATTGCGTTGGGATCAATAGCCACGGAGTTTTGCTCTAGTGGAATAAGCTCCATACCACAAATTGGGCACTTGCCCGGTTTTTCCTCCCTAATCTGAGGGTGCATGGCACAAGTCCAGATAGTTTTCTTTACGGTATCTACTGCCGATACGGCAGCAGCTTTATGCTCATGCGAAGGGCCTGAAAAGAACAGCCATCCCGCAAAAATTCCGGCAACCACCAGCAGGGTTGCTCTAATATACTTGTTTGAAAGAATCGTCTTCATAACAGTAGTTTCAATTGTTGCATTATCCAACGCTAGCGACTAGCATCCTTTGATTCATAAAACGGCTGTGCAGCAAGCTTTTCAAGCATTGCCACGGCCAGCTGCTGATCGACAACGGCTTGAACGGTGGCAAACCGGTAATCGAGGAGCTGCTGCTCCATACGAAGCACATCGTTAAGAGTAGAGGTAGATACAGAATACCCGGCCAGCAATAGGTTGAGCGTTTGCCCAGCGAGGGTTGCCTGCTCCTCATTCAGCGTCACCCTGCGATTGGCGTCACTGAACATCTCCTTTGCCTGGGCAAATTCTGCAGTAAGCTTGTTTCGTGCATCATCGGTGGCATCGGTAGCAGACTGCTGCAGCAACTCGGCCTCGCGGCGCATGGCTCCATACTTTTTTCGGTAGATGGGAAGGGTAACCGATACCATGGGCATCACCATGTCGTTACCATTCATGGGTGATGCGTTACCGCTACGAGGATTGATAACCATGTAGCTGAAGCCTAGCCCAACCATGGGGTAACCCATTCGTGATGCCTTTTTTGCCATGGCTCCGTAGCTCTCCCCTTCGGCAGAAAACATTCTAACCATGGGGTTATTGGCTAAAATGGTATCGAGCAGTGCATCCATGCTCACCTTTGTGCTCATGGCGAGCACCGTATCGGGCAGAGCTACGGGGGTATCCGATTCCCTATTGAGGAGGGAGTTAAACTTTACCGTGAGCGTATTTTGCCTATCGGTGTAGAGCAGCAGCCTATTCTCCAAATCCTTCAGCTGTATCCTAATGCTAAGTAGGTCGGCTAGGCTTGTGCCCGACCCCATGCCTCCCCCGGCGGAAGCGGCCATAACTGTAGAGTTTCCCTTAGGTGCACCACCATTCATTGCCCCACTCATCGTACCACCCACACTTGAAGAGGCGGTGCCTTTTTCCATAGATGAAGTGGAGCTAGCTGGAGCTCCGCCACCCGTTGAATACTGAGCAAGCACAATATTTTCAAGCACCTTTAAAAGTGCAATACTCTGTTCGGTAACCCGTATATTCTCCTTGTTGAGGTAGAGGGCAAACCACTGCTGCTTTACCCCAAAGAACAGCTGCTGCTTTTCCAACTCAACCTGCTGCAGCTTGGCTTTTGCCATCATCGACATCTCATCGCGCGCCGCAGCCAACGTCCCAAACCAAGGAAACATCTGCATGAGTTGAATGGTGGCAACCTGGTTTCCGCCCATTAGTTCCATGGGCTTTACGTATGCGCTAAAGGTTAGCTGCGGGTCGGGAAGCGCCCCCACCTGCGGCACCCTTTCCAGCGCAGCGGAATACTGCATAAACCGAGATTTCAACATCGGGTTATTTTGGGCGGCAAGCTGTAGGTAAGCACTCAAGGAGTCTGAAACTTGAGCGTTGGCACCTACTGAAATAGTGCCAAATAGCAGGAGAAACAGGACACCTGCCCTATTGCCCATATGTTTGAAAAGCTGTAAAGTCTTCATACTTCAATAATTTATGATTGCTTCCCTATCTCCACTGCATTCTGCCGAAGAGAGCGCTTTACGGCACCTTCGCGCCACAGACTTTGCAGTACCGGCACCACATACATTGTCATAAGCTGAATAACCATGCCCCCAAAAGTTGGTATGGCCATTGGAACCATGATATCGGCCCCTTTACCCGTAGAGGTTAGCACCGGAAGAAGGGCAATAACCGCAACCGCCGTTGTCATCATGGCTGGACGAACCCTCTTCTTCCCAGCCTCCACCACTGCCTCACGAACATCGTGGACAGTAGCCGGATTGCGTTTCTCAAAAACCTGATGAATGTAGGTTCCCATGATTACCCCATCGTCGGTGGCAATGCCAAAGAGGGCAATAAAACCAACCCATACCGCAACGCTTAGGTTGATGGGGTGCATCTGGAACAGATCGCGCATGTTACTGCCCGCGATGGAGAAGTTCATAAACCACCCCTGCCCGTAGAGCCACAGCATAATAAACCCTCCAGCAAAAGCAACAAATACGCCAGAGAAGTGAATGGCCGAAGCCGTAATCGTTTTGAACTGAAAGAAGAGGAGTAGGAATACAAGCAGCAAGCTAATTGGTATTACCAGCTCCAGCCGCTTGGAGGCACGCTGCTCCTGCTCATAGTTCCCGGCAAACTTATAGGAAACCCCTGCTGGAAGAACTAGCGTTCCGTCGGCAATTTTCTGCTTAAGAAATCGCTGAGCGTCCTCCACCACATCTACTTCGGCACCGCCCGGTTTTTTATCGAAGGTTACATAGCTTGTAAGAAACGTGTTCTCGCTCCGAATCATCTGGGCTCCGCGCTGGTATTCAATATCGGCCAGCTCACCCAGCGGAACCTGCGGGCCAAGCATGGTTGGAACCAAAATATTTTGCAGCTCATTGGGAGTGCTTCTCTGCTCACGTGCATAGCGCACACGCACTGCAAAGCGCTCCCGTCCCTCCACAGTTCTGGTTAGCTCCATTCCGCCAACGGCAACGCTAATCACATTCTGAACCTCCTTCACCGTAAGACCATAGCGCGCCAAAGCTGCCCTGTTCAACTTAATTATCAGGTAGGGAGCCCCTACACCCCGCTCGGCAAACACCGACGATGGTTCTACCGAAGGAACCTGCTTCAGCAAATCGCCCAACTCAATGCCCACCTTCTCAATGGTCTCTACATCGGGTCCAAAAACCTTAATGCCCATGGGTGCCCTCATTCCCGTAGAGAGCATAACCAGACGCGTTTGTATGGGCTGAAGCTTTGGTGCCGAGGTTAACCCGGGCAGCTGCGATACCTTCACTATCTCCTTCCATATATCGTCGGGTGACTTAATGGTAGATCGCCACTGCCTGAAATACTCCCCATGAGGGTCGGGAATCAGCTTGCTGGCATCAACCTTTTTAAAGCCTTGGGCAGGGTTGTAGGTTGAGCCGTCGCGCAGCACAAAGCTTCCGTTATCATCCACCTTAAAGCGCATCCGATGGCCATCCTCATCGAGGACATATTCGGGCTTGTAGTTTATCACATTCTCGAACATCTGAATGTTGGCCGGATCGAGCGCAGAGTTTACTCGGCCCCACTTTCCAACAGCCATATCCACTTCGGGGATTGTGGACAGACGCTTATCCAACTTCTCTATGTAATGTAAGTTTTGCTCAACCCCGGCGTGCGGCATGCTCGATGGCATCAGCAGGAACGAACCTTCATCCAATGATGGCATAAACTCCTTGCCTATGCCCGGAAAAAGTTTGTCTGTTTTGGTCCACAGCCAGGTGGTTCGCAAATTTACCCCAACATGCTCTGTCCCATTGGCAACAAAGCCAAATATTCTATTAAAACCGAGCCATATCAGTAGTCCAAAAATGACGGTAGATACTGGGATCATCAAAAACTTCTTTTTGTTGGCAAGGCACCAGCGAAGCACGGGCTCGTAGTAGTGAACCATCAGCATAAGGATGGTTAATATTGAGCCCACCAGCAACGACACAAACAGGAAGTTTCCAAACGCGCTGATGTTTGCACCCAGCGGCAACCATTCAATGGTTAGGTAGTATATGGCAATGGCGAGAACAATGCCGTAGTTTAGCCACTCGGGAACTTTTTTGTAACGTATGGGCCAACGGTTTTCCAATAGGTTATTCACGCCAAAGGCAACCAGTGCCAGGGCAACCCAGCTACCCCAGTAAATTGTAAAGAATGCTCCCAGCAGGAGTAAAAAGCCATTCCAAACAATCTTAACTTTTTTGGTATCCAATCGGATTGAGAAGACCAGCTGCGCTAGCGCAGGTAGCACCACCACTCCGAGCATAAAGGAGGCAAGCAGGGCAAAAGTTTTTGTGAAAGCCAACGGTCGGAACATCTTCCCCTCCGCAGCCTGCATGGCAAAAACGGGAAGGAAGCTCACCACCGTGGTAGCCAAGGCTGTGGTGATGGCCGAGGATACTTCACTTGTGGCTCCGGCAATAATAAGCCGGAGCATGTCTCCCTTGGCATTTACATTTTCGGGCATCTCCAGATGCCGCAGAATATTCTCGACGAAGACAATGCCCACATCCACCATTACGCCAATGGCAATGGCAATACCCGACAGGGCCACAATGTTGGCATCCACCCCAAAGTAGCGCATGGCAATAAAAGTGATCAGCACCGCAATGGGGAGCAAACCTGAAATAATGAGGGATGCCCGCAAATTGAGCACAAGCACAATAATAACTATGATGCTTATGAGAATTTCGTGTGAGAGGGCCGATTCCAGCGTGCCAATGGTCTCCTTGATTAGGCCAGTTCTGTCGTAAAAGGGAACCACGGTAACCTTGGAGATGGTACCATCGGCCAGCTTCTTTGATGGCAATCCCGGCTCCATCTCCGCAATTTTCTTTTTAACGTTGGAGATAACCTCCAGCGGATTGGAACCATAGCGAGCAACAACAACACCACCCACTGCCTCTACGCCCCCCTTGTCCAAGCCACCACGGCGGGTAGCAGGTCCAAACGTCACGTGGGCCACATCCTTTATGCGAACGGGAACACCGTTGTGCAGCGCCACCACCGCCTCCTCTAGGTCGGAAAGCGACTTAATATACCCAAGGCCCCGTACCACATACTCCACCCTGTTGAGCTCCACCGTTTCGGCACCAACGTCGAGGTTGCAGTTCTGCACCGCCTTCATCACATCCATTACCGAAATCTGGTAAGCCTTGAGCGCATTAGGATTGATGTCGACCTGATACTCCTTTACAAAGCCTCCAACCGAAGCTACCTCCGAAACCCCTTCGGCGGTGGCTAAGCCATACTTTACGGTATAGTCCTGAATGGTTCTAAGCTCTTCCGGATTCCAGCCGCCCGTTGGTTTTCCCGTCTTGGGGTTTCGCCCTTCCAGCGTGTACCAGTAGACCTGCCCTAGCGCTGTGGCATCGGGCCCTAGGCTGGGTTTAACCCCATCGGGCAATGTTCCTGCCGGAAGCGAGCTCAGCTTCTCCAGAATGCGGGAACGGCTCCAGTAAAACTCGACATCGTCGTTGAAAATGATGTAGATAAACGACATGCCAAACATGGAGGTGCTGCGGATGGTTTTAACCCCCGGAATGCCAAGTAGTGAGGTGGTGAGCGGATAGGTTATCTGCTCCTGTATATCCCGTGGCGAACGCCCCATCCACTCGGTAGCCACTATCTGTTGGTTCTCACCAATATCGGGAATGGCATCCACCGGCACCGGATTGCGTGGCAGGAGCGAAAAGTTCCAGTTAAAGGGAGCCACCGAAACACCCCACGCCATAAACAACGCCAGCAACAGAAAGGTCACCAACCTGTTCTTCAAAAAGAAATCAATAATATATCTCATTTCATGTTGTTTCAAGGTAAAAACCAAGCTTCACGAACGACGCAACCGCTCTGCCCTACAGGCAGAAAGTTGGAAGTTAAAAGCGGGTAGCAACCTTAACGCACATGCAACGCCAATAAATGGCAGCAGGGCACGTTAAGCCACAACACCTGAATTACAACAAGAAATCAAATGCGATAAACCTGAATTTTAGAAAGTGCTGGTTGAGAAACAATCAGCGGGGGGCTCTCCTTGGATGAAATAGTTAAGCTGTTGAATGCAAATAGTGGCTGACCTTCGTCGCTAATAAAGTATTGAGGAATAGCCACCAACCAGCTGTTGCCAAAATCAACATAGTTGGCCGAAAGTTGGAAAGAATCGGATAGCCGCAAGGAAACCACCTTATCGCTGCAGTAAGGACAGCTATCGCCGCAGCATTGAGGAGGAGTTTTATATAAGGACTCAGCCATAAGCCTGCCGTGGCAGTAATGCTGCACAACGGTAACCCCGCTTGCCGAAACCAGCAGCAGCAGCGAAACCATTACACTGAGCAAAACTCTTTTAATCACCATAACAAGTTGATATGCCTCTTAAACGGTTCAAAAGTAGTAATGTTCACTTTAAACTACACCAATAAATATGTTTTTAACTGATATTTAACATGGTGCGGCTTCACATTTCAAATTGGACTCTACCTATTTGCCAGCTTCTTTTGCAGCTTGGGTAACAGAAAATTCTTAACCCAGTCGAAGTTGGGGGCTACGGCAAGTGCCTTACGGTAGGTGGCCTCCGCGTTGACATACTGTCCCAACTTTTCGTAGCAGGTGCCAAGGTTTGCCAGCGCATTAAGGTAAACCCATCGACACTCCGAAGGGTCCATCCGCTCGAAGGCGGCAATGGATTGCTTGTAGTAACCTACCGCCTCATCTAGGTCACCGCCAAATATTCCCGGGGTAAACTGCTTTGCATTGGCCTTATCGATGAGCACGTATGGATTCTTGCCATCGAGCTTCATGGCCTCGTCGATATACCCCAAGCTGCGAGGGCCCAGAAAAGGTCCAAGGTAAGGGCTTATGGCAATGCGAAATGCGGTGAACGAAGCCTTTAGCGCCAGCGCCTCAGCGTTGGACGGGTTGCGGGTAAGCAGCTGCTCCACCTCCGCCAATCCTTGCTTCAGGTAAACCTCCGACTCATTCTCCCTATCGTTATTAATAAGAAAGGCCACCAACCCGTAATGGGTACGCGCTATTTCCAGCAGCAAATGGTCGCTTCCGTTTGCCTGAAACGATTTTTCCATTGCTGGCAGCAGCTCGCCCCAATCGGTTACCTTGCCGCTTACATAGCTGCTGTATAGAATGCAGCGATAATTCGATAAAACCGCCGTATTCGATGACGCACGCGCATCAACCGAAAACATAATCAGTAATGCTACCACTATGCCCATAAGCCTCCTCATTCCCATACCGCTTTTCCCTATATCTTACTTTAACTACCTTTCCACCACTTGCAGAAAAGTAAATTGTTGAATAATGCAATATAAACATTAAACACAACGGATTGTTCAACTGCTAAAGAGACCACCTCCAAAGAACCAGCATCAAAAGCAGGTAAACAGAGCCAAAAATAGGCGTTTAAAAAACAATACCAACACCGCAATTGGCATTGTGTAGAGCATAAGCAGCTTAACAAAGCAGCCGCTGTTGCGTTTCTCCCATATTTGATGGATATTGGGTGTACTAAATACTGGCCTATGAAACGCAAAACCCTACTCTACCTCTACACCTTTCTGGGTGTAGGATTCGTGGTGTTTATTGTCGGATTTACCGGAATAAATATTTCCCTTCGCTACATTGAGAACAAGTATGTGAACCTGCAGCTCGACGTAAACAAGCGGCAGGCGCAAAGCACGGCGCGGCTCCTGGAGAGCGAGCTGGCCAACGGCATGCCCATGGACACCGTGCAGAAGCGATTCCAGCAAACCATTCAGGGAACGGAGTTCGACCGCGGCTTTCTCTGCATGTTCGATACGCAAAAGGAGAAGCTCGTATGCCACCCCGACGCCAAAATGGTGGGGCTCATGATTCCGGCCGACTTCACCTTCGACATTGATAACCGAAAAAACGTGGCTGCCGCCGTGGAGATGAAAACGCCGGGCCCCATTGCCGGAATATTCACCCAGGGGAAGATGCGCACCGACATTGCCTACCTGGAGCGGGTTAAGGGAACGCCGTGGCGCATTGCCGCCCACCAGAACATTAACCTGATGCGAAACGAGCTGGCCATGATTCGGCGCAACTACATATGGGGTTCGCTTATCCTTGGCCTCATACTCGCCTTTGCCGCCTCCTTTATTGCGCGGCGCATTGGGCAAAGCTACGAGCACCAGATTGAGGAGAAGAACCGGGAGCTGGCCGAGAGCTACGCCAAGCTCAAGGAGCTGCACGAGGAGGTGAACGCCCAAAAGGAGGAGATTGAAGCGCAGCGCGACACCGTTACCTTCCAGCGCGACCAGATTGCCAAGCAGAACAAGGACATTGTGGATAGCATAAACTACGCCCGCCAGATACAGCTCGCCCTTCTCCCATCGGCGCAGCTGCTGAAGGAGCAGATTCCCTCCCACTTTGTGTTTTTCCACCCCAAGGATATTGTGAGCGGCGACTTTTACTGGTGCAAAACGGTGGACCAAACCACCTACCTTGCCGTGGCCGACTGCACCGGCCATGGCGTACCCGGCGCCTTTATGAGCCTGCTGGGTATTACGCTGCTCAACGAAATTGTGGGACAAGCGTGCCACTGCTCACCCGCCGAGGTGCTCAACGAGCTGCGCACCCGCGTAAAGCTGGCGCTCCGGCAGAACGAGCGCGAGGTTACCGCCCGCGACGGTATGGACATAGCCCTGATTACAATAAAAGAGGGAACCGAGGAGCTCCACTACGCCGGGGCTTACAACTCGCTGGTAGTTATCCGCAATGGCGAGATACTCGAGGTGAAGGCCGACCGGATGCCCATTGGCATACACCCACGCGAGGAGGCCAGCTTCACCAACCACACCGTGGCCCTTGCACCGAGCGACACCATTTACCTCTACTCCGATGGCTTTGCCGACCAAACCGGCGGGGACAACGGCCGAAAGTATATGTCGAAAAATCTGAAGCAGCTGCTGGCCTCCATTGCCACCAAACCCATTGAGCAGCAGCACGCCCTGCTAAACGATGCCCTAAGCCGCTGGATGGGCAGCTATGCCCAGGTGGACGATATTACCGTGGTGGGGTTTAGGAGGTAGAGCTGCACCATTTTCAAGAATTGGGCGGGCACTGGAGCAGTAAAACTGCTGCGGCAGACAAACATTAACTGGATAAGTATCTTGAAAAAATGAGACTTATGTTGACTATCTGTGAAATATGTTATACATTCGATAAAAAATAAACCACACCAAAAGGTGTGGTTATCCACCCAAATTGGTAGGGATAACCCCACCAAAGGTGGGGTTATAAACGAGTTAGTGGCAACCCTAGAAATCACGAAACTGTATTAGGTTTCAAGAATAGATAATAAAATGGGAATAATATCCAACAAAGAAATTAAAGACAGGCTAAATAAAGCTCTTGATAAGCTTTATGTTAGAGATTGGTATTTATTGAAAAATGGAGTTCATGAAAGAAGTATTACTCATAAACTTGCAGAATACATACAAGAACTGTTTCCTGATTATGATGTAGATTGCGAATACGACAGAGATAATGAAAATGAAGATGGGAATTTTAAGAAGCAAATACATGAATTAGTTACAGAGGAATTGAGATATCGAAAGAAATCAATTACAAAAATTCCAAATGACGGTTGGATGGAAGACAAAGATTTAAATATGTATATCAGTATTTTTCATAGAAATTTCTTCCCAGATATTATAGTTCATAAACGAGGAACAAACAGTCATAATTTATTAATTATTGAGGCAAAAAAAGCGCTAATAAATACTGAATTCGACAAGAAGAAATTAGCTGCGTATACTAATACAAATAATTCATTTGGAAACAATTTAAAATATCGTTTGGGTGTTTTATTGGTATTGAGTATTGATGAGAACTTCTCAAGAAAAGATGTAAAACCTATATATTTCCCTTAAAGCAACCAGAATGAAAGAGCAAAATGAATTCAGATAAAAGGGCAGCCACTAACAGCTGCTAAAACCCATCGGGGCTGATGCGCAGATAAGTTTTTAATTACAATAAAAGTTTTAACTTTAACGAGGGACAAGATTGCTGCTTCGAACTCCCCGCCGTTTTTTAGCAGCAAACGTTATGCAACATTAAAAAAAACGTCCGCACCAAGGATATAAAACCATAGATTATGTATATAAACTTTCACAAATTCAATTATCAAACTGTTGATAGCTCTGAGAGAGTTCAACATGAAAACAGAGATAAAGAAGCTTATAAAAAAGTATTAAAGGATTGGTTTGATTCAAATTTAAATTCCTTTGTTGAGAGAAAATGGGAAATAGAGGAAATCCATTATTTGAAAGAAATAGGTGATTTCATCAAACTGATTAAAGAAGCAGAAAGTCTATATGAACTTGGATTTTATACAAGTTGTATTGCTCTTGTTGGAGTATCATCGGAAGATTTTTCAAAATACTTATCTATCAAGCATAATAAACCCTTACACATCACAGATACGCATGCAAGTGGGAGTCGACGAGGACAGCAATATGATGTTAGTCAGTTTAATCGACTGAAAATGCAATTAAGCGAGGGGATAATAAATCAAGCAACTTATGATTTATTGGACGAGATTAGAGGAATACGAAATGACTGTTTGCATTATAATCAGGATTTTAAACAAAAGGCAGTTTCTGAAATTAAAGCGGATTCAATAAAGTCATTAAATAACTTAAAAACTGTTCTTAAAACCAATATTGCAACTAATCTCGACCCTAACGATTTTACTGACTTATTGGATGAATTATACAAACAAGAAAACACGAGAAATTTTGAAGAGATTGTGTGGAAACAGAAAAATATGTTTTCACATTTATTGCAATTTTCTACTGTACAAGCTCCTGGAGTAAAAAGAGTTACTAAATACAATTTCTTTAAAGTAACTGATTTAGATTCAGAAGAAATAGAGTTGACAGAACTTGGAACAAATGCACAATTAGGAACAAATCTATTTGTTTGGGTTGATATTGATGATACTGGGCGAAAATTAATAAGTGATAAGTCAGTTAATAAAGGAGATATAGTTGCTGCCGAAGTTTATTCTGATGTTGCTGAGGATGGACAAACAAGGACTTGGTATTTAAAACAGATTAATAAAATTAACGTTGCATAATCGAGTAGACCGCCCCGCCAGCTAAGCTGACGGGGAGAGCCTCTCACACCACTGTACGTACGGGTCTCGTATACAGCGGTTCATTAAGATGTGGCGCAATTTTCTCGTAGTATCCAAGCATCGC